>ORMF011332763.1_pt1 | contig 17692 bp, 20 predicted proteins | sample 1779871 | NCBI WGS metagenome assembly ORMF01 (sample SAMEA104232316, study PRJEB22302) | groundwater metagenome | biome: forest; feature: aquifer; material: groundwater | place: USA | collected 2011-08-07 | depth 5.4 m
CCGTCGGCTTGCCGCGGGGTTAATTGATTTAATGGATATAAAGATATTCAAATTTTTTTAAATAAACAAAATTATTTAGGAGATGATTTATTAGCGTTAAAAAGTGTATCTAAAGTTCGGTCAACCAACAAGCCAGTTGATGTCGGGGAGTCTGGAACACTCTATCGCTTATTGAGGTTTGCTTCTTGGAAATTAGGTTTGAATAAAAAAATTATTACAAACGGTACTCTTTCTAAAAGAAGTATCGCTGATAATCCGAGCATAATAGATTTATCTCAAAAAGAATTATTAAAATTAGATAATAGTACCTCACAATGGGCAACAGCTTTGGTATTACTCGGAGACATGGAGAGAATAAAAAATCCTCCATATAAATTGAAATTGACATATGAGGGAGTTGAGCATTGGAATAGTCAAAGAAAAAAGAAAAAGTCTTGGAAACCAAAGCTAGACCAAACAATTCTTAACCAAGCAAAAACATTTCTTGATTTGTTGAATGGTAAGAAGTCCTCATTTAAACCAGAGCAAGCCGAGGATTATTGTTTTGCTAGGGTGTTCGGTTACATAACAAAAAATGAAGGAGAGAAAAGATGGTCAAGTCTAAAAGGACACGAAAGTAACAGGATAACTGAAATGGAAGAGATAATTAAATCGGCTGTTAAGGGACATGAGATTTTTTCAAAAGACCATAGGGCGATACAAGCAATAGTAATGTGGGGGATAGTCAACAAAAAGAGGGTGATTATCAAGTATCCTAAAGCTGTAAATAAAAGTTGGTCCCAATTCTGGGGTTTCATTAAGTGGGCAGAAAAATCCTTTAAGATATAGTGAACCTTATACGTAGATTACGTTTCATTTGACAATCATGATGGTGGCAGTATACTTAAATTACTAAACATGAAAGGCATCCTATATGGGTGCCATTCTCATAATAAAATACTATGCCTATTGATTGGACAAAAATATATAAAAAATATAGAGGTCTCTGGGTCGCACTTAAAGATGATTACACGACTGTAGTTGCAAGTGGAAAAACACCAGAGAAGACTCTTGAACTTGCAAAAAAGAATGGATTTAATAGTCCTTTCTTAACTCATGTTCCAGAGGAAGTGACGCCTTTTGTTGGATAAGACAAAATTAACTTAATATACAGGATGAAATGAAATTTCCGTATATCCATATTGCAAAAGGAAAATACCGTCCAGTCCTTCCTTTTACAATTTCTTATAACAAAGGTACCCCGATAAAATATTTTGCTTTAGTTGATTCTGGAGCAGATAAAACCTATATAGCTTCCGAGCTCGCTTCTGTTATTGGTATTTCTGATTTGAAAACAGGCAGGAAAGAATCTGTATCTGGAATTAATGGAGCACCTAATAATGTTTATTTTCATCCTGTAACAATTAATATTGGTGGATGGGATTTTGATATTGAAGCGGGATTTATGGAAGGTTCTAACTTAACTTCCAATGGTTACGGTATTTTAGGTCAGATAGGATTATTTGATAATTGTATAGTCAAATTTAATTTTAGAAAATTGGAAATGGAAATTACTCCAATTCCGTCAGATTTTAAGAAGAAATAGTGAGTTCAGGGATGTGGTAGAATATTGGAATGTAGATAGTGGCATCATTCTTCCTCTCAAACACAGTTCTAACATCCTCTACTACGGCACCCAGCGATGAAATTAACTAATTAATCCTTATAAAGAAGGATTTTTTAGTTCTATCTTGGTATACTTTTATTATGAAAGATAATTGGCACAATAAAGAATTTGCTCAAGATTGGGATAGAGGGGAGTCTAGAACACACCCAGTGAGAGCTGAGCATTTAGGCATCATCACTTCAATTTTAAAAGATAACTACAAGGATGATGGTTCTATACTAGATATTGGATGTGGCTCAGGACAAGTAGAAGAACTCATTTTTCAAAAAATACCCAAAGCTAAAATAATCGGAGTAGATTCATCTGAAGAAATGTTACAAATTGCGAAAGACAGACTTAAAAATTTCTCAGAAAATCTTACTCTGATACAGAAAAAAATTCCTGAATTAGAAATCGAAGATGTTCCGAGTGGAATATTTAACTTTGCTTTATGTGTTCAAGTACTTCATGAACTTACAACTTCCGAAAGAAGTGAATTATTTAAGAAAGTATACTCAAAATTAGAAAATGGAGGCATGTTTCTTATATCAGACAGAGTAAAAATTGAAATAAATAGTTTCAAGAAAATATATAAAAGTATTTGGGGGAGACTTGAGTCTAGCTCATCCTGGAAATCCAATAAATCATTTGAGCAATATTATGACAAAATTAATAATAAGGAAGATAGTCCAGGAAGTATAAAAGAACTCACAGGGTTGCTAAATGAGACAGGGTTTCAATCAGCTATTTTACATGTTAACTTCGATAGAGCATTACTTGTTGGCGTGAAAGGCGGTTCTAATATCTTCCATTAAACAATAGTGAATTACACTGTGTGGTAGAATGTTGGAATGTAGATGGTGGTATCATTTTTCCTCTCGAACACAGTTCTAACATCCTCTACTACGGCACCCATGGAAGTTTTTGACTAAAAAATCCTTTGACCATAAGGACTTTTTAGTTCTATCTTGATATACTTTTATTATGAGTTTTGAGTCACCAGACAATCCAATTCCTACCATAAAGGAATTAAAAAAAGAACATAAAGATGTCAGGGACCTTCCTGTAGTTACTATGAAAAAAAATAGTGAAGGTACATTTGAAATGTCAGAGATATCTGAGCCAGGTGATAAAATTAAAAGTGTCGTTGTTGATGCGATAGTTGGGGAAGGATTAAGAGATAACTATTTATTTAACACTAAAAAATATGCCCAGGCAAAAAATGTTAAAGTTAGTTTTGAAGAAAAAAAATTAGGTATTGAATCAAAAATTAAATTTACCTTTAAAGGTAAGAATAGAGATATACAAGATGTAATAAAATGGCAAAAAGAGTTTGCTAATCTATATAAGTAGTCTAAAAGAATGTCGGGATGTAGATAGTGGCATCGTTTTTACGCTCAAAAATGGTTCTAACTTCCTCTACTACGCCACCCAAAAAAGTGCGAAGTAATTTTTTGGGTGTGTTAAACTGGAAGTATGCTTTCAGGTACAGAACTAGGTTATACCAGCATAATCCCTTATTTTGTCATAATGATGGTGGTCGTTAACCTGTCAGCTTTTCTCGTAAAAAAAATTTCTTTTTATCGAAAAATAGCGGAAGGGGAAGTTAAGGAACGTTACGAAGCACTCGACGGTCTCCGAGGATTTTTAGCAATTGGAGTATTTTTTCAGCACGCCATACAAAACTATTCTTTTTTTCATACAGGTATTTGGCAGATTACAGATGTGCGGTTCTACAGATTTCTCGGAGGTGAAGCCGTTATTTTGTTTTTTATAACTACCAGCTTTCTTTATTGGACGAAAGTGATTGCTAATAATGGTGGAGCTGAAATGTTTCGCCTATACAGAAGTCGTTTATTACGCCTCGCCCCTTTATATATTTTTGCCGGCTTCATTATAGGACTTGTTGCTCTTTACAATAGTGGCTTTGAAATTATTTCAATTGGTGGATTTTTTAGGGATGTTTTTTACTGGTTTACATTAGGGCTCACGACGATCACCCACTTTAATGGACAGTATATTATCCCTATAAATGCCGGAATACACTGGACTTTACACTATGAATGGGCCTTTTATCTTCTTCTTCCTTTAGTAGCTCTTCTTCTAAAAAACAAATATGGAAAGCTTGTCTCAATTGCCCTTCTTATAGGAGTTTTGTGTTTACCAGATAGAGGATATTGGGCCATATTTTTATTCGGTATCTTAGCCGCTTACATTATCCACTATTATCCTTCAGTAGCCTGGTTTAAAAGCCATAAATGGTCTGGGCTCGTTCCCATCTTCGGGTTAGTTGCAGTGTATGTTGTAAATTACAAGCCGTATTCCTATCCTCAATATGCTTTGAGCCTTTTGGTTTTTTTATGTTTTGTATATGGCAATGATCTATTCGGACTCTTAAAGTTGCCCTCTGCTAAATTTTTGAGCACTATTAGTTATAGTATTTATTTACTGCATGGAATAATATTATATTTTGTCTTGCATGGCCTAAATCTTGTCTATCCCATAACTTCTCTTAGCCCACTTTTGTATTGGACGCTTATGCTTTTGACAAGTATTATCATCATTCTTATTTCAGCCGTGACATACAGATTTATTGAGCATCCGTTCATACAAAAGATTAAGCCAATCAAAAAAGAATCACAGCCTGTTCCCGTTATTGATAGAGTAATTTAAGAATGAAAGGAGAATAGTTCTAATACGTTATAATATATAAATATGATGAAGCACGTCTCACTAAAAAAACATAAAAGAAGCAAAATTTTACCAATAGCTCTGGCTATAATACTGGCTGGCATATTGGTGGTTATATATTTGAATTCTAAATCTGCACCTCAATCGGAGGGTATAAAAGTCGTTGCCACTACTACTCCTAAAGTTTTAGTTTCTAAGATTGCGCCAAAAAAAACTGTAACTGGACCAGCTCTAGTTATTACTCCTTCCGTGATAGAGCAAGGCGAACCCGCGCTTATAACTGCCGTAGGAGTGACTTCTATTTCAAGCGTGAAGTCATTTACGTTCAATAATCGTCCATTGGTTATGTTTATTTATGAAGGGGAAGTCTCGGCTTTACTAGGCGTTGATTTAAGGGCGGCTCCGGGCACATTCCCCCTAGTTCTTACTTTGAATGATGGCAAGGAACTTCGGGAAAATTTTGTTATCAAAGCGCGCCAGTTAGTCCAGGCGCCGTTTGATATTCCCGAAAAGCTCGGAGGAAACACTCCGCAGAGCGAGAAAGAACTAATCACTACTCTTGGGCAAGAGGAAAAAATTATCAACGCCATTTCAACAAGCAATACAAGGCTCTGGACCGAGAGTTTCGGGCCACCTTTAAAGGGAGTTCTTACTGTGGCGGATCCCTATGGTTATACCCGGGTTACAGGCAACTATACTCTAGCCCACAAAGGAACTGACTTTAAAGCCTCTATAGGCACTCCTGTCTACGCTATGAACAGAGGACTAGTCAAATTTACAGGGGAGCTTCGCAATTACGGAAAGATGGTCATTATAGATCACGGTCTAGGACTCCAGACTGTTTACCTGCATCTTTCAGAAATAAGTACAACTCTAGATCAAATGGTAGAGAAAGGAGAACTTATAGGAATGAGCGGAGATACGGGCTATGTTCTGGGTCCGCATTTGCATTTGAGCGTAAAGATATGGGATATTTCCATTGACCCCATCAGGTTCCTCGAGCTTTTTGGTGAAAAAAATTAAATTAAGACATGAAAATTCTCTGGTTCTATCTAAAAAAATATTGGAAACTTTGTATCGTTGTGCTTGTTTTGGCCAGTATAAACATGGTTTTTTCCATGCTGGATCCCTACATAATTAAACTAATTATTGATAATTATGCATCGAAATTTGGAGAATACACTCAAGTAGAATTTATTAGGGGAGTTTCAAAACTTTTGCTTCTAACTATCGGAGTAGCGTTTATTTCTCGAATTGCTAAAAACTTCCAAGATTATTATTTGAACACCATTACCAAGCGCCTTGGTGCTGAGCTTTATGCAAATGGGGTAAAACACTCTCTAGCTTTACCCTATCAAGTCTTTGAAGATCAAAGAAGTGGTGAGACCCTAAACCTTTTACAAAAAGCCAGAACAGATAGTGAAGCTCTGATAACCTCCCTAATAAACATTGCATTCACTTCTCTGGTGGGATTCATTTTTGTTGCTATTTATTCCATAAAGCTTCACTGGGGTATTGCAGTATCATTTGCTCTGGCGGCACCAGTATTAGCGGGTATAACTTACTTTTTATCTAGAAAGATAAAAGATATTCAGGAGAAAATTGTAAGAGAAACCATGTCTCTCGCTGGCTCTACAACCGAATCTTTAAGAAATATTGAGCTGGTAAAAGGTTTGGGTCTCTCTGACCAAGAAATAGACAGACTTAATGATACAACAGGAAAAATTCTTTCTCTGGAGCTTCAAAAATTAAAATATATAAGAAGTGTCAGTTTTGTTCAAGGTACACTAGTTAATTTTATTAGAACGTGTGTTACCTTTTTCATGTTCCTTATGATTTTTAGAGGGGCAATAACAGTTGGGGATTTCTTCTCACTTCTTATCTATACATTTTACGTTTTTGAACCTCTTCAAATGCTTGGAAATATTTTGAGTCAGTATAGAGAAACCCAAGTTTCACTTAAAAAATATCAGGGTATTATAGATACTCCAATAGAGCCAATACCAGCAAATTCAAAACACCTCTCTACACTTCAAAGCTTAGAGTTTAAGGATGTTTCTTTTTCTTATCTTAATGCAAAATCAAATGCGGTGGATGATATTTCTTTCAAAATAGAAAAAGGAGAAACGGTGGCATTTGTTGGTCCGTCTGGTTCCGGAAAAACAAGTGTCGTAAAACTTATCGTAGGACTTTACCCACCAACTAAAGGAGAAGTCACTTACAATGGAATTTCAGGAACTGAAATTGATTTAAGCGATCTTCGGTCTCAGATCGGTTTTGTCACTCAAGACACACAACTTTTTGCCGGATCAATAAGGGAGAATTTGCTTTTTGTAAACCCGGCGGCAACAGATGCAGAATGTCTCGATGTGCTACATAAGAGCGCCTGCGATTCTCTCCTAGCTAGGGCAGACAAAGGTTTGGACACTATCATTGGTGAAGGAGGAGTAAAAATTTCCGGTGGAGAAAAACAAAGACTTTCTATCGCTAGGGCACTTTTGCGCAAACCGACCTTGCTTGTTTTTGATGAAGCTACATCCTCACTTGACTCTATTACTGAAGAAGAAGTCACAAAGACAGTCAGGGAAGTGACAAGTTCAAAAGAACATCTGACTGTCCTAGTTGCCCACAGACTCTCTACTATCATGCATGCTGAGCGGATTTATGTTTTGGAAAAGGGGACTGTCTCGGAAGAAGGCACCCACGAAACTCTCCTATCTCAAAAGGGTCTCTACTACGCTATGTGGAGGCAACAAATAGGTGAGCGAGCCTAGTCTTGGTCTTTTTGCCGAATCTCATCGTCTAAAATTCTTACAAAACTTTCGCCGTACGACAGTACGCCTCAAGTTATTGCTCGAATTTTATACGTGACCTTCGCCAAAAATCCTCATGACTATTTGAAACTAAGTTCAGGAAAGGTATACAGGTTTCCTGTAAGGAAAGAAAGTATAATTTTTAAAAAGCAAAATCGCACCCAAGAGCACGATGCGATGTTGTCTCGTACTCGGGTGCGAATTGTAGAACTGTGTCGTCGTCAGGCGACCGCGCCTTCTTCCTGGGCCGGTGGCCAGACGATGATCTCGCCGTCGGGCTGAACGAACGATGTCTGTCCGGCCTCGAGGCAGACTGCCTGGAAGTCGAAGCCGTAGCGTTCCTTCGCGACCGCCTGTGTTGCCGGTCCGAAGTTTCCGTCCACGTAGGAGCCGCAAGTTTCCTGGAGTTCGATGACTCCGCTTGCCGTCATCTCTCCGTAGTTACTGTCGGGGATGATACGGTTTTCAAATCCCTCTTCCAACAGCCATCTCTGGAGTTTCTCGACACCTGGCCCACTCGATCCCTTCTGACAAAAGCGTGGGAACTCCGCGCTTTTCTCGTTTGGCATGATGATGCCCTCCTGTTTTGTATGTTAAGGTTTGAAACAAAAAAGTCAAGACTTATAGTTTTCCATAACTATTCATACGGTATATAATATATCTCTATGAAAGGAGAGTTTTTTGTACACCTTGAAAGTAAAAAGTATCATACCAAATATAGAACGGAGTTTATTACTATTACTGGTGACGTTAATTCTGCTATCAAAAACTCTGGAATAAAAAGAGGCTCTGTTTTGATACAGACACACCATACTACCTGCGGCATTTGGGTTAACGAAAATGAAAAGAATTTGATTGGGCCGACAGAAGAATTGGGCTACATTGCTGATTTGCGTCGCGTTTTAGATAATTTTGCCAGTCCCATGCACGATTATGGCCACAATGATGTTCGAAATGATGGTAATAAAGGAGGCAAGCGCGACACGCACCTTTGTGAGCCGGATGAAAATGGAGTAATAAACGAATGTATAAATGGCCACGCTCATGCTCAAGCTCTGATGATTCATCCATCCATTTCGCTTATTGTGGAGGACGGCAAAATTTTGAAAGGTGGGTGGCAGGAGATTATGTTAGTTGAACTCGATCACGATAGGGAAAGGCAGGTTTCTTTTTTGGTTTCAGGTGTTAAGTGATACTATTTCCAAATGGAAAACATTCTAATTACAGAAAAATCAAAAGACTACGAACTTTTGGATAGCGGAGAAGGAGAAAAGCTAGAGAGGTACGGAGAGGTGATATTGTGTCGTCCAGATACTCAGGCTATATGGCCAAAGAATTTGGGTCCGGAGGAGTGGAGGAAAGCTCATGGGGTATTTTCTCATGGAGAAAAGTCAGGAAAATGGCAGATAGTAGATAGTAGCAAGTATCTAGCATCTAGGGAGGGATCGTGGAACATTTCTCTACAAGGCTTAACTTTTTGTCTGCAGTTACTTCCTTCCAAGCATCTGGGGGTTTTTCCCGAACAATCTGCTCAATGGAAATGGCTCGAAGAAAAAATTTCTTCGCGAATAGTCCAGGGAGACAAGGTTTCAGTACTCAATCTTTTTGGCTACACTGGTGGAGCAAGTCTCGCTTGTGCAAAGGCTGGCGCTAGCGTTTGTCATATTGATGCCTCCCAATTTGCAGTGGATTTGGCGCACAAAAATTTGGAGCTTTCCGGACTTTCCCATAAACCCGTCAGGTTTATTGTTGATGATGTCCGGAAATTTGTAGAAAGAGAAATAAAAAGAGGGAATAAGTACGACGTTATTTTACTCGACCCGCCTGTTTATGGAAAAGGAATAAAAAAAGAAGTTTGGAAAATAGAAGAAGATGTAATGCCCCTCCTTTTGCGTATCAAAAACATTATTTCGGATAATCCACTGGCCATTATTCTCAACGGTTATTCTTCTGTATATTCAAATATTACTTATGGTAATATTCTTGAGTCAGTTACATCTGGTTTGAATGGAAAAATTTCTGACGGAGAGCTGGCGATAAAAGAATCTTCCAGTGACCGACTTTTGCCTTGCGGTATTTGGGCTCGTTTTGAAATTAATAATTAAAAATTAGGAATTCCCCCTATGCATTCAATAGACATATTTGTACAAAACTATTTTTCTCTAGCCCGTACCCCGTTTGCTACAGAATTTCTATATATCCTCACAAGCTTGTTTAATGTCTCGCTTTACTCTGCCCTTTTAACCTTATTTACTACATACCTTATCTACTTGGTTCGAAATATTAGATATGCCGTTTTGTTCCTTTCATCTTTAGCGGCGGGAGTAATTGCGGTTTATTTTCTCAAAATGTTTTTTAATGTCGCTCGTCCAACAGATTTTGTTTTTGTGGCTCATGGCCAAAGCTTTCCCAGTTATCATGCCACTATCGCTAGTATATTTTTCATTATGCTTATGTATATATTTGATGATTATTTTAGTTCTTTCTTTCGCATAATTTTCAACACTTTATCTATTTTGGCCATCTTTGCCATAGCTTTTTCTAGGATTTACCTCGGTGTTCATTGGGTTAGTGATGTTGTTTTCGGGGTGCTTCTAGGCGCTCTCGTTTCCTACATTTCAATCCGCCTTTTCCGATCTTTTGAGAGTCGTCTGTAAGAAAAATATGCTAGAATAGTCACATATCGTAGTTCAATTACAAGTTAATTAATTTTAATAACATGGATTCATTTTTTGACAGTACTCAAAAAAAGAGACTGTTTAATGCTTTTCTAATCGTGGTTATTTTACTAGCCGCTTTTTTGGCCGCAAAAACTCTAAACGCAATAAGAGAAAGTTCATACATTGGCCGTGGAGTCTATCCTTCAAATATAATAGCTGTAAACGGTACAGGAGAAGTTTTGGCCGTTCCTGATATCGGATCATTTTCTTTTTCTGTTGTTGAGGAAGGCAAGAGCGTAAAGGATGCTCAAGACAAAGCAACCAAAAAAATAAATGCTATCGTCGCGGGTGTGAAAGCTCTCGGCGTGGAAGATAAAGATATAAAAACTACAGGATATAACTCATATCCAAAATACGACTACTCCTCTCCATCTGTCTGTTCGAGCGGCTACTGCCCTCCTTCAAAGCAGATTCTAACTGGATATGAAGTTAGCCAGACAATAACCATAAAAATAAGAAAAACGGGAGATGCCGGCGCAGTTCTGACAAAAGTCGGTGATCTAGGAGCTTCAAATATTTCCGGTCTTGATTTTATTGTGGACGACATAGAGACAGTTAAAGCTGAGGCTCGCGACAAAGCAGTCAAAGATGCCAAAGCAAAAGCAGAAGTCCTAGCAAAGTCTCTGGGAGTCAAGCTTCACAAAGTGGTAAATTTTTATGAAGCAGGGGATTATCCAGGTCCAATCTACTATGCAAAGGACGCTGTGATGAATCAAGAAATGGGTGGAGTAACTTCTGTGGCTCCAGCTATGCCATCTATTCCAACGGGAGAGAATAAGATTGTATCTAACGTGACCATCACCTACGAAGTTGAGTAAAACTTCCAAATTTGGCCAATCTCATCGTCTAAAATAAAAACCATTTCCGTCAATGTACTAACTGTACACCTCCGGAACTGGTTTTTATTTTATACGCGACCTTGTCTCAAATCTGAAAGTTTTAAATGCTCTCACATTTTATTGGCTTTCAAAAAAGCCTTATTTACAGGGCTTTTTTGGTATTTGTAAAAAAGAAATGAAAAGTGCTTGACAGGCATTACATAGCATGCTAAGATTTACATAGTTAGTCAAGTAGAGCCGGTCTTAGGGGAACCCACCGGCATGTTTATCTGGGGTTCCCAGCTTCTCGCATCCGTTGCTTTGGAAGTGCCGCTTTTGGGGAGCCCGGCGGCTTGCATGTAGAGGGCTCCCACCTGTTCTTTCTAACCCGGGCATATGCCCATCGGAAAATAAGGTCGTCGCTTCAACATGGGGTGGCGGCCTTTTCTTTTATTCTAAATTTGACTATTCCAAGCCGAAGGAGTATTATATCTTTATTCCCCCAGAGGGGTTTTTTAATAGGAGAAAGTCAGTTAAGTTTAATAAGTTGAAAAAGTTGTATAAGTCAGATGCAAAACTTATAGAACTTATTAAACTTAAGTGAAGCGTAACTTATATAACTAATCATGTCTCTAATAACATATCTAAAAGACACACAAGGAGAACTAAAACACGTCTCTTGGCCTACTAGAAATCAAGCAATCGCTTTTACTATTGTCGTAGTTATTATTTCTATTTTCGTCTCTTTCTTTCTTGGATTTTTTGACTATTTATTCAAATTGATTTTGGAAAAATTTATTATTTAACTACGAATAATACGAATGTAATCGAATTTACGAATAAATCTTAAATTCGAGAACCCATTCGTACATTCGATATTATTTGTATAATTCGTAAACCCATGGCAAAACAACAGCTCCACAATACAAGAAATTGGTATGTTATACATACTTATGCAGGATACGAAAACGCAGTGATGCGAAATCTAAAACAGCGTATCGAATCTCTTGGAATGGAGGATAAAATTTTTAACGTCATAGTTCCAACAGAGAAAAAAATAAAAATCAAAGGAGGAAAAAGAGTGGAGGAAGAAGAGAAAATATATCCTGGATACATTTTGGTAGATATGATCGTAACAGAAGATTCTTGGTTCGTAGTTAGAAACACACCGCGCGTAACGGGGTTTGTCGGTTCAGGTGTCTATCCTGTGCCTATAGAACCAAAAGAGATTGATGAACTTTTTGGCCGAATGAATGCTCACAATGTAAAGCATAAGATAGACTTATCAGTAAACGACGCTATCACTATTGTTGACGGTCCTTTCAAAGATCTAGAAGGTAAGGTCAGCGAAGTTGATGAAGAGCGTGGAAAGGTTAAGGTTCTTGTTGCTATGTTCGGCCGAGAAACTCCCGTGGAGTTAGATTTTCTTCAGGTTAAGAAAATCTAAAGTCATATAAGGTGTATAAGTTTAATAAGTTAAAATGCCTACAGGATTAGATAATTTGAAAATCTATCAAATGGCTGAAACTTATGAAATCGAAGTGCATAAATTAACAGATAATTTCCCAAAAGACGAAAAATTCAGAAGTGTTGACCAAATCAGGAGGTCTTCATCAGCAGTTGCAAATAATATTTCAGAAGGGTATGCTAGGCATACTTATAAAGAGAAAGTAAGATATTTATATATAGCAAAGGGTGAGGCGGAGGAAACAAAGAGAAATATACTTAAATCCGCAAAGAAAGGCTTTTTATCAGAAATAGTCGCTAATGATATTTCAGTCAAATACACAGAATTACTTAAAGCTATAAGCGGATATATAAAATTTATAAAAACATTAGATATTAAACCTTCTTAAACTTATATACCTTATACAACTTATAAAACTAATATGGCTAAAAAGGTAACAAAAAAATTAAAGTTGGTTATACCCGGTGGGAAAGCAACTCCGGCTCCTCCAACAGGTCCTGCATTGGGTCAGGCTGGTGTTAATATTGGGGAGTTTGTAAAGCAATTCAACGACGCTACCAAAACTATGGTAGGAGATGTTGTGCCTGTAGAGATTTCAGTTTACGAAGACAGAACATTCTCTTTTATCCTCAAAACTCCTCCAGCATCAAACTTAATTTTAAAAGCTTTGGGTAAAGAAAAAGGTTCAGGCAAAAACACTGTTTCAAAAGTAGGAACTCTGACAAAAGCTCAACTAAGGGAAATCGCCGAGAAAAAAATGCCAGATTTGAACGCAAATGACATAGACGCCGCTATGAAAATCGTGGCGGGTAGTGCTCGATCTATGGGGGTTGATGTGAAGTAGGTATATTACTTTAAAACAAAAAAGGCACTTCTGTGAAGTGTCTTTTTTGTTTTAAAGTGGTAAGGTGCTGATAGGAGGTTTGTTTTATGGTTCTTTCGTATCAGAGCCTGAAGAAAGTAATTGGAGGCGCTAGTCCAATGATAAGTTCCAGAGTTTCTTTGGAAGAGCATCTTCAACCAGCTAGTTTGGATCTTCCAATTGCTGATCGCTGTTATCGAGTGTCTGTAAGTAGTGCACCGAAAAACGGCGAGTCTGTTGCAAGTCTTCTTGAGCGCTTCACCATGTACGATTTCGAAGTGAAAGCTGAAGGAGCTCTTTTGGAGCGTGGAATGACGTACGTTCTGCCACTTGCAGTCGATTTGAATTTGTCTGAGGATTTTCGAGCAATTTTTTCTTCCAAAAGTACTACGGGAAGGAATGGACTTTTTGCTCGCAACTTGTCCAATGCCAATTCAAAGCTGGATGTCACTATCTATGGATATCAGGGTAAGTTGTATGTGGAGGTTTCGCCTCTGCGATTTCATACCACGATTTATCCGTGGAAGCCCATCACTCAGATGCGTCTCGCAAGCAACAAATCTGTGCCCCTTTCAAGTGAAGAATTGGCAATTCTTCACTCTGAATACGGAATTGTTCGTGGCAATGATGGAGAGCCGATTCACGCTGTTATCGCGGACGCTGCTCTGTATCTTCATCTGGACCTTACCGGAAAGTGCCCCGGATATGAATCCATCGTTAACCTGGAACAGTCGGTCCATCTTGGACAGAAAGAGGTTGATGACCGGGAAAATTTCTGGAGACCCGTTCAGGTAACTAACCATCACGACGCAGTTCTCCATCCGCACTCGTTCTATCTATTCGCGACAAAAGAGAGGATTTACATTCCTCCAAACGTCTGCGCTTTCATGGAGGATTACTCCGCCAATCTTGGAGAGTTTTCTTCTCATGAAGCTGGATTTTTTGACAATTCTTTTGGGGCGGGAGGCGGAACGCAGGGGGTTTTGGAAATTCATCCTAGCAGGATGCCGATCAGATTTTGGGACGGCCGTCCTGTCTGCAGGATGGTCTTCTACAAAACTGATGAAATTCCTGATAAGCTCTACGGTCAAGAGGGCGGGTCTCACTATATCGGTGCGAGACCGTCTCTGGCCAAGAATTACAAGAACTACCGGGATTGGTAGACGACGAACCCGCGGGAAGCCAATATGGCTCCCGCGGGGGGTTTTTACTCTTCTTTCTTGACGATATCGTGCTTGCCGCGAACGGTCGACCATTCGTCTGGTGAGTAGTCGACGTGAAGCGTCATATAGGGAATGAGCCGCTTGAGTGCGTGGCCCATTTCTTGTGCAATCGGACGTAGAGTTGGGTGCACGGTCTGGCCCGATCGGAGTTCAGCAATATAGACTGCTGATGGGAGTGAAGTAGTAAGGACACACGTGACATTGAATCCCATAGCCACGTAGTACTGTCGAACATATACGTCCTTGATTGCCTCGATGTCAAATCGAAGTTTCGAGATCGCTACCAGCGCTTCCTTGCGAAAATCTGCCGGCAGAGAATCGAGATACCACTTGTTGAAACCGAGTCTTGTGGTGAGAAGTGGCATTTCCTGAGAACAGCTTCGATGTCTCTGAAGATCGCGGAACGATCCAAAATCCAGAGGAAACCGGAATTGAATCGTTCCAAGTTCTTCAAAAATGGCGGGAAGTTCTGTCTTCTGGGGCCGTACACGCAGGAGTAGAGCCAATGCACCGTCCCTGCGCAGCTCACTCGTATCAAAGTTGTTAGAGTAGACAAGGAATTCAGGTTCTGGTGATGGATCACGATACTGAGCTGCAGAACTGACTTCATAGTATCTATCTTGCTCGTCGTATCTCTTGAATCCAAAGCTGTTTGGATATTTGGCTTGGAGATCCGAGAGAACGGTTTTTGCCATTTCCCGAACTTCATCAAGTGGGTGAAACAATAAGTCATTTATGTGGTCCCATGCTTGACGAAGAGTTGTGTGCCAACCGACGTAGGTAGTACAACCGGCTGGAAGAAACGCTCGAGCGATGTCAAAGGCTTTAGCTTTAATCGCTTTTGCATACACAACTTCTTTCTCTTCGGGAAGTCTCGGGTATTTTTCCGTGAGATGCGGCACGAGAACTTCGAGCGCTCTCGCGTAGAGACTCATCCAACCTTCCTGGATTTTCCGGCCAATTTCGGTACCGAGCGGATTCAAGACTGGCTGATTTTTCATGTCAAGATATCGTGTCGATGCTTCTTGACCATTATAGAGCCTGTTGTTCTGGATTGCCTTGGCGGCAAGCATGCTTACGTTTTCGCAACAGATTGTTGTCGAGCCACAGTCGCCAATCGATTTATGACCATAGCCAACGTAGTACTGAGCCATGAACTTGTCCGATCCAATTTCCGCAACTTTTGATCGGTGAGTTTCCACCGGTTGTGGGTCACGAGAGTAGAGGGCAAGTATCATGGCATTTGCTTCAGGAGGCATATCGTCGAATACGATGACTTTCGTCTGAGGCTTATCGATAATCGTCATGTGAATGAACTCCTTTTTCTCTCCGCGGAATGCGGATTTCTTTGTTTAATCTGTACTCTTTTACATTCTTTGTCAATTGACACAAATTTTTTAAATTTATATTGTTGGAGAGGAGGCTTTGATGTCAGGAAAAATGATTGTTATCGATGGTAATGATGGTTCTGGCAAACATACTCAGGCTGAGATGCTGAGAACATATTTGTTGAAGCGTGGGGACGAAGTGGTGCCGATTAGTTTCCCTCGCTATCAAGACACTTTCTTCGGACGAGAACTGAAAATCGCGCTTGCAGGAAAGTATGGTGACTTCGGAAATCTCGATCCTCATCTAGCCTCACTTCTTTATGTGGCCGACAGATGGGCATCAAGACCACTTATTGCCGATGCAATTGGATCGGGTAAGTACGTGATTTGCGATCGGTATGTAAGTTCGAATCAGATTCACCAGGGAGGGAAGATCAAGTCGCCAAAGAAACGCGTTGACTTTCTAGCTTGGCTCGACCAGCTCGAGTATGGGGAGTATAAACTTCCAAAGCCCGATGTCTGTGTCTATCTCGATGTTCCCCCTGAAGTATCACGGAAGCTCATGAGTGATAAGACCAGAGATATAGTGGAGAACAACCCGAAGTATCTGCAAAATTCTCACGCATCAGCCCAATGGCTCATTCGCAGATTTCCCGAAGCCTGGGTCCATATTCGTTGTGCCCGGCGCGGGTTGATGCGTTCGCGTGAAGAGATTCATGAGGAGCTAATCGCTTCGCTCAAAGATTTTTCTGTCATCTGACCAAGGTCGGCTCGTACGAGCCGACCTTCTCGCTTTATAAAGATTTATACGAATGTTATGATGACGCTATGATTTTGAAAGTGAAAAAACTTGATCCAGATGCAATTTTACCCTCTTATACTCATGCTTTTGACGCCGGACTGGATTTGCATTCAGTTGAGACTGTTACACTCCAACCAGGAGAGGTCGGGAAGATAAAAAGTGGTATTTCTGTGGAAATACCAGAAGGGTATGTCGGATTGTGCTGGGATAGAAGTGGGATAGCTACAAAACATAAAATAAAGACTTTGGCTGGGGTAATAGATTCTGGTTTCAGGGGCGAGATAAAACTTTGCATTATTAATTTGGGAGATGAACCATTTACTTTTGAAAAAGGAGATTCAGTTTTTCAAATGCTTATTCAAAAAACAGAACATGTTGACGTGGTTGAGTCAGAAACTTTATCAGATTCAGAAAGAGGTGAAAAAGGGTTTGGTAGCGGTAAATAGCATGAAAGAGGAAATTATAAAAAAAATAGAAGAGATTTTAAAAGAGCTTGGAGTGGAAAATCCAAATGTTGTTTTGGATAGACCGACTCGTTTTAGCATGGGGGATTTTTCTAGCAATATTGCAATGGCTTATGCAAAACAACTGGTAAAGAAACCCATAGATTTGGCCGGAGAAATAAGAGAAGCTCTTCTTTCAAAAAATATAAAATATCTGACAAAAATTGATGCTGTAGCTCCGGGATTTATTAATTTCTTTTTCAATAAGGAATATTTCGGTGATAATGTAAAAAAAATATTAGAAGGAAGTGATTTTGGAAAAAGTAAAAGCTTATTCGGGAAAAAGGTAATGGTTGAGTACACTGATCCTAATCCTTTCAAGGAATTTCATATAGGGCATTTGATGCCAAACGTAATAGGTGAATCAGTTTGCCGACTATTGGAAGCCAGTGGTGCGGAAGTAAAGAGAGTTAACTATCAAGGAGATGTTGGGCTTCATGTGGCCAAGGCTGTTTGGGCAATCAAGAATGGTGTTCATATGAAAGAGGCTTATGCTTACGGGCACAAAGCTTATGAAGAAGATCCTCTAGCGAAAAATGAGATTATTGAAATAAATACGAAAATTTACGACAAAAGTGATGAAGAGATAAATCAAATATATGAAAATGGCAGAAAGGAATCATTAGAATATTTTGAGGGTATATATGAAAAACTTGGCACGAGATTTGATTCATATTTTTTCGAAAGTGGTGTAGCTTCGTTTGGAAAAGAGATAGTAGAGAAAAATATTGGAAAAGTCTTTGAGAAAAGTGAAGGTGCAATTATTTTTAAAGGAGAGAATTTTGACAAAAAGCTCCACACTCGGGTTTTTATAACTAA
>ORMF011508698.1_pt1 | contig 17675 bp, 15 predicted proteins | sample 1779871 | NCBI WGS metagenome assembly ORMF01 (sample SAMEA104232316, study PRJEB22302) | groundwater metagenome | biome: forest; feature: aquifer; material: groundwater | place: USA | collected 2011-08-07 | depth 5.4 m
CCCCGTACTGATGACGGCAGGTACCTGGCGAGATCCTTGGTAGCCTCCGGCCAGCCGAGCGAGGTAAACGGCACCAGCGCCGAAGAAAACCAGGTATCGAGCACGTCCTCGTCCTGCGTCAGCTCGTCAGTGCCGGCCTTTTGCTTCGCTTCGTCAAATGAACGCGCCACAACGACGTCGCCATCGTTCGTATACCACGCAGGAATTTGGTGACCCCACCAAAGCTGTCGCGAGATGGTCCAGTCGCGCAGATTTTCAAGCCAGTCAGAATAAACTTTCTCGTATGGAACCTGCGGGACGAATTGAGGCTTCCCTTCTTCGCGCAACTTCGCCAGCGCGAGATCTCGCAACTTGTCCATGCGACAAAACCACTGCGTCGAGGTCAATGGCTCGATCACCGTCTTGCAGCGCTCGCATTTGGAAATCGCGAACTCGTAATCGACGACCTTTCCGAGCAAGCCCAGGTCGGCAAACTTCTCGATCACCAACTCGCGCGCTTTGTAACGATCAAGACCCGCGAAATCGGCGCCAGCCGCCTCAGTCATGCGGGCGAACTGATCGATGACAGCGATTTGCTCAAGGTTATGACGCAGGCCCATCTCGTAGTCATTCGGATCGTGGGCCGGTGTTACCTTGACCGCGCCGGTGCCGAATTCAGACTCGACAAAATCGTCGGCGACTATCGGAATCTCGCGATTCACCAGCGGCAGCACCAACACTTGCCCGATCAGTTCGCGATATCTTTCGTCCCCAGGGTTTACCGCCACGGCCGTGTCGCCCAACATCGTTTCAGGCCGCGTCGTCGCTACCGTGATCGAACCGGCGCCGGTCTTGAACGGATAACGGAGATAGTAGAGCTTGCCCTTTTGCGGCTCGCGCAGAACCTCGAGATCGGAGAGCACAGTCTGATCGTTCGGACACCAATTGACGATGCGATTGCCACGATAAATCATTCCATCGTCGTATAAGCGCACGAATGCTTCGCGCACCGCCCGCGAAAGATTCTCGTCCATGGTGAAACGTTCGCGGGACCAATCAACCGACGCGCCTTCGCGCCGGATTTGCTTAAGAATCTGCCCGCCGTATTCCTGCTTCCACGACCAGACGCGTTCTTCAAACTTCTGGCGGCCCAGGTCGTGTCGCGTAAGTCCTTCCTTCTTCAGTTGACGCGTCACCATCAACTGCGTCGAGATGCCGGCATGATCCATTCCCGGTAACCACAGCGCGCGAAATCCGGCCATGCGTTTATATCTGGTCAGCACATCCATCATGGTGTGCTGCAGCGCGTGTCCCATATGGAGCGAGCCGGTAACATTTGGCGGTGGAATTACAATCGAGAAAAATGGCGCCTCCGGATCCTTATTGATCTCAGGCGCGAAATAGCCGCGCTCTTCCCAACGCGCATAGTGATTCTGCTCGGCTTCTTTCGGGTCGTAAGTTTTAGGGATTTCGATCATTTGACTACAGCTTAGGATGTTTAGAGGCGGGCTACTGCCCGCCAAATTCGATCGGAATAGGAATTTCTCGCCTCTCGATTGTAAATCATGCGCCGCGGCTTTTCATATCGGCCGGGACGAGCAGGTGACGATTTTAAATCGCCAAAAATGGAAAAGGCGGGCCCTGGCCCGCCTCTAAACCTGCTTGAATCTTTGATTATCCCTGCTCTTGGAGCTTCTTCTTGATCAGCAACTCAGCCAGTTCCGGCACCACTTCCCACGCAATCTCGCGCACAACCTTATCGGACAGATGCTCGACAACGCGGCGGGCGATTGCGTCAATGGTTTCTGGGGACAATCCAAGATTAGGCTCAGTTGATCCCGGCTCTGCAACCACGCTGGCCGTCATCATCTCTGCTGCTGGACCTTCCGCGACGATCGCCTGTTCCTCAATCTCAATGACATGCGGCTTTTCGTATGCGGGTTCAGGCGCGGTGACCTCAGCGGGCGCAAACGCTTGCGCCGATTCAACCATTTCCGGAACGGCAACCACAGCGAAGGTGGCCACTTCGTCATAGTCCAGATCCAGAACCAGATCATCTGCGACGAGCTGCGGCGTTGGGTTATCAAAGCCGCCTAAATCGAGCAGGGCATCATTAAATATTGCCTGACTGTGCAAGGACGCACTTCGACCGTTTGTTTCTTCGCTCATTTCGCTGGTACCAAGTGATGAAAGATTTTGGTTTGCTTTAACATCCGGCGGTTCCGATTTCTCACCTGCCGCAATTGCCGGCGCCATTTCGATTGTGTCGTCTTGAGCGTAAGCAATCGGTTCGATCGTTTCCTCATGGGGTTCATCACCGATGCGTTCGAGCTCTTGCGTGTTCGCAGTCTGAAGTTCGACGTCGGCAGCACACGTGCTTCCAGCCGCTTCAACCTCTGACTCCGCCGGTTGGTAATCAGTCATTGAGGCCGCTTCAACGAAGACCTTTACATCTGCATCAGGAGCAGCCGCTGGAAGAGCACTGGGAATTTCGAACCTTTGGGTGTCCGCAGTCTGACGTTCGATGTCGGCCTCGCTGGCGATTTCAGCCGATGCAACCTTGGGCTCAAGCGATTCGTGCTCAGACATCAGGGGTGCTTCAATGCCGCCCGTCAGATTTGTGTCGTTGGCAATCTGGTGCTCAGGAGCCTGAACCGGTTCGGAGCGCTCGAGTCCCAGCGTGGAATGTCCGCCGCTCGTGTCATCGGTGTCCGCTGGTTTCCCGCTCAGCAGTGAACCCACACGGTTCACCAGTTGGCGGATGGATTTGAATGGTTTGGTCACGACATCATCAGCGCCTACGCGACGCGCCTCGGTCTGGTCGAACGGTTCGTGTAAGCCGACCAAAAGCATAACAGGAATATGTCCAAATCGTTCATTTTGTTTGATCCGTTCACATAGTTCATAACCACCGATGCCGGGCAGGGATACACTGGCGAGGATGACATCGGGTATGGTCTGCTCAATTCTTGCCAGCGCATCCTGGCCGTCCCCGGTCTTGTTTACCGCCATCCCTTCGTCAGTGAAGGTGAGGCCAAGCACCGCTTGGTAGTAGGGCGAGTCGTCAGCAACTAAAAGCTTTCGTCCAGCAAACAAGGGGCAACCTTCATGGTACTTCCGCGCGTTTCGATTCAGCTCAGCTTCCGAGAAACATTCTGAGCGGGCACGCGGCCTGCTTCGAACCTAGCATCCACAGGAAAAGCGCGTCAAGAGTTTTCTAGGGGTCGCATTGTGGCCTACTCCTTCTGCTCTCATCCTTGACCCTTGCTTTCCGTATTTGATCGGTAAAGAGATTGACAGCTAACGCGGCTAAGAATAGACTTTGCGAGCACTTAGCCGTCATTTGCGACTCTCAACCCTCTTACCGCAAAGGAGCGTGCCTCATGAATCGAGCACTTCAAATCGGAATACTAAGTTTGATCTTGACCGTGTTGGTTAGTAGCTGCCAATCTTCGCCGCCGGCCAATACGAATGCTCCCAGTCCGACCGCGAGTCCGACGGCCGGCCCGACGGCCAGTCCGGTCGCAAGCCCGAATGCCACTCCGAATGCGGAGAAGACTGGCACGAGGGGGCCACATTGCGATGATCCTCCGCCCGCGAGTCCTTCAACCTGCACGCCCCCTATCGATCAGCCATTCGTCGTGGGTTGTGACCTGCCATTCACCGGCGGACAGAGTCATGACGTCGATCAGCATTGTCCGAACGAAGGCTGTGCCAAGAAAGAAAACGACAAAGCCCAAAACAGGATCAAGAATAATTTTTGCTCGGTGGGACCTGCGATTCAGATCAGCGCCACTTCCATCGATAAGCTTCAGGCCGCGGTCGATCAGTTAGTTGCACAGCACACTTTCACTTACGGACAGTCACCTCCACAGCCGGCTGATCGTGCGAAGTTGCACGACCTTTCCACCGTGGACGTAAATGGCAATCCGGTGCTGCTGGGCGAGGGCAAGCTGGTCACGTTTGAAGGTTTTGTGCTCGACGCCAAACACGATGACACCTACCTACAGGGCTCTGGCCCGCAAGGCTTCAAAGGCGAAGGGGTCAACTGTAAGAACTCACTCCTTGAATGGAATGACATTCATGTGGCTCTCGGCGAGACGGCTGGGGCTGAAGAATGTTCCAGCGTGACCGCCGAAATCATTCCCCACTTCCGGCCGGCCCTGTGGGAACGATTCGATTCCAACGCGTGCACTTCTCCGCACGTCACCAACCCGCTTCCGATCAAGGGACTACGGGTCAGGATCACGGGCCAACTTTTCTTTGATGGCAGTCACACGGCCGGCCAGTGCCAGGTTCCACCTGGTGTAAATAGTTTTCCGCGCCGCTCAGTCTGGGAAGTCCACCCGGTGTACGCCATCGAGGTTTTCGATACCGCCAAGAACAAATTCGTCACGCTGGAAGAGTGGGCGCAGGGACTTTAAGAGTCACATCGCGGGACAAGCGGCGGACGAGACTGTAACGTCATCGCAGCCGAAGCGGCTGCCCGAAACATAAGAATCATTGCCGGGAATTTCTTGTACTCGTCCCCGAATGCGTGTATCTTTTGCGAGCGGTCTCTTCTGCCGCACTCTCTCCTACAATCCACTTCGGAGTTTTGACTAATGAAACACTGCCCAAAATGCGATTTTACTTTTGCCGACTTTTATCGCGTGTGCGAATTTGACGGCGCTGAACTTGTTCAAGATCCGGAGCATCCGCCCTCATCTGTGAGAGGCTCGTCGCCGCCATCCCGCTTTCGGCGCGTCTTAAAGTCGCCGCTGTTCTTAACCGGCATTGCGGTGGTGGCTGTGTTGGCGAGCGCGCTCCTGTTTGGTTATTACGATTCAGCAAGTCAGTCGAGCTCGATTGCAGCGAATCAACCTTCGCAGAATTCGATTGTGAGTCCAGTCCTGTCAACGCAGACTTCAGTTCAGCGTCCAGCACAGATCAAAACGCCGGCTACTTCGTCGCGCGCATCCTCCTTAAGCAATTCGAAGAGAAAGGAAAAATCTTCCGCTACAGCGCGGCGGCACGCAACAGCTTCGCGCTCATTAGCGCGACTTCATTCATCAATCTCTGCAAGAAATCCGCCGAGCAGATCCCCGCTGCGAAGAGAATCCAAAGACACTGCCAATCAAAAGGAAGCCAGACTTGCGGCGATGCTGAAAACAACCTGGCGCATCCTGAAAAAGCCGTTTAAGTTCTAGCGCGCACCGGACGTTCACGTCCCTCGCTGGGCAGCTCAGCGTGAACCAGAAACGACAGTCACATCGTCCGGTGTGTTTGGCTTACCGTCCGGGCCATCTGAGCGCAGGACGAAGGTCGAGCGCTCGCCTTCGTATTCGTAGGGTTTGTGCCAGGGGTCGACGCGGATGACTCGGGTAAGGTAGCGCGGGTTCAGGCTATCGATCAGAGCGGCGGAGCTCTTTGACTCCAAATAAGAACCACGCTCGCGGCGATAGGATTCAAGCGCGGTGGCAATCAGCTCTAACTCTGCGCGAGCCCTGGCGGTCTTCTCGACATTCAGGGCGCGCATTAGCATGTCCAGATCTTCCCAACGCCGGTCTCCGGTTCTAATCTCGGCGATACGCCATTTTCCTTTGTCGTCCTTGACCATGCGGAAAGCAGTCTCGACCTGGGCCGTCACCACCGCTGAATTGCCAGCAGTGGAAATGTCTTTCACGCGGACCGCGTCAGAAGGCAGTTGAATCCCAGCCATGCGCGCAATCAGTCTCCGCGCCTCTTTGGGAGTGAGATCACCAGCTGCGCGAGTACGAGTAACGACAAAAAAGCAGGTGGCGCCGACAAGCGCCACAAGAGAAATAATCAGCACAGTTCGCTTGGACATGATTGACACTCCTGAAACGGTGATTGTGGCATGCGCGTCTTGCGCGTGGATCAAGGGCCAGACGCCCTTGCCACCTCGATCAAAATTAGCCATGGCTGAGAGCTTTGCCCACCAGCATACGCAGCATTGTTTGCAGCTGGGTTGTGGTAAAGGGCTTGGGAAGAAAAACGACTGCTCCGGCCGCGAAACTGTCCGATGAAAGCTTTGGATCCTGCTCGGCGGTCATCATCATCACCGGAATCTTGTTGAATCGCTTTTCAGTTCTCATATAGCGAACGAGTTCCGGTCCGGAAATGTGCGGCATGACCACATCGAACACTGCGGCGGTGAAATTAGAATCGTCCTGAAGCTGTTGATATGCTTCGCGACCATCGCGGGCGCCCACTACCTCAAAACCCTCCTTCGCGAGAATTGTAGTCACCAGACGAAGGATGGCCGGATCATCGTCGGCGACCAGAACCCGTCCCTTCGCAGTATTGTCCTTGGTACTCAACTTTGTTGTCTGCGGAACTATGCCGCTTCCATCGCCCTGCCGCTCTCGCCAGCTCTTGTTGATAGCTCGGCCGCCAATTTGATCGCGGCGACCATGCTCGAATGCTCGGCAATGCCCTTTCCCGCGATGTCGAATGCGGTCCCATGGTCGACCGAAGTCCGAATGAATGGCAAGCCCAGGGTGATGTTGACTGCTTCGCCAAAGGAAAGGCACTTCACCGGAATCATGGCCTGGTCATGATAGCACGCCACCACGGCGTCGAACTCCCCGCGCGCGGCGCGCAGGAAAACCGTGTCCGCTGAAAATGGACCCTGCACATTGATTCCATCAATGGCGCGACAAGCTTCGATGGCCGGCATAATCTCGGCAGCTTCCTCGATGCCGAACAGACCACCTTCCGCTCCGTGGGGATTTAAGGCCGCCACTGCGATCCGAGGGCGCTCGATCCCCCATCGTCGAAGTTCATGATCGGCCAAACGAATCGTCTTCTCAAATCGATCTCGTCGAACCATCCGAATCGCTTCTGAAAGCGGCACGTGTGTCGAGATGAGGACGATGCGAAGATTCGCGGCGACAAAGCCCATCGCGTAATCATCGATGTCGGTCAAATGAGCGAGGAACTCAGTGTGGCCGGGAAAGCTGTAGCCTCCCAGAAACAGGGCGCGCTTATTGATTGGCGCCGTAGCGATAGCGTCGATCTCTCCGGAGGCGCACAGCTCCACGGCAGCCTCGATGTAACCGGCGGCGGCTTTGCCTGCGGCCCCCGACTCGATTCCCGGCTCGACGTGTCCCTGAATGTTATCGAGATGAAAGATTAGCGGCTCGCTACCCTGGTAGGGTAGGCGTTCCTCGCGGCGGACAATCTGATATCCGCACTGCAAGTCCAGGGTGCGCGCGTTATGAGCCAGCAACTGTGCGTCGCCAATGATGATCGGTTGGCAGACGTCGCGCACTTCTGCTTCGGCAACGGCCTTGAGCACCACCTCGGGTCCAATTCCCGCGGGATCACCCATGGTGATACCAATGCGTGGTCGCGTGCGGCGACTCGCGTCGGACGAACCCTGAGGCAGATTATTCATCGATCGAAGAGAACGACGCATCAGCAAACATCTCTGTTCGCCAGTCCGCCGGGAGAGACTAAGATTCGACGACTTCAGGCACCGCGTTTTCTTCCACGCGTCCTGGTGGAACTCGGTCTTCAGCTTTGTAAATGTATTTTATGTTGCGCTTGAGAATCAAAAGATTCGGAGCAGCACGGCGATTAATCTTTAGCGCGCCGCGATCGTACCATTCGATCGTTCCTTCAATCTCTTCACCGTCCTGCAGGACCAGAACCATCGGCGTGTGCGCGTCGATTTGTTTCTTGTAATAGTAAATTTCCGCATGCGTTTCCGCCGGCGGCGGCTGGCGCTTTCTGACTTGAATTGACGATGGCTGCGGGGATGGTCGCGGTGGTGGCATGCCACTTCGCGGGGCTCCTCCTCCATTGGTTCGATCATTAGTTCGATCGCGCTGGTGTGCGGCCTCGCGCCGGGCCTTCACATCTGCCAGCGTTGTCCTGATTAGTTTGCGATTCACGGTACTTCCTCCACAAAGATTAACTATAAGAATTGCCAGAACCCTGCATTTTCGCCCCGGTTAGAATGGGAAGACGTAAACGGCTATCCACAGGCTACAGCCTTCCGAGGAGAGGATGCGCAATTGACTCGTATTGACTGAAGTTTCTTCTTCAGGGAATGCGCGACATGCTACACGACCGTGGGGGAAAACGCAAAGCAGAAACAGGAGCCGGTATTGAGGCTACGGTACGACAGAGCAATTGCTCTGCGACAGTTACCCGCTCACTGCCTTTTGCTGACTTATCCGAGCAGTATTAGTCCGCCTTTTTCCTGATAAACGTCGGCACGTCAAGATCATCAACACGCTTGGAGCTCGCATGCGACGCAGGAAATTCTTCCGGCGACCGTGGCGCGTAGCGCGGCGGCGAAGTGATCGGCATTTGGGCCCCCGCCGCAGAAGCGGTCGCTACTTCGCGGCGAAAGCCCGTCGCAATTACCGTGATCTTCATTGCATCGGCCATCGTTTCGTCGATTACATGCCCAAAAATAATATTCGCGTCCTCGTCGGCTTCCTCGCGCACGATTGACGCCGCATCGTTCACTTCGCAGAGGGTCAGATCGTGACCTCCGGTGATGTTGATGAGCACACCCCGCGCGCCCTTGATCGATGCTTCTTCGAGTAAGGGTGAGGAGATCGCTTCCTGGGTGGCTTCGACCGCTCGATTTTCGCCCCGAGCGTATCCGGTTCCCATAAGCGCCATGCCCATGCCCTGCATAATGGTGCGCACGTCAGCAAAGTCCAGATTGATCAAACCTGGCACTGTGATCAGATCGCTGATTCCCTGCACTGCCTGGCGCAGCACATCATCAGCGGCCTTGAAAGCGTCAGCAAACGATGCGCCCTGGGGCACCGCGCCAAACAGGCGTTCGTTCGGAATCGTGATCACGGTATCAACCGACTCGTGCAGTTCGCTCAAACCATGTTCGGCCTGCTGCAAACGCCGCCGGCCCTCGAACAGAAACGGCTTGGTCACCACTGCAACTGTTAAAGCACCAAGTTCGGTTGCCAGCGAAGCGACAATTGGCGCCCCACCAGTCCCTGTGCCGCCACCCAGACCGGTCGTTACAAACACCATGTCTGCGCCTTCGAGCACCTCAATAATTTTGTCCGTATCTTCGAGCGCGGCTTGCCGTCCAACTTCCGGATCGGCGCCAGCCCCCAGCCCTTTGGTTAATCTTCCGCCGAGCTGAATCTTAACTGGTGCGCGCGAGCGCTTTAGTGCCTGCAGATCGGTATTCGCTACGACAAACTCTATTCCTTCAATACCCGAATCAATCATCCGATTGACTGCGTTGCCACCACCGCCGCCCACACCGATGACTTTTATCCGCGCGCCGGTAATTGGAGGCTCGTCCTCGATGATGATATTTATGCCTCTGCCTGGTTCGCGTACCTCAGGTGTCATGGGTTTTTCCTCTCTTCCAAACCGGGAAGCCTTCCACGGCCTCTTTCGTTTATTTTGGGCTAGGTGAACCAAGGGCATCTATATCTTGCGGACAACATATTGTGCCATAGGCGCGCCAGCATACAACACTTGGTCACAAAATACTACTACTAAAACGACTGCGAAACTTGGAAACAAAGTGCGTTAAGCGACCCGAACCACCGCGCTTGGCAGCGCCTGCGCGTTGTTCGAGTGCATGCGCTCGTTGAGAGACGAGCGCTAGTCCGGCAGCCGCTGCCCACGCTGGACTTTGCACGTCGTCAACCAGGCCTCCAAACCGATCGCGCTCGGGATAACCGATTCGCACCGGCGCGTCAAAGACCTGTTCAGCTACTTCGATCATGCCGTCCAGCATTGCCCCGCCGCCCGTCAACACAACGCCGCTCGATAGTTGGCGGTTCCAACCTGAATCCCTGATCTCATCAGAGACGTGCATCAGTACTTCTTCGGCGCGCGGTTGCAAAATGTCGCAGAGAATTTGCCGCGATAGTTGTCGCGGCGCTCGACCACCAACCGATGGCACCTCGACCATCTCTCCGCGCTGGTCGTCACTCAGCGACGCACTGGAGGCGCAGCCGACGCTGCGCTTGATGCGCTCGGCTTCCGGAATCGGAGTACGTAAGCCGAACGCAATGTCATTGGTAAAGTGCGCGCCGCCCAGCGGGAACACCGCCGTGTGCTGCACGGCGCCGCGCTGGTAGACACACAGGCCCGTAGTTTCGGCGCCAATATCAACCAGGGCCGAACCGTATTCCTTGTCGTCATCGGTAAGCGACGCTTCGGCAGCGGCAAGTTGCTCGAGGATCATGTCAGCCACGATCAATCCGGCCCGATTTACGGCGTTTATGGCATTCTGGCGGGCGGTCACGGGACTGGTAACGATGTGCACCTTGACCGCCAACCGGGCTCCGGTCATGCCGACTGGATCATTGATTCCGTCCTGATCGTCGACGATGAATTCCTGAGGCAGCCGATCCACAATCTCGCGGCCGGCGGGAAGTTGAATAGCACAGGCGGAATCGATAGCGCGCCGCACGTCATCGGCGGTAATCTCTCGATCGCGTCCGGCCACTGCGACAATAGCCTGGCCATTGAATCCCATGATGTGCGAACCCGCGAGATTGATCGTTACTTCCTCTGCCTGAACCCCACTCATTCGCTCGGCTTCTTCGACAGCTTTCTTGATGGCTTCGACGGCCGCATCAGGATTGACGATCACCCCTTTGCGAAGGCCGCGCGCTTCGGCTTCACCGATGCCCAGGATTTCAAGCAAGCCTTCATCTCCGGGCCCGGCTACGATGCACGTCACCTTGCTGGTTCCAATGTCCAATCCAATCGTGTGGTTTGTCCGCTTTGCCATTTAGCTTTTTCTGATCCGCCTATCGCAAACGAATGCGAGAAGTGTTCGCGGACTCACGCGTCGCGCTGGTCCGCACAGCTTTCTGTCGTTGGTCACGTTGTCCGGCGTCGCGGTTTGCACTAGCGTTGGCGACCGGCTTTGCAGCACTCGATGACGTTGACGCGGTGTTGGTGGCCACCGTTTCATCGCTGCTCTCGGGCGCACTCGAGACCTTGCTGCCGGAACTGGTGCCGATGACGATTCTTCCAGTCTGTAAGTCAAGATATGTGATAGACGAACCTCGCGGCGTCTGCTTGTATTGATCGAGCGTATCCAGCGCCAGTTTCAGACGCGCGCCGAGATCCTGTCCTCCCAGTCTCACCTCGATCTGGGAATCGTTTCCCGCGAGTTGCGCCCGCACATCACGCAAATCGATCAGGGTAACTTCGCTCACTCGCTCCGACAGACCCATGGCATTCCAGTCACGCGCGATTTCCAGGTACTTCTGGACGCGCTCCAGGTTGTCGCCGCGAGCTCCTTCAGTGCCGTCCTCGTTCCAACCGCGAATGAAGAAGGACGGAACGCTGTCCGCAGGTTTTACTTCACCCAACGACACGCCCTCTTCATCCACCCAAAAAAAGTGGCCGGCAGAAGTGCGAACCACTGCGGCAGGCACCCGTTCGGTAATGCGCACACGCAAACGATCAGGCAACACCCGGCTGACCACCGCACGCCGTACGCCCGGCAAGCGCTCCAGTTCAGCACTGATTGCCGGAAGATCGGCGCGCCAGACTCCGGTGCGCGCTACAGCCCGCCGAGTCAGACCCTCAATCTCTTCCAGGGAAGTTCGGGATGTTCCCGTCACATCGATGTGGCGCACCTGGAATAACGAAGCCGATGCGGCCACTCTGTATCCGACGATCAAAGTCATCACCGTAAGGATTATCAAAATGGCCTTCAACGCGAATGGGACGTATCCGAACAGCACCTTCGGCGAAAAACTCCTGACCCTCCCGTCGCTCGCGCCACCCCGACGCGCTGGTCGCTGCACAAAACCCTTAGGCTGAACCGCGGCGCCCCTTGAACTTCGGCCACGTGATGCGATCACTTGTTCTTTCATATTTTTAAGTGGCACAGACTTCAGTCTGTGACGTCCCTTCCCTTGCCTAACACAGACTAAAGTCTGTGCTACTCACTACTCCACAACTCCACTTCATATTCGAGATCGATTCCGTGTTCATGCTTAACGCGTTCGCGAATCTCTTCGGCCAGGGCCAGGGCGTCGGCGGCCTTGGCATCATCGCCCTCCGTAACAATGAAGTTCGCATGTTTTGGGGAAACTACCGCGCCACCGCGCCGCGTCCCCTTCATTCCCAGGTCATCGATCATCTTGCCGGTGCCGATCGGGCTGGCTGGCGCATTCTTAAAGAAACATCCGGCAGAGCGCGCGCCATGCGGCTGCGTCGCCATCCGCTGGCTCTTGGCTTCTTCCATGCGGGCAGCAATCTCTTCCGGATCGCCCTCGCGCAGCAACAAAGTCGCGCCCAAAAGCAGTTCGCCTTCCTGGAAGGACGTGTGGCGATAGTTCCAACTAATCTCGCTACCGGGAACCTCAACCACGCGCCCATCGCGCGCCACCCTCACCGTTTCAACCACCGTGCCAATTTCCTGGCCGTACGCTCCCGCGTTCATCCACAGCGCGCCACCGACAGTGCCGGGGATGCCATTCAGGCCCTCGATTCCCGCAAGACCGCGGCGCGCAGCTTCGACACAAAGACGAGGAAGTGAATAACCCGCACTTACAGAAACGCGATCAGCTACAAAGACCGGATCGGCCTTCAATCCTTTCAAACTCACGATTACATAGTGATGGGCACCATCATCGGCGAGCACGTTGCTGCCTGAACCGAGCGGCCGCCAGGCCACGCTGCGCTTTTCCAATTCGGATGCCAGCGCCGCTGCCTGCTCTTCACTATCAGGAGACAGAACCCAGTCAACCGCCCCGCCCACTCGCAAGCTCGTCAACTCGGCAAACCGGCGGCCGCGTTCGGCGCGCACGGCAAGACTCGCTGCAATTTCTTCAATTGCTGCGTCACGCTTAGCTGTATCTTCAACTGAATCCATCTTTATAAGTGGCACAGACTTCAGTCTGTGATTCTCAAGCAACACTCAACCTTAGTTCGGAGTTCCGCCTTCAGGCGGTTACCAGCGTTTCGAAGAGCCGCCTGAAGGCGGAACTCCGAACTAAGTCTGCACGACTGACTCGCCGCGCAAGAGAGCAAGCAAACGATCACCGGATCGATGTACTGAACCCGCACCCAAGGTGATCACCAGATCTCCTTCACGCACAGTCTGGCGCAGCACTTCGGCGGCCCCTTCGACCGCGCCGACGTACTCAGCGTTCTTATGTCCGTAGCTCTTGATCCGGCCGGTCAGCAATTCGCTATTAATCCCGTCTATCGGCGTCTCGCTGGCCGCATAAATGTCGGTTACCAGCAGCACATCGGCATTATTGAAAGCGCTGGCGAATTCATCCATCAAATCCGCGGTGCGCGAGTACCGATGCGGCTGGAACAGAACCACGATTCGCCGGTGAGGCGCCCCAATCCGGGCCGCGCTCAAGGTCGCCTTGATTTCCGTCGGATGATGACCGTAATCGTCAACCACGGTGACCCCTCCGGCATCGCCTTTGAATTGAAAGCGCCGATCGGCGCCACTGAATTCGCCGAGCGCGTGCGCGATGGTGTCAAAAGGAACCTCCAACTCAAGTCCGACCGCAATCGCAGCCATTGAGTTGTAGACGTTGTGCTTGCCCGGCACGCGCAGCGCTACGCGCCCCAACACGTCAATGCCTCGCAACACGGAGAACTTCGACCCGAAAGACTGGTCGTAACTAATGTCGTGCGCTGAAATATCGGCCTGGGCGCTCAACCCGTAAGTGACACGCCGACGCTCGACTTTCGGAATGACCGCCTGTACGTGGGGATCATCCAGACAGAGAATCGCGGCCCCATAAAACGGGACCTTGTTGACGAAATCCGCGAAGCACTTACGGACGTCTTCCATGTCGTTGTAGTAGTCCATGTGTTCGCGATCGATGTTGGTCACCACTGCAATTGCCGGCGTGAGCATCAGAAATGAACGATCGCTCTCATCGGCCTCGACGACCATTAGCTCACTCTTCCCGAGACGGGCGTTCGCGCGATAGCTGCGAACAATGCCCCCGATGACAAAGGTCGGATCCAGGCCGGCGATTCCGAGGACTGTTGCCACCATCGAAGTTGTGGTCGTCTTTCCGTGCGAGCCGGCGACCGCGACCGTGTGCGGTTTCATGCGCATCAATTCAGCCAGCATTTCAGCCCGCGGTATGACCGGAATTGAGCGGCGCCGCGCTTCAAGGATTTCCGGGTTATCGTCGCGCACGGCCGTCGAGCGGACTACGACATGAGCGTCGCCGACGTTCTCCGCCGAGTGTCCTTCAGTCACTTCCACACCCAGGTCTTCCAAGTGCGCAGTCACTTCGGACTTCTTTTGATCCGAGCCTGAAACCCGGAACCCCAGGTTCGCCAAAACTTCAGCGATGCCCGACATGCCGATGCCGCCGATGCCGACGAAATGAATGTGTTGGAAACGCCTGAACATAAATAAAATTAGTAGGCAGTAGGCCGAAAGCAGTAAGCCGGAAAAACCGATCGGCCCAATATAACGGCGCGACCGAACTGCCGGACAATGGAGATACTTTCTCTCGCGTAAGCGCTCATCCTGCTTCCTGCTTCCTGGCTACTGCCCACTGCCTTCTACTAACTCTGCCATCAAATCCACCGTGGCCCTCGCAGCATCGCGCCGCGCCAGTCTGCGGCCGGCCAGTTCCATCTGATCAATTTGCTCGGGCATCGCCAGCAACGAATTGATTTCCTTAGCGAGGCGCTCGCCGCTCAATTCCTTCTGCAAGATCATCCGTGCGGCGCCCGCAGCCTGCAGCGCCTCCGCGTTCTTGCGCTGATGATCATCGGCCGCCAGGGGAAACGGAACCATGATTGCAGCCTTGCCTGCCGCCACCAACTCAGCGCTGGTGGTCGCGCCGGCGCGACTAATAATCAAATCGGCTTTGGCAAACTCCCTTACCATGTCATCAATGTACGGCCGGACATCAACCTTGTCTTGCCAACCTGCGGCCTCATAACCACGTCGCACTTTCTCGAAATCACTTTCACCAGTTTGATGTGTCACGGATAGCGACTCCTTTTGTGACTCGAGCCCTGGCAACGCCGCAGTCATCGCTTCATTAATCGCGCGCGCGCCTTGTGACCCACCAAACACCAGCAGGGAAATGTGGGCGCCATCGCGTTGCCTCGCCGGAATTTCAAAAAACTCGCTGCGAACCGGATTACCAGTCAGGACTCCTTTGCCGCGAAAGAACGGCAATGCTTCAGCAAACGAGACCGCAGCTTTGTCGACCCAATGTGCCAGCATTCGATTGGTCCAACCTGGCAGCGCGTTTGAATCCATCACCATTGTGGGCCGGCGCATTAACGAAGCGGCCAACAATACCGGACCGGAAACGTAACCGCCGGCGCCGACTACAATGTCAGGATAAAAGCCGCGAATCAGACGGCGCGCCGCGAAAATGCTTTTCGGCAACAGCAGCAGGCCGCGAACCTTGGCCATCAGGCTGACGTTTTTTAATCCCGCGCTTTCAATGACCGAAAGTTCAAACCCTGCGTTCGGGACCAAACGCGTCTCGAGACCGTGAGCCGTGCCGACAAATCTGACAACCGACGAAGGATCGCGGCGCATGATCTCTTTGGCCACCGCGATGCCCGGATAGATGTGCCCGCCGGTACCGCCGGCCGCGATTAGCACACGCATCGCTCAACCGTAACGGGCCCGCGCGACGGCCGTCGCTCGCTGGCGCGGCGCTCGCCTCTTTTTCGGACGCCTCTCTTCCTGCCATTCCTCTTCATAATCGTCTTCGGCAAAAGCCACCCGTTTACCCAGCGCGGCATACTGAGAAATGTTGAGCAGGATCCCTACTCCCATTAATGTCGGCAACAGCGAAGAGCCTCCGTAAGATATGAACGGCAACGGAATCCCTTTTGTCGGAACCAAGGCCAAAACCACACTCATGTTCAAGAGCGCTTGTGCAACGATCCCCACGACGATTCCGATACCGAGCAACATGCCAAAGCGATCCGGCGCTCGCAAAGCAGCTCGCATCCCCCGCCACAAAAAAACTGCAAACACCAGAACTACGACCAGCGCCCCTATCAGACCCAACTCTTCGCCGATTACCGCAAAGATGAAATCCGAATGCGCGAAAGGCAGAAACAAAAGTTTTTGCCGGCCCTGCGCAAACCCAAGTCCGTGCGGCCCGCCTGACCCTACGGCAATTAGCGATTGCACGACCTGGTAGCCGCTGCCCTGCTGATCGGCCCAGGGATCGATGAAAGTGGCCATGCGCCGCCAGCGAAACGGCGTGAAGATCACCATTTTTGCGACATACAGGAGGCCCGGCACTGCGGCATAGACCACGTGACGCGGACGGACGCCGGCCGCGAAACAGATAGTCATGGCGATGATCGCCAGCATCAGCGCGGTTCCCAGGTCCGGCTCCTTTGCAACCAGTCCGGCCAAAACTGCCAGCGGGATCATGCAGGGCAAGAAGGTTGTCCAAAACGATCGCTCCTCGCCTGCGCGTCTTTCCAGGAAGTATGCCAGGAACATTGCCAGCGCCAACTTTGCGACCTCTGAGGGCTGGGCGGACATGCCTCCAAACTTGATCCAACGTCGCGCCCCGTTCACCGGTGAGAACGCGAATACCGCCAACAGCATTAAAATAGTTATCACTAACGCGCCATAGACGATCCATCGTCGATTCAGCCGCTGGTAATCAAAGCGCATCGCGATGAACATGGCGCCAATGCCCAGCATCGTCCAGATTCCCTGTTTGATCACGTAATGGAATTGGCTGTGGTTCTCGGATTGCGCGATTACCGCCGACGCGCTGTAAACCATGACGACGCCGAACAGCGCCAGCCCGATCGTCGCCGAGAATAACCACTTATCGATTTGCAGCTTTTGCGGCATCACTCAATCAGAGTTCCAGGTTTCACGTTTCAAGTTAGTTCTGCGAACCTGAAACCTGAAACTTCAAATTTGAAACTTCTTCTTTAAATACTCTTCCACGGTGCTCGAAGCTTTCGAACATGTCGAAGCTGGCACACGCCGGAGCCAGCAAAACCACATCGCCGGTCTGCGCCGCCGCGAAAGCTCGCTGAACCGCATCGTGCATGTCCATGGCGTGTTCGAACGGCGCCGCGTCTTTTAATTCTGATTCGATGACGCGAGCGTCAGCGCCAATTAAGACCATTTTTCGTACGCGAGTTCTGATCAAATCTGCCAGCGGCGAGTAGGAAGCTTGCTTCCCTTTCCCGCCCAGAATCAGCACCACTTTGCCCTTTTCATCGGCGAATGCCTCAAGCGCTTTCTTTGTAGCGTCCACACTGGTGGCTTTTGAATCGTTAAAGAAGCGCACGCCTTTGATCTCAGCCACTTCTTCCAGCCGATGTTCGACCGGCCGAAAGCGCCTCACGGTTTCGCGTAAAGAGTGTGGATCTGCACCACATGCCAGCCCGGCGGCCATCGCGGCCAGAACATTCTCGACGTTGTGCGTACCCCGCAGTTTCATTTCGTCGCGCGTCAACAGCACGCGCTCGCCATCCCGGGTCCGCGAAACCAGATCGCGTCCACGCAGGAACAAACCTTCTTCCAGTTCGCGCGTGGTGCTGAATTCAACCACGTGTGCTCGCAAGCCCTTCGCCCAGGACGAGACGATTGGATCGTCAGCATTCAAAATCGCGATGTCGCCAGCGGTCTGGTTGGTAAACACGCGGTGCTTGGCGGCCGCGTAGTCAGTCACCGAGTCGTATCGATCCATGTGATTGGGCGTCACGTTCAGCACGGCTGCGAC
>ORMF010908387.1_pt1 | contig 17670 bp, 17 predicted proteins | sample 1779871 | NCBI WGS metagenome assembly ORMF01 (sample SAMEA104232316, study PRJEB22302) | groundwater metagenome | biome: forest; feature: aquifer; material: groundwater | place: USA | collected 2011-08-07 | depth 5.4 m
GACGACGAGGACGAGGACGATTGCGACGGTCACCGCTCACCCCGCCGCGTCATTGTCGCTCGGAAGGACTTCTCTCATCTCAATACGCTCCGCGGTGATGGAGCGCACATTGTTTTCGTCGTCGTAGAGCTTCATCAATTCATGGTCGCCTTGATTAATGATCTCTACCCTTTCCAGATGAAGGCTTTGGCTCATGTTCACGTGTATGAGACCGTGGCAGATGATCTCAACGTTGCGGTAGTAACAGTGATCCTGGCTCCCCGCGATGACGAGCTTCCAGCCGTCATAGTGATGCAGCCGAAATCCATCGTGCATGGCGGGTATCAGATCATTTATTCTCGTGCCATCTGCCTCGGTCATTACATTCTCCAACATCCAATCACCCAATCACCCACACACCCACACTTCAACTACTCCCCTGTCGGGGCGCGCTTGAGGATCTGGTTGCGGTCTGCGGGGTCGCGGTAGCCGCCCATGGTGCCGTCGAAGTTCTCGAAGGGCATGTTATACATCCGGCCGTCGATCGGCGACTTCATCCGCTCGTATCCCATGGTGGTCTCGCGGTTCTGCTGGCTGATGCGGTCGCCGGAGTCCCATCTCGCCTTCCAGGATGCCATCAGGGCAGAGTTGTCCAGCGGATGGTTCTGGGCCAACTGGACATGGTCGATGTTTCCGATGGTTGAGTTGTTGATCGATTTGATGCTTTCACAGAGCAGCGGCAGCCATGTCTTGCCCTCATCGAACTTATCGGGCGGCGTGGAGAACGCCTGGTAGAGGGCCGAATATCCGCCATAGGCGTTGCAGATGCCGACGGTTGCGGCGGCGCGGCGGGCTCCGAGGTTGGGGTCCGTGAACGTAAACTCGAAGGACTGAACCTTCCAACGAATACCGGGATAGGCGGAGGGAAGCGACGGCTCGTCCCTCGTACTGGTGCATTGGATGTCGCGTATACCGGCGCCCACCGTCAGCACGTTGCTGAGGAAACTCCACGGATCGGTCTGTCCGGGCGATCCTATGAGCACCATGTTGTTGACGATCAACTTATCGTCTGGCGACTGCAACATCACGCCGTTGGCATTTTCGGTGGGCTTCCAATCCTCCGGCATCTCCCATTGAAAGTGGCTCCCGCTCCGGCTGACCAGCGGCGGCCGGATGAAGGGCGGCGGGGTCGCAGTGGCCGTCGCGGTGCGGCCAGCCCCGGCCGGGGCGGCGGCAGGCGGCGGTCCGGACGAAGCGGTCTCAGAAGCGGTCCGGGAGCATCCCGGAAGGATAACGGCCAATCCCGAGAAAGCGGCGGCCCGATAAGCGAAGCGATGCATGGTAATTCCTCCCTGGCGAAATTCATGCGCTTGAAGTGTATGCGCGCCTATATCATATCGGACTATCGTGAAAGCTTCGTGAAACGAGAGCCGGACGAAGAGACGTGTGTAGAGGCGAAGCATTGGCGCGGCGCGTGGTGATGGATTTGAATGGTGTTTCGCGCGCCACAGCTTCGCCAGATGTGAAAGGGTAAAGCTTCGGCGCGAGAAACCGTGTGCAATCAGGTTGGCTCGAGCGCGCCGATGCTTTACCGCTACGATCCGTCAATCGCCCAATTCCCGCCACCCCATCACTCCATTCTCCTTAGCCCTGCAGGAACAGGGAGCTTCCAGGTTTAAGGATACGTCGATCATGAAGACTACAGATCCTACAATGGAACGGCTGCTATCCGAACGGAACGAGCGGGGCGAGATACCGCTCAACCCCTATTCCAAATGGGACGGTGCGCACTGGGTGCTTACCATGCTCGCGGAGATCGATTATCCGCCGGGCGATATGTCGCTTGCGCCACTGCGTGACCGTGTTTACGGCTGGCTGCTGTCCGATGCGCGCTGCCAGGCACTCTCACGGCGGGTCGATAAGCAGTCGCCGGTCCGTTGGTGCGCGTCGATCGAGGGGAACGCCATCTGGTACTCGCTGAAGCTTGGACTGGCAGATAACCGGATCGATGCGCTAGTCGAGCGGCTGCTGGCCATCCAGTGGCCGGACGGGGGCTGGAACTGCGACGTGGATGGGATGGGAAACACCTCCTCGTTCCACGAGACGATCGTCCCAATGCGTGCGCTGGCGCTTTACGCGAAAGTCAAGGGCGATGCGAGGGTCCGGGCATCCGTGGAGAGGTCGGCGGAGGTGTTCCTGTCGCGAAGTCTCTTTAGGCGGCGGAGGGACGGCGGCGTCATCGATCACAGCTTCGTGAAGATCCACTTCCCCTGCTACTGGCACTACGACTTCCTCTTCGGACTGAAGGTGATGTCGGAAGCGGGGTTCCTTTCCGATCCCCGCTGTGCCGATGCGCTCGACCTGCTGGAGTCGAAACGGCTTCCCGACGGCGGCTGGCCCGCGGAGGCGAAGTACTACACCTCAAACGGCCCTGGCCGGTCCTTGGTCGATTGGGGTCCGACGGGCAAGACTCTTCGGAACGAGTTCGTGACCGCAGATGCCCTCGCCGTTCTCCATGCCGCCGGTCGAGTGGGAAACGGCGCGCCAGCTCTGTAACTAATCGCCCGACATGGCAATAATAGGACTATATCGCGCAATTCTGCCGACGGATTGTTAGAAACGCAGTAGATATCAGCCTGCTCGGGCGTAACGGCTGGAGGCTGCCTCCCGTTTCATTTCATTGACGCTTATTTTGCCGGTATGATATAATGCCGTGTTTGCCTCATGCCTATTTCTTCGGAGAAACCGAATATGACTTTTGACGATCGGGAGGCCCTTCGCGCGCGTCTGATCCAATTGGAGCAGCAGTTAGCGGCGAAGAACCAGGAGATCGCGCAGTTACAAAAGAGCGTGCGCGCTTCTGAAGTGGCCGAAACCCCGGTCGCCATCAGTGAATTCGAAGATACCCTCAAGCGCCTTGTTCAGCGGATCGCCATGATCCTCCAAGCTGAGAAGTGCGTGATCATGATCCTTGACAAGGACAGCGGCGACCTTGTCGCGCGCAGCCCCGCGTACGGTATGAGCGAGGGCGACGTGCGGATGCTCCGCGTGCGCGTCACGGACGGTATCGCGGGCGAAGTGTATCGCTCCGAGCGCCCTGCAATTTTCCACGATGCCCTCCACGATCCGCGGACGGTCAAAGAGAACGTAGCGCTCCTTCATATCAATAACGGCGTAGTCGTTCCGATCATCGTCGAAAAGCGCGACGATGAGAACCGCGTGATGGATCGAATCCCCATCGGCGTGCTGAGCGTGTTTAACAAGAGGTATGGGGGGGAGTTCATTGAGGAGGACGTGCAGCTCCTGGACCGGCTTGCCCGCAGCGCAGCTGCGGTGATCGCCAATGCTCAGATGTTTCAGGAGATCATCGAGGAAAAAGAGAAGCTCGTCCATACCATCGAGAGTCTTTATGCGGGGTTAATGCTCATTGGCGGGAACGGTAAAGTCATTCAGATGAACGCCCGGGCGCGCCAGATATTTAACGTCCAGGTGGATCCCGTCGGCCAACTATATACGAAGCTTATCGAGCACGATAAGGCGCTTGAGATCCTGGAGCGGATGCTGATATACGACCCATCTCAATCGGAAGAAGATGAGGATACGCGTGCGGCCGAGGAGATCAGCGTCAATGATCCTGAAACCGAGGAAGAGCGCATCTTTCAAATGCACTCCGCGATGGTTCGCGGCGAGGACGCGCGGCTAATTGGGACTGCGATCATTTTGAATGACATTACGGAAATCCGGAATCTGGAGCGATTGAAAACCGAATTCGTCGCCATCGCAGCGCACGAGCTCCGTACGCCCATGACGCCGATCAAGGGTTTCATCAGCATGCTGGCGCAGGATGATTTCGACTCGTTCAAATTCGAGGAGAGACGCGAGTACTACCAGATCATAGAACAGAACGTGGACAGACTCGGCAGGCTCATAAACGACCTCCTGAGTGTAACACGGATCGAGCGCGGCATCGCCCAGCAGTTGTTCTGGGAGGAAGTCAACCTCACCCAAAGAGCGGAGTCGGTGTTCGAAGTCCAGCGTGGAATGACCAATACGGACCGCCATCCTTTGGTCATCGACAGCCAGCCCGCCGAAGTCTTCGCGACCGTGGGCCAGGATCAGATCGAACAGATACTCCAGAATCTCGTCAGTAACGCCATAAAGTACTCGCCAGAAGGCGGGGAGGTCCGCATCATCCTGCGCGAGGAGCCGGAAACGAATACCGTATTGGTGGGGGTCAAGGACTCGGGTACCGGAATTCCGGAGTCGGCAAGATCTAAGCTCTTTAAGCCTTATCGCAGGATCCATAATCCAACGACCGCCAGCGTCAAGGGCACCGGTATCGGCCTGTTTCTCGTAAAGAACCTGATCGAAGCCCATAACGGAACGATTTGGGTGGAGAGCGAAATGGGCAAAGGCTCCACGTTTTGGTTCCGTTTGCCCAAGTCGCCGCAGGAAGAGACGGAACCCGAGTCCAAGTAGGCGAATTCTTCACCGATCCACCACCCCTCGTCAGGGATTTATGGTCTGAGGTCTCCAGATGCCCGACGAATCCTCCATGAACGACGCGCTCGCGGCCGGTTTGCAGAGTTCGGTCGATCGCAAACTCACCGCCGGCGAAGGCGTGCTTATGAGCCTGGCCGGCGCCCACGGGGAAGCGCTGGTAGCGACGGATCGGCGTGTCATGATCGTTCGGGAGCAGATGCCCATCGTCGCGAGCGAGACGGAGGTCGACTGCTTCGATTATCCGTACGATCAGATTCACACGGTTAGGGTTGATGCCGCCGTGGGAGGCGGCCACTTAAAGCTCGTACTGCTTACTCCTCCGGTCGACGATAAAGAAGTTACACTCTACTTCCCGCACTATGATCTGGCCAAGTTCGATGCAGCCGCGGCACGCATACGGCTGCTGGTCGAACAGACGCGCTCCGTCCCAGTCGGTCAGGAGTATGCGACACATCCGTCCGCGGTAACCGCGCAATGCTTGGAATGCGGCGAGATCGTAGAGCGGCCGGAGTGGAATTACTGCGCGAAATGCGGGGCGGAGAGAGGGGGCATCTGTGCCGTCTGTTTTGACCATTTGCCGACCGGAGCAGGATACTGCACCCATTGCGGTGCACCGGCTGCGGCTTTGCCTTCACGTCGGTGCAGCAGCTGTTCCCGGCTACTGTCACCTCGTTTCGTCTACTGTCCCTCTTGTGGCACGATAACCGGCCCCCGCTGTCCACACTGTGGGATGCGAGCAGGCGAGGGATGGGACCGCTGCGCATATTGTGGAACAAGTCTGAACGGTGGATCGATCCCCACGACACCGCAGCAGTGGCAGGGCGACGGCGATCCGCCGTCAGACCAAGCGCTGACAGCAGAGGAACATAACTCTGAAGGGAAGCGTCTGTACAATCGGGAGGATTACGCGGAAGCCGCCGGCCATTTTCGGGAGGCGTTGGCAATGGATCCCGAAAATGGATTGTACCATTGCAACCTGGCGGTCGCCCTTGCCGAGCTTGGTGAGGATGACGCAGCGTTGGCTGAGTACGAACATGCAATTCGGCTTGCTCCTGATGATGCAAGTCTTCATCTCAACCTGGGATACTATTATTCGGAGCGGGAAAAGCACGACGACGCCGTTCGAGCCTGGCGGAGAGTGATCGAGCTGGCTCCCGACAGCCCGGAAGCCGCGGAAGCCAGGCAGAACCTTTCACATGTGGACGAGGTTTGAGTTTGGGATCGGAATCTCTACGCGTTGCCTGTATCCAGGAGTTCGATGACTTGCCGCTGCCCTCTTACGCCAGCGAGGGAGCGGCCGGAATGGACCTTTATGCTGCTGTCCCGGAACCGGTTACGCTCATGCCCGGCGGCCGCGCGCTCATTTCAACCGGATTCCGTATTGCACTGCCATTAGGATATGAAGCGCAGGTCCGTGGCAGGAGCGGCCAGGCATTGAATCGCGGACTGGGCATGGTCAATGCGCCCGGTACTGTCGACAGCGATTACCGAGGCGAAATCCAAGTTATCATGATCAATTGGAGTCAGGAACCGCAGACAATTCGTCGTGGCGAGCGTATTGCCCAGTTAGTGGTCGCGCCGGTAATCCGTGTTGAGCTCATTCTCTCAAGCTCACTGGAAGAGACGCGGCGCGGGCAAGGCGGATTTGGACATACAGGGGACTGAGTGAATTGAGTTTGGGTGCGTGAAAGTGTAGATGTAACGATCGTTCTTGGGTCCTTATATACATGCAGCCGAACGACCGGATATCGATATGGTATGCACATCCTGTCAGACCAACCTGCCCAAGGAAAGCCACTTCTGTTCCAAGTGTGGCGCTTCGCAGTTGGATGGCGCCGCCACGACGGTTGCCGAACTGGACCGGCGATCGGACGGGCTCCTGGCCGAGGCTAACCTACTCAGGATGCGGGGCCAATGGCAGCAGGCTGAGACGTGCTGCATCGACGTAATGCGCGTCAATCCGAATAACGTCCACGCCCATTCACTTCTCGGCGATATTTTTCGTGACCAGGGCCGGTACGACGAGTCGCATCAGTGGTATCAAATGGCGCTCGACCTGAACCCATCGAGCTCCGCTGACCGCGCCAAACTCGTCCACGTCGAACAGGTGATCGCGAGAGAGCGATTCCGGCAGTCGGGCGATCCCGCCAATAGTGGTCCGGGACTTAATCTTGGCACGCAAAAACTCATGGGCCTTCCGCCCTCCACTTGGATACGAGGTCTCACGGCCGCATCGGTGCTGTTCCTGGTATGCGCGCTCGCGTTTCTGCTGATGCCGAGAACTAAGCCGGCACAATCCCAGGCAGTCGTCGGAACGATTCCGGGCGTTTCGACTTCGTCTTCGACGTCGAATCGGCCGCTTACCGAGACCGCCGACCCGCTGCCCACAAGTCTGCCGGGGAACACATTGGGATCGCTGACCAGTTCAGACAATGCATCATCGGCGTCTGCGCAGACCCCTAGCGGCCGTAATCCTGCGCTCGGCAGTACAAGCAGTCCGCGGGGAGGATTCACGCACCAGGAACAGGTCCTGCAGTCCATCCTCTCCCGTCCCGGCGGGTTCGGGCCGGAAACGTCCATAGTATCGGCTACCGTCGATCCGCGGGAACCGCGTATCAATATTGCATTGGCCCACACTCCACGCGCCGCTACACCGCAGGCTGCCCGAATGGAAATCGCACGCATCGCCTTTCATGCGGCGCGCATCGCTTTTGCCGCTGAAACGAATGTCAATCATGTCTCCGTAAACGTTCGGGCTTCCATCGGGCAAAACGGTTTCGAACCAGCATTTATGGGTGATCTCGATCGGCCGGCCCTACAGTCCCTCTCATCCTCAGCCACGGCCGATCAAGTCGTTGCTCTCTTCACCAATGCCTGGTGGTCTCCGCTTCTGTCGCCCCGTATACCGGCAGACGAGCTCTCTGGTCCAGGCGCCGGCCAGTCTGATGGTGGAACCTAACGCGCACACCCCCCTCGATTCCGTGTTGTTCTCTCGCCATTTTACCGTGAGGTATACTTGCTCAACTCACCAGATCAACCATTCTGAACCCATGCGATGGGCGCCCATTCCGTCTTGCGACCTGAATTTCTTCGCGACGTTACACTCGGGCCAGACATTTCGCTGGCGATCATTGGGGATTTCGGAGTGGCTCGGAGCAGCAGGCGACGCGGTCATACGGATTCGGAGCCGTGAGGACGGATTCTGGTGGCAGACATATCCGTCGCCGGACCGTTGGGACGTGATCGATCGGTATTTCGCATTAGAAGTCGATCTCAAATCGTTATATAAAGACTGGCGCGCGGCCGAGCCCCGCATCGGCGGAGCTATCGAGAGATTTGCCGGACTCCGAATACTCCGACAGGAGCCCACGGAGGCTTTCTTTTCATTCCTCTGCGCGTCGTGCAACACGATTGTCAAGATTACGAGGTCGATACAGGCGCTGGAGCGACGGACCTGCAATCCGCTTGCTCGGATTGATGGAGAGATGTTTTACCGGTTTCCAGAACCGCACGAGATAGCGGCCCTATCCGAAGCGGATCTGCGCTCCGATCTGTGGGGATATCGGGCTCCCCGACTTATCCAGCTTGCAAAACACGTCACGAATGAAGGGCCGGAGTGGCTGGATGATCTTGCCCGCAGCGGTTACCGGCCCGCGCATAGTGAATTAGTAAAGCTATTCGGCATCGGTTCCAAGATCGCGGACTGCATATGCCTGTTCGGCTTTGGCCACGATGAAGCCGTACCGATCGATACCCATGTGCGCAGGATCGCGGTGAGCCTCTTCCGTCGTGAGGTTCGCTCTCGCACGCTGACGGACACGGTCTATCGCGAGCTAAGTGATCTCTTTCGTGAAAGGTTCGGGCACTTTGCCGGCTGGGCCCAGCAGTATCTATTCCTGGAAGATCTCCAGAAGCGTGCCTTCAGAGTCCGATCGTTGGAGCGATGATGCAGTTTTACAACACTCTATCGCGCAAAAAAGAAGATTTCGGTCCGCTGGTTGACTCCAATGTCGGAATGTACTGCTGTGGACCGACCGTTTATAACTACGTTCACATCGGAAACCTCCGCGCCTACTTATTCGACGATATACTTCGACGCGCCCTCAGGCTGAATGGCTTCAATCTGACCCACGTCATGAACATTACCGATGTTGGGCATTTGGAGTCCGACGCCGACGAAGGCGAAGACAAGATGGAGAAGGGAGCCTCTCGCGAAGGCCTGACCGTTTGGGAGATCGCGCGAAAATACGAGGTTGAGTTCTTTCGCGACGCTGCCCAGTTGAACATCGAACGACCGGAAGTCGTGTGCCGGGCGACCGAGCACATACCGGAAATGATCGCACTCATCCAGCGGCTGATCGAGCGCGGCAGTGCCTACGTGGCGCCGGGGGCTGTCTATTTCGACACGAGCACATTTCCGAAGTATGCTGACTTTGCCCGGCTGAATTTGAGCGGCATGGTGGCAGGCGCCGGCGGGCGTGTGGAGCTGCTGGGCGAAAAGCGGCACCCAAACGACTTCGCATTATGGTTTCTAAATAAACCGCGGCACGTCATGCAGTGGGACAGCCCGTGGGGACCGGGTTACCCGGGCTGGCACATCGAGTGCTCTGCGATGAGTATGAAGTACCTGGGTGAGACGTTCGATATCCATTGCGGAGGGGTTGACCACATTTCGGTCCACCACACCAACGAGATCGCCCAGAGTGAAAGCGCGACAGGCAAGCCGTTCGTTCGCTACTGGCTCCACAATGAATTCCTCGTCCTCCAGAAACCGAAGAAAGGCGATAATGAAGTGGTATCTAACGGGGATTCAGAGGGCGACACGGACGATCAACCCGGTAAGATGTCAAAGTCTGGGGAGAACTTCATTACGCTTAAGACGGTGGTCGACAAGGGCTTCGAGCCGCTTGCATACCGTTTCCTTTGCCTTCAGGCTCATTATCGTTCTGAACTGAAATTCTCATGGGACATCCTCGATGCCGCGCAGAATGGACTGCGAAGGATTTATGCTCTGCGCCCCGGTTCCGACCCGCTTGCGGACGAGGCCCGATTTGAGCAGGCCTATGCCGAAGCGCTCGGCGCATTGAACGACGATCTCAACACCCCCCAGCTGCTCTCCATTCTGTTCCGCAACAATAGTTTCCGGTTATGGCAAGAGTTCGATGGTGTGCTGGGCCTCGATATCGAAAGACTTACACGGCGCGAAGACGAGGAGATTCCGCCTGAAATACAGAGGCTGATCGAAAAGCGAGATCAGGCGAGGAAAGCCAAGGACTGGACGCTTTCGGATGAGATACGAAACGAGCTTATCGTGTTAGGATGGGAGGTCGGTGACAGTCCCAACGGCACCACCGTCAAGAAACGGATTGTATGACCGTAAATCGATCATCGGGAACTCTGTTCGACTAAACGCCGCTTGGAAGGTCAGGAGCCGCATACGTCCCTGACCCAGGACGCATTGATGATATCACTAACCAAAGTATGGCTCCATCACGATTCGGCTCGATTTGAAGAGCTTGTTCGCGCTCACGGGGCAAGCCTATACCGTGTAGCTTATCGGCTGTGCGGTGACCAAGATGACGCGGAGGATTTACTGCAGGAGGCGTTGCTGGAGGCATTCGAGGCGTTCGGCCGGTTCCGTGCCGGAACGCATTTTGACCGTTGGGTCTTTCGAATCATGCGGAATTCCTACATCGACCGTGTGCGCAAGCGGCCAAAAGCTCGGATAGACTCGCTGGACGGTACCCATGGGAACGGTCAATTCAATGGCACTCGCGAGATCGTCGATCTTACTTCTGTTCCTGATCTCCGGATACTCGCCGACACATTGGACGGCCCGATCCAACTGGCCCTGCAAAGCCTGCCTGAGGAGTTCAGGACGGTCGTCATACTCTCCGATCTAGAGGAACTATCTTATCAAGAGATCAGCCAGACCTTGGGATGTCCAATCGGTACAGTGAGGTCCAGACTTCATAGAGGCCGTTCAATTTTGAAGGAGAAACTCAAGAGCTACGTGCGGTATTAGGCACGGAAGTGGTTACGCAGGTTGTCCACAGGTGATCGAATTGGATTGCGAACAAATCAACCAAATGCTCAGCGCTTATCGAGATGGCGAACTGAAGAAACGCGATATGCGGAGAGTCACATCGCATCTTTCGGTTTGCATGAGATGCAACGAGGATTTCACGGAGATCGTTCGCGTGCGTGAGGTCATTCGCTCGATTCCGGATCCGCTTCCCACTTCAACATTTTGGCCGAATATGTTTCTTCAGATTCGCGAAGGCAGCCCCTCACCTAAGATTCGTTCGTTTTATCGTGCATACCAACATACAGCGTGGGGTCTGTCGATCGTATTGTTGGTCTTCTGGACTCTCATGCTCGCTCCGCGTAAAGTCGATGATGCCCGTCAACAGCTTCCGGTTATGCACCCGTACGCTCTCATATCGCTTTACGCCTCCATGAGAAACGATCAACCGCTTGCCGATTCCGGATCGCTCCGATACGCGATTGCCGATCGCGGCCGATCGGACTGGGACAATGACGACGCTGGTCGCGCCGATTAGGGCGCTGGCGGTCGCATTCGTCCTCAACTGTTTCGCTCCGGCAAAGTCGCCGCAAGCGATGACAGGCGCAAGCTCCCCAAAGTCGATTCCGGAAGCTCGCGTGCTCCTCAAACGCGTCCTCCTTGCTGAAGACCAGGTACCGTTTCAGGGCACTCAAACGGTCGTATTTGCCAGCGGCCAGAATTCCGAGGCAACGATAACTTCCGAAGCGTATCTAGCGGGTAATCGGTCACGTATCCAGTATCGGCTGCCGCGGACGGTCGCAGGCAAGGTCATCGTATCAAATGGGTCGATGCGATGGGAGTATGATCCACAAAAGCGCTTGATGACACGATCTGTGTCGTCATGGAAACCCATGACGTTTGGAAACGCCGCGAAAATATATAAGCGAATCGCCGCATGTTACACCCTGAAAGTTCTGCCGGCAATGTCGACCGTATCAGGCCGTCCCACTTTCGCCCTGGAGTTTACATCGCGGCGCGGCGATCGGCGCCGCCAGCTATGGTGGATCGATCAAGCGACGTCGATCGTTCTTAAGCGAGAGGTGTACGAGATGGATGGCGTGCTTCATTCGGCATCTACATACTCCGCGGTGCGATTCTTGCCGTCCCCCAAGACGTCTGATATTGAGCTCAGGGCCCCTCCCGGCGTGCGAACGGTCACGCGGGAAAAACCGGTGCCTTTAGTGACCGTCCATGAAGCCCGCGACTCAGCTCCAGCCTGGGCTAGTGTGCAAGACAGACTCGGACTTGGATTCTATTTTGAGAGCGCCGTTGTAACGACTGTACAGGGTAACCCCACGGTTCATCTCCAATACTCGGATGGTCTTGTAGGCATCTCGCTGGTTCAGATGGCCGGCAAAGCGCATTTGCACGAAGGCGGGGGGCCGGTCCGGACAGTTAAGATCGGAAACGCGGAAGGCCGGCTGATCCGACACTCGCGCTTCAGAATCCTCTCGTGGAGCCTGCCCGGCCGGTCTCTAAGTCTGGTCGCCGATCTCCCAGAGACCACACTCGTTTCCGTCGCTCGCGGCCTGCGCTAAGGTACAATAGTCCTCCAGCTCTCGCTCCCGCGCTTGAAAACGTACTCGGGGAACTCATGGACTTTGGTGTACCGGACAAGCTGAATGACGTACTGGGCGAAGTCCGCAGGTTCGTCGAGGCCCAAATTGTTCCGCTGGAACCGGTGTTCCTCTCTTCCGGATTTAATGCGGCCCTCCCTCAACTTCAGCAAGCCCGGACTAATGTGAAAGCTCTCGGATGGTGGCTTCCCCAGATTCCGACTGAACACGGCGGTATGGGTCTCAACCTCATGGAATATGGACTTCTCAGCGCGGAGCTTGGACGGAGTATGCTGGGTCATTTTTGCTTCAATTGCCAGGCGCCCGATGCCGGCAATATGGAGATACTACTCCGGTTTTCAACGGACGATCAACGAGAAAAGTTCCTTCTTCCGCTCCTCGCGGGTGAGACCCGAAGCTGCTTCGCCATGACCGAGCCTGAGCACGCGGGATCGAACCCCGTATGGATGAGCACCTCGGCAGTCAAGGATGGCGACAACTACGTCATAAACGGACACAAATGGTACACCTCGGCAGCAGATGGCGCCGGCTTTGCGATCGTGATGGCGGTTACGAATCCAAATGCCGAACCTCATTCTCGTGCGAGCATGATCATCGTTCCCGCGGATACGCCGGGGTATCGGATAGTTCGGAAAATCCCTGTGATGGGCGATTCGGGCGAAGGATGGGCAAGCCATGCCGAGGTGCGATTCGAAGAATGTAGAATTCCGAAATCAAATCTGCTTGGAGAGGAAGGCGCCGGCTTCCGAATTGCGCAAGATCGTCTAGGGCCCGGACGAATACACCACTGCATGCGCTGGATCGGAATCTGCGAGCGCAGTTTCGACCTCATGTGCCGCCATGCCGCGACTCGGGAGCTCTCGCCGGGCCGGCAGTTAGGAACGCAGGAGATCGTGCAGGCGTGGATTGCGGAAAGCCGGGCCGAGATCGATGCCGCCCGAATGATGGTCCTGAAGACGGCGTGGGACATCGAACAGAACGGCGCGAAGCAAGCGCGAGACAGCATCTCCCTCATCAAGTTTCACGTCGCGGGTGTGCTGCAGCGAGTTGTCGACCGGGCGATTCAGACGTTGGGCGGGTTGGGCATGAGCGACGACATGCCGCTCGCATACTTCTACCGCCATGAGCGCGCCTCTCGAATCTATGACGGACCAGACGAAGTCCACAAGCAGGCCGTCGCCCGTCGAATTATGCAGAACTACGGTCTCAACCTTCGGTCTGGAACAGAGAAGTGAGACTGCAGGAGGATATCTCGTCGCCGATCCGTGCCGGCGAAGAGCTAAACGTTCGTGCACTTGAAGGTTTTCTCGTCTCCGCCATCGCCGATATCGAATTACCGGTCTCGATCGAACAGTTTCCGCACGGTCATTCCAATTTAACCTATCTCTTACTCGCCGGAGCCCGCGAGATGGTGCTGCGGCGGCCGCCATTTGGGACCACGGTCAAGTCGGCTCACGACATGCGGCGAGAGTTCACGGTACTGTCCCATCTCTCCTCGGTCTATCCTCCTGCCCCGAAGCCGCTCGCATATTGCCCGGATGAGTCCGTGATGGGAGCGCCTTTTTATTTGATGGAACGCATGATAGGTACTATACTCCGTGCACGAAGACCTGAAGGTTTGACAATCGATCCAGCCCAGGTATCCGCCTGCTGCGACTCTTTCGTTCGAAATCTTGCGGATCTTCATCAGCTCGACTTTCGAACGATCGGACTGGAAGAACTGTATCGCGGAACCGGATATGTCGAGCGGCAGGGATCTGGCTGGGGACAAAGATATAAGGGATCTCAAACCGACGACATTCAGGATGTCGATAAGCTCGTCGAGTGGCTGAGCGTCCGTATTCCCATCGATAGCGGCTCCGCCCTGATACATAATGACTACAAATTCGATAACCTCGTTCTTAATCCGGCCAATATTTCCAGCATCGTCGGCGTGCTCGACTGGGAAATGTCTACCGTCGGTGATCCTCTTGCCGATCTCGGTACATCGTTGGCATACTGGATAGAACCGGGTGACGGTGATCAATCCGTGGTGCAGTGCTTCCTGACAATGGAGCCGGGCGCAATGACACGGCGAAGGATGGCGGAACGATATGCCGAGCTTACCGGCCGGGATATCGACAATATTCTATTTTATTACGTGCTCGCTCTGCCGAAGCTTGCTGTGATTCTACAGCAGATATACTCTCGCTATAAGCAGGGTCTGACTCGCGACGAGCGGTTTGCGGGCATGATCGGGATGGTGAGACAAATCGCGAAGAAGGCCGTAATTGCAATCGACGTTGGCCATATTTAGTCACCAAGAGGGGGGCGTATGAAGAGTTGGCGTTTCCTGATGGTTGTTTTGTCGGTCGCCGTGCTCGGGATTCCTGCGCGCGCACTTGTTCAGCAAAAGGTCACTGTTGAAAATGACATTGAGTATTCAAACCCAGATGACCAGCATTTAATGCTGAATATGGCTCGCCCGTCTGGCAAAGGTCCTTTCCCGGCCGTTCTCTGCATTCACGGCGGTGGATTCCGCGCGGGCAATCGGAAGGGGTATGACGGCCTGATCAAGCGGCTTGCCGAGCGGGGATATGTCGCGGCTACCGTCGAATACCGCCTCGCGCCCAAGTATCAATTTCCAGCAGCGGTCTACGATTGCAAGGCGGCCGTCCGATGGCTGCGCGCCAATGCGAAAAAGTATCGCGTAGATCCAAACCGCATAGGTGTGACCGGTGGTTCAGCGGGCGGGCATCTGGCGCAGTTTCTCGGGGTCACGATGGATTCCAAGGAATTCGAAGGTCCAGGCGGCAATCCGAAGCAATCCAGTAGCGTAGCCTGTGTGGTCAACTTTTATGGTCCAAGCGATTTCACCAAATCCTACGGCAAGAGCGTTGATGCCGCTGAAGTGCTGCCACTGTGGCTCGGTGGAAACCTGGAGACAGCCCTCCGCCAACACCAGATATCCAGTCCGTTGAATTGGGTGACTCCCCACGCTGCTCCGACGCTCTGCATTCATGGTACCAAGGACAACTATGTCGCATACGAACAGGCCACCTGGCTTGTAGATCGGCTGAAAGCTGTCGGCGTGGAAGCGGAATTGATGACCATCGAAGGCGCCGGTCACGGGTTTTCCGGGGCTGATGCCCAGCGGGCTGACGAAGCCATGTTCACGTTCTTCGACAAGCACTTGAAACGCTAACCGTACGTGCATAAGGGGAGTCAATGGACGTTATACGACTACCGCATGCTTCTTACTTTCTTCACGTACTAGTGGCCCTGAGTTGCGGACTGCGCGTGGCAGACGATCAGTCCATCGACCCCCAGGTGGAGATCCGAACACTGATGTTTGAAGTTCAAGATATCAAGGCGCTCAGTTTCCTCAATCCCATCAAACTTTCGGCAAGCCAGATTGACAAGCTCATTCCCACGATATCTCTTGCTCAAAAACGCTACAACACGAAACTCGCGGGAGCGTCCGCAGCCCCCGTTCAGCGGATTGCGCAGGAGATCAAAGAGACCAAAGCTGCCATGTTGGCCGGAGCGGCAATTCCAGAAGAATTCGATGCAAAAGTAAAACGCATTCAAGAGCGCTGGAAACAGCAGAGGGATAAAGAAGACCTGACGGCCCTCAAATCGTTAACGATCGCTGTGAAGAGTATACTGACGAAGAAGCAGTTCGCGTTGGCGGCTCAACTGGCGCGAAAGCTTGAACCAAAGACGAAATCGGGCTCAACAGCCGACGGTGAAGTCAAACTCTTCAACCTGTATGTATTGAAGGTCATTATTCAGTATCCACGCATCGTCCCGCTGCTGGCGGAAATAAAGAAGACGCGTGAGACGGAAGCCAACTCGAATCACGCTAATTCCTATCCACTCCCAATGACTGTCCGGGGAGGCATCGTGCAGTCGACTCTAGTCTTGAAGTCAATCAGGTGCCGGTGAACATTGAACAGCATTCCTCGAAGCTTGCCGTCATGACATCCATCGCAGGCCGGGTTCATTGTCCGTTGGCCGCGCGCCGCTTTGTCCACGCTGACGCCGAAATCACATGCGCCGTAGGACAAGAGCTTGCGGTTAAATCGCTCCAATAGCGCGCGGTCCACCATAGGCTCGTCGAACGGCCTGATAATTCGCGGTCCGCTGGCATGGCACGTGTAACATTGGTCCCAAGTAGATTTCCGCACCACTTTTCCATCACGGTCCATCGTGAATTCGAAAAAGAAGATACGCCGCGTGTTCCTTTCGATGCTCATGCATGCTCGAAGCTCGTGCAGCGGGTCGTTCAGCAGCCAGTAGTCGTATTGTTCACCCGCCACATACCGGAGCTGCCGAGTACCTCCTAATTCTGTATTGGTGAACCGAAGTGCCGATAAACGCATCCAATTCTTTGGTATACGTTTAGCTTCCGCCGGGATAGTACGCCAATATTCTTGGTCCGATACCGACCAACCCAACCCCGGCTTCTTTTCATTCGGACCGCGCATGGATTTCGGGAGCATGGATTCGATTTCACGCCTTGCTGCGCGGCTTTCAGCTGCTAGGATCATGTTCTCGCGACGATCTGCCGGCGCAAACGGGTTTGTAGCTATCTGTTCACAAACGGAACCCCGAGCCGACATCGATTTATGGTCGTCGTCGGGCATCATTTTCGCGCCGGACAAACCGGCAACCTGCGCGAACAGCAGGAGTCCGCACGTCAGTGGAAGTAATGAAATGCTGAGCGATTGAGAAGCGGTAATCCGAAAGGAGAACATATGATGATCCGTTTGACTCGTTACACCATCATTATATGGTGCATTTCCTCAATTCATGTCTCTCACGCGTCGATACAGGAAACTGGACCTTCTCCGGGTGATCCCGTGCAATTCCAGTCCGGCACCGCCCGCGCCGCCGAGGTATTCGCAAAGGTAGGGAAACTGGCCGGCGTCACAATACTGGCGGATTCCACGCTGGACGGCGAGCGGCTGCCATTTCCACGAGCTGATGTTCAGATCACAGCCGAAAACGTTGAGAAGATAATCTCCTCGCTCCTTCGGATGTTGCCCGAGTCAACGACGTGGGCGAAGCTCTATTTGCCGCCCGCACCGGAGGGCAAGGAGTGGAAGGGCGACGACGTGGTATCATACGCGAGGGCACAGGCAAAGTTGTATGGTCTCGTCGGCAAGCCCGGGCCCGAGGAAGTGGTAGAGATCCTTTCCCAAAAGCTGCCAAAGTCGAAGGCAAAGGAAGTCATTTCTACTCTAAACCTGAAGCCCATTTACTTGATCACCATGGGCCGTGGCACGTTTACCGGCACATGGACCTCTACCTTCGGAGAAATGCAGCTTCGGCAGAGCGGCCAGCGAGTTACCGGGACATATACTTACAATGACGGACATATCGAGGGACGGATCGTTAACAATATCCTGCGTTTTACGTGGGAAGAGCGCGCCAGCGGCGGCGTGGGGTTGGGGATTTTCTCACTTACCGACGATGGGAATTCCATCAACGGTCAATGGACCAGCGGCGACGAGGATCCTCGACTGTCGAGCAGCTATTGGACGGGAACGCGTATTTCCC
>ORMF011769205.1_pt1 | contig 17668 bp, 14 predicted proteins | sample 1779871 | NCBI WGS metagenome assembly ORMF01 (sample SAMEA104232316, study PRJEB22302) | groundwater metagenome | biome: forest; feature: aquifer; material: groundwater | place: USA | collected 2011-08-07 | depth 5.4 m
AACAGTGAGAATGATACACTGCAGCAGTCAAATGGAAATGGCGGAGAGGGGGGGATTCTCTTTCAGCCTTCTTGCTAACTTCCTCATCCGCCACGATTTAAGCCTATCTACCAATTATTCCTAGACTTAGCTGCATTCCATTAGGTCTATTGAAACCGGCCTAGTCTCGCTGGTGCGGTCCAGACATAGACACCAAATAGACACCAAACTGCTGTTCTCGCCGGACCGGACGCTAGCACACTACAGGCGCCTGCGCTCTGGTGAAGCGCCACCCGACGGTTCCGGTCAGCCTCATCATTGCAGGTTTCACCCTCGGTTCAGCCGTGCACTGCAACGCTGATGCCCTGGTCTAGAAGAAAAAAAGAGGAGTGCCAATTAGGTGGGGCTTGCTCATCCCCACTTCTCTAGAACCATTTCGAGATACCTTTCTACAGGACCTCTTGCCAACCGAGCATGAGCAAACTGGTTCGTATAGCTCCGAAGGCAGCCGTCGCAACTCGTATTCTCGTCGCAGCCGCAGAGACCACTCACCTTGCGGCGAGCTTCCTCCAAGCACTCGCGCAAGGTGGATGCATTTTCAAGCAGAGCGACTAGGCCTGCTCCGCCAGGAACATTGTCGTAAAGGACGATTTCCGGAAATTCACTTCCTGGCTGGGGGTGTTTCACGGTCACGCTCAGGTCGCTTGGCGGAACTTGGAGCACTTCCGCCGTTCCCTCCAGCAGCGCGTATGCGACAGAGTATGCAAACCATACGAGACTATCGAAGGCTACCGGCAGTTTATGAAACTGAAGTCGCAGCACGTCAGTAAGGAACTCATGCCCAAGTGCCACGCGGTCGAGTGTGCCACGGCACTCGCGCCCGAATGACGTCTGATGCGTTTTGGTAAGTTTTTTTGGCAACGGTACTGGCCCGACGCCACATTCGCGACAGATATGAAATCCTTGCCCTTTGCGTCCTTCACAGAGGACCACAAGGTATCCCGGAGAAGCCCTCATTAGTGAGACAAGCCCGCCGATGTCGAGCGTTTCGGAGTTGTCTGCTTGCGAGCGGGAGAAGTAAGGGCGAGTTGTGTAGACTTTCGCCGGCCTTGAGGAGGGATCTTCGGGGGGCTTGCGGTCAGTTACAAACCCAAAAATTGGGTCAATATATCTTCCTCTAGTCGCTTTCTCACAGCACGGAGAGGGTGGTGCTGTGACACCGTCGACCCAGGAGTAAAAGGTGCCGTGTCGCGTGCACTTACTGTATTCTCGCCGATCCCACTCTCGGCCAATGACCTTCTTTAAGCCGTATGAAGTCCACAGTTTCTTGTTGGCGACTATCTTGCTGCCCGGGGCAAATTCAGCCACAGCAATTGCTAGGTCACGCTGGAGCGAAACGTTTGAAGCGTCAGCTGGGCCAACATTTCGGTTGGTCCTGTACAGTTCAAGCTCAACGACATCGACCGGGAAGCCATATTTTGGAATCGCGGCCTTTCGAGAAAGAAATGAAATCACGTCCTCGTTTGCTATCGTTGCTGCCCGGTCTCTAGCCCAAGCCGCGTCTCCGTATCTCCCGGACTCGGCATACTGCCGTTCCAATTTGGAGACTTCTACGTAATCGCTAGAGACCTCGGCCTCGGCGCGAGCGAGTCGGCTTTCCGTTCCTGCGATTGCACCGACCCAGCTTCCGTCGTTCACTCCTATCCTTTCCGCGATTGCCTCTGGGACAATTTCTCGAAGAATTCTTTCAATTCTGGACTGGTTTTCCTTCAAGAATGTCGACAGATGTAGCACCCCACAGGGAGCGGTGAGGTCAGCGCAGAAGATCCTGACATCACCGAAGCGGGCTCGGTAGGTGAGACTGCGAAAGAAGAGAGATAACGCAACCGCAGCGACGTGTCGCAAGACAATCTTTTCGTTCGTCACATGGAGGACAGGCGGTCTGGTCTTGCCACCAAGCATCCGAGAAGGCGAAACGAAGTGGTCTAAGTCATGCGGCCTCCTTCGACAATAGGTGACGGCGAATCCGGGATGGCCCGGACGACGGCCCGCACGACCGACGCGCTGGGCATAGTTAAAGGGCTCGGGGGGAACGTTTCGAAGGAAAATCGTATCGAGGTCTCCAAGGTCAACACCCAATTCGAATGTCGTCGAACAACTCAATAAGTGGATTTGTCCTGCCTCAAATGCGGCCTGGAATTCCCTAGCTTTCTCCTTATCGATTTGTGCGGTGTGCTCTTCTGCTCTCAAGGTAGGTGGCATTTCCTCCTGGTAAAGAGTCCTGTAGTGGTTTGATGTAAGACCCGTATCATGTGGGTGCACCAGGCACAAGTTGCCATCGCACCCGGGTCGCGGGCACAACTCTCGCAGGGATAGCATCTGGTATCGTCCACATTTTTGACACCGGAATAGTTCCTGATCTTCTCCAATGGCCTGCACACGCCACCAATCTGGGTTGAGGCGCATCGCATCTCCGGCACGCACGAGAAGACCATCGTGTATGTTGTTCGGCGATCGTGCTGATTTCAGCGCTTCCCATACTTCTCGCAACAGAGCCTGCGCCTCGTCGATTGTCGAAGAGTCGCCTACAGCAAGCCCAGCAGTCTTCGTCAGCAGCCTGGCCAGAAACCTTACACGCCGACCCTTTATGCCATCCCATGCTCTAATGCCTTTACCGCCTTTCACACCCTTATGCCCGTCACTGGAACGGATCTCAACGGAGCTCTGGTAGGCTTTGAGCCGAAGCTCCTCCCACTGGACAGCGACATTCGGTTCTGTGCGGAGTTCAACAGCGAACTCCGCCCGCATGGATTCAAGGAGGAGAATAATGAGTTTTCTCGCTTCACTGTCGCTCAGGGACCACGGCACCCGCAGCATTCTGTTCGGCACAACTAGGTTTTCTGGGAGCAGTGGCCACCAATGCATGAGGCCTAGTCCCTGCAAGGAGAGTCGCGGCTCGTCGGTAACAAACTCTTGATAGGCTACGGTCCATGCCTGACGAAGCGACTCCAAGTCGTCTTGGGAAGCCTGAAGAATCCCTTGGGAGCGCATTTCCTCGCGTAGGCGGCGGGCGAGGGTTTTTATCGAAACTGGGCCGCTGGGGGACAGGACCCGAGCACTCCGGAGCAGAATGTTGCGATTAACGAGCGATTCGTAAGTGTGTTGCGCGTACCATGCGAAGAAGGCAGCCTCCTGCCTTCCGTCCGCAAAGGCAAGGACCTTCCTTCGGTCAGCTGGCAAGCTGCGATGCAGTGTCGTTGCCACTACCGCATTTGGACCGTCCGTTCCATGCACGACCTCTCGCACAGGATCGGGTCCCCGATAACCGCACGCTCCACACGTCCGCATTTGGTCCTCATGCTCTTCTCTGACCTGTTCTTCTACGACCTCAACTGAAAGTCCATGTGTACAGGCAGGCTGTTCAGGAGAAAAGCTTTCGCGCGACAAATCACCACAAACTAAGCAAAGACGGGAACGAAGTGGACCCTGCACTTCTTCTTCGACTTCCAGTTCGAGTGTACCCGCCTCATCAATAGGTCTGAAAAAGGCGAGGTTAAATTCATCGATTCCTTGATCACGGATTGCTTCGCGAAGCTTTCCCTGTTCACGCCGGCCAACGAAATAGTGCTGGCCGCACTCACGACATAGTGCAACTTCAAAAGAAGCGGATGTTCCCTCCGGGTTTTGGCCGGGAGGTGCTGTCCGCTCAAGCCGGACTTTCTTCGTCGGCGAGTATGTTATGAAGGCACCTTCGAGTGACCGTAGGAAAAAATGGTATCTCGCTGAAAGCAGGGGAGCCCCAGACTTTGGGTCCTGGGCCTTTGTCAGGAGGTCGACGAAAGCCGCTAGTGATTCCTCCTGCCGACCTTCGGGCAGATCATCAAAGACCTCTGCAGCGACTTCCGATACTTCCCGGGGAGTGGAGATGGATCGACGAAGCAGGGACGTTCGCGCATCGGCCTGAAGAATTCGATAGGGAACCTCAGTCGGATCGTGGCCTTCAGTGGAAGGCAAACCTAGCTTCTTTGCGAGCGACGCCAGATAATCATCACCTTGTTTTGCGGCTATAGCAGCATAAGATTCTGGTGGAAGTCTGACCTCTCCATTGCTTGAGACAGCCTCCCGCTCCTCGATAATGACATCCTCTTCAACGAACGGCTCGCCGAAGAGTTCTGCAGCAAACCTCGCCACATCGCCTCCGGCTTCTGCACCCTCTCCCAAGGAAGCACTTGTTGCGATGCAGCGCAGGCGATGCTCACATCCCCCTTCGCGAAGACGCTGTTTCAGTCGGCGCAATAGCATGGCCATTTCCATGCCCCTCGATCCGCGATATTGGTGAGCTTCGTCGAGCACGAGAAAGTGCCATGTCTTGCCTCGGCCCTCATCGAATAGGGGGCTGTCGTCGGGCCGAAGCAACAAATACTCGAGCATCGAATAATTCGTGAGCAGAATATCCGGAGGGTGATCCCTCATTTCAGTCCGATACACAAGCTCGCCGGGCAAACGCTTGGCGGCATGTTGACGGGCATATCTTCGAGAATCTCTCTCGTCTTTGGGTGTTTCGCCTGTGTATTGGCCAAATGTGAGCGCAAATCCACTGCACATCTCACGAAACCTGCTGCAATATTCGCCAAGCCGCCTTCTCTGGTCATTCGCAAGTGCATTCATCGGGTAGAGGACAAGGGCTCTAACCCCGGGTGGACGGTCTGTGCCGAGACTCTCACGGTAGAGATGAAGAAGGATTGGGTAGAGATACGTCTCTGTCTTTCCACTCCCCGTCCCCGTCGCGACGACTGCGTTCCGCCCGCCATCCACCCGGCGGATAGATTGCTCCTGGTGGCTGTAGAGAGTGCGCTCTGGGTTCATTGCCGCAGCAAAGCCTTTGTCAAATTGCGTGGCCAGAAGCTCGCGCAACAAGTTCTCGGCCTTCATGCCTCTGCGATATACAGGAGTTGATTCGAGGTACGGGCCTTTGACGAGGGTACCAGCGTCAAGCGCTGCTTCGAAGGATAGGCGGAATTCGGGATCTCGGAAATAGAAGGTCGTCTTTAGATAGCGAAGAAAGCGCTGTTGAATCTCATGGGCGAGTCGGATTGGACCCAGATATTGCACATCCGCGGATTGCATTAGTCAGTCCTCATTGAGTACGGCGTCTCACGGAATGTCGCGGAACCCAGTGAACCAGAGAGTTTCGCATAGCGTGACCTGACGACCGCCATGCGTTCCGGAAATCTTGTCGCCGCTACTTCCGCGCGTCTCAGCCAGCGCTCTCGAATTTTGGGTCGACGGATCAATGCCTCTGAATGCTCAATCGCTAGTGCGAGGACACATAGTCCGTCGCAGACGAACTGTTCTCTGGTGCCTGGCGAACACCGTACGCGAGCGGGCGGATAGCACTCTCGGCGCAGTTCGGAGATGATGCGTCGGATAGGGCCCCGCGCACATTTCCGAAGCTCAGATAGGGCACTCATTAGTTTATGAGGCGGTATGCCTTGTATCGTAAGGAAGCTTTGCTCGATTATTTTGTCGGCGGGCCGTGCCACACTTGAGATCAACCCGACGACACTCTCAAGGCTCCCCGTCATAGGCCTCGCGGGCGTAACCCACACCTTTAAACTGGCCGGTGTAAACTCTTGAAGCTCACGAACGCTTCCGAGCTCACGTAGAGGGACAACGAAGTTTCTTTCGGAACGAGACAAGTGCACAGGCCGACTCCGATCCACTTCGAAACCGATTCGTACTTCTTCGGCCCATCCCGGTCGTGGCTGTCTGAAGTGGATGACGGTGGGTGAGGTTGCCCTGAAGTGTTCCCGAGATAAAGATAATGGGACACTTGTCCACTTGAGCCCGCTGGTCTCAGTTAGGTCGTGCGCGATCGCCCACCAGATTCGTTCTACGAGAACGGTCACAGCGATTTGAAAACCTGCGCTGACACTGACGACCCATTTAGAGTCGTCGTATTCGGGTTCGGGAGGGACATGTGCGATGGAACCTTCAGAGAAAGCCACCGGCCTGAAAGAGCCGGAGGACAGGGACCTTACGGCACAGTTCCCGCTGTGTCGGAAAACTATGCGTGCCTCCGAGTGGCCGCCGGCACCCGGCAAAGCTGAACCATTTTCAACATGCAGGGCCTTCAGGCCTGCTGCGAAGCGGAAGTCCAGACTTTCCATTAGGTCGTCGTTGTCATCGTAGAGGCGGACGAAAAACCACCCAGCACCTCTGCGCGCGATTTCGGGCCGGATGTCCTCAAATAATTCTGCCTGCGCTCGCCACGCTCCTTTTCGCCAACTGGAACCCTCCTCGCCAACTACTACGGTCTTCACTCTCCGTTCTTGACTGCATGGGTCCAAGAGACTGAGTTGTGGTGGTTCAATCCCAAAGAGGGGGCCAGCCTCCATGTGAGCGTCAAGAATCCTGTTACCGGTGAGTTCAAAGTGCTCAGTCGTGCAGGGTATCGGTACGGTCTCACCTTCCGGGGTTTTGAAAGAAAGTACCTTTCCTCGTTCCAGTGGTAGGTCGAAGTGGTACGCGCGGCATTCACCCGCTGATACGAATTCTGATGCACCGAAAGCGTCACCGGCAAGATCTTGACTCCAACTCCATGAGTCTGAAACGACGACCATGAAGCGCCCCGAAGTACCCTGTCGAACCGCGCGGCCGCGTGTGCCTTGGGCGCCGACTAGCTTGAAGAGCCGAAAACGGTTCGCAGGAATTTGCCAAGACTTCGGGTCAACATTAGCCTTCTCGCCGAACGTGAATTCCACGCTTTCAAATGGCTTCTTGAGACGCAAGCAGACGTATTGTGTCTCATCTTCTTCTAGAATCAAATCTGCGCCTTGGCGCGCTCGAATTGATTCTTGACATCCTTCCGGCATTTCTATTCCCAGTACCCAAGCCATGCCCTGGAGCCAACACACAATTTCCGGTCGCTGGGGTCGGAGTTTTCGGCTGCGTTCGGTCGAAATCGGATCTGCTTCGGTCAATTCTCGTTGTCCGCGTGGTCTCCCTCCTCGCTCGATAGGTGCGATTCTAACAGACATTTCGCTGTCTTCCGACGCGCCTAACTTGCCTGTCTTTGCTTTCGGCAAAGACTTCAATCCATCCCCTGACTCATCCACTCGACCTGTCAAGGTGCCATTCATTTGGCTATCGTCGATGACTTCACCAGTACGTTCTTTATCGCGGTTTCCCGAAGATTCCACACCAACAACTGAAGGATTGCGAACCAAAACCTTCGGGGGCATGACCAGAGCCGGGGTGTGTGATGTCTCTGAGCTTCCACGATTGAGATCTTTATGGGGAGCGTTCTGCTCTACCTTACCTGAATCGGCAACTTGATAGGGCGATGTCTGTTCCTCGACAGGGAGGGTCATCTCGAGGTTGGCGGGGTCCTTTGATGGCCGCAACGGGGATTCCGAAGTCCGGACGGGAATAGTTCCCTTGGCAGTCACTATGATCGGAGGTGTAGCCTGCTGATGGCCTTGATCCCTAAGCGAGGAGGCATCGTGCAACAGGGATTCACCTTTCAGTTTGTCCTTTGGTTCGGTTGAGCGGCCGGCGGTTCTCGAAACAATTGCTCGCCACATCATCGAAATCGCTGACCAAATCCCATCGAGCCATTGCCACAACTTGGAGCTAGCTTTGCTCGTTGCCATGCCGAATGACCATAGCTGAGTAGGAACCTACCAGACGTCTAGGGGACGATGTGTCGTGCAGAGATTACCACTTTATTGTCGGTACTCAGAATGAAAAGAACACCGCAAATTATTCATTCCCTTGTTTGGGGGAACGGCTTCTTTTTTCGGTTGGATTCTTAACATGCCAACAATCATAGTTCGCCGCGGAAGGCCTTTGCCAATATAGATGGCATGAGGGCGTCGAGTTCGGCCGCCGTCTCGGCTTGCAGGCGCTTCAACGCATCCAGCACCGCCGCCTCACGACGTTGCAAATAGACCTTCACACGACTCCGAGAATCCAGCCTTCGACTTGGGCTATAGTACGGTCCTCTGATTCAAGCGCGGGGTTGAAGAATCGCGGTAGCGAACCGTCCAGGTCGGCACGCCGCAGCCAGGAGGCAACGGCGTACGCAGCGTGCTGGTCGGCGTCGCGTTCTCCATCGTTCGCAAAGCGTCGCGTCCAGAGTGATGGATACACCTCCGCCACCACCGAACGGCCAGAGGGAATCTCCCAGCCGTCGAATGGCCAGAAATGCACCTCGCCGCGGCAGTGCGTTCGGAGGTACCGCAGCCACGGCAAGCCGGCGTGCGTGGACGTTGCTACCTGGCCCTGCACGTCGAAACGAAACACCGACTTGGCCGACGGCGTCCAGAGCTACGTCAAACAAAACCATGGCGGGTCGCCCATGCGATTGCCGCCGTTGCCGCAATCACCCTTCCGGACGAAATCTACATAGATATTGTCCTCGTCGGTTGGCCAATGGCATTGAAAATCGTCGAGGAACGCCGGCCAATCCAAGGGCAGGTGATGCGCTTCAAAATACCGCAGCGGAAACGAAAAGCCGTGGTCGATTCCGACAAGGACGGGCTTGTGACTCGACAATTCATCTCGGAGCCACTCAGCGATTCCCCGTCTCGTCCAATACTTGCGAGGGCTTTGCGGCGGCAAAACTTCTTTGGGCGGAGATGCCCGATCGGCAGCATACACGCGCAAACCCGGCAGGCTCGAAGTCGGTGTCTCCGCTCCCGAGTAATCAATGCCGATGTAACGCTCGAATTGCGGCATAGCTCAAAGCTCCCCTTTGAAGGCGCGGGAGAGGATGGAGGGTATCAGGACCGTCTTTCGCCAGCTTAACCCAGGCCCGCGAAGCTGGCCTAGTTCTTCGATGCAATGCGACGAACCAACTGCGTGAGTTCCTCTTCCAATTCCGAACGGAGTAGCTGACCATCACAAGTTCCAACTCGCTCTTTATGAGCCTCTAATGAAATGGCTCCGAGCCGCCGGTGATCGGAGTCTTCCGGGTCAAATTGTGGGGCCCGCATGAATTCGAAGATACTTGTTCCTATCTGCTTTCCATGAAGAAAACCTCCGAGCCACGTCCTCACCGGATGCGAGTTCAAATAAGCACATAGGAAGTGCGCCTCTCCTTTGGTTGCCAAGTCTGCGAAGTACAGTTTGTGATCGGGTATAATTCTCTTGTTCGGAACTAGGGACTTAGGATCGTCAGAGAGCACCGCACAGCGAAACGCTGACGGGTTCTGTTGCTCCATCCATGCCACCTTCCAAGTTCGGAAGCTATAGCTCCCCACACAGTAGATGACGTAAAAGGGTAGATGGGTCTGGTACCGGCGATACGTGGAGCGCCGAACAAGAAGGTCGCGATAGTTCGAAAAATACGAGTAGGCGCATGGATAGCGCTCCGCAAACTCCTCTTCAGGCTCCACCTCTTCATAGTGCCTATTCGGGATGATTTGGTACCAGTTGTCCGTAGAAACACAATATCGGCCGAGGTCTCGACCACGCATGAGGGGGTATAACAGCTCTGCTTCAATCCAAGCGCCTTCGACCGGGTCGATGCTTTGGGCAATCGGCAGTTCATCCTCCCGAAGCGTGCGAATGAGAGCACGGTCGGTATCGGCCGAGTATTGCTCGACCTTGACCCAAAAGACGCGCGCCAAATCCGAAATGGTGCCGCGGTGGGCAGCCTCCAGGTAGGGGGAGTTCCCGCGCATCACCGACGACTCTGTAAACGCGGCTGTTTCCCCCGTCCAGAGCGGGGAGCCCCAGTCAGTTACCGGACAGGCCACTCCCTTCCGAATATCCATCGACCTCAAGACTTCCGGTAGCGTGCTGCGGGGGTCGACGCGTACCACTCCATTGGGCAGCCAGGATTCATACTGTGTCTCGCTAAAACGGGCCACCTCAGCTTTTGCAACCTTGGTCGCAATGTAAATCGAGGTTTCGTTCGTTGCGTCTGGGAAAGGTTGCAATCGAGTCAGATTTGTAATCTCGTCCATCCGAAGGCCTGCGCCGTTGGGTAGGGCGCCCAGGCGAAACCCTCTGGCAGAAGCTGATTTGAATACTGTCCAGGTAATCAGCAGACCGACTTTGCCCCCAACTTTCAGCCAGTGATCTGCCGCACTATAGAGCACGACGGTGGAGATGTCGCTCTCAATGCCACCTGAATATCCGCGCCCGGAGACGAGACCGTAGTATTTGCAGAACTCCTTTACTCGTTCTCGATAAGTCTTGGGCAAGCGACTCCAACGGACCCAAGGTGGGTTCCCGACCAGAATATCCACTTGGCCGAACCCATTCGGTGAAAAGCTGTTTTTCACTATGCGGCACCAAATGCGATTCCAGTCGCGCTCCTCCAACTTAGCGACGATCTCAAAAAGCCCGGTCAATCTGAGCTCAACACGGTCATCAAGGAGCGGCTTAATATTGGGGATAGCTCGGACAGATTGCAGAAAGGACCTGGACGTTCGTTTCTGTTTTATTGCATCCTCACAAGCCAGTAGCACTTTCCCGAGCACTTTGGCTTTGACAAGAGAATCTGGGATTTCAAAATCGTACCGCCCAAGCTCTGTGTCCAGCGAGAACTGGAGGACATCAAGACCATCTTTAGACTTCTTTTCAAGGGGGACATTGATACAGTCCGCGAGGTAGATCGGAAGTTCTACGTCGTCCCCAACGGTGAAGACGAGATCGGCAATTGACAAAATGAAATTCGCGCGCGCGGATATGACGGCGAGAGGATTAAGGTCCATTCCCTTCATGCGCTGTAGTATGGTGTTCAGTAGGTCGCGCCCTGTGACACCTGCTTGCTGTGCCTCTCGGCGCAAACGAGCGATGCACTCCACCAAGAAAGTTCCCGAGCCGCACGCGGGATCGAGAACAGTCAGTTTCGGGTCGCCGGTATATCCAATGCAATCCAGCACGCGCTGGGCCAGCCAGTCGGGGGTGTAATACTCGCCGAGATCGTGGCGAATTTGTTCGTCCACTAGCGTCGTATAAAATTCTTTCAGTAAGTCCTTTATTGATTCAGGCCTGACAATGGCCGTAGCTGGTTCGAACTGGAGAAACTCCCGAGCGAGGGCTTGGATTGCTTCGGCTAAAGCCTTTGACCGCTCATTGGTGTACCAACTGAAGAAATCTCCTTCGAGAAAGTTGCTGATACGGTATTTTCGCCAGTATTCTCCGTCTTCAAGTTCGGCGAGGTACTTATAGGTTTGGTCGACGCTACTCGCGTTTGCTATCAGTGCGCATAAAGAGGTCGTACTGAAGGGATTTACAGCAGCGAGCAGTTCCGAGGTAAGGAGTTTGACGACGAGAGCATAATGACTGTGAATGGCGAAAAGGATCTGAGAGGCATCCTTTGTTGCGATGCCTAGGGATTTGGCCCAAGCCTTAAGAGCAGGCAGTTGGTCCAAGCCGTATGTGGAAACCTGTTCAAACAAACGCCTCCACTCTCGGAAAAGCATCGTGGTGCGATGTCGTGGTTTGCTGAGGTGACTGCACATCGTAGTCAAGAGGCGCTGGGCTACCTGCGAGTTCTTTCCGAAGGAAGTTGCCAATAGCTGTGCCGTCAGAGGCTTCCGCTGTAGGGCTCGATAAGTGCCAATGAGGGTAAGCAAAGACCCTTGCGACACCTCGGATAGACTGGTCCAAACCCAGTTGTGCCCGTCAGAGTGACAAAAGCACAGCGACGCTCCATCCCATAGAATGCCGGCCCAGAGAACGCTTTCCTGTTGATTGGCTCCGCCACTGGCTGAGTCGAGGTAGCCTTCGATCTGTTGCTTAGATTTGGCGAGGTCTCTTGGTGACGAAAGAAGCCCGGGAGCCTTGTAGTCGAGGACGACGTGCCCAAACAGGCTGTCGGGGCGAGTTGAATCAACCTGCGAAAGGCCTAGGCTCTTTAGAGTCTCGTTGACTGATGGCTTGTATGTGATATCGAAGCGACCCAACAGTTCGGTCAGGAGTGGCTCCAGCTTGATCTGCAGGCTGGTCTCGGAGCGCGCCTCGCGAGTGATTTCTTTTATTCGTTCTAGATATTGCTCAAGCATTGCGTTGTCTGTTTCAGTGACGCCAGGGCTCGTCGCTATAACGACCCGGCGGCGTATGATAGCAGGAAAAAATAGGAAAAGGCTGAGGGTAGAGGGTATTCTCTGGTAAATCGATTGTAGCGTGCGGTAAGGATTTGAGCAAAAGGCGATGGGTCGAGTCGGGTCACGAGTTTTTCAGGGTTAGGTCTCGAAGTTTTCAGGAGACGCGGGACGCGGAGATTGCTGAAAAGCGCAGCTATTACGTCGGGAATCCACGAGGTAAATATGGAACTGGTGGAGAGACAGGAATTGGAAGAGCGTCTCAAAAAGATCAACGATAGACTGGGGCTTCTTAACCCAAAACAGCTTGGCGCAGACCCACCGGAGGAAATGGACGCCGGTGAGCTTCACGCACTCTACCAAGAGCGTGAGAGGATTATGAAGAAACTGGGCCTAGTTTGAGTGTCTTTGGTGGCGCAGATGAGCATTCTTGAAATCAAGTATCGGTGGGTGGATGTGCAATCGTCGCAGGGGGCTTCGTATCGTTTCCCAAACGCTGCCACGGAATACATGAGGTTGAAGTACGCGGGGCCGGCTTTGTATCGGTGGACGGTTCGCACGTCCACAATGAATCTGCGTGCGCTGTACATAGGCGAGACGGATGACTTGGTACGGCGTATTCGTCAGTATCTCGCACCCGGAAAGACTCAATTCACAAACCAAAGGCTGAAAGCGTATTTTAATGAAGCCGTTGGCAGGGATGAGCGGGTTGAATTGCAGAGGCTTGAGTTTGACGCGTTTCATATCAATAAGGTTGAGTTTTCAACGGAGAAACTGGGCAACACGCATCTCCGCAGAATGCTTGAGAATCTCATGCTCGTTTGGCTGCACGCTGACGCTGCTCCAGGCCCACCGGTCATTCTCAACCAAGTGTTCAGGCAGAATCTGGAGCGACGCAAGAAGCGGGAGGGTACTGCCGCCGCTGCCCTGAAGGAATTGGGCCTCAATGAAGCCGCAATACAGCAGGTGATTAGTAAGTCCGTCGTCCGCAAGACATCGGCTTAGGCTTCGTCCCGCAGCATCAGAACTTCCGCCCTTCCCACACAATTTCCGAGCGTTCGAGAGAGGATGTGCACCCAATTTTGTTGAATAGGGCTTCGATTTTTGCGGACGGCTCGGCGGCATAGATGCGGCGATGGGCGCACCTCATAAGGAGCTTGTTCACCATGCGAATGCCTCTATCGGGTAATCGACAGAGTCCAGACCCAACGCCTTTCTTTATCCTCAGGCATATCGTCCGGGAAATTGGAAACCACACGTTGACTCCGGGCCGTTCGACGCCCATCCAGAAGTAGGTTTTCCCTTCCGCATCGTCCCGCAATTCTGGAATGACAGGGCTGTCGGACGTGATGAAGAATTGGGACCCGTCGCCGTGTACGACCTGCCAGTCGAGTTGCACCAGTACCTCGGCCATCATGCGTCCTACTTCGACCATGGCGGTGATGTTCAGGTCCGGGCGATTTGCGAACGCCTCCAGCTTCCCATCCAGGATGTCCTTGCGAATGCTCTCCACATCGACCTGGAACTCGCTCGGGGCATACACGCCGTGAAACAGCGATGCGAATGCGTCTTGTTTCGCGGCCACCTCCGCCATGTACTGAGACGTTGCCGGCGCGACGCGCTCATCGTGCCATTTCCGCCCCGCAGGCGTGCGCAAGTACATGGTTCCGAGGAAGAGTGCCAACCAGTCTCTCTCGCCGGGCGTGAGCACGTGCTCTCGGCGTTGAAGACGTTCCAGAATTGGCGCAACCTCTCCCTCAAGGCGAGCAAACCACTCTTCCGCTTGAGTGTTCTTCGCTCCGCCTTCGTCGAAGGTATACAGGTCGCGCTCGCACGCCTCAGTGTCCGGCGATCCGCGACGCGCGGCTTTCCCTTTTTCATACACCCAGATGGCCGATTTGCTTTCCTGCTCTAAGACCCACGGATCGGAAAAGGCGCGAAGGTAGAAGCGGGGGAGGTAGTGGTGCAGGCGAGGCTGGTTGGACTTTTGAGGCACTCGAAGAGAGTAGAATTTATTGCTGGGTCTTGTCTAATGCCTAACCCTCGTTGCATCTATTGCCGCGCAACAGGAACGAAGCCGTTCCCGAGCGAACATGTAATTCCGCAGGCCTTCGGTCGTTTCAAGAACAATCCTACGCTTCACTGTGTATGCGGGGATTGCAACAAGTTCTTCGGCAGAGAGCTAGAGGTCTTTCTTGCCCGAGACAGCGCTGAGGCCTTATTGCGCATGCGGTACGGCCTCAAGACGAAGAGTGGTCGCCGAAGACTTGGAACATCACGGCTGAAGATTCGGGTTATTGAACAAGGTGATTGGTATGGCGCTCTCGTGGAGATGTGGCGCGACTCCAGTTCCCAGAAGCTCCTGGGAACCCCTCTTGCACAGGTTGCATTTCAAAAGAACGGTGAGAATGAGTGGACGTGGTACTTGGAGGAAGAATTAGACTCCTCTAAGACTGACCGGTACCGTAAGGACGCAAAAACGAAGATCGTGGGCCCGAATGACGATGCCGTTCACCGGTTGTCTGAGAAAATCGAGAGACTGGGAATTGTTTTCAAGCAGCGTGGGACGTTTGAAAAACACGGGGGAATGCACGAAGTGTTTGCGGAGTCTATCCTCGACGAAGCCATCCTGAGGGGTGTCGGAAAGATCGCGTTCAACTTTCTTGTCTACGTTCGCGGAGAAGAGTTCGCCCTGCGTAGCGATTTTGATTCTTTCAGAGACTTCGTTCGCTGGGGCAAGAAACCATCCTGGCTTCCTGTGCTAGTTTCCCAATTCCCTATACTGCATGGGGACGACGCACACTATCGGCAGACGAATGGGCACATCGTGGTACTTGATTGGGATAAGAGCGGACAAGGAATTGTGTGCATGTTATCGCTCTTCAATCATCTGACGTACCATGCCTCCCTATGTCCTAACTACTCTGGACTCTGGCACCCACTGAAAGCGGGAAGACATTTTGACATCGCAGCCAAGGTAATTTCTGAAGTCAGGGGTTTGTGAATCAACCCTCGGAACGAAAAAAGCCAGCAAAGAGTGCTGGCTTGGTGTTTTGAGTCGTATTCGGTTGTGAAAGAGCTATTCCTCCGTCTTGTCCCGTTCGCTCGACATGCCGAAGAGTTTGCCTACGGCCTGGATGGCCGGGAGGCGGGTTGAGATCGGCATCTCTTTGGCGACGGTGGTGAAGGCGTTGTGGAGGCTCCAGGCGTTCCGAGGCTCGAAATCAGGTATCTTCGGCTCGAAGTAGGCTTGTGAGACGGGAGGAAGCAATCTGACCGGCATGAGTCCCTCGGCGAAAACGTCATGGATGAGAGCCTTTGCCTCGACATTTTGCAGTTCCCTTCGCTTGAGTATTTCGATCTCACCCACCAAGCGGCCGAAGTGGTCCTGGAAACGGAGCACGGCGGCGGCGAGTTCCTCGCGGAGATTGAGGCCCGACGTGTGCTTTCGACGGAGTGCGATGAGGTCGCCTCGGAACGCGAGGTTGTCGCAGACGAATACGGCAAGTCCCGCGCAAATCTGGATGGACATGGACTTGTCGTTTGCGGTGCGAAGGCCGAGCGCGGCGGTGCCTTCTTGGGTCTCGCCGTAGGCGAGCTCCAGGATACCGAAGAGCATTGACCCGTCGCGGCGCAGAGCGAACTGTTCCTCGCGGATCGTGATCTGGCAGGTTGTGAGCACGCGGTCGAGCATTTCGACCAGTTCTATGTGCGGGATGGGCTTCCACGTGTCCGTGCCTTGCGGGGTCTCGACGACCCGAAGCTGGTCGCGAGTCACCTTGTCCGTATCAACGTGCGAGATGAGCGTTCCATGGCTCATTGATGAACCTCCTTTGTGATTGGGGGTCGGGGAGTGAAGGCGGTCAGCCGATTTGGTAGTGGCCGTCTTTGCGCTGCCACAGCCCTTCAGAGCAGGGGCGCGTAAGCGACCCGTCCGGCCAGCGGACGGAAATCCGTACTCCGATGCAGCCCTCCAGTTGGCAGCGATCTCCGCCCCCGATGATCCGACCGCGCGTACAACCATTTCGGGCGAATACGCGCTTGGTGCGGTCGATGGACCGCGTCGCAATGATGATCGCGGCAGCACCTTCGGGGTTTGTGCTGAGATAGGCCATGGTTCCTCCACGTGGTAAACGTGTGAGCTAGTAGCCGACTTCGCAGTCGGGAAAGCGCTCCGCGAGCCCGTCTATGTCGAACGGTTCAAGCGAGAGCACGGTGCCGTCTACAAGTTCGGCTTCGACTGCAATGGCGTAGATGCTGTTTTCGAGAGAGAACGTGCGAATGAGATTCGAGGGGTAGCGTTCCCGGAGTTCCCTCTGGAGTTCCTCACCGTGGTGAGTGAGCACTCGGCTGATTGATTCCATTGCGGCGGTGCTTCCCATCGTTCCTCCTCAGCAGAAGATGATTGGCGTGCGGTTCTTAACGGACACCTCGCAGGCGGTGATGAGGACGCGGAATTCCCAATCGAATTCTGAGAGTTTGGGCGCGTCCTCACGCGCTCTCCTGAGGATGGCTCGGGCCTGCGGCCAGGAAACCTTTCCGTCGCAGTCCGAGTGATGAAAGAAGGATTTGAGCGGCTTGCCGTCCCACGGTTCGGTGCCTGCGTAACCTTCCATGCGATTGAGATCAAAACCGAGGTGCTTTGCCCACGCGACTCGAAAGGCGTGGAAGCCGGAATAGCTTGCGATCTTCTCGCCGTAGGTTTCGTGGCCTTGGCGGTCTTTTACGAGCAAGTCGAGACCCATGCGGGTTTCCTGCCTTTCTGTCTTGGGTTTTCTGCGATGGAAGGCTGGGTCAGGTTTCCGCTACGAGATCCTGCTGCCAGTCACGGGTGTGGCCGGGCAGGGTGGACTCGAGGGCTTGCTTGGCTGTCTCGACCTCGGGATTGACGCGCAGGAAGTAGGTCTTTTGGGTTGAGGGACAGATGACCTTCAAGAAGGCAAGCTGGACAGGTTCTTCAACCGAACGGTTGTTGACCCAGCGAGTCTGCTTCTCGGCAGTGTTTGCCTTGAGGAGAACGCTGTCGCGGAACGTGTCCGCCGGTTCAAGACTTGCTTCACGCACGAAGTTCTCCACTCCCATCCGCTGCAAGAGCACTTCGCGGTCTGTCTGATTCGCCTCCGCAAGGATGCGGTCGGGCGTGGGTTTGACGACCAGCGTTTGCTTGGATATTTGCCAGCCGCGCCAGAAGTAGAGTTCGCGATCTTCGAGCACGACTGCCGGACCGTCGGTGCGGTGGACGCGCCAACGCCCGGCTTGCCGTTCTGCCCAAATTTCACCCACGAGAAAGATAAAGCCGTGCGTGAGGCAGAACTCGGCGGCGACCGGCAGGTGGGTTTGGAGGAGTTTGCGGGCTTCCTTGGAGATGTAACTCATCCAGCGCGGGAATGGCTGGCCGCGAAGCTCCCACGGGAGTTGCCGCAACAGCCGCTCGCGGATGGTCCGCACGCGGTTGTCGGATTCGTTCCCCACCGGCAGCGTGAGGTGCCGGCAAGTGTTGCGGTGCTTGTTGAGGTCGGCGATTGAGGAAACAAGCGAGAAGCGCCAGCCCTCGCGGGCAAGCGCTTCTCGCACGGCTTTGTGGCTTTTTTCTCTTACCCTCCCGTTGCGGCGCGAAACCGCCCCCC
>ORMF011373992.1_pt1 | contig 17664 bp, 15 predicted proteins | sample 1779871 | NCBI WGS metagenome assembly ORMF01 (sample SAMEA104232316, study PRJEB22302) | groundwater metagenome | biome: forest; feature: aquifer; material: groundwater | place: USA | collected 2011-08-07 | depth 5.4 m
GGAGGTCCTGCCGTGCTCGACCACCTGGATCTGGCCGTGCTCGACCAGCACGCTGCCGCGGAACATGTCGTCCGTGGTCACGACGCGCGCATTGGTGACGAGCATGTCTCCTTGAGGAAAGGCGTCGTTCATCGAGGTCCGTGCTTTCATGAAACTTGGGAAACGTGGCACAAGCCCGGCAATGCCCGGGCGGTGCGTCCCGGGTGCGCCTGCGTCCATAAAGGAGTCAACAACGCGGTTCGGGAACGCGGCAGTACACCACACGCAGATGAACCGTTCTTGACAGGGATATGGCTATCTTGGTCGGGTGGGTCCGCGTCGGTGCCCGCTACAAGTGCTGTAGGGTGTTGTCTGGTTGTTGCTCGAATCCCTGAAGCCGCTGTAGGTGAGTTTCTTCAGTACCGCAGTACCGCCTGCTCGCGCGCGGCGTCGCTGCCGGTCCCGCTCCCGGTTCCTGTCCTGTAGGCAAGGAAGAACTGCTTGATCTTCGCCTTGGCGTCGGCGTCCAGGTCCTTGCGCCAGACCATGGGATCGGAGGGAATCAGTGGCGACTTCCAGATGATGCGCACGTCATTGAGCTTCTCCGGAAAACGCGCCTTGAACTTGTCCCAGGACTCGGTGTTGTTGGTCGCCACGTCGAGCTGTTTGTTCGCTACGGCGAGCAGGTTGGTTTCGTGGTTGGCATTGCGGCTGGTCTTGAAGTGCGAGCGCGGGTCCACCTTGTTGAGGGCGAATACGTAGTAGCTCGGCACCAGGAAGCCGGAGGTCGAATTCGGATCGCCGATGCCGAAGTTGATGCGCTTGCCGTTCTTCAGCACGTCTTCCATGGACTGGTACGGCGTGTCGCGATGGGTGATGAGCAGCGACCAGTATCCGGGCGAGCCGTCGGCGTAGACGATTTGCGCGAATACCTCGCCGCTTGCCCGGTCCACCGCCTCCATGCCGGACTTGTTGCCCATCCAGGCGAGGTTGACCTTGCCGAAGCGCATCGCCTCGATCACGCCGGCGTAGTCGGGGGCGAAGAAGGCATTGACCTTGACGCCGAGGCGCTTGTTCATGTCTTCCAGCACCGGCGCCCCGTCCTGCTTCAGGTTCTGCGCCGATTCGGTGGCGATGATGCCGAAGTTGATTTCCCTGGGCATGTCGGCGCTGGCGCTGCCGGCCAGTGCCAGCGCCATGCCGGCGGCGGCGAATCTGTTGCGCAGGATTTTGAGGACATGCGTCGTGCTATGAATCGGAGCAGTCTGCCGCGGCTTCGTTACGTTCCGGTTGCCGCCATGTTGCAGCGGCATGAAGCTTTCATGTACGACCGCCGGGGGTGCAGCCTGGGCGGGTTTCAGGAACAGCGCTGCCGCGGGCTCGTCAGCCGCGAGGCCGTGAAGGCGGGTTCCCGGCGGCCAGCCGGGATCTGCTGGCGCTTTGCTGCGTTTCCATCAGGCGCGCTTTCTCCCGGCAGCCGCCCGCGCTATCATCGATTTGACCTGCCGGCCGGCGTTGACGGGAATTAGTTGGACCTGCGGATGCGTCGCTGTGAAAACCCGGAACAGTTCGTCGGCGAAACCCTGTCCGATGGTCTCGACTCCCTTGAAGTCAAGAATGACTTCCCTGAATTTTTCAAATCGTGTCGCGATCCGCTTCGCCTGGGAGCGCGAGGCCAGGGTTTCTCCGTCCGCTTGTGCGAGCCTGACGGGTACCCGGGTCTTGACGAATGCATAGTCGCCATCGTCGCTGCTGTGGCGGTCGAATACGTTCTTCAGCGTGCGACGCGTGTTGTGCGCGACCAGCAGGGAAACGCCGGTGCCGGTGTCGCCACCCGGATTTTCGATGAGCCGGTAGTCTTCATCGCCGGCCCGGTACGAAAAATGCAGTCCGCCGGACCGCACCTGGAATCGATCGACCGCGCGCGAGGTGAAAAAAACGCCCTCCCCCGAATGGCGGGCCGGATCGGTGGTGAGCTTGCCCTTGGCGAGTTCCAGAACGGATTCGCGCGGATGCGCAAGCCCGAGCGTCCGCTGGATTTTGAGAAAGATGCCCTCTCCGTCATCGATGAGGTGTATTTCCGTCGTCGCAGCCGTCTGCTCCAGCGCCACGCGCAGGTTTCTTCCGCCGGAGTGATCGATGGCATTGTTGATCATCTCGGTGACGCCGTACTCGAGAATGTCGCGGGCGTTCCTTGAAACCCCGGCGACCAGAGGCAGCAGCTGCTCGCGCCAAATCCGGTCTTCTTCCGGCTTTTCGGAAAGATCGAAACGGTAAGTTTTTTTCAGTTGTGCTTTGAGGCGGTACTCACGCCGACGTGTCGCGCCGCGCGCCTCGAGCAACCCAGCCGCGACGAGCGCGGCGACGTGCTTGTGCACGGCCTGCCTGGAAATGCCGAAACGTTCGACCGTTGCCTTGGCGATATCGCCCGATCTCCAAAGGACGTTCTCCAGGACAAAACTGCGGATTTCCCGGCCGCGGGAACGCTCGCCGGTCATGGATGCGATCGGGATTTCATCGGATAAATTGTCAACGTTATCAGTTTTATTGTCAACCTGAGTGCGGCCGGTCGGATGCCCGCGGGTGCGCTGGCGCTGAGCGTTACGCCGCCCGCTTCACCTTCTTCCCCAGCACCCCCCGCAGATACTGCCCGGTGAAACTGGCGAGGTCCTCCGCCACGTCCTCGGGTGTGCCCGTGGCGATGATGCGCCCGCCGCCGTCGCCGCCTTCGGGTCCGAGATCGACAATCCAGTCGGCGGTCTTGATCACATCCAGGTTGTGCTCGATCACCACCACGGTATTGCCGTGGTCGCGCAGGCGATGCAGCACCGACAGCAGCAGATCGATGTCCTTGAAGTGCAGGCCGGTGGTGGGTTCATCGAGGATGTAGAGGGTGCGGCCGGTGTCGCGCTTGGACAATTCCAGCGACAGTTTCACCCGCTGCGCTTCGCCGCCGGAGAGCGTGGTGGCGGATTGGCCCAGCGAGATATAGCCCAGGCCCACTTCGAGCAGGGTCTGCAGCTTGCGCTCCACCACCGGCACCGCGTCAAAGAAGGCGTGCGCCGCCTCGACCGTCATCGCCAGCACTTCGTGGATGCTCCTGCCCTTGTAACGGATGTCGAGGGTCTCGCGGTTGTAGCGCTTGCCGTGGCAGACGTCGCAGGGCACGTAAATGTCCGGCAGGAAATGCATCTCCACCTTGATCACGCCATCGCCCTGGCAGGCTTCGCAGCGGCCGCCCTTGACGTTGAACGAGAAGCGGCCCGGGCCGTAGCCGCGCTCGCGCGCCGCCGGCACGCCGGAGAACAGTTCGCGGATCGGCGTAAACAGGCCGGTGTAGGTGGCCGGGTTGGAGCGCGGCGTGCGGCCGATCGGACCCTGGTCGACGCTGACGACTTTGTCGAAGTTCTCCATACCCGTGATGGACTGGTGCGGCGCCGGCTCGGCCGAACCGCCGTACAGGTGACCGGCCAGCGCCGGATACAGCGTATCGTTGATCAGGGTGGACTTGCCCGACCCGGACACGCCGGTGACGCAAATGAACAGTCCCACCGGGATGTCCAGATCGACGCCCTTGAGATTGTTGCCGCGCGCGCCGCGCAGGCACAGGCTGCGGCCCTTCTCCCTGTGCCGCCGCCGTGCCGGCATGGCGATCGACAGTTTTCCCGAAAGGTACCGGCCGGTGAGCGAATGCTCGCTGGCGTGTATGTCCTCGCGTGTACCCTGGGCGACGATGCGCCCGCCATGCTCGCCCGCGCCCGGGCCCATGTCGACGATGTAATCGGCGGCATTGATCGCCTCCTCGTCGTGCTCCACCACGATCACCGTGTTGCCCAGGTCGCGCAGCATCTTCAGGGTGTCGAGCAAGCGGGCGTTGTCGCGCTGGTGCAGGCCTATCGAGGGCTCGTCCAGCACATACATCACCCCGGTGAGACCCGAACCGATCTGCGAGGCGAGACGGATGCGCTGCGCTTCGCCGCCGGAAAGCGTGTCCGCGGCGCGGTCGAGCGACAGGTAATCGAGGCCGACGTTGTTGAGGAACTGCAGCCGCGAGGCGATCTCGTTGACGATGCGTTCGGCAATCGACTGGCGCTGCCCGGTGAGGCGCAACTGCCTGAAGAAGGCGAGCCCCTGCTTGAGCGGCATGCCGCTCACCTCATAGATCGGCCTGTCGTCCACCTTGACGTTGCGCGCCTCGATTTTGAGCCGCGTGCCTTCGCACACCGGACAGGCACGGCTGTTGAGGTATTTCGCCAGTTCCTCGCGCACCACGATGGAATCGGTTTCCTTATGGCGCCGCTCCAGGTTCGGCACGATGCCCTCGAACGGATGTTCCTTGATGACGGTGCGGCCGCGTTCGCTGAGGTAGGAAAACGGGATCTTCTCGCTGGTACCGTAGAGCACCAGGGTCTGCACGCTCTGGGGCAGCTTCTCGAACGGCATTTCCACGTCGAACTTGAAGTAGGCGCCGAGGCTGGTGAGCATCTGGAAGTAAAACTGGTTGCGCCGGTCCCAGCCCCTGATCGCCCCGCCCGCCAGCGACAGCCCGGGATGTGCAACCACCCGTTTGGGATCGAAGAACGTGATCGATCCGAGGCCGTCGCAGCGCGCGCACGCGCCCATCGGATTGTTGAACGAGAACAGGCGCGGCTCCAGTTCGGCCAGGCTGTAGCTGCATACCGGGCAGGCGAAGCGCGCCGAAAACAGGTGTTCCTGCGCGCTCTCGGTTTCGACTGCGAGAGCGCGGCCGTCGGCGTGGCGCAGCGCGGTCTCGAATGATTCCGCGAGGCGCTGCCTGGCCTCGGCACGCACCCGCAGACGGTCCACCACCACCTCGACCGTGTGCTTCACGTTTCTGGCGAGTTTCGGCATCGCATCGATTTCGTGGACCTTGCCATCGATGCGCAGACGGGTGAAGCCCTGCGAGCGCAGTTCGGCAATCAGATCCGCCTGTTCGCCTTTGCGGCCGGCGACGATGGGCGCGAGGATGATCAGCCTGGTGTCCTCGGGCAGCGCCATCACGTGATCGACCATCTGCGACACCGACTGCGCTGCGAGGGGCGTCTGGTGCTCCGGACAGTACGGCGTGCCGACCCGCGCGTACAGCAGCCGCAGGTAATCGTGAATCTCGGTGACGGTGCCGACGGTCGATCGCGGATTGTGGCTGGTCGCCTTCTGCTCGATGGCGATGGCCGGCGACAGTCCCTCGATCAGATCGACGTCGGGCTTTTCCATGAGCTGCAGGAATTGGCGCGCGTAGGCCGACAGCGACTCGACATAGCGGCGCTGCCCCTCCGCGTAGAGGGTGTCGAATGCGAGGGAACTCTTGCCCGAACCCGACAGTCCGGTGATGACGATCAGCCGGTTGCGCGGCAGGTCAAGGTGCAGGTTCTTCAGGTTATGGGTGCGCGCGCCGCGAATGCGAATCTGATCCAAGCGGTGGTCCATCGATGAAGGTCGCCAAAGTCAAACCTGCTAATATACGCAATTCCCCGGCCTCATCCCGAGTAGATTTCAGTTCTGGTTCGTTCGGACGCGATTTCGCTCTCTTCCCGCCGTTTTTTGCCCCGTCTTTATCACCCCACCGCTCGATCGGGATTTCAACACAGTGTCCGTACCCGCCGAGGCTTCCACGCGCATGACCCGGCTCGAGATCCGGGCCAGCCTGTCGCTTTCGTCACTGTTCGCGCTGCGCATGCTCGGGTTGTTCCTGATCCTGCCGGTGTTCGCGGTGCACGCCCGGCACCTGGAGAACGGCGGCAATCGCACCCTGGTCGGGGTTGCCCTGGGCATCTACGGTCTCACCCAGGGGCTGCTGCATATCCCCTTTGGCATGGCGTCCGACCGTTACGGGCGAAAGCGCGTGATCGTCATCGGCCTCGCGCTGTTTGCGCTGGGCAGTTTCGTCGCCGCCTTCGCCACCGATATCTGGGTGGCGATCCTCGGCCGGGCCATCCAGGGCGCCGGCGCGATTTCCTCGGCGGTGGTGGCGTTTGCCGCGGACCTGACCCGCGAGGAACATCGCACCAAGGCCATGGCGATGATCGGCGGTTCCATCGGCCTGGTGTTTGCGCTGTCCCTGACGGTGGCGCCGGTGCTGTACGGGTCGATCGGCATGGCGGGCATATTCATTCTCACCGGGGTGCTGTCGCTCGCGGGCATCTGGGTGACCATTGCGGTGGTGCCGGCCGAATCGCTGGCCGGCGTGGATGCCACGCGGCGCATGGCGGCGGCCTCGCTTGGCCAGGTGCTGCGCGATGTCGAGTTGCTGCGGCTCAACGTCGGCATTTTCGTGCTTCACGTGGCGCAGATGGCCATGTTCGTCGTCATTCCGGTGGCGCTGGTGCGACACGGCAACCTGCCCATTGAAGATCACTGGAAAGTCTACCTGCCGGTGGTGCTGGCATCGTTTGCGCTGATGGCGCCGCCGCTGTTTTGGGCGGAGCGCCGCGGCCGCATGAAGGCGGTATTCCTCGGTTCGATTGCGCTGATGGCGGCGGTGCAAATCGGATTTCTCGCCTGGTTGCCGCAGTTGGCGGCGGTGGTGGGCCTGCTGCTGGCGTTTTTCGTCGCCTTCAATTTGCTGGAGGCGAGCCTGCCTTCGCTGGTGTCGCGCATCGCGCCCGCCGCTGCCCGCGGCACGGCGCTTGGGGTGTACAACACCACCCAGGCGCTGGGCCTGTTTGTCGGCGGCGCGGCAGGCGGCTGGCTGGCCGAGCACCATGGAGAATCGTCGGTGTTTGTATTCGGATTGCTGCTGTTTGCGTTATGGTTTGGAGCGGCGTCCGGCATGGACGCCCAGGCGGGCGCGCGAAAAAAAGTGCCCCGGACCGGCCAGGCGACGTCAACGTGATTCCCGCAAGGGCGTTGCGCTTGCGCCCCTCCCGATCAGTTCATGGCGAAATTCATTCGAGCTCATTTTTCGAGGAGGGTGATTCATGGCATCGGTAAATAAAGTGATTCTGGGGGGCAACCTGGGGCGCGACCCGGAGACGCGTTTCAACGCCGAGGGCGGCTCGATCACCAACGTGTCGATCGCGACCACCGACACCTGGAAGGACAAGGCGACGGGCGAGAAGCAGGAACGCACCGAGTGGCACCGGGTGGTTTTTTTCAACCGGCTCGCCGAGATCGCCAGCGAGTACCTGAAGAAGGGCTCGCAGGTCTATATAGAAGGTGGCCTGCGCACCCGCAAATGGACCGACAAGGAAGGCCAGGAAAAGTACACCACTGAAATCGTCGCCGACAGAATGCAGATGCTCGGCAGCCGCGCCGGTCTGGGCGATGGCGGCGCGCGCGGCGGCGAAGCGCGCGAGCCGATGCCCGCCGGCGAAGGCCGGCCGGCTGCGGCGAAGAAGCCGGCTGGCAAGTTCGACGACATGGACGACGATATTCCGTTCTAGTGCCGGCGGACGAGTGCCGCGTGCGGATGGGTGAGTACGGGCTTGCCGGCGTGGGGGGGTGCGGGAAGTGGTTTCGCATAATCGAATTCGCGGCCGTTCCGCTTGTCCAATGTTGAATGGCCGTCCAGTGACGCTGCGTGTCAGCCGGGGCCGCATTGACTTTGTCAGCTTCACCACAGATAATTATAATTCTGCTTAATTTTCAGCATATTGGAGCATTCCATGGCATCAATGCGGTGGCGGGAACAGCGGCGGCAAATACTCAAGGCGGGCGCTGGGGGCAGTGTGCTGGCCCTGGCGTTTGCAGCCGGGCTGATTACCCCAGAACAAGTCCTGGCGCAGCAAGGCTGGAACAAGAACGCGTTCGATACCAAGAGCTTCGGCGATGCGGTGAAGGCCTTGGGCGGCGCGGCATCCACGGAAACGAAGGGCGTGCTGATCAACGCGCCGGACATCGCCGAGAACGGCATGGTCGTGCCGATATCGGTGACCAGCAACCTGCCGAAGACGGAATCCATCGCCATCCTGATCGAGAAGAACCCCAGCGTCCTGTCATCGGTATTCGAATTCCCGGACGGCACCGATCCCTTCATCGTCTCCCGCGTGAAAATGGCGCAGACCTCGAACGTCTATGCCCTGGTCAAGGCGGACGGCAAATACTTCCACGCGGTCAAGGATATCAAGGTCACCCTGGGCGGCTGCGGCGGCTGATGCGCCCAAGGCACCCCTACGAATAGCGAAAGGACGCGACCATGGCTGAACCGATGCGAATCCGCGCCAGCATGGCGGGCGACAAGGTCGAGGTAAAAGTGCTGATGAATCACGAGATGGAAACCGGCCAGCGCAAGGACAACGCCGGCAACATCGTTCCCGCGCATTTCATCCAGCAGGTCAATGCGACGCACAACGGCAAGGCGGTGCTGTCGGCGCAGTGGGGCCCGTCGGTGTCGAAGAACCCGTTCATGCATTTCCGCTTCAAGGGCGGCAAGCCCGGCGAGAAGGTGGCCATCACCTGGACCGACAACAAGGGCGACAGGCGTACCGACGAGACGACCATCGTCGCGTGAAGCGAACCCTGCGCCGTTTATTCAAGGAGAAACAGTGACCAGTCCCACGAGGCGCTTCGCTGCGGCCCTGCTGCTTGCCATCGCGGCAGCGCCCATTTCCGCCTGGGCGCAGAGCGATACCCAGAAAGGCATCGAACAATACCGGCAGATGCTGCAGGACGGCAATCCCGCCGAGTTGTTCGAAGCCAAGGGCGAGGAATTGTGGAAGACGCCGCGCGGCCCGAAAAAAATGTCGCTGGAGCGCTGCGATCTGGGCATGGGGCCGGGTGTGGTCAAGGGCGCCTACACCCGCATGCCGCGCTATTTTGCCGATACCGACCGCGTCCAGGATCTGGAATCGCGCCTGGTCACCTGCATGGTGAGCCTGCAGGGGTTCAGTGTGGCCGAGGCCACCCGCAACCCTTTTTCGCAGCCGGGCCGCAGCTCGCCCATGGAAGAACTGGTCGCCTACGTCACCGCCGCATCGAAGGGGATCAAGATGGCGGTGTCCGCGGCGCATCCGAAGGAGCAGCGCGCCTACCAGATCGGCGAGAAGATTTTCTACTATCGCGCGGGGCCGCATGATTTCGCCTGCGCCACCTGTCACGGCGAGGACAATAAGCGCATCCGGCTGCAGGATCTGCCGAACCTGACCAGTCCGAAGGAGGCGCAACGCGCCTACACCACCTGGCCGGCTTACCGCGTGTCGCAGGGCGCGGTGCGGACCTTCCAGTGGCGGCTGTACGACTGCTTCCGGCAGCAGCGCTTTCCGGAGCTGGAGTTCACCTCCGACGCGTCGATCGCGCTGACGACGTTCCTCGCGAAAAATGCCAACGGCGGCGTGTTCAACGCGCCCGCGCTGAAGCGCTAGATCGGGTCGGGACCATGCACATCAAACTGGCAGTAATGATTTTCGCGGGCAGCCTGCTCGCGTCCGGTTGCGCCACCTTGCCGGATGCCGAAGCCGAGCGGCAGGCGATCGAAATGATGAAATCCTCGTTCAAGGAACGCGGCCAGGCCTCGGTCCAGAGGCTGACGCAGGACGAGACGCAGGCGGCGTGCAGCAAGCGGCCCGACGCCAAATTGCCCAGGGCCGTCACGGAAAAAATCGAGAAGACCAACCTCGCGACCATCCAGTATCCGGCCTCGGGCAAGCTGCTTGGCGACTGGAAGCAGGGCGAGCGCATCGCCCAGAGCGGCGCCGGCATGCAGTTCAACGACAACCCGAAGAATCCGGCGGGCGGCAACTGCTATGCCTGCCACCAGTTGTCGCGCCAGGAAGTGTCCTTCGGCACCATCGGGCCCAGCCTCAACAATTTTGGCAAGGTGCGCGGCGCGAGCGAGGCCACACAGCGCTATACCTACGGCAAGATCTACAACGCCGAGGCGTATTCGGCCTGCTCCAACATGCCGCGCTTCGGACACAACAAGATACTGACGCCCGAGCAGATCACGCATCTGGTGGCGCTGCTGCTCGATCCGGCCTCGCCGGTCAATCAGTAAAAACCGCGGCGCCGGCTGCGTCTCATCCGGAGGCGGTGCGGCCATCGGCCCGATCGATGACCTTATGAACCGCAACTCCAGGGCGGTTCCCGGCCAACCAGGGTTGCCACGTTGTCGCTGAATCGCAGGGAATTTCTCAACGTCCTGGCCGCCGCCGCGGCGTCCGGACTTGCTCTGGACCCGCGCGGCGCGCTCGCCGCCGGGCCGGCCTCATCGGTGGGAGCGTCATCCAGCCTGTACGATCTGCCGCGCTTCGGCAACCTGTCGTTGCTGCATTTCACCGATTGCCACGCGCAGTTGCTGCCGGTGCACTTTCGCGAGCCGAACGCCAATATCGGGGTCGCCGCCGGCCGCAACCGGCCGCCGCATCTGGTCGGGCAGGCGCTGCTGCGCCAATTCAACCTGAACAGCGGCAGCCGCGAGGCGCATGCCTTTACCCATCTTGATTTCTCCCTGCTGGCGCGGGCCTACGGCAAGCTCGGTGGATTCGCTCATCTCGCCACCCTGATCAAGCGCTTGCGCGCCGAGCGTCCAGCCAGCCTGCTGCTCGACGGCGGCGATACCTGGCAAGGATCGGCCACGGCGTTGTGGACCCGCGGCCAGGACATGGTTGCGGCGCAGAAACTGCTCGGGGTGGAGATCATGACCGGTCACTGGGAATTCACCTATGGGGCCGAGCGGGTAAAGGAGGTGATCGCGCGCGACTTCGCCGGGCAGATCGAATTCCTCGCGCAGAACGTCGAGACCAACGATTTTGGCGACCCGGTGTTCAAACCCTGGACGGTGCGCGAGCTGGGAGGGGTACCGGTGGGCGTCATCGGCCAGGCGTTTCCCTATACGCCCATCGCCAATCCGCGCCATTTCGTCGCCGACTGGAAATTCGGCATCCAGGAGGAGCGGCTGCAACGCATGGTGAATGAGGTGCGGGCCGGCCGTGACGGGCGGGGCGGCGCGCAGGTGGTGGTGCTGTTGTCGCACAACGGCATGGACGTGGACTTGAAACTTGCTTCCCGGGTCACCGGCATCGATGTCATCCTGGGCGGCCACACGCACGATGGCGTGCCGGCGGCGCTGTCGGTAGCGAATGCGCTCGGCAAGACGCTGGTGACCAATGCCGGTTCGAACGGTAAATTCCTCGGCGTGATGGACCTCGACGTGAAGGGCGGCCGCTTGGCGGATTACCGCTACCGCCTGCTGCCGGTGTTTTCCGACCAGATCGCGCCCGATCCGGTCATGGCGAAACTCATCGAAGACGCGCGCGCGCCGTATCGCGACAAACTGGCGGAGCGGCTTGCGCTCAGCGAGGGTCTGTTGTTCCGCCGCGGCAATTTCACCGGATCCATCGATCAGCTGATTCTCGACGCGCTGATGGCCGTCAAGGGGGCGGAGATCGCGTTTTCCCCGGGGTTTCGCTGGGGCACGACGGTATTGCCCGGCGAGACCATCACCTTCGAGCGGGTGATGGACCAGACCGCCATCACCTACCCTGCCACCACCGTCACCGACATGACCGGAGAAACCCTCAAGACCATTCTCGAAGATGTCTGCGACAACCTGTTCAATCCGGATCCCTATTACCAGCAGGGCGGCGACATGGTGCGGGTCGGTGGCATGACCTACGCCTGCACCCCTGGCGCCGCAATGGGCAGGCGCATCAGCGACATGCGCCTGAATGGACGGCTTATCGATGCAGGCAAGACCTACAAGGTGGCCGGCTGGGCGTCGGTGCAGGAGGGCGTGCAGGGCGAACCGGCCTGGGAGGTGGTGGCGCGCTACCTGCGGGACAAAAAAGTGGTGCGCCCGGTTCGGCTCAACCTGCCGCGTCTCATCGGCATCGGCGGCAACCGCGGCATCGCCTGAGGCGGCGCCCCGAAGTGAGCGGCACGGCGAGCCCGCCTGTTTCACCCTGAGAAATCACACATTTGTCGGGTATAATTTCAGGTTTTGCGCCGTGAGGTTTTCATGCCCATCTACGAATACCGATGCACCGAGTGCGGTTTTCAAAAGGAGTATCTGCAAAAGGTTTCCGATCCCAGGCTGACCGAGTGCCCATCCTGCGGCAAGAACACGTTCTCGAAAATGGTGACGGCAGCCGGATTCCAGTTGAAGGGCAGCGGTTGGTACGTGACCGATTTCAAGAACGCCGGCTCGGGCAATGCCGCAAAGGCCGGCGGCAAGGACGAATCCGCGGCCGCAGGCAGCGAGGGCGGCGACAGGAAAGCCGAGAGCGCCGGGTCGAAATCCGGAGCGTCTTCCGAAAGCGGCGATTCGAAGTCTGCCGATTCGAAGTCCGGCGACTCCAAGTCCGGCGACTCCAAGTCCGCCGACTCCAAGTCCGCCGACTCGAAGTCCCGCGACTCCAAGTCCACCGAATCGAAGTCCGCACCTGCCAGCGAGTCGAAATCTGAAACCAAGGCAAGCACCCCCCGCCCCGCTGCATCTGGTTCGTGACGACGACGAGCGACACTAGCGGCCGGCCGGCAAACCTTCCTCGATGAAACGCTATCTGATCACCGGACTGCTGATCTGGATTCCGCTGGTCATCACCCTGTGGGTGCTGAAACTGGTGGTGGACACGCTCGACCAGTCGCTGCAGTTGCTGCCAAGGGCATTTCAGACCGAGGTGTGGCTCGGCATGCACGTGCCCGGCATGGGCGTGATCCTGACCCTGGCAATCGTGCTGCTGACCGGCATGTTTGCCGCCAATATCATAGGCGGGAAGCTGGTACAGTTCTGGCACGACGCGGTGCACCGCATCCCGGTGGTGAGTTCGATCTACTCGAGCGTCAAGCAGGTGAGCGACACACTGTTCTCCTCGAGTGGACAGGCCTTCCGCAAGGCGGTGCTGGTGCGCTGGCCGCACCAGGACATGTGGACCATCGCGTTTCTCACCGGCACGCCCGGGCGCGACGTCGCGGCGCACCTGGAGGGTGAGCATCTTAGCGTGTATGTGCCCACCACACCCAACCCAACCGGCGGCTATTTCGTCATCGTTGCGCGCAAGGACGTGATCGAGCTCGACATGAGCGTCGATTCGGCGCTGAAATACGTCATCTCCATGGGCGTGGTCGTGCCCCCGCCGCGCATCCGCAACGGCAGCGCCAGAAAAGCCGCATAGGTCCCGGCCGGGCCGCGCCGTACGCCAAATCCGGTTGTCTCCATCGCTGTCAAACCTTCATCTCTTTCCAGATCATGCGAACCATTTACTGCGGGCACTTGAGCGCGGTCCATCTCGGCCAGAGCGTCACCCTGTGCGGCTGGGCGCACCGCCGGCGCGACCACGGCGGCGTGATCTTCATCGATTTGCGCGACCGCGAGGGCCTGGCACAGGTGGTGAGCGACCCGGACCGGGTCGAGACCTTTGCCCGCGCCGAGCGGGTGCGCAACGAATTCGTGCTGCAGGTGACCGGCGTGGTCCGCCGCCGGCCCGAGGGCACTCTCAACCCGAACATTGCGTCGGGTGAAGTCGAAGTGCTGGCGCATCAGATCGACATTCTCAACACCTCGCTCACCCCGCCGTTCCAGATCGATGAGGAGAACCTCTCGGAAACGGTGCGGCTGACGCACCGGGTGGTCGACCTGCGCCGCCCGCAAATGCAGCGCAACCTGATGCTGCGCTACAAAGTCGCGATGGCGGTGCGCCGTTACCTCGACGCGCTGGGCTTCATCGACATCGAGACGCCGATGCTGACCCGCTCGACGCCGGAGGGCGCGCGCGATTACCTGGTGCCCTCGCGGGTGCACGACGGCCAGTTCTTCGCCCTGCCGCAATCGCCGCAACTGTTCAAACAGATGCTGATGATCGCGGGGTTCGACCGCTACTACCAGATCGTCAAGTGCTTTCGCGACGAGGACCTGCGCGCCGACCGCCAGCCGGAATTCACCCAGATCGACTGCGAGACCTCATTTCTCGACGAGGAAGGCATCCGCGCCATTTTCGAGGGCATGATCCGCTCGGTGTTCCGGGAAGCGATCGGGGTGTCACTGCCTGACCCGCTGCCGGTGATGCGCTACGCCGATGCCATCCGCGACTATGGTTCGGATAAGCCGGACCTGCGCATCGCGCTCAGGTTCACCGAGCTGACCGACATCATGAAGACGGTGGACTTCAAGGTATTTTCCGGCGCGGCGAATGCGCCGGGCGGCCGGGTCGCCGGGTTGCTGATCCCGGCCGGCGGCGAGCTGACGCGCGGCGAGATCGATGCCTGTACGGAATTTGTCGGTATCTACGGCGCCAGGGGCCTCGCTTACATCAAGTTCAACGATCCGGCGAAGGGCCGCGAAGGGATGCAGTCGCCGATCGTCAAGAATCTGTCCGACGACGCGCTCAACGCCATCGTCGGGCGCTCCGGCGCCAAAGCGGGCGACCTGATGTTCTTCGGCGCCGGCCGCGCAAAGGTCGTGAACGATGCCATCGGCGCGCTGCGGATGAAGATCGGCCACGAGGGCTTCGGTAACAGGCGCGGCAGCGAGCGCGGTCTCGCCACCGAGGGCTGGAAGCCGCTCTGGGTGGTGGACTTCCCGATGTTTGAATACGACGATGAGTCCGGGCGCTGGAACGCCATGCATCACCCGTTCACCGCGCCCAAGGATGGCCACGAAGTTCACCTGGACCCGGGCAAACCCGGCGCAGACCCGGGCCGCGCGCTCGCCAAGGCCTACGACATGGTGTTGAACGGCTGGGAACTGGGCGGGGGCTCGGTGCGGATTCATCGCGAAGAGGTGCAGTCGGCGGTGTTTCGCGCACTCGCCATCGGCCCGGAAGAGGCGCGCGAGAAATTCGGCTTTCTGCTGGATGCGCTTCAATATGGAGCACCGCCCCACGGCGGCATTGCCTTCGGGCTGGACCGTCTGGTCACCATGATGGCAGGCGCGGAGTCGATTCGCGACGTGATCGCCTTCCCCAAGACGCAGCGCGCGCAGTGCCTGCTCACCCAGGCTCCCTCTCAGGTGGACGAGAAACAGTTGCGCGAACTGCACCTCCGGCTGCGCAATACCGAGCCGCCGCAAAGATAGGGATGGCATGCCGGCCTTGCGGGCAATCGTATTCGGACTGATCGCGCTGCTGATTTCTTGGGGCGCAGCCGCGGCGCGCGAGGCAGCGGTTTGGACTCACTGGCGCACCCGCAAGATGCCCTTCTGGACTTTGATCGGCGGCCCCGGATGGAATTCGGGGTGGCCCGCGATGCCGGCTGTTTGACGCAGCGGGGCCGCATGGGCGAACAACCGGCGCAGCAGCGTTACAAGATTCCCCGCTCGGTGCTGGTAGTCATCCACACCCCCGAACTGCGGGTGCTGATGATGGAGCGGGCCAAGTGGCCGGACTTCTGGCAATCGGTGACCGGCAGCGTCGATCACGAAGACGAACCGCTGCTGGAGACGGCGGCCCGCGAGGTGCGCGAGGAAACCGGCATCGATGTCAGGCGCCACCGGCTCATCGACTGGGGAATCGAAAACTACTTTGAAATCTTCCGTCGCCATCAATCCCGCTTTGCGCCGGGGGTGACGCACAATCTGGAACACGTGTTCGGCCTGACCGTACCCGAGGGAACCCCGGTGACCCTCGATCCGTCCGAACACCTGCGCTGTGAGTGGCTCCCCTGGCGCGAAGCGGCCGAGCGCACCATTTCATGGAGCAATCGCGATGCGATCCTGCTCCTTCCGGAAAAGCTCGGCATTGCGCCCTGATCACCGCGGGGCGGCGTTGATCGCCGCGCCCGCCGCAGGCGTGAACCAGCCGGCGAGAGGGCAGGCCGCTCCCGTTCGATACCATGCACTTCGATACCATGCACAATTGCGGCTGCTACCATGCATTTGGACGATCCGGACCTGATTGAACGATTCTTTTTTATCCCATGACCCTGCATATCGCCACGTACAACATTCATAAAGGCCTGTCGCATTTCAACAGGCGCATGATGGTCCACGAATTGCGCGACAGCCTGCGCGGGCTCAATGCCGACATCGTGTTCCTGCAGGAAGTGCAGGGACGCCACGGCCATTACGCCGCGCGCTACGACAACTGGCCGGCCGCGCCGCAGTACGAATTCCTCGCCGACGAGGTCTGGAATGATTTTGCCTACGGCCAGAACGCGGTCTACGATCATGGCCATCACGGCAATGCCATCCTCAGCCGCTATCCGATCATCAGCACCGACAACCAGGACGTCTCCACCCACAACTACGAGAGCCGCGGCCTGCTTCATTGCGAAATCCGGGTCCCGGGATGGAGCGAAGTGCTGCACTGCCTGTGCGTGCACCTCGCCCTGCACGAAAAAGGCAGAAAGGTCCAGGTGGGTGCGCTGATCGAACGCATCCACCGGCTGGTGCCGGACAATGCGCCGCTGCTGGTGGCGGGCGATTTCAACGACTGGCGCAATCTGTCGGAAAAACGCCTCGCCACCGAACTCGATCTGGTCGAGGCATTTCGCGACCATCGTGGCCGTCCGGCGCGCAGTTTCCCGTGCGCGATGCCGGTGCTGCGGCTGGACCGCATTTACCTGCGCGGCTTCAGCGTGCGCCACACCGAAGTGCACAAGGGCGGGCCCTGGGCGCGGCTCTCGGACCACGCGGCGCTGTCGGCCCACCTCGTGCCGCTCTGAAAGTTGCGCCGCAGCGTGAGTCGCCCGAAGCCCTGAGCGGATGAGACCGCAGTACCTGGGAGGCAACCGTCTGACATTGCTGCGTTCCGGCGCCGAGTATTTCCCGGCGCTCGAGGCGGCGATCCGCGCGGCCGAGCGCGAGCTGTACCTGGAGGCCTACATCTACATGGACGATGCCACCGGGCGGCGCATCACCGAGGCGCTGTGCGACGCCGCTCGGCGCGGCGTGAACGTGCATGTGCTGGTCGATGGCTTCGGTTCGCAGGAATTGACCGCCTCGTTCCGCAAACGCCTGATCGATGCAACAGTGAAATTGTCGATCTTCCGCCCGAATCCCTTCTCCTTCAGTCTGCGCCGGCACCGGCTGCGGCGCATGCACCGCAAACTGGCGGTGGTGGACGGCCGGGTGGCGTTCATCGGCGGCATCAACATCATCGACGACTGCGACGTCCCCGGCGGGGGACCGCCGCGCTTTGACTACGCGGTGCGCATCGAGGGTCCGCTGCTGCGGCCGATCCAGCGGGAAATGGAACGGCTGTGGAACAAGCTCGCCTGGCTGCGCCTGAGGAAGCGGCCGCGGGAAGCGGCGGCGCCGGTGGACGATACGGAGAAGGGCACGCAGCGCGCGGCGCTGGTGGTGCGCGACAATTACCCGCATCGCTCGGACATCGAGGACGCCTATCTGGGGGCGATCTACGCGGCGAGGGAAGAAATCATCATCGCCAACGCCTATTTTTTCCCCGGCCGGCGTTTGCGCCGGGCGCTGATCCACGCCTCGCGGCGCGGCGTGAAGGTGACCCTGCTGTTGCAGGGCCGCGTGGAATATCTGCTGCAGCATTACGCCTCGCGGGCGCTCTACGGCACGTTGCTCGAGGCCGGCATAGCGATTCACGAATATCACCGGAGCTACCTGCACGCCAAGGTCGCGGTGTTCGACGGCAGGCTCGCGACCGTGGGCTCATCGAACATCGATCCGTTCAGCCTGCTGCTTGCCCGCGAGGCGAACATCTTCATCGACGACGCCGGCTTCTCCCGGGAACTGCGCAGCAGCCTGCGCGAGGCGCTGGAAGCGGGTTCGCTGGTGGTGGAGCGCAGCAGCTGGCTTACCCAACCCGCGTGGCATCGCCTGCC
>ORMF011485628.1_pt1 | contig 17651 bp, 15 predicted proteins | sample 1779871 | NCBI WGS metagenome assembly ORMF01 (sample SAMEA104232316, study PRJEB22302) | groundwater metagenome | biome: forest; feature: aquifer; material: groundwater | place: USA | collected 2011-08-07 | depth 5.4 m
ATTCACATTCTCTGCCAGAGGCGCCTTTTTGGCGTGGACAGTCAGTATATCGGTTCTGCCCTTCAAATCCGGTTTGGGGACAATAACTGTCCTGTCAAATCTTCCCGGCCGCATCAATGCAGGATCCAGAACATCAGGGCGGTTTGTTGCAGCAATAAGGATTACGCCCTCATTTGATTCAAAGCCATCCATCTCCACAAGAAGCTGATTCAAAGTCTGCTCCCTCTCGTCATGACCGCCGCCAAGACCTGCGCCCCTGTGCCTTCCGACAGCGTCTATCTCATCTATAAAGATTATGCACGGCGCATTCTTCTTTCCCTGAAGAAAGAGGTCCCTGACTCTGGATGCCCCAACACCAACAAACATTTCTACAAAATCAGAGCCGGATATGCTGAAAAACGGAACACCGGCCTCTCCGGCTATTGCCTTTGCAAGCAAGGTTTTTCCTGTTCCAGGCGAACCCATGAGAAGCACGCCTTTTGGTATGCGGCCGCCGAGTTTTGTAAACTTTTTCGGGTCCTTTAAAAACTCAATAATTTCTTCCAATTCTTCCTTAGCCTCCTCAATGCCAGCCACATCCTTAAATGTCACCTTCTGCTGGCTCTCGTTCAAAAGCCTGGCCTTGCTCTTGCCGAATGCCATTGCCTTGCCGCCGCCCATCTGCATCTGTCTCATGAAAAATACCCAAACGCCTATGAGAAGAAGCATGGGAAACCATGAAATAAGCACGGTCCACCACTGTGATTGATCCGCCGGTTTTGCCGATATCTTTACACCCATTGACCTCAGGGTTTTTACAAGTTCGGGATCATCAGGCGCGAAGGTCTTAAATTCCTTGCCGTCTTTAAATTTTCCATATATGTCATTTCCCTGTATGGTAACCTCTGCAATATTGCCCTTTTCCACTGACTGTATAAAATCACTGAATATAATCTTTTCCTGAGATTGCGGAGTATGGCTGAACATGTTATACAGGAGCACCATTGTGGATATTATAATGAGCCACATTGCCAGGTTTTTATAAATAGATTGTTTCATCCTTGATCTTATCCCCCTTATCTTAAATCAGCATGTAATAACTGCGCTCTTTTTCTTTTAGCAAAAAAAACATATTGTCATAAATCAAAAGACATTACAATAGAAATTTATCTTATATAATTTTAACTGAGTAATGGCTTAATTTTGGCTGACATTGCAATTACTTATCTTTAAATACCGCCTGTCTCTTTTCCAGAAAGGCGCGTATGCCCTCATCCTTATCTTCTGTTTCACAAACCTTGCCAAAGAGTTTATCCTCTCCTTCCACTCCATATATAGCCTTGAGGCATAAGCTTACGGCAAGCCTGCTTTTATTTGCTATCCTGCCGGCAAGCTCTTTTGCTTCATCCATTAGCTTGTCTCTTTGGACAATCTTATTTAAAAGGCCGATAGCCAAAGCCTCTTTAGCCGAAACCTTGTTTCCTGTGATCAGGAGTTCTATGGCCTTACCTCTGCCTATTATTTTTGTAAGCCTGCGGCTTCCACCGAAACCGGGTATTATCCCAAGGATTATTTCAGGCTGTGAAAACCATGCATCCTCTGAAGCAATCCTTATATGGCAGGCCATTGCAAGCTCATTGCCTCCGCCGATACATGCGCCATTTATAGCGGCAATTACAGGAATGGTTGAGGATTCAATAATATCCATCAACTCCTGTCCGTTTTTTGCAAATGCTTCTCCCTCCTTCTTTGTCTTTATCGCTGATAGTTCCTTAATATCTGCGCCAGCGCAGAATGTTCTGCCTGCGCCGGTTATAATTATAATTTTGATATTTCCTTTTTTATTTAAATCCCAAAAAACTTCCTTTAGTCCGGCTATCAACTTGAGAGATAGCGCATTTACAGGCGGGTTATTAAGAGTGAGTATGGCAAGGTTGTTTTCTATAAGTATATCCATCAATTTATTCATATGCAGCTTCCTTTGACAACAAGTATAGCAGAAGAATGGAAATGGTCAAGAGTTTGCGCATTCTTTCATATTTTCGCTTTCATATTTTCCTCTTGACAACACAATATATTGTGGTATAGTAGACGCCAATACACAATATATGCTGTTTGCCTTTTAAAAACAAACGCTTATGTTTATATATTCAATGCCATTTGGTTATACTAAAAATCGTAAGCAGTTTTTGACTGCTTACAACTAACAGCTTACTCACTCACTTAAAAAAAGGAGACGTTATGGACGTAGAACAAGACATTTTTGGAGAGGGTTTCCAGTCTTCGGTTCCAAAGAAGAAACTATCCCGCGGGACACAAAAGCAAAAGAAGATAGTTCCGCAGCTTGTGTATAATGCCATCAAGGTGCTGGAAAAACGGTATCTAAAAAAAGACCTGAAAGGCAATCCCATTGAAACCCCTGAGATTATGTTATGGCGGGTGGCAGAGAATATCAGTCAGGCTGATAAAATATATGACAGAGAGGCGGATATTGAAAAAACAGCAGAGGTTTTTTATGAGATGATGGCGTCGCTCCAATTTATGCCCAATTCGCCAACTCTTATGAATGCCGGCAGGGAGTTGCAACAACTCCCCGCATGTTTTGTGCTTCCGGTGGAAGATTCAATGGAGAGCATATTTGAGGCTGTAAAGCATACTGCTTTAATCCACAAGAGCGGAGGGGGCACTGGTTTTTCGTTTTCAAGGCTCAGGCCGTCAGGAGATATAGTTGGCTCAACCTCCGGCATATCATCCGGCCCTATATCTTTTATGACGGTATTTGATTCAGCCACAGAGGCAATAAAGCAGGGAGGCACGCGGCGCGGGGCAAATATGGGGATCCTGCGTATAGACCATCCCGATATAATGCATTTCATAACCTGCAAGGAGGATAATAACAAGCTCAACAACTTTAATATCTCTGTTGCCATTACAGAAGATTTTATGGAGGCTGCAGAGGCAGGCAGAGAATATGAATTGAAGAATCCGAGGACAGGAAAGGCCGCGGGAAGTCTTAATGCAAAAGAGGTCTTTGAAAAGATAGTAAATATGGCATGGAAAAACGGCGACCCCGGAATAATCTTTATTGACAGAATAAACAGGGACAATCCAACCCCGCACATAGGCGAGATAGAATCAACAAATCCATGCGGAGAGCAGCCGCTTCTGCCTTATGAGTCCTGCAACCTTGGCTCAATAAATCTTGTAAAGATGGTGAAAAAAGCAGGGGTCGAAGGTCAGGGGTCAGGGGTTTCCGAACTTTACGATATAGATTGGGATAGGCTTGGGTATGTTATAAAGGAAGCGGTTCATTTTCTTGATAATGTAATAGATATGAACCGTTATCCGATTGCCCAGATTGAAAAGATGACAAAGGGCAACCGCAAGATAGGCCTTGGTGTAATGGGCTTTGCAGATATGCTGGTAAGGCTTGGCATTCCATATAATTCAGAAGAGGCAATAGACACGGCTCTTGAGGTTATGGGCTTTATACAGGAAAAGGGGAGAGAGGCGTCCATTGAACTCGCAGGGAAAAGGGGTGAGTTTCCTAACTTTAAAGGTTCTATATACGATGAAGCTCATAAGGTAAGGAATGCCACTGTAACTACCATTGCCCCGACCGGAACAATATCTATGATATCAGGATGCTCATCAGGCATAGAGCCTATCTTTGCCCTTGCCTTTACCAGAAATGTGCTTGACGGCGCCGAACTCGTAGAGGCAAATCCATTATTCGAGGAGATTGCCAAAGAGCGCGGTTTCTACACCCCGGAGCTTATGAAGCAGGTTGCCAAGACAGGCGGGCTGCATGATGTGAACGAAGTGCCGGATGACATAAAGAGGCTTTTTGTAACCTCCCACGATATATCCCCGGAGTGGCATATAAAGATGCAGGCCGCATTCCAGAAGTATACGGACAATGCGGTTTCAAAGACTGTCAACTTTCCGAACGAGGCAACGGCTGAGGATGTTGCCGATGTTTACAGATTAGCCTATAAACTCAACTGTAAGGGCGTTACAGTTTACAGGGATGGTTCAAGGGATGTGCAGGTTTTGAATAAAGGGGAGAAAAAAGACGCCAAACTCCAGACACAAGAATTAAAACATCAAACAACAGTTTTAACCCCAAAACCAAGAGGAGATATTACCTTTGGCGCAACAAGAAAGATGAAGACAGGCTGCGGAAATCTCTATATAACCATAAATGAAGATGAGGAAGGCAGGCCGTTTGAGATATTCACGCAGATCGGCAAGGCAGGCGGGTGCGCTGCATCCCAGTGCGAAGCAATAGGCCGGATGGCATCGCTTGCATTAAGAAGCGGGATACAGGCAGAAGAGGTTATTAAACAGATGCGCGGCATAAGCTGTCATGTGCCTGTGGGATACGGCAAGGAAAAAATCCTATCCTGCGCTGATGCTGTTGCCAGGGCCATGGATTGGTATGTAAATTATAAGAGGCAGATTGGCGACACAAGGCTTAAGATACACGACGAGCAGATGGTTTACAGCGACGGCAAGGCGCATTCCGGATTTTTAGGCGCCGCCGATGTGTTGCAGAGGGGCGCCTGTCCAGACTGCGGCGCGCAAATGCAGTATGAAGAGGGGTGCGCTAAGTGCAATTGCGGGTATTCGGACTGCGGGTGATTACTTTTTGAAAGATTATGCAGAAGATTGACACAAACATACTTTTAGGCGATTGCAAAGATGAACTTAAAAAGTTAGATAATAATTTTATTGATCTCATTTTTACATCACCGCCTTATGCGGACAGTCGTAAAAATACCTACGGAGGCATTCATCCTGATAGGTATGTTGAATGGTTTTTGCCCATATCAGAGCAACTTTTAAGAGTATTGAAGCCAACAGGCACCTTTGTTTTGAATATCAAAGAAAAGGCTGCTAACGGCGAGCGGCACACTTATGTTATGGAATTGATTTTAGCCATGCGCAAGCAAGGCTGGCTTTGGACAGAAGAATTTATATGGCATAAAAAAAATTGTTATCCCGGCAAATGGCCGAATCGTTTTCGTGACGCATGGGAAAGAGTTTTACAATTTAATAAAACGACGAAATTTAATATGTATCAGGAAGAAGTTATGGTTCCTGTCGGCGATTGGGCAAAAGGCAGATTAAAAAACCTGAGCCAAATAGACAAAATAAGAGATAATGCTAAAAACGGGAGCGGTTTCGGAAAAAATGTTTCAAATTGGCTTAATCGGCAGATGGTTTATCCTACAAATGTTTTGCATTTGGCTACAGAATGTAATAACAAGAATCACAGCGCAGTATTTCCTGATGAATTGCCGGAATGGTTTATAAAGCTCTTCACTAAAGAAAAAGATATTGTTTTAGACCCATTCATGGGTTCCGGAACAACTATTTTTGTTGCAAAAAGGATGTTAAGGAATTCAATAGGGATTGAGATAGTTCCTGAATATTATGAGATGGTAAAAAGTGAGATTGAACCGCTTACGCATTATCTATGCGAGCCAAAGGTAAAATATGAAAAAATTAAACCTGCGAGATGTAACCAGATACGTTGAAGAAAACATCGGGACTTTTCATCAGCAAAGGATTGCAAGCATAGATGCTCTCAAACTTTCACAAGTCCTCAAAAGAAAAAACCCGTATCTGTTTAGGGCGAAATATATGTTGACTGCGGAACAGATTGTTAAGGGGCTTGTTGATGCGCATATTTCATCGAATGAAGAGACAATCTTCGGCGACTGGCTGGAGGGACTTGCCATCTTTATCAATAGAAAAGTTTATGGCGGCTGGAAATCGGGTATTCCCGGGATTGACCTCGAGTTTAATAAGGACAATATCAGATATATTGTCACGATTAAGTCGGGTCCAAATTGGGGCAACAGCCGTCAAACCAGAGACATGATAGCCAATTTTAATTCTGCACGAAAAACATTAAGGACAAGCAACTCCAAGCTTCAAGTAGAGGCAGTCAATGGCTGCTGTTACGGACGAGATAATAGACCATACAAGAAAGCGAACTATTATAAATATTGTGGTCAAAAGTTTTGGGAATTTGTATCGGGGAATGCTGACTTATACATTGAGATAATCGAACCGCTTGGACACAAAGCCAAAGAGAAGAATGAAGACTTTATGAAGTCATATTCTCAGATGATCAACAAATTCACCAGAGAATTTGCGAATGGTTACTGTAAAGACGATGGTTCTATTGACTGGGACAAGTTGGTCCGTTTCAACTCCGCTACAGTAAAACCGCAGGAGTAAAGGAGACACAGGAGTAAAAGGAGACAAATTCATTATCTTCACGTGATTCTACAACTATGAGAAGTATCGGAATTAAAACATACGAAGAAGCCTCTGAATCCTGTTGTATTGCAACTGCGAGCCAGTGCAGAAGTTGTAAGGAGAAAGATAGCTGTCTTATTTTGAGAGAGCAGTACACATCCGAGATGATTTTTTCCAAAAGTGCATATAGTTATGTTGAAACTATGTCTTCTGATTCAAGAAGCCAAGGATAGAGATCATATTCTTTTTTATTATGGAATTTGATAAGAACATCAATAAGAGCATCTCTGATAGTGCCGATTTGACGAATATCCCAATTGGAGGTGGGCACAAACTCTTTAAGCAAATGAAAACAGACATTATCAATATAGTCCTGTTGAGTAATTTGATACTCCGGTAGCGAGTCTTCCTTGCTGCATTTTATTTCAACGCTAAAATCTTTCTGATAAGAAATACAATAATGCTTTTCTGTCAACAACCCCTCACAATAAGGACAAAAAATCTTTTCTGTCATATTTTAACCTCCATAAGAGTTTTGTTGTCTTATACAATCTTGAAGAAATTGATTATTACGACCCTATGGAATTCTGGGAGCCGCTTTGCGCCACAGCCTCCTCAAAAATATCCAGGGCTGTTTCCATTTCTTTTATGGTTGTAATTAAAGGAGGCATGAAGCGGATTATATTTTTATCAATGCCGCATTCTATGAGTATGAGCCCCTTTTTATAACATTTATTCAAGACCCTTTTTAGAAATTCCATGTCAGGGCTTTTATCTTTTTTTATAAACTCTATTCCTATCATCAGGCCCAAGCCTCTTACATCTCCCATTACAGGATATTTTTTCTGCATGTCTTTAAGTTTTTTCAAGGCATGATTTCCAACCATGGCGGCGTTTTCTAAAAGTCTGCCGGACTTGATTGTCTCTATAGTAGCTATGCCTGCCGCACATGATACAGGGTTTCCGCCAAATGTGGTTCCGTGGGCGCCCGGCGGCCACTTTGACATAATCTTCTTTGTTGACATAATAGCGCTGAGTGGAAATCCTGATGCAATCCCTTTTGCAATAGTCATAATATCAGGGATAATTCCAAAGTGTTCGCAGGCAAACCACTTTCCTGTCCTTCCAAAACCTGTCTGAACCTCATCTGCAATAAGTAGAATTCCATACTGTGTGCAGAGCTTTCTCAATTCTTTCAGATAAGCAGCAGGAGGCACGGCATAGCCGCCTTCGCCAAGCACCGGTTCAATGATAATTGCTGCTACTTCGTCAGGGTTTATCTCATGCCTCAACATCTTTTTTAGATATTCGAAACAGTCCATCCCGCAGGTATCAGGATTTTGGCCAAGAGAGCATCTGTAGCAATATGGATACGGCGCCCTGAAGATGGACGGCAGGAGGGGATGATAGTTTTTTCTGTATTTTGCAGTGGATGTGGTTAAAGAGACTGCGCCCATTGTGCGGCCGTGGAATGCGCCTGTATAGGCAATTATTCCCTGTCTTTTTGTTACAAACTTTGCAAGCTTTATAGCCCCTTCAACTGCCTCGGCGCCGCTGTTGGAAAAGAAAAACATGTTCAGACTGCCGGGTGTTATATTCTTGAGTTTTTCTGCAAATTCAATCTCGGAGTTATACCGGAAGATGCAGCCAGAGTGGATAATTTCTTCCAATTGTTTTTTTGCAGCCTCAACCACTTTTGGCGGGCAGTGCCCTATATTGGTTGTTGCAAGGCCTGAGGAAAAATCCATATATCTCTTGCCACTGGTTGATTCCACATAAAGCCCCAAGGCCTTTTTTACAATTATATCGGTGTGAAAGACAAGGGCAGGGGTGAGCAATTGGCCGGCTTTTTTAATTATATCCTCTTTCACAATACCTCCTGTTGCAGCTTTAAACCTAAAAACATTAATCTTTGTCTATTAATTCAGGTTGACAAAGGAGAGAGTTATAGGCAGCCAGACGACCGCATTTTTTACATACATACTCAATACTGTCTATCATCTTGGCACAGACGTGTCTGGCATCATTGACCTTTTTAGTGCAAAACTCGCAGATAAATGGAATACCTTCTTTAAGTGGATGGCATAGATGTCCCCTTCCGCTGGCCTGTACAGCGCATGTTGGGCATGAATAGGTTTTTACATATTCTACCATGGAGAACCCTCCTGAAATTTATTCTTATTATTTTAGTTTGATTTGCGCTGGAGATTTTTCTGAAGCGCTACCAATTTCCTAAGATGATTCTTTTCCTCTTCAATAATGCTTCCCAGTATAGCTTTATCTTTGTTAGTGATTGCGCTGTGTAATTCATAATAAAAGAGGATTGAGTCTTTTTCTATATTGATGGCGGTTTGCAGCACCTCTTGCTCATTACGAACTTTGCCGGCCAAACGTTTCCCCTCATTTTTGTTAGTGAATACTCTTGAGTTGGCCAAAGCCTTAAGATAGAGCGACGCCTCGTCAAGGTAAGGGTCAAGGGTGTCTGGGTGAGTATCATCCTTAACAGATCTGTCCATCTTTCCAAAGAATATAATGTGTTTCTTCTCTTCTTCTGCAAGAAATATAAAGAGTTCTTTAAGCTTTTTAGACTTTGAGGCATTGCCAGCCTGAGTATAAAAATCTACCCCATTTTCCTCTATTCTGAGTGCCATTTCAAGAATTTCTTTTGCCGAAAAGTGTATAATATCCATACTCGCTCCTCCCTCGTTTATTAGTCTATCTGCGCCTTTTGCAGCCTACCACTGTAGTCCCTGTAGATTACCTTCCATTTAGTGAACATGTCAAGCGCGCCGCCCCTTCCGCCTGCCTCCCTGTGTCCGAGTCCGCTCTTTTTTGTGCCACCGAACGGGAGTTGAATCTCAGCGCCGATAGTGGATGCGTTTATATAAACAATTCCTGTATCCAAATCTCTTTCCGCAATGGCAGAGTTATTTACATCCTGAGTGTATATGGCGGATGAAAGGCCGTATTTTACATCATTTACAATATTTATGGCGTCTGCCAATCCCTTTGCCTTAATTATACATACAACCGGTCCAAATATCTCTTCTTGTGCGATGCGCATCTTTGGATGGACATTGGCAAATATGGTCGGCTCTATAAAATAGCCTTTGGCGCATGGGCCTTTTTTGTACGGCTTTCCTCCGATAACAAGCCTTGCGCCTTCTTTTTGTCCGATCTTAATATAATCCAGAACCTTTTCCATCTGGGACTGGTTTATTACCGGTCCAATATCAGTTGTCTTCAGAAGGCCGCTGCCAAGCCTTAGTTTTGAAGCAGCCTTTATCAGCATATTGAGAAACTTATTGTAAACAGTCTCATGTACTATAATGCGGCTTGCTGCTGTGCACCTCTGGCCTGTTGTGCCAAAACCTCCCCAGATTGCGCCCTCAACAGCAAGCTCTAATTTTGCGTCTCCCATGACTATTATGGCGTTTTTACCGCCCATCTCGCATGATATTTTCTTATCCAGTGCGCTGCACATCCTTGCTAACTTTTCTCCGACAGCCGTTGACCCTGTGAATGAAACACCATCTATATCAGGATGTGTTACAAGATATTCTCCGATTTCTTCGCCGGTTCCATGAACAAGATTTAATACGCCGTCCGGGATACCTGCCTCAGCAATAATCTCTACTAATTTTGCGGCGCAGACAGACGTGTAGCTTGACGGCTTGAATACAACTGTATTGCCGGAGACAAGGGCTGGAAATATCTTCCATGCAGGTATGGCAACAGGAAAATTCCACGGCGTGATTAAGGCAAAGACGCCGATGGGAACACGGATTGATTTACAGTCTTTATCAGGCAGTTCAGACGGCACGGTTTCGCCGGAAAGCCTTCTCCCTTCGCTGCCCATATAGTAGGCCATGTCTATTGCCTCCTGCACATCGCCAAGACCTTCCGGCAATACCTTGCCCATCTCGCGCGTAACAATTTCGCCAAATTCCTGTTTTCTTTTGACAAGCATTTCTGCAGCCCGCAGGATTATTTCGCCCCTTTTGGGCGCCGGGGTAAGTCGCCATTTGTTATAGGCATTGCGCGCTGCCGAAACAGCCATATTCACATCCCTTTGCCCTGAACGCGGGACAATGCCGACAATGTCTCCAATATCAGCAGGATTGATGCTCTTAAAGATTTTTCCATCCGCTCCATCTGTCCATTTGCCGTCAATAAAGTTTTTAACCTTTTCAGCCATATAGTCCTCCCTTTTTTTTATAATTGTAGGGGAGGGGCTTGTCCCCTCCCGACGGGAGACCACAAGGGTCTACCCTACATATCTTGCGTCAATTTTCTACTTGACACATTAATAGGATGTTTTTTTTCAGCCTGATATTTTTGTGTTAAAGTATAGCAGATGAAATTTGCGCTGACAAGGACATCTTTACAGAAATTTTTACAGAAATTTTACGGTATAAAATTTACTTTTTACCCCCGATGCAACCCCTATAACAATTCAACAGGAGAACATGGAGGTCTATTTTGATTATTTATTCGCTGCGTTTGTTCATACTCATATTTCTTCATCTCTATCATCGCATCAGAGATTATCTGTTTCCCATGAAAATATTCCTCCGGAAAAGGACAAAAGGAACGGAGAGAATATTTTATCGCTCTCAGCCCAAGCCCCCTTGGGTTAAACATGAAATAATGAAACTCAAGGCCATTATGCCGCAGGCAGGCTGCCGAACCATAGCGGACACCTTTAACCGGATGTTTCTTGGCAAAGATATGTCGGTGGGAAAGAGTTTTGTTCATGCTGTTTTTAAAAAATATGATTATCAGATTCAGGTTTTAAGAAGAAAGATAAAAAACGCCAGGCCAAAACCTATTCCCAAAAACCTTATCTGGGGCATTGATTTAACCGGCAAAACAGATAATCAAGGCAATTTGCTTATGCTTCTGGGGATTGTTGAGCATCAAAGCAGGGCGAGCCTTTGCCTGACAGCATTAAAAGACAAATCTGTCATTACCTTGCTGCGCCATCTGCTTAATGTAGCAGAACGTTTCGGCAAGCCGAAAATATTGAGGACGGATAATGAGTCGGTATTCACCTCTTATTTGTTCAATGCCGTTCTCTGGTTTCTGAGAATCAAACATCAGCCTATCCAGCCGGGCTGTCCGTGGCAAAACGGACGGATGGAAAGGTTTTTTGGAACTTTAAAAGAGAAGCTGAACCAAATTGAAATAGATACAGCGGAGGGATTAAATCATGCGCTCATACAATTCCGCTTCTGGTATAACCATGTGAGAACGCATCAGAATCTTGGAGGGAGAACGCCTGCCGAGGTATGGGCTGGAAAAGACATCTTGAAGCAAAAGCCAAAACGGAAATATTGGTTTGAGGCATGGGAGGGGTTGCTGACGGGGATTTATCTGGAGTGAAGAAAAACGCAATATAGAAATAAAAGACAAAAATCATCTGTCCGGGGAGGTGTTGCTTAATTTTGGGAAAAGAGGGGATTTGCAGGGTAATTGCAATAAAAAAGTGAAAATAAGGATGAAAGACTAAAAAGTTTTCTTTGAAAACTGGAAAAATCTTTTTGAAATTGGCTAATAAGCGGTTGAAAATGTGATGAGGACGGGCGGACAGGACATGTGCCATCGATACAAGTTCCACCACTGGGAACACAATCATTACGACCATATGGAGACTTTATTAAACAAGCACATGGCCCGGCAGTGCCGGTGCTACAGCCGCCGCCATTACTATTTCCATGTGTAACAATATGGCGTGTTCCGCCTTCTATTATATCGGTATTACCACCATCCCATATACAGGTTAAATCCTGCTGTGACGAAACTACAACCCATCTCCCGCCCGGACAGTTCAAATCAACGCTCCATGCAGAAGAGGCAAAAACAAGAATGAGGAAAAAAATGAAAAATAGATGTTTCATCCTTTGCATAAAGCAAAAAGGCAGGCCTTTTGGCCTGCCTTTCCCTTGCTCTGATGAAATTTTATCGGAAGGGTTTAATTTATCTGTCTGTCCATACAACCGCAAAAAAGCCATGATGCCTCCTTGCATTGCACAACTTTTTGATAGAGACGCTTCTTGCTACAAGCTGGTTTGTAGCAATGTTTCATGGTTGTGTCAAGATAAAAATTTCGTTGCAATGCTCCTGATAACCGAAAATTGTTGCCATAATAGCTCTTTTCTTTAAAACCTGTCAACTGAAACATGTCAAGACATTTCTTTACAGTTCTTTCCCTTGACTACCAATACCAAATTAAGATAATGTAGCACTCTAAAATTTTAAGGAAAAGGATTATTTAAATGGCAGAAAGGATTGGAGAGACAGAGCAGAGGAGAAATAAATTAGACGAGCTTAAGCGGATGGGGATAAACCCGTATCCTAATGATTTTGCGGTAAAAGATACCACAAAAGAGATAATAGACCGCTGCGGTAGTTTGGACAAAGAAGCCCTTGAAGCCAGGAATGAGACAGTTAGACTTGCAGGCAGGATAATGGCATTCAGGGATTTTGGCAAGGCCTCTTTTCTGCATGTTCAGGACAGGACGGGCAGAATTCAGGTATATATTAGAAAGGATTTGATCGGCGAGGATGCCTATAAAATCTTTAGAAATTTTGATATCGGAGATATTGTGGCCGTTGAAGGAATGGTCTTTCGCACCAAAACTAATGAACTCACCATAGAGGCAAAGACCATAAGACTTCTTGCCAAGTCGCTTATGCCCCTGCCGGAAAAGTGGCACGGCCTTACGGATGTGGAGATCCGCTACCGTCAGCGCTATCTCGACCTGATAACAAATCCAGAAGTTAAAGATGTATTTATAAAAAGGACAAGGATAATCCAACTCATAAGAGATTTTCTTGGTAAAAGGGATTTCATAGAAGTAGAGACGCCCATGATGCAGTCAATCCCGGGCGGCGCAGCCGCTCGGCCTTTTAAGACCCATCACAATGCCCTTGATATAGATTTATTTTTGAGGATTGCCCCTGAGCTTTATCTTAAGAGGCTTGTCATAGGCGGGTTTGAAAGGGTTTATGAGATAAACAGGAATTTCAGAAATGAGGGCATATCAACGCAGCACAACCCTGAATTTACAATGCTTGAGTTTTATCAGGCATATGCAACCTTTGAGGATTTGATGAACCTGACAGAGGAGATGATCAGTTCCATTGCAAAGGAGCTCCTTGGGACGCTCAAGATAGAATATCAGGGTCAGACCATTGACTTAACTCCGCCGTGGCAGAGGATTACTGTAAAGGATGCGATACTTAAATACAGCAATGCGGATGAAGTGATATTTACTGACAAGAAAAAGGCTTTTGAATTTGCAAAAAAGTTTCGCCTTGATATGCCGGAGGCATTCAGCCACGGTAAGATTCTCTTAGAGATATTTGAAGAGGTTGCTGAACCTAAATTCATCCAGCCGACATTTGTCACGCATTACCCTCTGGAGGTTTCGCCGCTTTCCAGAAAGAATGACAAAGACCCTGCAATTGTTGACAGGTTTGAACTTTTGGTCTGCGGCAGGGAGATTGCCAATGCCTTTTCAGAGCTTAATGACCCGATAGACCAGAGGGAAAGGTTTATCCAGCAGGCTAAGGAAAAGGATGCAGGCGACACAGAGGCGCATCTGATGGATGAGGATTTTGTTAGGGCCCTTGAATACGGCATGCCCCCTACAGCAGGCGAGGGCATTGGCATTGACAGGCTTGTAATGCTCTTTACAAATTCTGCGTCCATAAGAGATGTGATATTATTTCCACAGTTAAGGCCTGAGAGGCAGATGGAATAATGGCAGGTTATGAACTTTTTATAGGTCTTAGATACCTCAAGGCAAAGCGCAAACAGACATTTGTCTCAATCGTAACCTTTATATCAATATTGGGTGTTATGGTTGGGGTAACTGCCCTTATTGTTGTTCTGTCCGTGATGACAGGATTTGAAGAGGATTTGAGGGACAAGATACTTGGCGTGAATGCGCATCTGGTGGTGATGGAGCTGGGCAGGGGTATGAAGGACTATAAAGAGGTGGAGGAAAAGGCAAAAAAGGTTGAAGGTGTTGTCGGCGCAACACCGTTTATATATAATCAGGCAATGCTTTCAACAGAAAACGGGGTTGTTGGCGCTGTGGTGAGGGGGCTGGATGTTGACAGTGTCGGCGAGGTAATAGCCCTGCCCGGAAAGATAAGACAGGGGAGCATGGAGGGACTCAGGAATTCTTTGCAGGATAAATATCCCCCTGGCTCGCCCCTGCCCGGGATAGTCGTAGGCAGGGAACTCTCCAGAAACCTGGGTATTGCAGTTGGTGACGAGGTGAATGTAATATCTCCGTCCGGCGCAATGACGGCGGCTGGCCCTGTTCCAAGGATTGCAAGGTTTAAGGTATCCGGAATCTTTGAGTTTGGCATGTATGAGTATGATTCATCTATGGCATTCGTTTCTCTTGAGAGCGCCAATAGATTCTTCAGGATGGGGGATATGGTTACAGGGGTGGAGGTTAAGATAAAAGATATCTATCAGGCAGAGAAGATAGGCAAAGATATACAGAAGGCCCTTGGAGGGTTTTATTACATAAGGACATGGATGGATATGAACAAAAATCTGTTTTCAGCGCTAAAGCTGGAAAAGGTGGCGATGTTTATAATACTTATATTGATTGTCATAGTCGCCGCACTTAATATTATATCTACCCTTATCATGGTGGTTATGGAAAAGGGGAAGGATATAGCGATACTTAAATCCATGGGCGCGACTGCAAACGGGATTATGCGGATATTTATGATAGAAGGACTGATAATAGGGATTAGCGGCACTGCGGGCGGCGTGGCGCTGGGGGTTGTTGCGGCCCTTAATCTGGAAAAGATTGTTGGGATTGTGGAAAGGCTTTTTGGTTTTAAGGTTCTCCGTCCTGATGTGTATTATATAGATAAACTTCCTTCAAAGGTGGACCCTTATGTTGTGCTGATAATAGCATCGGCGGCAATTGTTATAAGCTTTCTGGCAACAATCTATCCCTCATGGCGGGCTTCCAGACTGGACCCGGTTGAGGCGCTGCGGTATGAATGAAGGGAGGAATTATGGCTATAGACGAGCGATCGGTGTCTGCTGTTAAAGATAAGGCAGAAGGTTATTTCTCCAAAGGCAAATTAAAGGAGGCCGTTGAGACATACGAGACCATAAAGTCATATTCCGGCAAAGATCCGAAGATTGCCCTGCGGCTTGGAGATATTTACAGAAAGTTAGGTAAAAACAGCGAGGCAGTAGATGCCTATAAACTGGCCATAAATGTATTTATCACACAGGGGTTTGTCACCAAGGCTATAGGTGTCTGCAAGATTATAATGGATATAGACCCGTCCCAGGCGGGTGTTCAGAAAAAGATAGCAGAGTTGTATACAAAAAAAGGGATTGTAGGTGAGGGACAGGCCGAGGCATCAAAGCCCCCGATAGATTCATTCGGGGGCAGGCCTGCTGCCGGCCAGCCGTCTTCTGCAGAGAGTCCTGCGAAGGTTGCAGAAGAACAGCCTGTCAAGTTTCCCAGAACCCCGCTTTTTTCAGACCTGACAAGAGACGAGCTGTTTGCGGTAATCGGCAAGGTCAAACATCAAATAATCTCTCCAGGGGTGTTTGTCTTTCAGGAGGGCGACAGAGGCGATTCTATCTATATAGTTGTAAGCGGGGAATTGGATATAATTGCCAGGGATAAGAAAGGCAATAACGTTGTGCTGGCCACGCTTAAGGAGGGTGATTTTTTTGGCGAGTTTGGTTTCTTTTCAAATGCAAGAAGAGAGGCGTCAGTAAGAGCAACAACGCCGGCGAGCATCCTTGAGATTGTTAAAAGCGACATAGATGATATTATTGCAAGGCATAAGAGGGTTGCGCAGGTGCTTTTCAATTTCTATAAGGAGAGGGTTGTCGACAGGCTGATGGCCATTTCTCCTATATTTGAACCTTTAACCACTGCTGACAGAAAGGCGATACTTGCAAGGCTCTCCTCTGAAAAATTTGAACAGGGCGCAAATGTAGTTAATCAGGGAGAGATAGGGGATACAATGTATCTGATAAAAGAAGGGAAGGTTAAGGTATGGGTTGACGATCCTCAGAAGGGAAAGATAGTGATGGCAGTGCTTGAGGAAGGGGACTTCTTCGGCGAGATAGCTTTGGCCACATCAAAGCCGCGGGTTGCCAATTGTACGGCTGTTACAAATATAGAGCTTGTTCTGTTTTCCCGGCCTATGATAAAAGATATCCTGGCCAAATATCCTGATATAAGGAAGGCGCTGGAAGATGTTATAAAGGCAAGGGTTGCGGATGTTATAAAGGCAAAAGGGCTTCAGTCTGCGGCGCTTGTATAAGATACAAGTCACCAGTTGCAAGTCACAAGTTACCAGACTGGTGACCTGGTGTCTTGTGACCGGTGACCGAATTATACAGGTGATGTTATGGAACTGATAAAGGTAGTTGGATTGTATAAATCTTACGGCAATAAGACAAAGACAGTAGAGGTTCTTAAAGGCATGGACCTCTCTGTTTCAAAGGGCGAGATGATGGCTGTGGTTGGGGCATCAGGGGTCGGAAAGAGCACGCTTTTGCATATAATGGGCGCATTAGACAGGCCAACAAAGGGTGATGTATTTTATAAAGGCGAAAAAATTTTTGGCCAGACAGACAAGAGGCTTGCCATTTTTAGAAATAAAAATATAGGTTTTGTTTTTCAGTTTCATCACCTTCTTCCGGAATTTACCGCCCTTGAAAATGTAATGATGCCTGTTCTCATCGGGGGCGGCGACAGGAATTCAGCCAGGAAGATGGCAGAGGGCCTTCTTTCTGATGTTGGTTTGAAGGAGAGGTGGAGTCACAAGCCCGGCGAGTTGTCCGGCGGTGAGCAGCAGAGGGTTGCGATAGCAAGGGCGCTTATTCAATCGCCGGATGTACTTCTGGCAGATGAGCCGACAGGGAATCTGGATACGCATACAGGAGACGAGGTTTTTAATCTGCTTTTAAAATTAAATAATGAAAAGGGCATAACCATGGTTATTGTAACGCATAATGAGAGATTAGTCAGTAAGATGAAGAGAAATATCAGGATGCTGGACGGGAAGATATACGAGAATACCGCACAGTTAGAGATGGGGGCTTAGTGCGGTCTAAAAAAAAGGGGTCAAGGGTCAGGGGTCAGGAGTTACACGTTACAAGACACAAGTTACAAGTCAGAAGTTTAGTGTCTGGCGTCTGGGCTCCGGTAACGGTATTTTTACTGCTTCCTCCTTACTGCTTACTGCTTACTGCATCTACAGTGGCTGCAGCACAGGAGTCTAACATTTTACACCCAAAGGAGCCGGCAGGGGTAATTATTATGCCGTTTGCAGTATTAGGCAAATTAGACCTTTCCGCTTTCAGAAGAGAGGTTCTTAATGTATTG
>ORMF010020849.1_pt1 | contig 17650 bp, 16 predicted proteins | sample 1779871 | NCBI WGS metagenome assembly ORMF01 (sample SAMEA104232316, study PRJEB22302) | groundwater metagenome | biome: forest; feature: aquifer; material: groundwater | place: USA | collected 2011-08-07 | depth 5.4 m
ATGCCCGCGAGCAATTAAAATATCGCGGGCATGGCCCGCTCCTACAAAACCGCCAACTGCTGCATCTGGGTTAATATATTGCCAATGGAAATCAAACTCACCCGTCCCGACGACTGGCACTTGCACCTGCGCGATGGTGCGCCGATGCGCTCAGTGCTGCCTGATACCGCGCGCCAGTTTGCCCGCGCCATCGTTATGCCCAACCTCAAGCCGCCGGTGACCACCACCGCACAGGCTGTGGAATACCGCCAGCGCATCCTAGCCGCTTTACCAGCAGGCTCAAATTTCCAGCCGTTGATGACGCTGTATTTGACCGATAACACTTCGGCAGAGGAAATCCGCAAGGCCAGGCAGAGCGGCGCAATCCATGCAGTGAAACTATACCCGGCAGGCGCCACTACCAATTCCGATGCGGGCGTCACCGACATTCGCAAGACCTGGCCCGCGCTGGAAGAAATGCAGCGCTGCGGCATGCCGCTACTGGTGCATGGCGAAGTCACCGACCCGGCAGTGGACGTGTTCGACCGCGAGGCGGTATTCATCGAGCGCGTGCTGCAGCCTTTGTTGCGCGACCTGCCCGGCTTGCGTATCGTGTTCGAGCACATCACCACCAGGGATGCCGTGCAGTTCATGATGAGCGCACCGGCCAACATCGCCGCCACCATCACCGCACATCACCTGCTGTACAACCGCAACGCCCTGCTCGCCGGCGGCATCCGCCCGCACTACTACTGCCTGCCGGTGTTGAAGCGCGAGACGCACCGCGAAGCATTGGTAGCGGCGGCCAGCAGCGGCAACAAGAAATTTTTCCTCGGCACCGACAGCGCCCCCCACGCGCAACACACCAAGGAAACCGCCTGCGGCTGCGCCGGTTGCTACACCGCCCATGCTGCCATCGAACTGTATGCCGAAGTGTTCGAACAGGCAGGCGCGCTGAATAAGCTGGAAGCCTTCGCCAGTTTTCACGGCGCGGATTTTTATGGTTTGCCGCGCAACACCCAGACCATTACCTTGCGCAAAGAGGAATGGCGAGTGCATGCCTCAGTGGAATTCGGAGAGCATCGCCTCGTGCCGTTGCGGGCGGGAGAGATGGTGCAGTGGAAGCTGGTTGGGTGAGTTGTTTCTTGTAGTATGAAAAAAGAGGGCTTACACTGAGCCATGTTTTTCAAGATAAATGGCGAAATATCTGGTGTTGAGACTATCGCGCAAGGCTCGGGCATTCGTTGCCTTGGCAGGTTGCAAAGAGCTTACGGTATTGGCAACTGGAAGAAGAAAAAAGGGTTTGCCACTGTGGTATTTGAAGATGGAGCCAGCGCACGTGCTGAAGTTCATTGGTATGAGGCGCATGGGATCGGCAAAATGGAAATGAAAATCAAAGATTTTATTTGAGGTGCGCCATGGGAAAATATGTCATCTGCCTGAACAATGAAGGATATGCAGCTTCGCTGGAAGTGCGCAAACTTTACGAATTGCTGCCAGACCCAAAAGCCGAGGCCATGCACTGCATCCGCATTGTGGATGAGGATGGCGAGGATTACGTTTATCCGGAAAAACTTTTCATGCCGATGGAAGTATCCGAATCGGTATCCCTCGCACTGCATAAGCAGGCGGCTTGAGTTTATGTGAAGCTGACCCCGTTAGTACGGGCTACAACCCGCGTAAAGCACCTACCCCGCAGGGCGGGTGCAACAAAGGCAGGCAATCCCAACGCGGGCTTGGCTCTTGTAATCACACATCCAGCCCAAGTTTGCATGCGAGCGGATCGCGCCAAAAGCGGCGCGCCCATTAGATCCATTACATTTGCCATCCAGACTTATCATGCCAGGTTCAACTATTACAGCCGCTGCCATCCAGTTCCGCGCAGACGCCGGTGAAATTGATCGTAATTTACAGCGCATGGGCAGCTTGGTTTCACAGGCAGCATCACAAGGTGCGAATCTTGTTCTTTTGCCTGAGCTCGCACCAGGCGGTTACCTGCTTACTGGGGAAATATGGAACACCGCCGAAACCATGCGAGGACGCAGCGTCTCCTGGCTGAAATCCACAGCGTCACGGCATGGCATTTACCTCGGCATGAGCTTCCTGGAAGCAGAGGGCTCGGATTTCTACAACAGTTTTGTGCTTGCCGCGCCAAACGGTGCCATTGCCGGACGGGTGCGAAAAAATCCTCCCGCTTCCGCCGAAGCCTGCTTCTTCCGCTCCGGCAGCGACGCGCACTACATTGACACCGACTTGGGACGGATCGGGGTGAGCATTTGCTACGAAGCTATCCTGTATGAGCATCTGGCCGAGCATCACAGGAACAGCGTGGATATCCTGTTGATCCCGATGTCTGCGGGAACCCCCACACCGATATTCCCGATCCGGAAAAAAGACTGCATCGCGTATGACGATATGTTGCGCGGACTGGTGGTCCACCATGCCCATTCACTTGGCGTGCCCGTCATCATGGCGAACAAGTGCGGCCCGCTGGTAACTGATATGCCCATGGGCATGCCGGCCCAGGACACCAGTTTCCCCGGCCTGTCAACGATTGCGGATTCCGACGGAAAGGTGATTGCGCAACTGGCAGGCGAAGAAGATATTGCGATAGGCGAAGTACACCTTGAATCGGCCAGAAAAAACAGAAATGCCCCGAAGTCCTGTGGCCGATGGGCATTACCAGTGCCCTGGTTCAGCTTTTTCTTCCCGATGGCCGCCTATTTTTGCGCTTCGGCTTACGCTAAGAGCAAGGCGCGTCCCCAGCGGGCAATCGCGGTTTGTCTCAAAGATGGCTAACAACTCATTCGAACGGGGCACGCCAAAAGCGGCGCGCCCCGAAATTTGGGCGCTCAATATAGCAAGCGTAGCCCGGATGAAGCGCAGTGAAATCCGGGGCACTCTCTGGGTGCATCTGCTCCCCTGATTTCATCAAATAGCCCGCAGCATGTTTGCCAATTCCATTGCTGGAACAACTTCGACGTTGGGCGCAAGCGGGTATCCATTTTCTACCGGGGCGACGATGTAGGTTTGTTCGACCTTCAAGTCGGTTAAGGCCAACCAGAAACATTTAGACGGTGCGGACATGACCGAATTATCATCCCTGCATATTGAAAGACTATCTTTCAATATGCAGGGATGGCGTTGCAGTTTTGTTGAGAATTACAGTTGGAACTTAACCCTGCTTACCAAGCGCCAGTTGGCGCGTAATCTGCGCGACATGCCGTCCCTGAAAGCGAGCGATGCCGAGTTCGTTGGCTGATGGCATGCGTTTGCCGTCGCCGCCCGCGATGGTGCTGGAACCGTAGGGCGAGCCGCCGGTGATTTCGTCCGTGCGCATCTGGTCGGCGCATGAATAGGGCACGCCGACGATCACCATGCCCTGGTGCAGCAGGGTGGTGTGGAACGAGAGGATGGTGCTCTCCTGCCCGCCGTGCTGGGTGGCGCTGGAAGCGAACACGCTGCCCACCTTGCCGATCAGCGCGCCCTTCATCCACAGCCCCCCGGTCTGGTCGAGGAAGTTGCGCATCTGCGCTGCCATGTTGCCGAAGCGCGTCGGCGTGCCGAAGATGATGGCGTCGTAGTCGGCGAGTTCATTGGGGGCGGCGATGGGCGCGGCCTGATCCAGCTTGACGCCGGCCTTGCGCGCCACATCCTCGGGCATCAATTCCGCCACACGCTTGATGGTAACCTCGGTATCCGCCACCTCGCGCGCACCCGCGGCAACCGCTTGCGCCATGGTTTCGATGTGGCCGTAGCTCGAGTAGTACAGCACCAGTACTTTGGTTGTTTTCATGACTGTCTCCTTTTGTGGGTTTACAGGATGGGCGATACAGGACACCTCTAAGAATTTGTCACACCGGTGAAGACCGGTGTCCAGCCCATAATAAATACTGGATTCCGGCGGCCCTCTCCTCAATCCTCTCCCGCCTGCGGGAGAGGAGGCCATCGCTCCTTCTCCCTCTGGGAGTGTCAATTCCACATCCAGCTTGCTGGATAGTGGATTGCCTACCTTTGGCAGAAGGTTGGGATGAGGGATGGCCGGAATGACGAGATCTAATTATTAGAGGCGTCCTATGGGCTATTTTTTTTTCTTCTTCATTGCCGCTTCAATTTGCGTGCACAGCGTTTTCAGAATCTTGATGCGTGCAAAATTTTTGTCGTTGGCTTCCACCAGCGTCCACGGCGCAATTTCGGTGCTGGTGCGGTCCACCATGTCGCACACGGCATGCTCGTATTCATTCCATTTCTTGCGGTTGCGCCAGTCTTCTTCGGTAATCTTGAAGCGCTTGAAGCCGATCTTTTCGCGTTCCTTGAAACGCCTGAGCTGCTCGTCCTTGCTGATGGAGAGCCAGAATTTGACTACCACGATATTGTGGCGCACCAGTTGCGCCTCGAAGTCGTTGATCTCGCTGTAAGCGCGCATCCAGTCGGTTTTTGAGCAGTAGCCCTCGACGCGCTCGACCAGCACGCGGCCATACCAGGAACGGTCGAAAATTGTTACCCTTCCGCGCCGCGGGATGTGCCGCCAGAAACGCCACAAGTAGGGCTGTGCCCGTTCTTCTTCGGTGGGGGCGGCAATCGGAATGATGTTGTATTGGCGCGCATCCAGCGCGCTGGTGATGCGGCGGATGGCACCGCCCTTGCCGGCGGCATCATTGCCCTCGAACATGGCGATCAGGGTGATGTCCTTGAACTTTGGATTACGTGTCAACAAGGCGAGCTTGCCCTGATATTTTTCCAGCTCAAGCTGAAACTTTTTCTTGTCAATTTTCTGGCTGAGGTCCAGCGTCTTCAGAATATCCAGCAGGTCAATCGAGGGAAGCGGCGGCGGTGCGGAAATTTCCGTAACTTTTTTTCCGGCTTCATCCAGGCGCTTGCGGATGGCATCAAGAATGACCTTGCCCACGGTCAGGCCGCGGTAGCGCTCATCGAAACCCTCAACGATGGTCCACGGCGCTTCAGCCGTGCTGGTGTGGCGCATCACGCTTTCACTCACGATATGATACTTGTCATACTTCTTGTAATGTTCCCAGTCGCGATCCGTAACGCGCCAGCGGGTTTTCGGGTCTTTTTCGAGAAGCTTGAGGCGTTTTTCCTGCTTTTCTTTGGACAGATGCATCCAGAACTTGAGGATCAGCGCCCCTTCCTCGGTCAGCATTTTTTCCAGGCGTTTGGCGCGCTCCAGGCTCTGGTCAAGATCGGCAACTTTGGTGATACCGGCCACACGATTGATAATCGGCCAGGTATACCAGGAGCCGAGAAACACGCCGATCCTTCCCTTTGGCGGCAGCTCGCGCCAGAAGCGCCACATCATCGGGCGATCCAGCTCCTCATCCGACGGTTCGCCCATGCCATGGGTCTGGATAAAGCGCGGGTCCATCCACTCGTTGAGCAGGTTGACTGTTTCGCCGCGCCCTGCGCCATCCACGCCGCCAATCAAAATAATGACCGGAAATTTTGCCAGCTTTGCCAGGTCTATCTGTGCTTCCAGCAGCGCCTCGCGCAGCTTGGGCACTTCCGCATCGTAGGTGGCTTTGTCTATCTTGTGGCCGAGCTCTGCTGATTCAAACATGATGACCTCCCTGAAGTGAATTATTAGTTCATGGGTTATAAATGATCAGGAGCGATGACCAGGCGCAACGAGGTTTGGTAATCGCCCTCATGCGTGCGGCGGCTAAACCACCAGACCGCCCCTTTCTTTACGCTCCAATAATCCGGATGGCCGGTCATGAGCAATGCGGCAGCCTCGCCCAATGCGGGTTGATGGCCGACAATCAGCACAGTGCCTTCACCGTCAGCCCAGGCTGCCGCTTTCAGGATGGTTTCAGGGGGTGCGCCGGGCCCGACATTCGGGTCGGTGGTGAAATGTCTGGTGAGCGCCTGGGCGGTTTGCCGGGTGCGCTTGGTGGGGCTGACCAGGATGCGCGTGTCGTGCGGCAGGTTGGCGCGCAGGAAGGTTGCCATTTTATCGGCTTGCTTCTCGCCTTTCTCGGTGAGCGGCCGAGCGTCGTCAGGTCCGCCATCCTCGGCTTCAGCATGACGCCACAGTATCAGTTCCATGACTTCCTCCCGCGCCAAATATTACAGTTCAGTTTGCAGGATATACCGTATATACTGATTTTGCCATATCCCAAGAAGGAGTACAGCATGACTGAAAAATCCGCCGCAGCCACACGCAAAATTATTCCGCCAAAACCATCCGCCGCCGCACGCAAGTCCGCGACGGAAGCCCCGGTTTCAGCCAAGCCTGCGAGAAAGAACAAGAAGGCCAGGAAAACAAACGGCAAGGCAAAAAACAGGAAGAAGGTCGTCCGCGACAGCTTCAACATGCCACAAAACGACTATGCGAAAATCGCCGAGCTCAAACAGGTTTGCCTCAAAGCGGGCATGCGTGTGAAGAAAAGCGAGCTATTGCGCGCCGGTCTGTACGCCTTGGGCAAGCTCAGCGCTGCGCAGTTGAAGCAGGCGATTGCGCAGATGGAACAGATCAAAACCGCGCGTCCGAAGAAAGGTTGATGATTTTCGTAATTCAGACAGATGCAGCCCGGCAATGAGCATCAGGCCGGTTTAACCGGCTGTCCGGCGAGTTCCTGCAACAGCATGGCCTGAGAGTTCTTCAGTGTTGCGCGGCGCGGCGCCTTCCGGCGGTAGTGGCCGTCCGCATCCATGTCCCAGGCCTGGCAGTTGTCCTGCATGTAAACCTTCAGCCCCTCATCAATCACACGTTTCTTGAGTTTCTTGTCGAGCACCGGGAAGCACACTTCGATGCGGCGGAAGAAGTTTCTGTCCATCCAGTCCGCGCTGGCGAGATAAACGTCGTGCTTCAGATTATTGCGGAAGTAGAAGATGCGCGTGTGCTCCAGAAAACGGCCAACCACCGAGCGCACACGGATATTTTCGGACAACCCTGGCACGCCGGGACGCAGCGCGCACACGCCGCGCACGATGAGGTCCACCTTCACGCCCGCCTTGGAGGCTTCATAAAGCGCCATGATGGTTTCCGGCTCCAGCAGCGCGTTCATCTTGGCGATGATGTGCGCGCGTTTGCCCGCATGGGCAAGCCTGGTCTCGTTCTGGATGGCGCGCAAGGTCTCGCTGTGCAGCGAGAACGGCGATTGCCACAGATGGTTCAATTTGCGCGCCTTGCCAAGGCTGGTGAGCTGGCCGAACACCTCGTTCGCGTCGGCACAGATTTCCTCGTTGGCGGTGAACAAGCCGAAGTCAGTGTACAGCCGCGCGGTGCGCGGATGGTAGTTGCCGGTGCCGAGGTGCACATAGCGGCGCAGCTTGCCTTCCTCGCGGCGCACCACCATCAGCATCTTGGCGTGGGTTTTGTGGCCGACCACGCCATAGACCACGTGCGCGCCGACCTCCTCCAGCTTGCGCGCCCAGTTGATGTTGGCCTCCTCGTCGAAGCGCGCGAGCAACTCCACCACCACGGTGACTTCCTTGCCGAGGCGCGTGGCCTCGATCAGTGCATCCATCAGCGCGGAGTCAACGCCGGTGCGGTACACCGTCTGCTTGATGGCGACCACGCTGGGGTCGGTGGAAGCCTGCTGGATAAAATCGATGATCGGCTTGAATGACTGGAAGGGATGGTGCAGCAACACGTCACCCTTGCGGATGACCTTGAACATGTCCGCGCCCTTTTTCTGCAGTACGCCGGGCACACCGGGCGAGAAAGCCGGGAACTTCAGGTCGTCCCGCTCTACCTTGTCCGGAATGCCCATCAGCCGCACCAGATTGACCGGGCCATTCACGCGATACAGGTCGTTGGGCTCCAGCCCGAATTGTTGCAACAGGAATTCGGCCATTTGCGGCGAGCAGTTGTCGGTGATTTCCAGCCGTACCGCATTGCCGAAGTGGCGGTGCGGCAGTTCGCCCTGCAAGCTGATGCGCAGGTTTTTCACTTCCTCGTCATCCACGAACAGGTTGCTGTTGCGCGTAACCCGGAACTGGTGGCAACTCAGCACCTCCATGCCGCTGAAGAGTTCGCCGACATGGGCGTGCAGGATGGAAGAGAGGAATACGAAGCCGTGCGCGCAGCCGCTGATTTCCGGCGGCAACAGGATGGCGCGCGGCAGCACGCGCGGCGCCTGCACGATGGCCTTGGCGGTGTTGCGCCCGAAGGCATCCTTGCCTTGCAGTTCCACCGTGAAGTTCAGGCTCTTGTTGAGCACGCGCGGGAATGGGTGCGACGGGTCGAGTCCGATCGGTGTCAGTACCGGCATTACTTCATTAAAGAAAAACTCCCGTATCCAGGCGCGTTGCGCATCGTTCCAAAGGGTGCGGCGCAGGAAGCGGATGCCTTGCTGGTCGAGGGCGGGCAGGATGTCGTCATTGAGTATCTGGTATTGCCGCGTGATGAGTTGATGCGCCTGTTCGCGCACCAGCTTCAGGGTTTGCTGCGCGTCCATGCCATCCGGTCCGGCAGGGATGCCTGTAAGCTTGATCTGCTCTTTCAGGCCGGCAACGCGGATTTCAAAAAACTCGTCCAGATTGCTGCTGACGATGCACAGATATCTCAGCCGTTCCAGCAGCGGAACGGTGCCATTTTCCGCCTGCGCCAGCACGCGCCGGTTAAATTCCAGCTGCCCCAGTTCGCGGTTGAGAAAATGCTGCGCGGGAAATTTTTTAGCCACCGTGCGGCTTGCCTTGATTATTTTTGCGGCGGCACATAACCGGTGGGCATTTGCGCGCCGCTGCCGAAGAAGTAATCCTCCATTTGCCTGGCCAGGTACTTGCGCGCCTGCGCGTCGGCGAGGTTGAGGCGGTTTTCGTTGACCAGTATGGTCTGGTAGCGTATCCAGCCCTGCCAAGCTTCCTTGGAGACATTCTCGAAAATCCGCTGACCCAGCGGGCCGGGGTAAGTGGGTCGGTCCAGTCCTTCCGCTTCGCGCCCGAGTTTTACGCACTGCACCATTCTTGCCATAGTCATATTCTCCGATTATTCAATTCAAATTTATAGCGTTTATATTAACCCAGATTACCCATTAGAACTTTTGGTAGTTCCTCGAAACAGGCCATATATCGCGCACGTCATTGCGAGCGAAGCGCGGCAATCCAGAGGATGGGGCAGCATGATGCCTGACTGGATTGCCACGGTCCTGCGGGCCTCGCAATGACAATGCCAGTTTTCACTGCAAAGTCTTTACGAACACCTTGGAACGCCGCTGGTAGTTGTACAGGTTTTTTTTCTGCGCGGGCAGTTTTCCTATGTCGGTCTCCTTGAAGCCGCGCTCGACGAACCAGTGGGCGGTGCGCGTGGTCAGCACAAACAGCTTGCGCAAACCCTGTGCCTGCGCTTCCGACGCGATGTGCTTGAGCAGGGCATCGCCGTAGCCGTGCCGACGGTAACCTGGCTGCACCGCGAGACAGGCCAGTTCACCCGCTGCCTCCTCGGTAAACGGATACAGCGCGGCACAGCCGATGATGCGGTGGTCATGCTCCATCACCACGAAACGGCCGATCTCGCGCTCGAGCAGTTCACGGCTGCGCCGCACCAGTATGCCCTCTTCCTCCAGCGGGTGAAGCAGTTGCAGGATGCCGCCGACATCGTTGATAGTGGCGTCGCGCAGGGTGTTGAGCGTGGTTTCCACCACCATGCTGCCGATGCCGATATCGGAAAATAATTCCTGGAGTATCGCCCCATCCACATGGCGGCTGATCAGGTGCGCGCGCGCCACACCCGCCTCGCAGGCATGCACCGCACAAGGCAGGAACAGCCCGACATCGTCCGGCAGCTTGCGCTTGCCGGAAAGCACGGCGTTCGCCTGGGCCACGGTCAGTTCGCGCAGCAACTCACCTTTCTTGTCCAGCACGCCATCGGGATCCATCAGGAAAATCAGCTTGTCCGCATCCAGCGCGATGGCGGTCTGCGTCGCCACGTCTTCGAGGGTGAGATTGAACACTTCGCCGGTGGGCGAATAACCCAGCGGCGAGAGCAGCACCACTTCGTTGTGGGCAAGCCGGTCCTTGATTGCGGTCACGTCCACCTTGCGCACGCTGCCGGTGTGCAGCAGGTCCACGCCGGCGATCACCCCAATCGGCTGGGCGGTGATGAAATTGCCCCCCGCCACGCGGATATCGGCATTCGCCATCGGCGAATTCGCCAGCCCCATGGACAGCAACGCCCCGATCTCCACCCGCACCCGCCCCACCGCCTCTTTCACGCATCGCATGGTCTCTGCATCGGTCAGGCGGATGTTCTGGTGGTAGCAATCCTCGATGTTGTTGCGCGCCAAGTGTTGCTCAATCTGCGGGCGCGCGCCGTGCACCAGCACCAGCCGCACGCCCAGGCTGGCAAGCAGGTTGAGGTCGTGGGTCAGCCCGATAAATTTACCGTCCGCCACCACCTCGCCGCCGAAGGCGACCACGAAAGTGCGTCCGCGGAACGCATTGATGTAGGGCGCGACCGAACGGAACCAATCAACAAATTCAGGGGCGACAAATTCAGCGGGAGGTGCGGAACTGTATGGCATATATTTGTCTATATCATTGGCAGTTTGCCGGACAAGGCGCCCGGCAGCAGTTGCAAATAATGCCACGAATACCATCCGTTTGGCATAATTTGTGTTGCCGATGTCATACGGAAGCGCCTGCGTTCCTTAGTTTGGCATTGACAGGTCAGGAAAATTTTGACAATCTTCCCCTATGCTCCGCCCTATCAGAAAATTTGTTGCAGTGCTTTTGGCCATCTGGTTGCCCCTGTTCAGCGGCAACGCGCTGGCTGAGTCGGTTGCCATGCAGCCGAAAGCGGAAGATTGCCATGCGGCGGCGCAACAAAATGAACATCTCTCACACCAGGCGCCAGCCATGCACCAGCATGTGCATCAAGCACAACTCGCCGAGAACCACGCCCCGTCTTCCGATCACCACGATCAGCAAAGCTCTTCCGGTAAGAATCATGTCATCTGCCATCTGGCGTGCTGCGGATACGTTGCCGTTTCCGTGTCGGTGATTATTGCCGAGCAACAGGCAGACCGTGTCTTTGCCCCCTATCTCGATACACCCCGCACGCTTACCCTGCCGCTGTTTGATCCTCCCCCGATCGCCCGCTCCTGATACGGGGCGAGCCGCTTCCATCGTTTTATTCACGCCGGCTTCGTTGGCATAATAGCTCTCGTCCCGACTCATCCGGCAGCCGCTTGCTGCTGCCGGTTTGCCACCCATTTAAGGATTATGAGCATGAAAACGAACGAAGTGAGTTTCTATAAAACGAACGAAATGAGTTTCCATAAAACGAGCAAAGCGACTTTCGCTAGAACTTTTTTGGCGAGTTTCGCCAGAACCTATTTGCCAAACCACCATGTGCTGCGCCTCTTGGCGCTGTGCGCCGCACTGGGCGCGGCTGGACCCGGCATGGCGCAGCCCCTTCGATCAGGTTCAGAGCAGGCCCTGCCAGTTGTGGATGTGTATAAAAGCCCCGAGTGCGGCTGTTGCAAGGCTTGGGCAGAGCATCTGCAAAAAAACGGTTTCAAGGTGATTCTGCATGATGTGAACGACGTGCCTGCGGCACGCAAGGAACTGGGCATGCCCAATCGTTATGGTTCATGTCATACCGCCAGGGTTGGGGAATATCTGATTGAAGGGCACGTGCCAGCGGCGGATATCAAGCAATTGCTCAAGAAACATCCCAAGGCCCTCGGTCTGGCAGTGCCTTCCATGCCGCCCGGGTCACCCGGTATGGAGGGCGAGCGTAGCGTACCATATGACACTTTGCTGGTTACGCAGGACGGCAAGGCAACGGTTTTTGCACATCATTGAACTGGTACAACCAACCCCAAGGGGTGAATCATGAAGATGCGACTTATTGCCAAGTTAGCTGCCATCGGGTTGATGGGAGCATGGCTGTTGCCTGCCTATGCAGCTGACGATCCATTATTGGGCTCCAATCTAGCCGGGCTGCTGGAGTATGCGCACGAGCACAATCCCGAGTTCGCGGCAATGCGCTACGAGACGGATGCCGCGGCACAACGTGTGCAGCCTGCAGCAGCTTTGCCCGATCCGGTATTGCGCACGGAGCTGATGGACATCACCAACCGCGGCATGGACAAGAACCCCAGCCTGCTCCCGTCGCAGGTGGGCAGCACGCGCTACACGTTGATGCAGAGCGTGCCGTGGTTTGGCAAGCGTGATTTGAAGCGGGAAGCAGCCGAGGCCGGAGTAGGCCAGGCACAGGGACGAACCGCCGCAACCTGGGCGGAACTGACAATGCAAATCAAGTCCGCTTACGCGCAGTATTACTACGTTGCGGGCAGCCAGAAAATCACCCGCGACCTGCTCGACCTGGTGGTGCAGATGGAAAAAGTTGCGCAGGTTCGCTATGCCAACGGTCTTGCTGCGCAGCAGGACGCGGTGCGCGCGCAAGTTGAACAAACGGTCATGAAGACCGAGCTGGTTGCGCTCGATAATACCAAACGGCAAACTGAGGCACGGCTGAATGCTATGTTGTCGCGTCCGGCGACCATGCCGCTGGACACCCCGCAAGGCTTGCGCAGCATACCCGCAACGGCCAGCCTGGAAAACCATACAGTACTGGAAAACCGCATTCGCGAGCACAACCCGGATTTGTTTGTGGACAATGCGGGTATCAACGCGGCCGAAAAAAGCCGTGAGCTTGCGTACAAAAACCGTTATCCGGATTTTGCGCTGGGCATTTTTCCGACCCAGTTCGGCACTGCGGTGCGCGAGTGGGGCGTGATGGTCGAACTCAATATTCCGTTGCAGCAACAGACACGCCGTTCACAGGAGCGTGAATCCGAGGCCATGCTGGCGGCAGCCAGGGCTCGCAAGGAAGCCACCGCCAACCGCATCCTGTCTGCGCTGTCCGAAAACCTGGCCGGCCTTGACGCTGCGCAGCGCACCGAATTGCTGAGCTCCAGCGGCCTGTTGCCGCAAGCTAAGGTCGCCTTTGAATCTGCGTTAGCCGGCTACCAGACCGGCAAGGTGGATTTTGCGACGCTGCTGGATGCGGCACGGCAAATCCTGAATGCCAAGCTGGAAGCGCTAAAAGCCCAGACGGACGCGCAGATGCGTCTGGCTGAGATAGAACGATTGTTGGGAGAAGACTTATGAAACCGATCAGCGGAATAGTTATTGGCGCTCTGGCTTTGCTGGGTGTGGGCGCAAGCGGATATTGGTTCGGCACCCGCACGGCTACCCAGGCGCCGGCTGCGCCGGTTTCCATTACGACCGCCAAGTCAGAACGGAAGATACTGTATTACCGCAACCCGATGGGCTTGCAGGACACCTCGCCGGCGCCGAAGAAAGACACGATGGGCATGGACTACGTCCCGGTGTACGAAGGAGAGGATCAGCCGGGCAGCGGCAAGCAATCCGCTTCGTCCTTCGCTGCATCAGGAGGCTCAGGACAGGCCGCTTCGACAGGCTCAGGACAGGTAAGTATCAGCGTCGAAAAGGTGCAGAAGCTGGGTATAAGAACCGAGCATGCCGCGATGCGTGCGCTTGATAAAACGGTACGCGTCGTGGGCAGGGTGGAAGTCAATGAGCGGAATATACACGACATCGCTCCCAAGTTTGAGGGCTGGATAGAAAAGCTGCATGTGAAGACCACTGGGGAGCCGGTAAAGAAAGGGCAGGCACTGTTCGATGTGTATAGCCCGGAATTGGTATCGGCGCAACGTGAATACGCGATTGCCATGCAAGGTGTGGCGGCATTGAAAGATGCGGACAGCGATACCAGAAAGAGCATGCAACAGCTCGCCGAGGCCAGCCTGCTGCGTCTCAAGAACTGGGATATTTCCGAGCAGCAGGTGAAAGACCTGGCCAAATCCGAGACGGCCAGGCGCAGCCTGACCTTTAACGCCTTTCATACACCGGTGAACGGCATCGTGCTGGAGAAGAAAGCCCTTGAGGGGATGCGTTTCATGCCCGGTGAAATGCTGTATCGGATTGCCGACCTTTCCTCGGTGTGGGTGATAGCCGATGTCTTCGAACAGGACATCGCTCTGGTAAAGACAGGCGCTAAGGCCAGGGTGAAAATCAATGCCTACCCGGACAAGGTGTTCGAGGGTGTCATCACCTACGTTTACCCGACCCTGAATCCGGCAACCCGTACCGTTCCGGTGCGGCTGGAGATCGCCAATCCGCAGGGATTGCTCAAGCCCGCCATGTTTGCGCAGATGGAAATTCCGGTGACCGGCAAGGGTAAAGTGCTGACCGTGCCGGCTTCTGCGGTGATTGACAGCGGCACGCGCCAGATTGTGCTGGTGCAACTGGCGGAAGGGCGCTTTGAGCCGCGTGAAATCAGGCTGGGCAGCCGCAGCGACAATCATGTCGAGGTGTTGAACGGGGTTGCCGAAGGAGAGCGGGTGGTCGTGGCGGCAAACTTTCTGATTGATGCCGAGAGCAATCTCAGGGCAGCACTCGGCGGGCTCGGGCACGCGCACGGCGGCGGAGCACCAGATGCGAAAGGTGATGTCGCAGAACATGTGGGTCAGGGTGCGGCAGAGGAACCGAAACCTGCTGCAGTCGGGTATCAGACAGAAGGCACGCTGAATGCCCTCAATGCAGACGGCACGGTCAACGTCACGCACAGCCAGATCAAGATGCTGGGCTGGCCGGGGATGACCATGGATCTCGCGCTGGCCAATTCGTCGCTGGTGACAGGCATTCAACCCGGTACAGCCATCACCTTTGAAATCGTCGAGCGCAAGCCCGGCGAATGGGTGATTACCAGGCTGCAAGCCAAACCGGCTGCGCCATCCGGCAACCCGCACGCGGGGCACTGACATGCTGAACACCATTATTGACTGGTCGGCGCGCAACCGTTTTCTGGTGATCCTCGCCACGCTGTTCATCACGCTGGCGGGCATTTATGCCATGGTCAAAACCCCGCTGGATGCACTGCCGGATTTGTCGGACGTGCAGGTGATCGTCTATACCGAATATCCCGGCCAGGCGCCGCAAGTGGTGGAGGATCAGGTTACCTATCCGCTGACCACTTCCATGATTTCGGTGCCGAAATCCAGGGTAGTTCGCGGTTTTTCGGTGTTCGGCGCCTCGTTCGTGTATGTCATTTTCGAGGATGGCACCGACCTCTATTGGGCACGATCGCGGGTGCTGGAGTACCTTAACTTCGCTTCCGGCAAACTGCCCAGGGGTATTACACCGCAGATCGGCCCGGATGCGACCGGTGTAGGCTGGGTGTACCAGTACGCGGTGATCGGCGTGAACAAGACGCTGGCCGAATTGCGCACCATCCAGGATTGGTACCTGCGTTACCAGCTCACCAAGGCGCACGGCGTATCGGAGGTGGCTTCCGTCGGTGGCTTCGTGCAGCAGTATCAGGTGACGGTTGATCCGGTGAAGCTGCGCGCTTATGGCATCCCACTGATGAAGGTCACGCAGGTGATCCGCGAATCCAATCGCGATGTGGGCGGGCGCGTGGTGGAAATGGCAGAGACCGAGTACATGGTGCGCGGCAAGGGCTACCTGCGCGGCAAGGACGACATCGAGAATCTGGTGGTGAAATCCGAACGCGGCACGCCGGTGCTGATCCGCGACATCGCGCGTGTCGAGCTCGGCCCGGACGAGCGGCGCGGCCTCACCGAGTTGAACGGTGAAGGCGAAGTTGTGTCCGGCATCGCCATGGCGCGCTATGGGCAGAATGCGCTGGAGGTGATTGAAAATATTAAAAGCAAAATTGCCGAGATTGCTTCCGGTTTGCCGGAAGGAGTGACCATCGAGGCAGTGTATGACCGCTCCGATCTGATCAACCGCGCTATTGAAACCCTGAAAAGCACGCTGCTTGAGGAAAGCGTCATCGTCGCCCTGGTGTGCGTCGTGTTCCTGATGCATGTGCGCAGTGCGCTGGTGGCGATTGTGATGCTGCCTGTCGGCGTGCTGATCGCCATCATCGCCATGCGCGTGCTGGGCATGAGCTCCAACATCATGAGCCTGGGTGGGATTGCGATTGCCATCGGCGCGATGGTGGATGCAGCGATCGTGATGATCGAAAACGCGCACAAGCATCTGGAACGGCTCAAGGAAGGCGAGTCGCGCTTTGAAGCCATGCTGGCGGCATGCAAGGAAGTTGGCCCGGCGCTGTTTTTCTCGCTGCTGATCATTACCGTGTCATTCCTGCCGGTGTTCACGCTGGAGGCGCAGGAAGGGCGGCTGTTCTCGCCGCTGGCCTTTACCAAGACCTTCTCCATGGCGGGGGCCGCACTGTTGTCCATCACGCTGGTGCCGGTGCTGATGGGGCTGTTCATACGCGGCAAGCTCATGCCGGAACACAAAAACCCGCTGAACCGTTTCCTGATCTGGGTTTATCGCCCGCTTATCAAGGCGGTGATGCGCTGGAAGAAGATGACTCTGGTTGCCGCACTCGTGGTGCTTGCGTTGACCCTGTATCCCGCGATGCGTTTGGGCTCCGAATTCATGCCGACTCTCAACGAGGGCACGCTGCTCTACATGCCGTCATCGCTGCCCGCCATGTCCGTCACCAAGGCGGCCGAGTTGATGCAGACGCAGGACAAGATCATCAAGAGCTTTCCCGAAGTCACTTCGGTGTATGGCAAAGCGGGGCGCGCACAAACTGCCACCGATTCGGCCCCGCTGGAAATGTTCGAGACGGTGGTCAACCTCAAACCGGAGGCTGAGTGGCGACCCGGCATGACCACGGAAAAGCTGATTGCCGAAATGGACAAGGCGCTGCAATTTCCAGGCGTAGCCAACGCCTGGACCATGCCGATCAAGAACCGGCTTGATATGCTGGCCACCGGTATACGCACGCCCATCGGCATCAAGGTGTTCGGTAAAAACCTTGATGAAATGGAACGCCTGGCCAAGGATATCGAAGCAGTGGTCAAGAATGTACCGGGCACCACCAGTGCCTTTGCCGAGCGCATTACCGGCGGTTTCTACCTTGATATTGAGCCGGACCGGGAAGCGCTTGCACGCTACGGGCTGGCGGTCGGCGAACTGCAGGACGTTATCTCCACCGCACTCGGCGGCGAGATGGTTACCACCACGGTGGAGGGACGGGAACGATTCGGCGTCATTGTCCGCTACCCGCGCGAGTTGCGCAGCAGTCCCGAGCTGATTGCGCGCGAAGTGCTGGTGCCAACCATGGAGGGTGCGATGATCCCGCTCGGGCAACTCGCCAGGGTGGAAGTGGCCAAGGGAGCGCCCGCCATCCGCACAGAGAACGCGCTGCTGTCGGCTTACATCTATGTGGATATCCGCGACCGCGATATCGGTTCTTACGTGGCGGACGCGCGCAAGGCGGTGGCTTCGAGCGTGAAATTCCCGCCCGGATACTATGCCAACTGGAGCGGGCAGTTTGAATACATGGAGCGCGCCGCCGCCAAGATGAAAATCGTGGTGCCGGTCACGCTGCTCATTATTTTCCTGTTGTTGTATCTCAACTTCATGCGCGTCACGGAGGCGTTGATCGTGATGCTGTCGGTGCCGTTCGCCCTGGTCGGCGGCGTATGGCTGCTGTGGCTGCTGGGTTACAACCTGTCGGTCGCGGTGGTGGTGGGCTTCATCGCGCTGGCCGGGGTGGCGGCTGAAACCGGGGTGGTGATGCTGATCTATCTGGAGCACGCCTGGGAACAGATCAAGGCGAAACGTGAGGCTGAAGGACAAGATCCAACCACTGGCGATCTCTATGCAGCGGTCATGGAAGGCGCGGTGGAGC
>ORMF012174003.1_pt1 | contig 17648 bp, 14 predicted proteins | sample 1779871 | NCBI WGS metagenome assembly ORMF01 (sample SAMEA104232316, study PRJEB22302) | groundwater metagenome | biome: forest; feature: aquifer; material: groundwater | place: USA | collected 2011-08-07 | depth 5.4 m
GACCTTCATTACCCGCGGCCTCGGCGGGCAGCTAAGGGCGCTTGAAGCGGTTGAGGCTTACGATACGCTGCTTCCGCTGGCCCAAAGCAAATTCAATGAGCTTGAAGGATTGGGGTTGAAGCAGCTAGCCATTCCCCATTCAGAGCTGGAGGGTAATTTCGATTCGCCTTCAGGTTATCATTGGCAGCTTGAGAAAAAATCGCACACAGTGCCTTCCGGAGCGCCTGCCTTAACCGATATTACGCTGATGGTTTTTTCTGAAGCTAACCCGAAAAGAAAAGTAAGCTTAAGCGGTATCTGGCCGACCACTTGGCTCGAAGGTGGCTAATGACCCGTCGAAGCGGCCTAACGTTTGTAGAGTTGCTGATTGCCGTGTTGATGGTGTCGATTTTGTTTGTGGGGCTTTCCACCCACCTGCGCGCCGGAATGACGGTGTGGGAACGGGTAACGCAGTCAACTGAGATGCGCCAGCGCGAGCGCACCAGCCTTGAGCGCCTTGAAAAAGACCTGGCGAATGCTTTTGTTTTTGATGAACGCGCAACTGCCTATGGCACACCAAGCGATACTACATTATTAAGCCCTGCCGTTTTTAGCTCTTCGACCGTGGCTTTTTATTCGGTGCCGCCGCGCGATTTTTTTTATGGGGCACCGGTGCAATTTATTACTTATTGGTGCGGTACTATCGGCAACCATTCAGGGCTATGGCGCCAGCGCCGGTCTGTCGGTGAGTCGCGGGCAAAACAGGGAAGCGACCCTGAGTTGATCCTTCCTGAATGCGAGCGGGTTGTTTTTTCGTATGCTTATTTGCGTTCCGATGACCCTGCGCACCAGTCAGAGCCCCTGGATTGGCGCTCAAGCTGGCTAGATTCGCCTAAGGCTCTGCCGCGCATGATCCAGATGGAAATGACCTTAGCTGAGCGCGTCAAGCGGCGGGGCACCGCAACAACCACCAACCGCACCCTGAAATATTTCCTGCTTGTTCCTGCCGGCGTGTTAAAAGTGACCTTACCCCCATGAAGCGCAAGAATCCGCAGGCAGGCTCGCTGCTTATTATCACCCTGTGGATGGTTGCGATACTCTCCACATTTGCCATTGCCATAGCCAGGTATATGTCGGTTGAGTTGCGCGTGATGCGCTATCGTGCGGCGCGCGCGCAGGCAAGAGTAATGGCGCGCAGCGGTGTTTACGTGGCGATGGCGCGGTTAAAAGCAGATGCCGGAACGTATGATTGGTTGGGTGATCCTGCCTGGGCTTTGGTTCAGGGCGACGGATTGGACCCAAGCCGGCAATGGGAGCTGCAAGGCTCCAATGCCAAAGTAAACCCTATTGGAGAGTTAACTCAAGGCTCACGGCTTATGGTCAAAATAACCGATGAAGAAAGCAAAGTACCGATTAATAAATTAAGTGAAGCAGTCCCGGATGCGGTTGTTTTGGCGGCAATACGCAATCTTTTCAGCTCTGATCTTTTAGCTGCAAAGGTTGTGGATTATGCAGATACCAACACAGACCCGTGCCTTCCGGCAGTCTGCGGAGCAGAAGGGTCAGAGCGTGATGACGCAGTCGCCCCCCCTTATGTCGCAAAAAACGCCGCTTTAAAATCGTGCGCAGAGCTGTTAACCATCCCAGGCATATCGGTGATTCCCTTTAACGATTTAAAGACCCTTTGCGGCGAACTGAGTTTTTATGCAGAGAAAAGTAAGATCAATGTGAATACGGTTTCCAAAGAAGTTTTGACGGGGTTGGGCATCAATGCTGCCTTGCCTGCTATTTTAGAATACCAGTCTAAAGACGACGCCACTTTCCAGCATGGTTCTGCAGCTTTAACTGAGCTTATTACCCAACTGACAACGGATGTTTGGCAAACCCAGGCGGTCAGGGATATTGAAAAGCCCATCATTGAGTATATGGATGTAGCTTCCCAGGTCTTTCAGGTAGAATCAACAGGCGAGTCGGCCCTATCGATGGGCAAAAAACAAACAGCGATAGCTGCCCATGTGCAGGCGGTGGTGCGCCGGAAAGATTGTGGCGAGGGCATGCCTGAGCCGTGTATACTCGCGTGGAATGAATGGTAAACGCTGATTAATGGCTGTGCGTGTTGTTGTTGAGTGGACACGGCTGACACTTCGCTTGGCCTTGGCTGAGGGAAGCGAAAGCAAGCTGCGCCTGCGTTCGGTTTACTGCCAGCCAATCGCCGCTCCAGAAGAAGCGATGCCTACCTTAAAAGCGCTTCTTAAAACCGCCAAGATTACCACGGCGGATGTTATCGGCGTGGTGTCCCGCGAACAAGTCATCACCCGTGTTGTCAAGTTTCCTACCTTAGATCCTGCTGAGCTTGCCAAGATGGTTGAGTTGTATGCCAAGGCACAGCTGCCCTATGCGCGTGAACAAACCATCATGGATTTTCATGTGCTCAGCCGCAAAGAGGGTTCCAGTACGGTTGCCATCGTCGCTTGCCAGCGGGAAGTGATCGACCGCACGGTGGGGGTCCTTAAAGGCGCAGGGCTTACGGTGCGCATGCTCACGCTAAGCCCGTGGGGTGTTTTGGGTTGGTATCGCCAGGCGATCAAGCCGCAATCTGTCCAAGAGCCGTGTTTAGTGATTAATGTCGATGACGGCCGGACAGATTTAGTGCTTATCGGTTCCGGGCGCATTTTATCGACCCGCAGCATCGGGCAAGGTGCGCAAGATTGGGCCGCCGGCAGCGAAACAACAGAGCTTTTGTTTCAGGAAGTTGAGCGCAGCCGGGCGTCTATCCGCAAAGAGTCGCCTGATTTTGAGGTGCGCTCGGTGGCCCTTACCGGTTTAGCCGGCTCTTCTGCTTGGAGCGAGCCTTTAGCGCAGCGGTTGCGGCTTGCTGTTATTCCGGTGGAAAGCAGGCAAGGCTTTAAAGGTGCGTTGATTCCCACAGCGCCGGCTATTTCTCCTGTGGTGGCGGCAGGCATAGGGGTCAGCGACCTGCGCGGGCTGCTGAATGTAAGCCCGGAGGATATGCGCACCCAAGTGCGCCACCGCCAACAGGTCAGTGAGTTGGTTGTTGTCGGGCTTTTGCTTTTAGGCGTGTTGGCTATTGGGGCGGGGCTTTTAGGGTTTCGCGCAACCCGCCAGCATCAATTTGCATTGCAGCTTGAGCAGGTATTGGGCGAGGTCCAGCCGACGGCGAAGGACATCCAGGAAAAAAAGCGCGCTGGGCAGTTTGTTGCTTCGATTTTGGATGAGCGCAAAGCGCTTGGCCAGGTGCTCGTCGCTGTTTTTCAGGCCACCCCTCCGCCGGTTACCCTGGAAGGCCTGGCATTTGAGCGCGCAAGAAGCGAAGTGGTTGTGCGCGGCACAGCGCCCTCAACGCAGGAAGTGCTTAACTATGTAGGGCAACTAGAACACTTAAATGGGGTCAGCAATGTTCAATTGCGCTATTCCACAAGCCGCATAACACCGGCAGGGGAAAGGACCGATTTTGAGCTGGTCTTGCAGCAGGATAAGAAGCCAGCAAAGGCGTCGGAATCCTGATGGCTGTTAAAAACATTCCTTCTATTCGGCCACGCGAGTTCCGCCTGGCGATGATTGCCGGCGGCCTGATTAGCTGCTGGGGTGTTGTTTCATTGATTGTGCAGCCGTTGTGGGACCGCAATCGCGATCTGCGGTTGGAGGTTGAAACGCGCACAGAGCGCCTCGGGGCGGTAAGCCGTTTGTTGGAGCAAGCACCCGCCATTGAAAACAATTACCAGCAAATCGCCCCCTACCTGCAACAGAACGACGATGCCAGCCAGGGCGCATTTTTAAACGAGCTTGAAACGCTTTCCCGGCAGTCGCAGGTGCGCATGAATATGAAACCGCGCGCCACTAAACAGGAAAGCCGTGTTGATAGGTATGAAGTGGAGTTGGATTTAGAGGGCACGCAGGAACAGATCCTGTCTTTTGTCGACTCGATTTTAAGGCTTCCGAAGCTTATCACCGTTGAGCGGCTGCGCCTGATCAGCGCACCTACCCGCGAGCAACTATTGCGCGCGAACCTTGTTCTCCAAAAGTTAAGCCTTCACTAGGCCCTGATTAATTCTATTGAAAAGTAAGCGCTATTTGGTATGATTAAGCCACTCTCTACCTAGAGAGTAACATATGCAGACAGCTGTTAACGTCTATCTGATCAAAGACTTATCCCGCCTAAGTGGCCAGTCCATCCACACATTGAAATTTTACCTGAAGCTTGGCCTTATTCACGAAGTGGGGCGCAGCCCGGAAACACGCTTCCGTTATTTTGATCAAACAACCCTTGACCGCCTAAGCATCATCCGCAGCCTAAGAAAAGAACGCAAGAGCCTTCAGGAAATCGCCGACTCTTTAGAGCCGGTAAAACAAGCGGCATGAGTTATTACACAGAACTGGGTTTAACCAAAGAGCCTTTTTCAACTAGCCCAGATCCTGCTTTTTTCTTTCGCTCAAGCTCCCATGCGCAGGCGCTTGCCCGTTTGGAAATTGCCATCCGCTTGCGCCGGGGATTGTCGCTCATCCTCGGGGAAGTGGGCACCGGCAAGACAACCCTTGCCCGCACCTTGCTTGCGAACTTTCCGCATGAAGATGGTTTCAATTTTCATATTGTCCTGGACCCTTCCTTCGAATCCGAGTATCAGTTTCTCCTGCACCTTTCGCGCGTGTTCGGCATCCACGTTACTTCGAAATCTACGCTTGATTGCCGCGAGGCTATTCAAAACCATCTGTTTCAAAACGGCGTTACCGAGGGCAAGACCACTGTTTTGATGATTGATGAAGGCCAAAAACTGTCGCTCGATATGCTGGAAAACCTGCGCGTGCTGCTGAATTATGAGACCAATGAGTACAAATTGCTGCAGGTGGTTATTTTTGCGCAGATGGAGCTCCTGGGCCGCATCCGCCGCATCAAGAATTTTATGGACCGTGTAGCACTTAAGTACATCATCAATCCGCTGAGCGAAGAAGAAACCGCGGAAATGATCCGTTACCGTTTGCTCTTAGCCGGCGGAGTTTCCGGCAGGAATATTTTTACGCCGGAAGCTATTCACGCGGTGCACCGGTTTACGCAAGGCTACCCCCGGCAGATTGCGCTTGTCTGCCACAACGCTTTGGAAGCTTTAGTCATGCAAGAGAAGCATTTTGTTGATGAGTCATTAATCGAGGAGCTTGCCCGGGATGAGTCCCGATGGGTCCATGAAGCCATCGCCTGAGGAAAGGCTGCTGAAACTTATCCGCGCAAAACCCTCTGCGGCTGTTTCTGCAGGGGTGCGCCAGGCGGTTGGTTTAAACCAGGCTGTTGTTTTGGCGGGAAGCGGTACGGCAGCCGGCACCCAGCCGCTGCGGTGGCCGGTCTTGGCCGGCAGCGGGCTGGTGGCGGTCATTATTTTAGAGCTTATCTATTTGGCCATACAAATGGTGCGCCCGCTTCCGCTGGTGGCAACACCGCCGGTGCCGGAAATCCCCGCATCCGCACCCATGAGCGAGGTGCCGCCGGTTGAAGTGCCGTCGATTGCCGAGAGCTTGACGCGGCCGTTGTTTGTTTCCTCTTTAGCCGCGTCGTCGGGCTCAGCTGCGCCTGACGCGCCCAAGTCAACAGGCCCCAGTGAAACAGCCAAAAGTTTGGTTACACGCCTGACACTTTCAGGGATTGTTGCCGGCGACCCTGCGCAGGCGATTATTGAGGACACCGAAACGAAAAAAACTTATTTTGTAACTGCAGGCCAGCCGGTTGCAGAAGGCGCGGTACTTGAGCAGGTTGAGTCGAATCGCGTCATCTTGGATTTAAACGGCGAAAAAATCACGCTTTCATTATAGAAATACTTGTCATGCATGCAGGCAGAGGGATACAGGCAAATGGGGGTGATCGGGTAATGCGCGCGCGCCGTCATGTTTTCTTCTTTGCTCTTGCCGTGCTTTTGACAGCGCCTTGGGCGCAGGCAGAAGAGCCTGCCGTTTCAAAAGCCGCCCTCGTCGGCCCGACAATAGGCCAGAGAATTTCTTTGGACCTTAAAGGTGTCGATATTCTTGATGTCTTGAAGCTCTTTTCGCAGAAAAGCGGGCTGAATTTTATTGCAGGCCGCAATGTCAGCGGCCGCGTGACCATTTTTGTGAAGGACGTGGATGTTTGGGACGCCTTTGAGCTGATCATCGGTGCTAACGACCTTGCCTATGAGCGCCGCAGCGGTATTGTCACGGTGATGATGGCCCGTGATTACGAGTTGTTGTACGGCGAGAAGTTTCAGGAGCGCAAATCCAATTTAGTGCATCGCCTGCGGTATGCCAAATCTGCGCAAGTAGCGACGGTGCTTAACCAGATCAAGTCTTCGGTAGGCAGGGTAGTGGCGGATGAAGCCACGAACACCTTGATTGTGAATGATGTGCCTAACCATTTAGAGGACATGCGCGCTCTGCTAAAACAACTCGACCGCCCAACCGAAAACCATGTCTTCAAGCTTAATTATGCTGAAGCGGATAAATTGAAGGAGAAAGTGCAGGAGCTTTTATCGCCGGTAGGCACCTTCACTTTTGATGCGCGGTCGAACACGGTTGTGATTACGGACTTGCCGGAAAATCTGGCGAAGGCCAAACAGGTCATTACGGCGTTTGATGTGCCCGAAGGCCAGGTGTTGATTGAAGCAAAAATAATCAATGTTGTTTTGACTGACGGCAACAGTTTAGGCATTGACTGGCAGCGGGTTTTTGCAGGGGTGGATACGACGGTGCGGTCTAATTTGATTACGCGCGGGGACATAATCAGCGGCGATATTATCGGCGGAACATCCACCGGCAACGCCATTAAGCTGGTGTCGGGAGCCAATTCGAGCAACACCGCCCTCATTGAAGCGTTGAAATCGGTGGGGAAGACGGAAACACTTTCAAACCCGCGCATCATGGTTTCAAATAACCAGGAAGCGAAGATCCTCGTCGGGACAAAAGAAGCCTTTATTACAACAACAACCACGGTTCCGGCAAGCGGGTCAACAGTGACGGCGCCTGAAATCAAGACAGAAGAAGTGGGGACTAAATTATATGTGACACCCAGCGTAAAGCGCGACGGGTATATCCAGCTTAAGATCAAACCGGAAGTCAGTTCTGTGGCCCGGACGATCACCAGTGTTGCCAATACCATCGTGCCTATCGTCCAAACCACCCAGGCGGAAACCAGTGTCCTGGTCAAGAGCGGTGTCACGCTGATCATCGGGGGATTGATCGACAATAAAGATCAGTCCACAGACAACCGCATCCCTTATCTGGGCGATGCCCCCTTAATCGGCATACCCTTCCGGGGCAAGGCGCTGCTGAAGAGAAAGTCAGAGCTGGTTGTTTTCTTGACACCGCAAATTATCATGCCTGACGGATCTGCTTTTGTGTTTCCTCCTCCGGAAGTTCAAGCGGAGGCAGCTGCAGAAGCGTTGCTGCCGGTCATCGTTCTTCAGGATCCTTTGCCTTATGCTTACCGGCACGCGGTTAGACAAAAAATAGAAGCGCATTTGATGAGCCAGTTTCACGCCGCTTCGTTACCTAAAGGATCGGTGACGGTTTCTTTTGTGATTAATCATGACGGCCAGGTGGTGGGTGATGCGAATGTGGCGTCTCCACAAGGGCAGGCTTTTGTGACTGCCGCGAAGCAGGCCATTGAGAAAGCGCAGCCCTTTAATTCTTTTCCCGCAGGCTCGCAGGATGAGGAAGTGCGCTTTAAGCTAGCCGTTGATTATGTCCCATGATGATGTTAAGCTTATCGCAATTTTTAGACGACGGTGATTCAAGGAGGATGGATGGCAGAAAATAGCCTGCAAGGTAAATGGGCGCTGATTCTTGGCGCGTCAAGCGGTTTTGGCGCAGCAACAGCCAAGGAATTGGCACGCCACGGCATGAATATCATCGGCGTGCATTTGGATCGCCGGGGGGCTATGGCCGGTGTTGAAGAATTGATAAAAACATTGCAGGCAAGCAAAGGGCAGGTGCACTATTTCAATGTCAACGCTGCCGATGCGGATAAACGTAAGGAAGTGCTTGATCAGATGCAGCCAAAAATAGGCGGTGCCGCTGTTACCATCCTGATGCATTCCCTGGCTTTCGGCACGCTTAAGCCCTACTTGGCCCCCGATCCCAAAGACCAGCTTAACAAAGACCAGATGGAAATGACGTTGGATGTTATGGCCAACAGCCTGGTTTATTGGACGCAGGATTTGGTTGCGCGCAAATTAATCGGCAAGGGTTCCAGGATTTATGCGATGACCAGTTCCGGCGGCACGCGCGTATGGCCGAGTTACGGGGCAGTTTCCGCTGCCAAGGCTGCCCTGGAGTCGCACATACGCCAGTTGGCTATGGAATTGGCCCCGTATGGGGCAGCGGCCAACACTATCCGCGCAGGGGTTACCGATACACCCGCCCTTCGCAAGATCCCAGGCAGCGATGAAATGATCAAGTTCGCCACCGCGCGCAACCCCCACCACCGGCTGACCACTACGGAAGACGTGGCTTCAGCCATTGCCTTGTTGTCGATGTCAGGCACGGATTGGATGACCGGTAATGTTATCGGTGTTGATGGCGGCGAGGACATCGTAGGTTAAAAGGACTTGATCAAACCCCAATATGCGGGTTAAAAAGCTAGAAATCTTCGGTTTTAAGTCTTTCGCGCAGAAGACGGTTATCCATTTTGAGCCCGGTGTAACCGCCATCGTCGGCCCCAACGGCTCAGGCAAATCCAACATCGTCGATTCGATCCGCTGGGTCCTGGGCGAGCATAATCCCCGCGATGTGCGCGCCCCCCGCCTTGAAGATGTGATCTTTAACGGCACCGACAAGCGCGCCCCGCTTTCCATGGCTGAAGTCAACCTCACCATCGCCAATGAACAAGGGCTTTTGCCGATTGCTTTCACCGAAGTGACTATTACCCGCCGCGTTTACCGCTCAGGCGAAAGTGAATACGCCATCAACCAGGCCCCGTGCCGCCTTAAAGATATCCATGAACTCTTCCTTGGCACAGGCTTAGGCGGCGGCACTTACGCCATCATTGAGCAAGGCCATATCGACATGATCCTTTCCTCTAAGCCGGAAGAGCGCCGCACGCCGTTTGAAGAGGCCAGCGGTGTTGCGAAATACCTGGCGAAGAAACATGAAACCATACGCCGGCTGGATGAAACAGAAGAGCACTTAGTGCGCATTGCTGATATCACCAGCGAGGTGCGCCGGCAGGTGTCTGCGCTTGAGCGCGCTGCAAACAAGGCGCGCCAATACAAGTCGCAATGGGAGCAGCTTAAAGTTTACGAAATGCGCTTGGCTGTGGATGAACTTTCGTCGGGCCAGGTGCGCTCGCGCGCGGTTGAGGAGCAGATCCAGGCGCTGAATGCGCAGCGTGAGGGTCTGGAAACACAGAAACAGCAGATGATGGCGTCGCTTGAAACGTGCAATGGATCTGTTTCTCAGATTCAGGGCCAATTGCAGGATTTGCGCGCTCAGATTGCCGGCTCGACCAGCCAAATGGAACAGCATGATGCGCAGTTTGTGTTGAAATCACGCTGGATCGAAGAGTTACAGGCGCAAACCAGCCAATTGGGCCAGGAAGAAACACAGCTGCGCGACCGTTTCAGAAAACTGGAAGATGATTTAGCCCGTATCGGCGGCGCTGAAACAGAGGTGCGCAGCCAGTTGACAGCCGTCCAAACACAGTTTGCGCAAAGCCGCGAAACATTGGCTTCCACAGAAACCTCTGTCCGGTCAGCCATCGAGGTGCTCAGCGCTGCCAAAGCCAGCCTGTTTGAGGCAGCTTCCGAAGCCTCGCATCAGCGCAATCAATTGGTGGAGTTTACTTCGCGCCAGCAGGCTTTATCCGCCCATTTAGGGCGCATTGAAGAACAGAAAACACAGCGCGCCGCGCGCTTGGAAGAGATGCGCCGCAGGCAAGCGGCGGCTATTTCCGACCGCCAGGTTTCTCAGGAGCAATGCGATGCGATTCAAAGCCTTCTGCAGGCAACCCAGGAAACACTGGGTGCAGCAGGAGCCAAGCGCCATGAATTTAACGGCCGCTTGCTTCAACTGCGCGAGCATTTGGCGCATGAACGCGCCCAGGCAAAAGTTTTAGAGGAACTTTGGAACCGCTATGAAGGTTTTCCAGATATCGTGCGGGTCCTGATGGAACAAGGCATTGACGGCGTTGTCGGTCCGCTTGCCGATATCCTTCAACCCGTGCCCGGCTATGAAGAGGCCATTGAGTCTGCCTTGGGGCCTTTGGCCGAGGCGGTTGTGGTTCGCGACCGTCAAGCGCTTTCGCGCTGCCGGGAAGTGTTAAGCGCAAAGCAGCTTGAAAGCTGCCGTTTTCTCGTGTTGTCTGATTGCCCGGTTGTTGCAGGCAATATGGAACAGCCTGCTGCTTTATCAGGCATGGCAGGGCCGGTTAAAGAGTATGTGCAGGCAGCGACGGGTTTCCAGCCGCTGGTTAATTGGCTTTTTAATGACTCCTGGGTCATCGATGATATCCAGCGGCTGTTGGGTGATAGCGGATTGACACAGGCGCGTGTGGTCAGCCGCCGTGGTGACCGGTGGGACCGCCGCTCCTGGCGCTTTAGCGGTACCCGCAATAGCGCCAATAACCGTTTAGGCCGCAAGCAGCGCTGGGAACATGCGCAAACATACGTCGGTGTTTTGGAACAGGATGTTCAGCGGCTGGATATTGAAACAAAAGCCGCCGATGAAGACTGGCAATCGCAGTTATCTGAAGTTGAATCAGCCAAAGGCCAGCTTTCCCACATAACCCCCAGCCTTCAAAAGCTGAGCGAACTCGTCAATCACTTGACGCAGGAAATTGCCCGCCTTGAGCAGGAACAAGCAGCATTCACTTTGGAATCCCAGGACATTGCTGCCCAACATGCTGAGTTTCAGGGCAGGCAAGCGGCGGCTGAGCAGGCGGTTACCTACGCACAAGAGCGCCAGCAAGCGGCGGAACAAACATTGGCGCAAGCGCAATCAGCCCGCGAGAGCGCTGAAGCGCACCGGCAAGAGATCCTGATTACCCAAGCCCAGATTGAGGCGGCTTTTCAGTCGCTCACCGAACGCACTAACACCCTTTCATCGCAGCTTCAGGATATTACAACAGACAAAGCCCGCATTGATGAACAAACCCATGCAAAAGCGCGCCAACGGCAAGAGGTTCAAGTGCGGATTGCCGCCTTTACCCAGCAGCTCGAAGCACACAGCCAAGGCCGGCGTGAGCTGGAAACGCTGCGCCTTCAGCAAGAAGAACAGGCCCAGCAGGTAACCCAAACGCTGCGCGATGAAGAGCAAAAGCGCGACCAGGTGTTGCCGCAGGCTTTAGCAACCGAACAGCAGCTCTCTTCCATCGACCGCCAAATCCAGGAGCAGACGCAGCAATTATCTGAGCGCGCTTTCCGCCGTGAGCGCCTCTTGGAGCGCTTGCGCGAGCTCTATCAGATTGACGAAGCGACCCTTCAGGCTGAGCTGCAGGCAGAACACTCAGCCCTAACCGACGAGCAGCGCGCTGAAACAGCTGAACAGGTGCAGAAGCTGCGCGGAAAACTCGAAGGTATGGGGCCGGTAAGCATGGGCTCAGTCGATGAGTATGATCAGCTTAAGCAGCGCCTGGAATTCCTGCAGACCCAGCAGAATGATTTGAATCAGGCGCGCGAAGATTTGAAGAGTTCGATTGCGCAGATTAATAAGGCTGCCCGCACCCAATTCCGTGAAACCTTTGAGCGCATCAAGCAAGAGTTTCATCATTACTATACGCGGCTCTTTGACGGGGGGCAGGCGGACCTTATCTTGATGGATGAAGAGAACATTTTAGAGTGTGGCATCGACATTGTTGCACGGCCTCCCGGAAAGCGGTTGCAAAGCATCAGTTTGTTGTCTGGAGGCGAGCGGGCGCTGACAGCGATTGCCTTACTGTTTGCATTGTTTAAGGTGCGGCCTTCTCCATTTTGTATTTTGGATGAGATTGATGCCCCCTTGGATGAAGCGAATGTGGACCGGTTTACCCGCGTACTGGAAGAGTTTCTAGTGCTTTCTCAGTTTATTTTGATTACCCATAACAAGAAGACCATTACCAAAGCCGATTCGCTTTATGGTGTCACCATGGGTGAGCCGGGTATTTCCCAGATCCTCTCTGCGAAGCTCAATAAAGCAAGCACGTCGCAGCCTGTTGTCGTCGCTGCTGCGCCCCAAGCAGCCGCTACTTAATTTCAATTAAGCATTCATAAAGTAAAATTTTTCTGTTAAACCCCTTGTATTGTTATCGCTCAATCAGGTACGGTTGTAATTACAACAACGAGTTCGACATTCCGAAAAGGTAAACTTACCGTAAGGTAAGGACACAAAGCTACGGAACCCTCTGGGTAAGCCGGGCTGCCGAAGAAAAGGCAGTTCGGTTTTTTGTTCATTAAAAACCCACGAGGACCATGCGAATTAGGCATAACGCGCAAACCGAGTTTAACCGTCGAGCGGCCCCAACAAGGCCGCTCGAACTGTTTTCGGGGCAAGGAAACGCTTTCTTGGGCCGCTCTCGCTGTGTAAGCGCTGAGCCGGCAAACTCAAGCTGTGCGGAGCAGCGGAGCGGCTGTGAATCATTATCAAATAGGGGGTGGGGTATGGGCTTTTTTAATCTGCGATGGCTAGTGGTTGTGCTGGTTGGATGCGTACTCTCATTAGGTGCGCCGGGCAAGGCGCACGCATTTGATCTTCCTGGTCTTCCTGATCCGGATGACATAGCCGATTGGTTCGATGAGTGCAATTTAGGCAAAATCTTTGGATTGCCCACTGATGGAAAGGTCAAGTTAGGGGGCGCGGATTTTGACGTCATTGGAAACTCGATGGAATTTGGTGAGTGTTCAGGGGAGATTGAGCTGCAGGATTTTTGGCTGCCAGAAGATTTAGTGGCTTGGATGCCCACACCAGACAAGCTCAATCCCCCTGGGACGTACACGTCAGGCAAATTGGTCCTCAATATTAAGCGACGGTATCAATTCAAGTTGGGTGATGCAGGAGCATGGCTAACAGGCCCAGGGGGTCTTCTTCGGTGGAAGAAAAACTCGAAGTCAGAATACTACAAAGGGAGACATTATCTCGTAGCTGACATTACATCAGGAAAAATCGCAGTGACACTGGCTGCTAAGGAAGCGCCCAATACAAGCTCAATGACGTATTCGCCTCAGAAAAGGTTGATAAAGGACTCAGCAAACACCGTAATAGAGATGGGAGTGCTTGCAACAGGCTCAGCGCCTATCATTATAGGCGTGGTGATCGAAAATGTGGTGCTCGATGGGTATAATGTCCGTAGGTATAATCCGCCCTATGCTGCTGTTCCGTACGTGGTGAAGGATGTCCGTGGAAAAGCGATAGCACGAAACAGCGCAGGACAACGCGTGACAATTAACGTGGAACTCAATAAATTGGTTACGCGCTCCGTACCTGCCCATAATAAACTGCATCAGCATATGATACATAGGAAATCCTGATCGCCTTAGGTTGAGAGGCTCAGGAATCAAACCAATATCAGGCCAGCCATGTAAGTGGCTGGCCTGATTTATGGTATAATTAATAATAATTCTGATCAGCATTTGTCAGCGCTACTAAGCATAAGGCTTCAGTTTAGCAATCATGGAGTTGTGGTAAATATCAACACATGAAAAGTATTTCTAGCAGAGGGGTCTTTCTTAGCCTTGTCGTATGTTTCTTCGCCATTGCTCTGCTGGGTTGGTACCTTAAGGGGCGTTTGAATCAACCAATAGTAAGACAGGTCGCGCCAGTTCATCAAAAAGACGTTAGACCGCCTGTTGTAAGTGACAAGCCTTCTAGCAGGCCACTTCCCGCAGCAGTCCAACCACAGCAACCCAGCGTTGCTGTTAAGCTGTCTAAAGTTCGATGGTTGCGCGGTCTGGTTCATGCGCCGGATTTTCGTCCCATTGAGCGCTTTCAAGCGTCTGTCTATGCAGCCTATGAACCGTTCTTGTCACCAATATGTACCCAGCTCTTCACAGATTCACAGGGAGTGTTTGAGCTTCAGTGTGAATCGTCGGAAACCATAGACCTGGTCATCCAGGCTCCAGGCTTTGTTGTGAGTATCAATCCCCAGCTTGCTATGGCTTCCACGCAAGAGGAAGCCCAACCAGTCGATATTACTCTAGTTCCGCATAGCACTATACGAGGCAGCGTGGTAACAGATGAGGGTGCTGTTGTAGCGGGCGTGCGTGTCGATTTAGGTCTTGACCTGGATGATGCGTTTGAGGCTGAACCAGCCTCAGCCGAGCATGGTCCTTCGTGGACAACTGCGGATGCCAATGGCCGCTTTGAATTGAAGGGCATCCCTCAAGGGGACTATAGCTTATTTACGCAACGCGAAGGGTATTTTCCTGCTACGGCACCTGTATTTGTTGGCCCTGGAGAGGTGGTGGATGGGGTGAAGTTGGTTTTAACTGCAAAAGGTGGAAGTATTCTGGTGCGTGTAGAGGAACGCGGCCACCCCCCCACTAAGCCTTATACCGTTTCAATTGAAGACTCTCCTTGGAAAGGGAAGATAAATTCCGAAGGTCTTTGGAAAGTGGAGGGTGTCCAGCCCGGCCTCTATTTTGTGAACGTGCTTTCTGGAGACGAGACGGCTCCAGGTCCAGCACCGGTGTATCGTAGTGCCGCGCAAGTGAACTCTGCCCAAGAAGCAGAAGTAGTTTTTCGTCTTCAGCCTTCCGTTGTTGTGCGTGGCGAGGTTCTTCGCGGCAATAAACCTGGTGCGGCAATAAACATCAGAGTAAGTCAAATTGCTGAACATGACGCGCCTGCTCGTGCAGGGGTATTGCCGTCGCTCGCGCTGGTTGTTGCCAAGACCGATGATCAGGGGCGCTTTGAATTAGCGCCTCTTCCACCCGGGGACTACACGGTAATCGCACGTCAGGAAAATGAAAGGGAAGAAGAGGCCGCACAGCTGCGCCTGCGTCTTCGCCCTGAAGATACCTATCGGTCAATCCAGATTCATCTGGGCATGAGCCAGTTAGAAGGAACGGTCTACGATGCAACAACTAAGCAGCCAATTCCGAAGGCATCCATGAGCATGTTGTCTGAATCACCTAATTGGGAGGTCGAAGGTATTTCTGATGCTCAATACGCCACGACGCGCCGTCAGCTGTATGCAGATGCCGACGGGCTCTACCGCATTGAGAGGCTCAGTCCAGGCCGCTACTTTTTCGATGTAACTGCTCCTGGGTATGGTAGTTTGATGGATGAAGCAGTCAACGTGGAGCAACCTAAAACACCGCATGATTTTGAACTGTATCCGCAAGGGCAATTAGTGGTCGTTGTTATCAATGAGCGCAATCTTCCTGTATATGGTGCTCAAGTATTCTTGCGTGAAATAGCAAAAACCAATGAAAGCCTAAGGTTGGCTATGACGAACAACCAAGGATACATGCGTTTATCCGATGTGGTGCCTGGTAGTTATGAGCTCGCTGTTGTGCTTCCAGGACAAACCGCACCTATTGAGCATGTTACGATTACCATTACCTCTGGCCAGGTGCTTCGCCATCAAGTTCGTATAACGGCTTCCCAATAGCTGACCCTGTCTTGCGATTGACCCTCCTGGTTTAAGTAGCTATACTGGTATACCATGCTTGAAACCCGTTTCGACGCTATTCCAGAAATTCTTGAAGAGATCCGCCAAGGCCGCATGGTCATCGTTGTGGATGATGATGACCGCGAGAACGAAGGCGACCTGGTGATGGCTGCCAGCTTTACCACGCCTGAGCACATTAATTTCATGGCCAAGTACGGCCGCGGGATAATCTGCGTGCCCATGGCAGGTAAGGCTTTGGACGCGTTAAGCTTACATCCAATGGTGACCCCTTCCGAGGATCCCATGAAAACCGCCTGGACTATTTCGGTGGATGCCAGGCGGGGGGTAACTACCGGAATTTCCGCGCAAGACAGAGCGCGCACCATTCAGTTATTGATTAATCCGGCGACCAGCCCCAACGACTTAAGCCGTCCCGGGCATGTTTTTCCCTTAAGGGCAAAAGAAGGTGGGGTGTTGCGCCGTGCCGGGCACACCGAGGCAGCGGTTGATTTGGCGCGATTGGCCAAACTGCCGCCGGCCGGTGTCATCTGCGAGATTATGAAGGATGACGGTACGATGGCGCGCATCGAAGATCTGAAAGTTTTTGCCTGCCAGCACAAGCTTAAAATGTGCACGATCGCCAGCCTTATCGAATACCGCCGGCGTTTTGAGAAGCTCGTTAAGCGCACAGTTACCACCAAGCTGCCCACCCCCGAGGGTGAGTTTGAGATGGCGTTATATGAAACGAGCATTGATGAGCTTCAGTACATCGCATTGATTAAAGGCAAAGTAGACGAAGGCAAGCCCGTGCTTGTGCGCGTGCATTCGCAGTGCATCACCGGCGATGTGTTCGGGAGTTTGCGCTGTGACTGCGGCACGCAACTTCACCGGGCGATGGAAATTATTGCCGAAGCAGGCTGTGGGGTTGTGCTGTATATCAATCAGGAAGGCCGAGGTATTGGGTTGGTTAATAAACTCAGGGCCTATGCCTTGCAGGATCAGGGCATGGACACTGTGGAAGCAAATTTGGCATTGGGTTTCGGCCCGGATTTGCGCGACTACGGCATCGGCGCTCAAATCCTGGTTGACCTGGGACTTAAGGATTTGCGTTTGCTTACCAACAATCCCCGGAAAATCGTGGGGCTTGAGGGTTACGGCCTTCGCGTCATTGAGCGCGTGCCGATTGAAACACCTTTGCAGCCTGAAAATGCGAAATATTTAAAGACCAAGCGCGAGAAACTCGGCCATCTGCTCGAGCCGGACCTTCCGGTATCGTAGATTGATGGTTTAGGCGAACCTGCCGTGTCAATCCACCGGTTGCATCAACCCAGAAGCCGCACTGTTGCCCGTAGCCGGCGCTTTGTGATTGTTGCGTCGCAGTTTAATCCAACGATGACGCGCGCGCTGGCCCGGGCAGCTAAACAAACCCTTATCCAGGCGGGTGCGAGCTTAGCCGATATCGATATGGTGTGGGTGGCTGGGGCGTTTGAGTTGCCGGTTGCGGCAGCGCGTGTTGTGAAAGCTTATCCGCGCCCCGACGCTGTCATTGCGCTGGGTGTGCTTATCCGCGGCGAGACAGCCCAGTATGAAGTGATTGCGAACGCTGTTGCCCAAGGGTTGACCCAGGTTTCAGTAACCAGCGGCATTCCTGTGGCTTTTGGGGTGGTTGTCGCTGAAACACCTGCTCAAGCGAAAGCGCGTTCAGGGGGCAGGTTAGGCAACCGCGGCGCGGAAGCAGCGGAAGCTGCCCTGTCGGTTCTTCGCGCGTCGATCGGGAAAAAATCATCATGAGAAACCGGACCAAGTCGCGCGAGTACGCGCTTCAAATGCTCTACCAGCTTGATATCCGCAAGGCAAGCCCGGCGGAACTGGTTGACGGGTTTTGGCAGGAACCAGAAGCGCAGGATATCCGCCAGTTTGCCGAGCATCTATTTATCGGCACCGCAAACCATTTATCAGAGTTGGACCAATTGATTACTTCTCACGCCGATAATTGGGATTTAAAACGGATGGCGGTAATCGACCGCAATATTTTGCGGTTAGGCTCTTTTGAGCTGCTTTACGGAGACGATGCGCCGCCTAAGGTTTGCATCAATGAAGCTATCGAATTGGC
>ORMF011216223.1_pt1 | contig 17643 bp, 17 predicted proteins | sample 1779871 | NCBI WGS metagenome assembly ORMF01 (sample SAMEA104232316, study PRJEB22302) | groundwater metagenome | biome: forest; feature: aquifer; material: groundwater | place: USA | collected 2011-08-07 | depth 5.4 m
GAGCGGTTGCGGATGAACACTTCCCACAGCGGCATCATGGCTTCCGGCATGGGGCCCTCCTACTCCGCCGCGATGCGGGCCGCCGCCGCCCGCTCGGCCCGCTTTCGCGCGTGCGCCAGGGCCGCCTCGCGCACCCAGGCGCCGTCCGCGTGCGATTTGGTTTTCGCCTGCATGCGCTGGCGATTGCAGGGCCCATCGCCGGCCAGCACGCGCTTGAACTCGCTCCAGTCGATCACCCCGAAGCGCCAATGCCCGCTCGCCTCGTCGAACGTCAATGCAGGATCGGGGAACTGCAGGCCCAGATAGTGGCCCTGCGGCACCGTGGCATCGACGAATTTCTGCCGCAGGTCGTCGTTGGAGAAGCGCTTGATCTTCCAGCGCATGGTGTCGGCTGTGTGCAGGCTCTCCTTGTCGGAGGGGCCGAACATCATCAGCACCGGCCACCAAAAGCGGTCCAAGGCGTCCTGCGCCATCTGCTTCTGGGCCGCGCTGCCGCGACACAGCGTGAGCATGATCTCGAAGCCTTGGCGCTGGTGGAAGCTCTCCTCCTTGCAGATGCGGATCATGGCCCGGGCATAGGGCCCGAACGAGCAGCGGCAGAGCGGGATCTGGTTCATGATGGCCGCCCCGTCGACCAGCCAGCCGATGGCGCCGATGTCGGCCCAGGACAGCGCGGGATAGTTGAAGATGGACGAGTACTTGGCCTTCCCCGCCAACAGCTGCTCGACCATCTCCTCGCGCGAGATGCCGAGCGTCTCCGCCGCGGCATAGAGGTAGAGGCCGTGGCCCGCCTCGTCCTGCACCTTGGCGAGCAGCGCCGCCTTGCGCCGCAGCGAGGGCGCACGCGTGAGCCAGTTGCCCTCGGGCTGCATGCCGATGATCTCGGAATGGGCGTGCTGCGAGATCTGGCGGATCAGCGCGCGCCGGTAGGCCTCCGGCATCCAGTCGTTGGGCTCGATCTTCTCCTCTGCGTCGATCTTGGCCTGGAAGCGGGCGAGCTTCTCGGGATCCTCCGCGGCGGCAGGTTTGCCGGTGTCCTTGACGTTGAGGGCTTGGGTATACATTGCGCTTCTTCACGGGGGCGAGGGCGAATGCAAGAGTGGGTATGAGTAATATCAGAAATGGCCCCACGGTGCGCTAGGGTTGGCGCGGTGCGCAAAAACGCGCAACCGGCCCCATCAGGCCGCCGGGAGGGGCCCATTGCCGGTCAGGAGGACGCCATGAGCAGGCCGAAACCCATCGACTACCGCAAGGCTTCGGCGCGGGTGCGCGCCGTCTACGACGACATCAAGGCGAGCCGCAACGTGCCGGACGTGAACAATTTCTGGAAATACCTGGCCAACGACCCGGCCCTGCTGGAGCGCACCTGGAAGAGCCTCAAAGACGTGATGGCGCCGGGTGCGCTCGACCCGCTCGTCAAGGAGATGCTCTACGTGGCAGTGAGCGTCACCAACGGCTGCGGCTACTGCATCGCCAGTCACAGCGCGGCCGCGCGCAAGGCCGGCATGACGGAGGCGATGTTCGGCGAGCTGATGGGCATCGTCGGCATGGCGAACGAGACCAACCGGCTCGCCAACGGCTATCGCGTGCCCATCGATGCGGCCTTCGAATGACCGGCCTCACCAGGTCCCGGTCAGCTTGTTGTGGGTCACCATGGGCAGCTCGACGCGCTCGTGGCGGCGCACGGCCGGCTGGACGTTGGAGAGCGACTTGATGTCCTCGTAGTGGTGGACGACCACGCACGGGCCGGGGCTGATCCCCAGCACTTGCTTGATCCGCGCGAGGAGGCCTTTCCGCGTCCCGGTGGCCGAGCCGACCGACTTGCCGGATGACGTCTTGGTGGCCGCGGGTGCTCTCATGACGGGCTCCTTGCTGCTGCCGTGTTCCCTCGAAGAGGGCAGCATCGCTCGAGCCGGGGGGCCGGCGCTGTTCCCTAGGTAACAGGCAGCGTAGGGCGAAAGGACTTCACGAGTCGCAATAGGAGTGCTCAGATATTTTCCAACGTTTTGCGAGGGACATTGGAGGTTCTCATGAAGAGTTGCTTTGTGGTCCTCGTGACGTTGGCGGCCGCTTCCTGCGGTGCAGCGATTGCTCCCCCCTCAGCCGATGCTAAGGTACGCAACAAGGTGAAGGGTGAAATTGTAGCTGGGCCCACCACAGTTGTTGATGGCGATACGCTCGAGATTGCTTCGAAGCGCTTCCGCCTGTGGGGGATCGATGCGCCAAATCGCGGCATTGAATGCACGCGGAAGGGCCAAGGGTGGAAACCTGCGCAGGAAGCCGGAAAGGCGCTCATCTCTTGCATCAAGGGACAGACGGTTACGTGCCGAATTCAAAAGCGAGAATACAGCCGGCGGCGATTCATCGCCGAATGCTGGAATGAGGCTGGCGAGGATCTTGGGGCATGCATGGTCCGCGCCGGTTGGGCGATCGATTTCACGGGATACTCTGGGGGCTACTACCTCCCTCTTGAGAACGAACCCAAGGCTAAGGGAGCAGGGATATGGCAGTGTGAGGGAGGCCCTAGACCTCCACTCGTAAAGCGCTGGTGTTCAAAGGGGGAGGGCCTCCCATGCGAAAAGCGCATATACAAACCGCAAGGTCCAACAAAGCCCTAATCCCCGGCATCAACAACCGCCCTTCGGACTCCTTCTGACACGCTTAAAGGCGGGGACCAGTCGAGCCGGGCGCGGATGCGGCTGGTGTCGAGCTCGAGCGGGTCGAACAGGCGGTGAACATCGCGCTCGCGGCCGATGACCCGAAGCGCGCCACCCAGCAGCGCCGGCGGCACGTAGGGCGTCCACACGCGCCGGCCTAGCGCGGCAGCGATCAGGCGCACGAGGCCGACGGTCGAGCTGGTCTCGGCATCGGCAACCAGAAAGACTTGGTTGGCGGCTTGGGGATGCTCGACGCAGCGCACGACCGCGTCGGCCAGGTTGTCGAGGCCGATGAAGCTGCGGGGTGCGGTTGCCGCCCCGAGCGGCAGGGGCACACCGGCGCGCACCAGCCGCACCAGGCGGCGGAAGTTGCCGCGGGCGCCGGGCCCGTACACCATCGGCGGACGCAGGATCACCCGCTCCAGCGCAGACCCGGCGGCCGCCGCCTCGAGCCGGGCCTCGGACTCGAGCTTCGAGCGCGCGTAGGGGGTCTCCGGCGCCGGCGCGTCGTCCTCCATGAAGGGCCGGCCGGGGCTTTTTTGCCCATGCACGAGCGCCGAGCTCATCAGGATCAGCCGGCGCACGCCGGCGCCAGCAGCGGCGTCGGCCAGCCGCGCGGTACCCTCGGCGTTGACGCGGTGGAAGGTGTCGGCCGCCGTCGCCGCCATCTCGTCGGGCAGATGCGCGAGGCCGGCCAGGTGAACGACGGTGCCGAACCCGTCGAGCGCTTCCTCCCAGCGGGTGTCGGGGCCGACATCGCCGTAGCCGACCCAGGCCTCGCTCTCACTTGCCGGCGCCGGCGCGACGCGTGCGCCCAGCCGCACATCATGGCCTGCACGTACGAGAGCCTCGCCGACCGCCCGCCCCAAGAATCCGGTGGCGCCGGTGACCAGCACCCGGCCGGCGGTCTTGCGAGGGGTCTGGCTTGGGGGCACGGTTGGCTGAGCGATGAGGTGTTGGGGATCGATATCCTATCCGAGACCGGGCCCAAACCAGGAACGCGCTATTGTGGTACGCGTTATTTCTTTCTTATTTCGCCATGGCAAAGGCCGTCAAGCGTGGCCCCTAGCGCAAGCGTGGCATGGCCAGCAAACCGCGCCGGCAAGACCTGCCCACAGCAAGCAAGACCTCGACCCCGACGAGCTTGACGCCTACCGCGACCTCGCCAAGGCGTATCTGGCGCTCGCCGAGTGCGCAATGGACAACTATGTGGCGGACGGCGTGCTGTCCGAGGTGGCCTACGATGAGCAAAAAGATCAAGACCGTTGAGACGTACCGCAGCGAGGCGCTGGCCGCGGCGCATGAAGCGGCCCGCGATCTGCATCAGGCGGGCGGCATAGACAAGCTCACCATGCGCAAGTTCGACCTGATGTGCCTCACGCTCGTTGAGCAACTGTCGGCCAAGGAGATTCAGGCCTTGCGTGAGGCTGCCGGCGTCAGCCAGGGCGTTTTCGCCCGCGCGCTCAACGTCCCCTCGGGATTGATCAGCCAATGGGAGCGCGGCGAACGCCGTCCGTCGGGCCCTTCCCTGAAGCTGCTCGCGCTCGTCAGGGCCAAGGGCTTCGACGCTATCCTCTGACACGGGAGGCATTCACCCGCCCGTTTCCCATTGCGGCCGGTCGCGTATTGTCCGCTTGGCTTGCGACCGCTACGCTCGGCGGGACCCACGGGTTTCGCATTTGGGGAAAAGCCATGCCCAGCTCGAAAGCGCCGCCTGCCGCGCCGGCCGCAGCCGAAGACACCGCCACCTATCTCGACATGCCGCCCGAGCGCCGCGCCGCGGCCAAGGCGCACGCCGCCACGCTGTCGCGCACGGCGGACAAGGTCGCACGCGAGCTGCCCATGAGCACCGACGTCGACGACTTCCGCCGCGTCCTCGCGCAGGAGGCCAAGCCATGACCGACCTTGCCGCTCTCTCCGCCCGCGCGCTGGCCAAGGCGATCCGCGACAGACAAGTCTCGAGCGTGGAGGCAACCAAGGCCGCCATCGCGCGCCTCAGGGCCTGCCACGAGCTCACCAACTGCCTGATCGCGCTGGAGGAGGACGAGGCGCTGGCCGCCGCCAAGGCCGCAGACACAGCCATCGCCAAAGGCAGCGCCAAGGGCCCGCTTGCCGGCGTGCCTCTGGCGCACAAGGACATGTTCGACCGCAAGGGCAAGATCGCCACCTGGGGCGCCAAGATCCGGGCCGACAAGCCGGCCGCCGAGGACGCCACGGCCATTGCCCGCTTCAAGTCGGCGGGCGCGCTGCAGATCGCCGCCCTGCATCTGGCCGAGTTCGCCTACGGCCCGACCGGGCACAACTACGCGCTGGGTCACGCCCGCAACCCCTGGGACCCGACTCGCATCACGGGAGGCTCGTCCTCCGGCACGGGCTGCTCCGTCGCCTATGGCGCGATTCCCCTGGGCCTCGGCTCCGACACGGGCGGCTCGCTGCGCCTGCCGGCTGCCTGCTGCGGCATCGCCTCGATCAAACCGACCTGGGGCCGCATCAGCCGCGCCGGCGCCATGCCGCTGGCGCCTGCGCTCGACACCGTCGGCGTGCTCGCCCGGCACGTGGAGGACCTGGCGCTGGCGCTCTCCGTCCTCGCCGGGCCCGACGCGCGCGATCCCGCCGCCTCGAGCCTGCCGGTGCCGGACTACGTCGCCCGCCTCGACGATCCGGTGAAGGGCCTCAAGGTCGGCGTCGACGAGACGGTGATCGCCGAGGCGCACGCCGACGTGCAGCGCATGGTGGAGGATGTGCTCTCCGTGCTGGCGAAGCTCGGCATCAAGCGCGCCTCCTGCCGCTTCCCCGACTGGCAGACGCTCGACCATCTGGTGCAGCTGGTGCAGCTGCCGGACGCTTCCGCCGCTCACACCACGTTCCTGCGCACGCGGGCGGGCGACTACAGCCCGCAGGTGCGGGCGCGCGTCGAGATCGGCCACTTTATTGGCGCCGTCGACCACCTGACCGCGCTGCGCGCGCGCGGCACCTACGTCAAGCGCACGCTCGACCAGACTTTTGCGGGCATCGACATCGCCATCCTGCCGATCCTGGCCGATCCCCTGCCCACCATCGCCGAGCTCGATGTCGGCAGCGGCCCGACGCTGCAGTCGGCGATGGGGCGGATGGTGAAGTACACCCGGCCCGTCAACTACCTGGGGCTGCCGACCTTGGCGCTGCCGATCCCGCGCGGCGGCGGGCTGCCCAACGGCATCCAGCTGATCGGCCGGCCGTTCGCCGAGGCGCAGCTCCTCGCCATCGGCCGGGCCTACCAGCGCGAGGTGCCGCCGGAGATCGCGCGGCCGCTCGGCTAAGGGGTTCGGCGAGCCTCACCCAAACCGCTTCCGGCTTTCCTCCTGCACGTCCTCGAAGGTGCGCAGGCCCGTGGTGGGCGCGCTCACCAGCACGGCCATGTTGCCGGGCTTGTGCTCGTTCTTCCACATGCGCGTGTGCGCCTTGGGGATCTGCGTCCAGGGGAACACCTCGGACATGGCCGGGTCGATGCGCCGCTCCACCACCAGCTTGTTGGCCTGCGCGGCCTGCAGCAGGTTGGCGAAGTGCGAGCCCTGCACGCGCTTCTGGTGCATCCACAGATAGCGCGCGTCCATGGTCAGGTTGTAGCCCGTCGTACCGGCGCAGATCACCACCATGCCGCCGCGCTTGACCACGAACACGGAGACCGGGAACGTCGCCGCGCCCGGGTGCTCGAACACGAAGTCTACGTTGTTGCCCTTGCCGGTGATCTCCCAGATGGCGGCGCCGAACTTGCGCACCTCCTTGAACCAGGCGTCGTATTCCGGCGTGCCGACCTTGGGCATCTCGCCCCAGCAGTTGAACTTCTTGCGGTTGATGACGCCGCGGGCGCCCAGCTGCATGACGAAGTCGCGCTTGTCGTCCTCCGAGACGACGCCGATGCCATTGGCACCGGAGGTGGCGATGAGCTGCATCGCCATCGAGCCGAGACCACCGGACGCACCCCACACCAGCACGTTGTGGCCCGGCCGGATCACGTGCGGCCGGTGGCCGAACAGCATGCGATAGGCGGTGGCGAGGACGAGCGTGTAGGAGGCGCTCTCCTCCCAGGTCAGGTGCTTGGGCCGCTCCATCAGCTGGCGGTCCTGCACGCGGCAGAACTGGGCAAACGAGCCGTCCGGCGTCTCGTAACCCCAGATGCGCTGGCTCGGCGAGAACATGGGATCCCCGCCGTTGCACTCCTCGTCGTCGCCGTCGTCCTGGTTGCAGTGGATGACGACCTCGTCGCCCACCTTCCAGCGCTTCACCTTGGAGCCCACGGCATAGATGATGCCCGCCGCATCGGAGCCCGCCACGTGGTAGGGGTTCTTGTGCACGTCGAGCGTGGAGATCGGCTTGCCGAGCGCGGCCCACACGCCGTTGTAGTTGACGCCCGCCGCCATCACGAGCACGAGCACGTCGTGGCTGTCGAGCTCCCAGGTCGGCAGCACCTCGATCTGCATGGCCTGGTCGGGGGGGCCGTGCCGGTCCTTGCGGATGGCCCACGCGTACATCTGCTTGGGGACGTGGCCGAGCGGGGGGATTTCGCCGATCTCATAGAGATCTTTGAGCGCGCGACCGATCGCGGGGGTCGTAGCCGGTGCGGTGGCAGCGGACACGGAAACGATTTTTTGCGATGCCGGAGCGACCGCCAGCGCCGCTGTCGACGAGGCCGCTGTCTTGCTGCGCATACCGGCTCTGGACCTTGCTGCCATGACGCCCACTCCCACGCTCCCATCGTGCGCCGACCCGGCGCCTCATGTTGCATTGCGAAGGGTCGGACAGAAACCGACTCTGCTCAAGGCAAATTTTGTGCAACTGCACCAATCGCCCCGCTAATCCGCCCTTAACGGCTCATCGCTACCCTCGTGCGGCTAAGAGATGGGCGAGCCGCCGAGAGGCTCTCCCGCAGCGGAGCACCGCCCATGGACCTCCTCATTAAGCATGCCGAGGGCTTACTTTCAGTGGATTGGAAGACCGTGGCACTCATAGCGGTGTTGTGCGGCTTCGCCGCTTATTTCATCAAGGACTATATGGCCCATCCCACGATGGTTATATTTGTCTATCCTGTGCTAGTCTTCTTCTCGGTTCTGGCGCACTACTTGCTAATTCAGGCAGAGATTTACCAGACCAAGAAACTCGATCAATGGCTCATGTGGACGGTCTTGGCCACGATCTGCGGAACCTTTGTCGGCACGCTCGTGGTCGCCTCGCTCGCCAGCCTGCGTGAGCGGTTCGGCGGCCGCAGCGTCTAGCGGGTCGGCAGCTACCACGCACCAAGCTTCGACTTGCGTTGCACCCTGGCCGGGCTAGGCTGGGCCATCTCGCGGTTGCGAACAAGGAGCGGTGCCATGACCCGGCCCAGGCGGGCTCTCCCCGCGGCGACTCTGCCGGAACGCGACAAGCCCTGGCTGATCCGCACCTATTCGGGACATTCGACCGCCTCGAAATCGAACGAGCTCTACCGCCGCAACCTCGCCAAGGGCCAGACCGGCCTCTCGATCGCCTTCGATCTGCCGACGCAGACCGGCTACGACGCCGACCATGAGCTCGCCCGTGGCGAGGTCGGAAAGGTCGGCGTGCCCGTCTCGCACCTGGGCGACATGCGCACGCTGCTCGACGGCATCCCGCTCGGGCAGATGAACACGTCGATGACCATCAACGCCACGGCGGCGTGGCTGCTGGCGCTCTACGTGGCGGTCGCCGACGCGCAGGGCACGCCGCGGCCGGCGCTCACCGGCACGATCCAGAACGACATCATCAAGGAATACCTCTCGCGCGGCACCTACGTGTTCCCGCCCGAGCCGTCGCTGCGGCTGATCAAGGACACCATCATCTTCGCCTGCAGCGCCATGCCGAAGTGGAACCCGACCAACGTGTGCTCCTACCACCTGCAGGAAGCCGGCGCCACGCCGGTGCAGGAGCTCGCCTTCGCGCTGGCGACCGCGCAAGCCGTACTCGATGCGGTGAAGGCGTCCGGCGAGGTGAAGCCCGCCGACTTCGGCGCCGTCGTCGGCCGCATCTCGTTCTTCGTCAATGCGGGGCTCAGGTTCATCACCGAGATCTGCAAGATGCGCGCCTTTTCAGAACTGTGGGACGAGATCACCGCCAGCCGCTACGGCGTGACGGACCCCAAGCATCGCCTGTTCCGCTACGGCGTGCAGGTGAACTCGCTGGGCCTGACCGAGCCGCAGGCGGAGAACAACGTCTACCGCATCCTGATCGAGATGCTGGCCGTGACGCTGTCGCGCGATGCGCGGGCGCGCGCCGTGCAGCTGCCCGCCTGGAACGAGGCGCTCGGCTTGCCGCGCCCGTGGGACCAGCAGTGGTCGATCCGGATGCAGCAGATCCTGGCCTACGAGACCGACCTGCTCGAGTACCCCGACATCTTCGAGGGCTCCAAGGCCGTGCGCCGCAAGGTCGACGAGCTCAAGGCCGCGGCCAAGGAGGAGCTGGCGCGCATCGACGCCATGGGCGGGGCCGTCGCCGCAATCGACACCATGAAGCGCGCGCTGGTCGAAAGCAACACCGAGCGCGTGCGCCGGATCGAGAGGGGCGAGCAGATCGTGGTCGGCGTCAACCGTTGGACCGAGACGGAGGCGTCTCCGCTCTCCGTCGGCGAGGGGGCCGTCCAGGCCATCGATCCCACGATCGAGGCGGAGCAGGTTGCGCGCCTCGTGGCCTGGCGCGGCGAGCGCAATGCCAAGGCGGCAAAGAAAGCGCTGGCCGAGCTGGAGCGCGCGGCCAAGGAAGGCCGCAACGTCATGGAGCCGTCGATTGCCTGCGCCAAGGCCGGCGTGACCACGGGCGAGTGGGGCGCGGCGCTGCGCGCGGTGTTCGGCGAATACCGCGCGCCGACAGGCATCGCGCGTGGGGCGGCGGCCTCCAGCGACGACAGCCTCGAGGGCGTGCGCGGCGAGGTCGAGCGCGTGTCGGCGCGGCTCGGCCGGCGCATCAAGCTCCTCGTCGGCAAGCCGGGCCTCGACGGCCACTCCAACGGCGCCGAGCAGATTGCCGTGCGCGCGCGCGACTGCGGCATGGAGGTGGTCTACGAGGGCATCCGCCTCACGCCGGCGCAGATCGTGCGCGCGGCGGTGGACGAATCCGTGCACGTGGTCGGCCTCTCGATCCTGTCGGGCAGCCATGTCGCGCTGGTCGGCGACATCGTGCGGCGCATGCGCAAGGAGGGCCTCGACGACGTGCCGGTGGTGGTCGGCGGCATCATCCCGCCGGAGGATGCGGCCACCTTGAAGGGCCTCGGCGTAGCGGCCGTCTACACGCCCAAGGACTTCCAGCTCAACACCATCATGCGTGAGATCGTGCGGCTGGTGGACGGCCTCCCCGAGGCGGCTTGAGAGTACGACGTTTCAGGCAGCCCGCACCGTCAGCTTGCCACGCGCGCGACGGCGGCGCGGCGCGCTGCTGACGACGATCTCGATATCCTGCCCCAGCGCCGTGAGGAAACGGAAAAGCTGGTCAGTCGAGAACCCATAGAGGTCGCCGCGCACTAGCTTCGAAATCTTCGGCTGGTCGACGCCGAGCGCCTCGGCGGCTGCAAGCTGGGTGAGCTTGCGCGCCTTGATGGCGGCGGCAATGCGCACCGCGAGCTCGGCCTTGGCTAGCCGTTCCTCCGGGTTCCTCAGCCCGAGGTCGGCGAACACGTTGCCGCTGCTCGGCGTCACCTCGATGTCGTCGCTCATGGTCCTTCACCTTTCAAGGTTTGTTGCCACTCGGCATGCAGTTGCTCAGCCCGCTTGAGGCGAGCGCGGACCAGATTGACGTCCGCCATCGGCGTGGCGATGCCCCGTTTCGACTTCTTCTGAAACGCATGGAGGGCATAGATGCGTCCGGCCAGCCGCACAGTGTAGACGGCACGATAGGCGTTGCCATCGAAGGCATGCACGATTTCGAGCGTGCGCGCTCCTCCGAATCCCCTGAGCGGCTTGGCTTGCTCATGCTTCAGGCCACACTGCGCCATGAAGAGCGCGTGACCCATCAATGATCGCACCTGCTCGGGGAACTCCCTGAGATCGTCACGGGCGCTCCCGTCAGGGGCTTCGGCGCAAGGTCATCGCTCATCGGAGATAACTATGTCTAAACTGGCATACAAGGCAATAGCCATTGCTGTGGTGCTTGGCCGGGGTGCACAGCCGCGAGCGAACCACCGTACACAGGTTGCCCTTGGGACTGGAGTCCGGGCATGGGCGTCTCTCCTGGTTGCCGCTGACGGCGCGGCCGCGCCAGGCTACAAGCTCAGGCGTGCCTCTCCAATTCTCTCGACCTGGATCCGGCCAACACCTGGAGGTCTCAATGACCCTCGATGCCAAGATTGCGAGCGTGCTGACGGCCGTGTCGACGGCGACGATCACCACCGTGCTGCTCAAGAAGGGGCTGCGCAACGTGTGGATGCGCGGGGCCCGGCCGCTGCGCCCCGACCAGCCGCGGCTCGTCGGGCGCGCCTTCACGCTGCGCTTCATCCCCGTGCGCGAGGACCTCGCCACGCCCGAGTCGTGGGCCTCGCCCAAGTCGAGCCGCGCGGCCATCGAGGCCATGCCGGCAGGCTGCATCGCCGTGGTCGACGCACTGGGTGTGACGGACGCCGCCTTCTTCGGCGACATCCTGTGCGCCCGCATGAAGAAGCGGGGCGTGACCGCGCTGGTCACGGATGGCTGCGCCCGCGATGTGGCGGGCGTGCTGCGCACGGGGTTCCCCCTCTGGTGCCAGGGCGCAGCGGCGCCGCCGTCGGTGGCCGGCCTCACCTTCGTCGGCTGGCAGGAGCCGATCGGCTGCGGCGGCGTCGCCGTCATCCCCGGCGACGTGATCGTGGCCGATGCCGACGGCGCCGTCGTCATTCCGGCAGCGCTGGTCGGCGAGGTCGCGGCGCTGGCGCCCGAGCAGGAGCGGCTCGAGGACTGGGTCATGCAGGAGGTGGAAAAGGGCGCCGCGCTCCCCGGCCTCTATCCGCCCAATGACGAGGCCAAGGCGCGCTATGCGGCGGCGAAGCGGGGCGGGGCGGGCTAGCGCCGCTGCGTCCGTGATTGCTGACGGACCGGATCAGCAGCCCATGCCGGGCCGCGGTGACCTGAGTGATAGGCATGCCTATGCCGTGCAATCCTGGACAAACGGAAGGAACACTGTGAGCTCTTCGTCGATCTCGTTGCGCTTGTCGACGAAGACCGTGAATTCGAATGGCATGTAATCGTGCCTGAGGCTGACCCGCAACGAATGTCGAAGCCCAAGCGCCAGGATCTGTTCCGGCGCCGAGTGGTAGTTGCCTGCATTTTGGAAGGTGAACCGGTTTGAAAGGAAATTGACGGCAAAGCCGATGGTGGAGGTGCAATCGAACAGCTCGAAGGTGCGCTCGACGAATGCGCGATTGTCCACGAGCCGGTGGTTGTGAACGCCGCTGGATAGGACGAGGTCGAAGGATTCCGTGAACGGCTGCTCGAAGACGTCCCGGCAGAGGAAGCGCGCGTCGGGGTAACGCCGGCGCGCGACCTCGATGAGATCCGCGTTGATGTCGAGCCCCGTATAGTCGATGTCCACGCCGCACTCGCGCGCATACCCATAGAAGTCGCCGAAGCCGCAGCCGAAGTCCAGGATGCGTAACGGCAGCGGCGAGGGCTGGGTGAGCCAATAGTTGAGCAGAATTCGGTAGCGCAGCTTCTGCTTCGACTTGGTCCAGCCCAATGCCGCGTCGGTCGCCCCGTATTGCGCGAGTCGGTCGGAGTAGCGCTTCAACAGCGCGGCCTTGTCGTTCGCGTCCATCGAATGCGACCCCCAAGAAACCTGCCAGATCGAGCGCTCCGGATCAGGCGTTGCATTGGCGGCAGTCCGCAGCATTTCCAGGCCAGGCAGCGCAGATAGCTGCGAGAGGACGAGCTTCCGTTCGGGACGGTATCGACTTCGGAGCGATTTGTCTCCGCGAGATCGCGGCCAATACGCTCGGCAGCGCGTTGCCCTTGACGAGCATCCTGGCGCGGTGCGAGCTTGCCGGCCAGCGCGCCGCGAGCACATGGTCTTGGCTATGATCGGGGTCGAGCACGACCATGACATCTGCCAAGGATCGCCTAGGGAATGACCGCCGTCCGAAGCATGGGCAAGCCCCGCGTCATGATCGTGACGGCGGGGCCAGCTCAAACCCCCGTCATCCTGAAAGCCAAGGCGCTAGGTTGTGAGGTATTGGTCACGGATATCAATGCCGGTGCGCCAGCCTTGGCGCTGGCCGACCGCTCCGTGATCGTGGATGCCTCGGATCGAAACGAGCTCTTGCGTGTTGCGTCGCAATTCCGGCCGCAGGCAATTCTGACGGAACAGACCGACGTCGCGGTCGCCAGCGTTGCCTTTGTCGCCGCACGGCTCGGCCTGCCGGGCATCGGTCACGAGGCCGCCATCCGGGCCACCGACAAATGGCAATTGCGTGAAGCGTGTCGCCGCGCTGGGCTCACCGGCCCCCGCTACCGCCTGGCAATGTCGGTCGAGGAGGCAATTGCCGCGGCGCAGGAGATCGGCTTGCCGGTCATTCTCAAGCCCACCGACAATCAGGCAAGCCGGGGTGTCACCAAGGTCAATGAGCCCTCGGACCTGCCCTCCGCCGCTCTGCGCGCGCTGGCGGCGTCACGTTCCAGGCGCATTATAGTGGAGGAGCTCCTGTTCGGCCCCGAATGCTCGGTGGAATCCTTTGTTTGCAACGACAGGGTCCGTGTCCTTGCGATCGGTGAAAAAACCATGTGCAAGCCACCCTACTCCTATGGCTTGCGACAGATCTATCCGGCGACGTTCCCTGCGGCGACGCTCGATGAAATCCGGCGGCTGAACGAGATCGTGATCCGGACTGTGGGTATTTCCATGGGCTTCTCGCACGCCGAAATGATTGTCACCAGTGAGGGTGTCCGGCTCATAGAGATCGCGGCACGCGGCTGTGGCGTTCGCGTTGCGACCCAGCTGTTGCCGCGCATGTCCGGGATTGATCTGCTGGCTCTTCGGCTGCGACAGGCCATGGGAGAGGCCGTCACGATTCCCGAGACGAGCGAAGATCACGCCGGGATGTTTCGCTTTTTCGAGCTGCCGGAGGGAACCATTCATCGCATCGAAGGGATCAGCAAGGCAGCTGCGCTGGACGGCGTCATTCATCTGGAATTCGGTACGCCCTTGGGCAGCCGGGTCGTGACGCCCGTGAACGCAGACGAACGACCGGGCTTCGTCCTCGCCGTTGCGCCGACCCGATCGGAGGTGATTGCGCTGACAGAAGACGTGATGACGCTTGTCAACATCGAGGTCGCTTGAGCATGCCATTCTGCTTCTCGCACCCCATCATCCGGCCTTGGGCGAATGACTGAAATCGCACTGTTCGATTCCTTGTCGCATCCCACGCTGTCCGGCAAATGGCTGGGAAAAGCCGATGCCTCGTTCGAGGCGCTGGTGGGACAATTACGCGAGGCGGGCTTTGCCCGCGCGTGCGCGGTCGGTATCGCCGAGCATGACGGCTATCAACACGCCGCCTTTGCCGATCGCTGCAGGGAGTTTCCCGAGCTCGTTCCGATCGCGGGCGTAACGCCGAAGGCGGCGGGCGCAATCGACATCGAGCTGGATGCGGTCAAGGACCTGGGCTTTCGCGGCATCAAGCTGCATCCGCGCTATTCGAGTTTCACATATGGCGACCCGCGCCTTGTCGACACCTTTCAGGCGGCGACACGCAGGGGTCTGGCGGTTTTTCTTTGCACCTATTTTCACACGCCGATCGACAGGTATCCGGACGCTGACCCACTTTATTGTGTCGCCAAACTTCTGAAAGCGTCGCCCGACACGCGCCTCGTCCTTGTCCATGGCGGCTGCGTCGAGCTGATGCGATGGATGCAATTGGCGCGGCACACGCCAAACATCCTGCTCGACATTTCGCTGACGATGATGCGCTACCCCGGTTCGTCCCTCGATCTCGATCTTCGTTATCTGTTTTCCGGCTTTCACGACCGCACCTGCTTGGGCACCGACTACCCGGATTTCAGTCCGGCGCAAGTTCGTGCGCGGTTCGAGGACCTGGCGCGTGGCGCAGCATTGGAAGCCAGCAGGAAGATCGGCGGCTTGAACCTGGCGCGGTTCTTGAAGATTGAAATGAGCTGAGCTGAGCTGAGCCGAGTATCGATATTACCCCTGATCCTTGCCTGCCAGATCCTTCAGCCGGTAGAGCGCGTCGAGCGCGGCCTTGGGCGTGAGCTCGTCCGGGTTGACGGCGGCCAGCGCCGCCTCGACCGGGGATGGGCCCGCAGCGGCCGGCACGTGCGACTTGGGCCGGGCGGCGGCGAATAGCGGCAGGTCGGTCAGGAGGGCTTCGCCGTCGGGCGCCTTGCCGTCGGCCTTCTCCAACAGCGCCAGCACCTCGGCGGCCCGCGCCGTCACCGGCTTGGGCAGGCCCGCGAGCTTGGCCACCTGGATGCCGTAGCTGCGGTCGGCGGCGCCGCCCTTGACCTTGTGCAGGAACACGATCTCCTCGCGCCATTCGCGCACGTCCATCGTCACGTTGGCGACCTGGGGCAAGCGTGTCGCCAGCGCGGTGAGCTCGTGATAGTGCGTGGCAAACAATGCGCGGCACTTGTTGACCTCGTGCAGGTATTCGACCACCGCCCAGGCGATCGACAGGCCATCGAAGGTGGCGGTGCCGCGGCCGATCTCGTCGAGCACCACCAGCGAGCGCTCGGTCGCCTGGTTCAGGATCGCCGCCGTCTCGACCATCTCCACCATGAAGGTCGACCGCCCGCGGGCCAGATCGTCGGCGGCGCCGACGCGCGAGAACAGCCGGTCGACGATGCCGACATGGGCCGACTTCGCCGGCACGAACGAGCCCATCTGGGCGAGCACGGCGATGAGCGCGTTCTGGCGCAGGAAGGTGGACTTGCCGGCCATGTTGGGCCCGGTGACGAGCCAGATGCGCGCCTCCGTCACCTCGTCGAAGCCGGTGGGCATCTCGGGGCGCGCGGCGGCGAGCACGCAGTCGTTGTCGATGAACGCGCCGGCCTTGGCGGCCTTCAGCGCCTGCTCCACCACGGGATGGCGCCCGCCGCGGATCTCGAAGGTGATGCTGTCGTCGAGCGCGGGCCGTGTGAAGCCCTGCTCGGCCGCCACCTCGGCAAGGCCCGCCTCGCAGTCGAGCTCGGCCAGCGCCGCCGCCAGCTCGCCGACGGCGCGCTCCTCCGCGCCGACGGCCGCCGCCAGCTCGGCGAACACCTCCTGCTCGATGCCGAGCGCGCGGTCGGCCGAGGCGGTGATGCGGCTCTCGGTCTCGACCAGCTCCTCGGTGCTGAAGCGCACGGCGCCGGCCATGGTCTGGCGGTGTCGGAAGGTGGCGGTCAGCGGCTCGCTCAGCATCGGCTTCGACGCGCCGGCCGGCACCTCGATATAGAAGCCCAGGATGTTGTTGTGGCGAACCTTCAGCGACTTGATGCCCGTGGCCTCGAGGTACTTGGCCTCCAGCGCCGCCATCACCTTGCGGCTGTCGTCGCGCAGCGCGCGCGCGTCATCGAGATCGGCACGGTGGCCCGCGCGCACGAAGCCGCCGTCGCGCCGCAGGTGGGGCGGGTCGTCGACAAGGGCGCGGGCGAGCAGGCCTTCGAGGGCGCGCGAGCAGCCGGTCAGGCGCTGCGCCACATTAGCCAGCGCGTCAGGCAGGCCAATGCTGCCGGCGGCCTCGCGCAGCAGACGCGCGCACCGAGCGGCCGCGCCCATGCCCTCGCGCACCGCGGCAAGGTCGCGCGGGCCCCCGCGCTGCAGCGCCAGCCGGGAGATGGCGCGGGCGATATCGGGCGCAGCCCGCAAGCTGGTGCGCAGGTCGCCGCGCAGCGTCTCGTCCTCGTGCAGGAAGCCCACCGCGTCGAGGCGCGCTGCGATCGCCTGGCAGTCGCGCAACGGGCTGGAAAGCCGGGCCGCCAGCTCGCGCGCGCCGGGCCCGGTCACGGTGCGATCGATGGCGGCGAGCAGGCTGCCGCCCTTCTCCCCCGACAGCGAGCGCAGCAGCTCGAGGCTGGCGCGGCTCGCGGCATCGATGACCAGGCGGTTGGCGGGCGCGCTGCGGCGCGGGGGCCGCAGGCACGGGCGTTTGCCGATCTGCGTCAGCTCGACATACTTGAGGAGGGCCCCGACTGCGGCAAGCTCGGCCCGCGAGAAGGCGCCGAAGGCCTGCAGGTCGGCGACGCCCAGCTGCGCCTTCAACAGCCGCTCGCCGGCCAGGCTGTCGAAGGAGGCGCCGGGCACCGGCGTCGCCGCCGCGCCGGCGATGCCGAGCCACTGGCGCACGTGCGCATCGGCAAGCAGCCGGTCGGCCGCGATTACCTCGCTGGGCGAGAGGCGCACGATCTCGCCGGGGAAGTCGGCCGCTGGCACCTCGCCCACCTCGAACTCGCCGGTGGAGATGTCGAGCGAGGCGAGTGCGATCGTGCCTTTTGGCCCCTTCGGGCCATCGAAGACGGCGGTGAGATAATTGCGTGCCTTGGCATCGAGCAGGCTGTCCTCGGTCAGCGTGCCCGGCGTGACGAGGCGCCCCACGTCGCGGCGCCCCACCGCCTTGGAGCCGCGCTTCCTCGCCTCGGCCGGGTCCTCCAGCTGCTCGCACACGGCCACGCGAAAGCCCTGCCTGATCAGCCGCTGCAGGTACTCGTCGGCGCGGTGGATCGGCACGCCGCACATGGGGATGTCCGCGCCCAAGTGCTTGCCGCGCTTGGTGAGCACGATGCCGAGCGCCTGGGCGGCGGCAACCGCGTCCTCGAAGAACAGCTCGTAGAAGTCGCCCATGCGGTAGAACAGCAGGCAGTCGGGATTGGCGGCCTTGATCTCGAGGAACTGCGCCATCGAGGGCGTGACGCCTGGCGGCGTGGCGCTCACGGGCTTTGCGTGCGCCGCGGCGCCGGCAGGCTCACCCGTCGACGCAGGCGCATCGGCGGGGGCTATCGCCCCCCGCCGCCTGCGCGTTCTTGCGGCGTCCGCCCTGGCCCCGCCCCGC
>ORMF011883878.1_pt1 | contig 17635 bp, 16 predicted proteins | sample 1779871 | NCBI WGS metagenome assembly ORMF01 (sample SAMEA104232316, study PRJEB22302) | groundwater metagenome | biome: forest; feature: aquifer; material: groundwater | place: USA | collected 2011-08-07 | depth 5.4 m
ACCTTTTGCTGCCAAGTCAGGAACGCCTACCTTGTCAAGCAGCACACTGAACCTGTATTCTGATTGCAGCCTATCACCGCTGATGCCTCCTTGGTCGTCAGTTACAACAAGCGGGTCTCTTCCAGTAATAGGCTCCTCCCTTGATATTGCGGCACGCATCAAAAATTTTTCTAAAAATTCAAGAGAAAATGTACCATTCCCTTGATATACCATTGCTCCGACATAATCAAGGTCAATAATGGGAGTATACCAAAGCTTAACTACCAATTCACCATTAGCAAACTTAACTGCATCAGGCCTAACCATGGCAACGACTTTGTATCCTAAGCTACTATCTTCAGGAACAGCAACTGCCATGACAGTGTAACCTTTCTCTGACGGGTCAGCCATGACTTCACGGGCATACTCTGGCAGAAGTTCAGCACCTGGCTTAATAAAGCCAGCTTTAACTGCGGTTTGCTGAAAACGAAATTCTTCATTAAGCAGGTCTTCTATGTTAGTGCCGCCGAGTGTTTTATGCGGCCAGAGGCGAGAAACCGAAAACAGTTTAGCAGCTATATGTAAACTTCCGTCTATAGCCGGCAAGAATGTCGTTAGATTTGAAACCTCATTAGGCAGCTTTCTCATATTAACCACTTCATAGTAATTACTTAATATATAAACGTTTCTGTTTTTTGCCCCTTACGACTTGATAATCCCGTAGCCAATCAGCCTCCACCTGCTTCCCAGAAGGCGGGAGAGTGTCACTCTGGAGCCTAGCTCTGCGCAGACTGGCAGCTTCAGCTTGAGAAGCACTGAACTCTTCTTCAGCTCTGCCACAACACCCACGGTCGCGGAAGAATTCACGTTTAGCATGAGCGTCTCAGCCGGTTTCAGAGGAGCAACAACAAGCTCGTCCTTTGAGCCGACAACCCTGTCCAGCAGGTGAATCTCAACCTTAAACTCGTTCCACACGGGAGGGAGCTTGCCTGGCAGGCCGACCACAGAACCTGCAAGCGTATCAGCCTTGACAGCAGAGGGGTCAAGCGAGGTTAGCAGGCTTATAGAGCCGCCTGGGCTTATCTTCCCTACATCAGCTCCGCCAGTCATGATGCCAACAATGCACGTGGTCAGCGGGAGCCAGGTGACCTTTCCGCTTTTTTCCATCCTCCTGCCTGGCCTGATCTCGATAGACTGGCCTGTGCTGAAAATGCCCTGCTTGACAGAGCCACCGAGCACGCCGCCTTGAATTTTTTCAGGCAAAGTGCCTGGCCTGTTAATGTCAAACGACCGGGCAACAAGCATGAGCGGATTGGCATCTGCCTTGCGTGAAGGAGTGGGAATGTTATCCTGGATTGCCTGGATAAGGGCATCAATGTTAACCCTGCTTTGGGCTGAAATAGGGATAATTGGCGCATTCTCATAAGGAGTTCCTTTAATAAACGCCTTGATTTGCTGATAATTTGCAAGGGCATCCTCCTCTGTCACAAGGTCAATCTTGTTCTGGACAATCACAACGTTGCTGATGCCAACAATCTGAAGAGCCACAAGGTGCTCCCTAGTCTGCGGCTGCGGGCAGCTCTCATTTGCAGAAATAAGCAGCAGGGCTCCATCCATGATGGCAGCACCTGAGAGCATTGTGGCCATCAGGCTTTCGTGGCCTGGAGCGTCTACAAAGCTGGCTTTCCTAATCAGTACTGTTTCAGTGCCGCAACGGCTGCAAGCTTTCACGGTGGTGTAGCATGAAGGCTCGGGGCAGCTGGGGCACTTCCTAAAATCAGCATCAGCGTAGCCGAGGCGTATCGTGATTCCCCGCTTGATTTCCTCGCTGTGAGTGTCAGTCCACCTCCCAGTTATTGCCTCGACGAGAGTGGTCTTGCCGTGGTCAACGTGGCCAACCATGCCTATGTTTACCTCAGGCTGGACCTGTTCCACATTTTCCTTCCCTTTTTTTCCCACAGCGGCTGTTGTGGCTGCTACAGCTGCTTCAATTACCTCGCTTGTTTCAGAAACAGCCACTGACACCAGCTCCGATTTGCTTGCTTTTTGTGCTATTCAAACCACCAAAGAACCCGAAAAGGCGGAAGGTATTTAAAGTTAATTGAGGGCTTCGCGAGAACAATGTGCAAGGGCTTTAATGGCAGACTCAGTAATCATGCCAGAAAGGCCATTGCCGTAATAATAAAACCCGCAAAAATCAGCTTGAAAAAGGATGATGCTAATTTTTCGGATGGGTGGATCGCCGTAATTGAAAATAACAAGCTGCAAAAAAGGAGGTAATAAGTTATTGCTGCTGATTCAAATCTGGCAAAAAGCAATATAAAAGTAAATAAAAAAAAGGCAAATATCGCAGCGGACCTTTTGCCGAGAACAACAGAGAACGTCTTGTCACCCACTTTTTTATCAGCACTATAATCCATGATTGTGCTAAAAGAATGAAGTCCCATAGCACAGACGGTTGTCAAGTATATTTTAAGTGGAATTGTGAAAAAAGAGTTGCCAAAACTATATCCGATTACAAAAGGCGCAAAAAAGTATAGTATGCCATTTGAAAGAGAGTCCAGTGGAGGCCGTTCTTTGAATTGCAGCGGAGGAGCAGAGTAAAAATAGGAAAAGAACAAGAGTAATAAAATGCCTAAAATGTTGGAAATGTTAAATGTCAATAAGGAGCTTGTGACTAATAGGAATACTACTGCAATTGAAACCCTTTTGATGAAAGAGTGATATCGAGGTTCTAATTTAATGCCTTCCAACAGCTTTTTTCTTGGATTGAGCTTGTCGGATTTGTAATCGTAAATGTCATTAATGCCATAGAGGAAAATACAGTAAGGAAAAGACAGCAGTAAAATTTGCAAAATTGGCAGGAAAGTCAATCCACCAGGTGAGAATGAAAATCCTATCAAAAAAACCAAGGGAGCTATTGCCCAACCAAGAGGCCTGCTTGTTTTTACCAAAACGACAAGCTTGCCCATCACATTTGAGCTTAACGGTAGCTCATATTTAAAATGTCAGAATTTTCCACTAATCTTTGACTAGTGGCAGAACCTGTTGTTCTGCCAAGTTTTATTGAGAAAAATTCTGAGCACTAAGAACCACCCGTCACTGGCATAGCGATCCCACCGTCTCTGATGGGTGGTTCTTTAGAATGTGATATTGCACCAGGAAACCGCATGATAAAGAACAACGTGCCTAATATCCCTTTGCCTTATCAACAAGGTTGAGCATTTTTTTGCTGCCAAGGTAGGCTTTCATGTTGATGCAGAATATTTCCACCACGCGGTCAATATAGTAAGGAGTAAGGCCGGCATTGTGAGGGGTTATTATCACGTTTTCCATGCCCCACAGCGGGCTTTCCTTGGGAAGCGGCTCCTGCTCAAAAACATCAAGCGCTGCCCCTGCAATCTTCCTCTCATTCAGGGCAGCAATCAATGCCAACTCGTCAACAATGCTTCCCCTGCCTATGTTAACCAGGCGAGCTGTCGGCTTCATCATGGAAAATTCTGCCCTTCCCAGCAAATGATACGTCTCCTTCGTGGAAGGCAAGGCAATCACAACGTAATCAGCTAGCGGCAGGCAGCTGACAAGGTCTGAAATGTCAAAAAATTCATCAGCTAATGTATTGATGTCAGCGCTGGCCACGGCACCTGCCCTTTTTGTTCCCATAACTTTCATGCCCATAAGCTTGCAATACGAGGCAATGCAACTGCCAACAGCGCCCAGCCCGAGCACAAGCACAGATTTGCCCCTGAGCTCGTTTAATCTCAGGTTAGCCCACTCCTTTCGTTCTTGTGCCTTGCGGGCTGCCAAGAGGTCCCTCTCAAAAATAAGCATGTACCCCAAAACCTGCTCGGCTATGGGAATTGGATGGACCCCGCTTGAATCTGTCAGCAGAATAGGCTTATCCCTGAGCGAGGGCAAAATCTTCTCGTTCCCGGCAGCTAACGAGTGAATCCATTTAAGATTCTTAGCGGCAGGCAACCACTCAGGCCTGAAATTGTAGTTGCCGCAAATCAGAACATCTGCTGAGGGCAGATGCTTCAGCAGAGCTTCGCTGGATTCTGCCACGCAAATTTCAAAAGAAGGAAATTCAGAAGCCAGCTTATTCCTGTGCCGATCTTCGAACCTGAATTTATCAGCAGTAAAAACAACAATTTTCATTCTTATGCTGGCGCAACTTCTGCCTTTGCAGCAATGCCAGATTTCTTTGCAGCCCTGTCAGCCCTGCTTGCGTCTGCCTTTGTTTTTGCTTCAGCAAATATGTCAGCAGAGCCAATTTTGTTCGCCTTAAGGTTTATCTGCGCAATCTTGGCGTGAACCGTGTTGCCGCAAACAGTCTTCCTTTGAAGCATGCCCTTCTCCTGCCTCTTGACACCCACGCCAACGTACGCCAGGATTTTTTTCCTGCCAACACCCATCACATCCTTCCTCATGGGAAAGCCGCAAAAATCAGAACCACCCGTAATCTCAAAATCATAACCCTGCAGGTCAATAACCTCGCCTTTGACCGTGTCACCCATCTTCAGCCCAAGGAAAGCCTTGGCTGCAGGCTCCTTCACTTCCTTCTGCACGCTCAGCCCAGTCTTTGGGTCTGAGATGACAACCTTGAACTCAACCATAAAAATTTGGATTAGATGGATGTTTAAAAAGGTTGCGATTTGAACATGGAATAATCCTCAAACAAAAGTGAGAACCATCGCGGCAATTGCCGAAATGAGCAGGCCTGCGTACACCTTCATGTTCCAGAACAGAACCTTGCTGCCATCAAGCCCCATGAAAGGCAGCATGTTAAAGACAGCCAGCCACGCGTTAACAGACGCGCCGTAAGAAGCAATTGATGACAGCAGCTGCGATGGGTAAGCTGCGCTTACAAGCAACTTAAGCCCAATGAACAGGAACGCCAGCACAATGTTAGTTGCCGGGCCAGCCGCGGAAATCCTGCCGTTCCTGGCAATGTTGACGTTGCCATGGATGAAAACAGCACCGGGAGCGGCAAACAGTATCGGGCTGTTAAACAGGGCAAGCACAAACGCAATGAGAAGCATGAAGTCAAAAGCCCTAAACTCGGCAACGCAGCCATACTTCTGCGCAAAATACTTGTGCATCAGTTCGTGGAGCAGGAAACCAACACCCACCGTGAAAGAAGAAATTGTCACTGTAACAAGAAAAGCTGCAGAAAGGCTAAAGCCGCCGCTGTTAAACATGGCAAAAGCCAGCGAGATTACAATCCAGGCGCGTACCAAATGCTGGACCTCGGTGTGGGAAAACCTCATGCGAAAAGGATGCATGGCATGCACGCTTCTTACCGGCTTTAAAATAGTTACGGTCACTCGGATTTTGCGCATATTTATGCTGGCAGAGGCGTTTTAGCCTGCAATTTCTGAGCAAGAAAGTCAAAAATCTTATTTTTCTTGGTAGGAGGCAGATAATCAACCTCACGGAAATACTGGCCTAAGACAATGCCGAGGTCGTAACTTATATTTACTGGATAAAAAAAGATTAGGTCCAACAACAAAAAAGACAGATAAACTGCTTTGGCACCACCGCCAAAGAACGAGCGTTTGTCTTGCAACAATTTAAAATCAATTGCTACTGCATCACCTGACTGCTCAGAATGCTGACTTTCGCGCCTCTCTAAAGTTCTATTCTTCATAATTTGGTAAAAACCAAAGCCTGCATACGCGAAGGTAGCAGGGTTAGGAATAAGATTTTGTTCAGGACTTGTAAGAACTTGGTAAATCTGGCGGACTCCATGATATGTCATTAGAGCCGTGGATGCCCCAAAAAAGAAGGATGAAACATAATAGTTGGATATGCCTGCAAAGCCATTCAGCTTATGAGCTAAATTAGTCGCTCCGTTCTGAAGCCTCCTGTCGACAGCTGAAATTCTGTTAACCAAATCTTGTAGTGATATTTGCCGTACTATCATATGAACAACAACGAATATTTAAATAATACCATAACCTTCAAACGTGCATCGGCTGCCGTAGTGTATCGGTTCGCATGCGGCCCTGTGGATGACCTTTTTAGGAAAAAGGTCAATCAAAAAGCGCAGTAAGGCTTAGGACCGGGTTCGATTCCCGGCGGCGGCCCTTATCTTTACGCCATAATTGCGCCCGTGATGAAAATCTTTCAATCGGCTCCCTCCAAAATCTTCTGAGTTATTGCCAAAAATTCTATACTTTCATCCCTTAGCAAGTTTACCTGCCCAACATCAAATGCCGTTCCGGTGCCGTATTGCGCGTCCTCCCGAAGCTCGATAATTTCGCTGGAATCAACTGTTTCTGCCCTGTCAGGTGTGCTAATCCTTCGAAGTTTCTCAATGGGTAAGTCTATCTTCTTCTCAACAATCAGCGTTTCAATGGCTGCAAACGTGCATTCCTGGTTCCTGCTCTCATAACCAAACTTGGCCAGTACTGCAAGGCAGCAGTGATACATCGTATAAAACGACGCATTGATTGCCCAGTCAAGCGAGTTGCCTTTTATGAGAAGCAGCATTGTCTTAAGATTGTGCTGCGCCTTGGCAATGTGCTTCTCAGCCTGAACGGGGTCTGGGTTTATGACCTTGATGCCCCTATGCTTATCGCTTTCATTTTTTGCTTTGTTGATGCACCATTTGAGTTTGTTACTGGCTTGTCCCATTCCTAATTGCCTCCACAATGATTTCAGACCCCCACAAAACCTGCCCAGTACGGATAGTATCTAGCAAAGGGGCGTCACGCTTCCTGATATTCCGCACCAAATCTTCCCTAGTCTGCAACATCTCGTTAATCTTCTTAGATTTAATGCTCTGAATCTCCATCAACACTTTGTGCATTTTGTTTAATTGGCCCTCCTCTAACACGAGAAGCACGTCAATATCTCCTGCTTTTTCTGCCTTGGTCAAAACAGAGCCAAACAGCACAGCACAAAGAGCATAAGGCCGCAGCTGCTCCAAATCCTTCGCCTGAGCCCTGGCGTAAGGATTAAGGTCTTTATAGGCCAGTACCAGCTCAGCCGTTTTCCTGCCAATCTCCTCATCCAGATTAGGATGGTAGTAAATGGCGTTGCTAATCGCCTCTGACTTCAAAATCCTGTTTTTTTCCAGCTTCAGGGCTATCTTACGTGCACCCATTGGGCTCAAGCCGAGTTCCTTGGCAAGCTGGTTAATGCTATACCGCTTGGTAAAGTTCCGCAGCAGGAAGCTTATCAGCCGTGCCTCATTCCTTGTAAATGCCACCATTTCAGAGCCATATACCATAGGTATATGATTGTATACTGCTGGTATATAAACTTTTTGGAATATAGAACCCCCTACTTTCCTGTTGCGCACTTTATGAAAGAAAAGAGCATAATCGCCCAGCTTACCATGCGGGTGTTCAGGCCGTATGCCTGGTCGATGCCTTCCTTGACTAGGCTGAGGCAACCTTCTATTTCCTCCATTTCATGAAGCTTGTCCGCTGGAATCCTACCCTTAATCTCGGCAAAGGAGGCTTTCCTTATCTCCTCTTCCAAAGTAACATGAAAGACATAACCGTTCCTGAACGATTCAACCAAATCGTGAATGACAATCTTTTGAGCCTCGTAAACAATGTCATGGTAAGTAAATGAGAACCCCTTGTTGCGAAGGACTCGCTCGAAATACGAGCTGAGCTCAGCATTTGCCCGCGATTTTTCTTCAGCGGTACTAAGGGAAGGGATGGAATTCAGCAGCGATGCGGCATTCACCACGAATTCTTGCTGCAGCGCGAGGACTTCCCGCGCATAAACAAGATTATTGACCAGATGCCCTTCAAGGGGCTTCAGGCTTTGAACTGCCCTGTGCAAGTTAACAGGCTCATATAGCGGACTGTTTCTTGCCAGCAGCTCGTTAAGCTTTGTGAGCGCAAGCCCAAGCGGCTGGAGTGAGCGCTCGATAAGCACAATGTCATTCTCAGATGCAAACATGCCAGCGAAGCATTCCTCAATTTTCTGCTGCGTAAGCGGGAAAGCTGCGCGCTGGCGAATCCCCCTTACAAAAGGGACAGACTCAATCTCCGCTGATTTCAAGTTCAAATCTGAAAGGTTATGAATGTAAAGCACAGTTCCACCCAGTATAGCTTTTAGTATACTAATATATAAATCTTTCTTTTACAATTTTACATCTAGAAAAGCCCGCCAAAGAGGGCGCTGAACAGCTGGCGGGATGCGAAAAAGATGATGAGGCTGGTTGCAATGAAGACAGGTATGGTCCTTGCGCCGCCCCGGATTTCCCCTTTTTTGATGATTGTTACAATGAGGGCAGAGAAAAACGATGTCAAAAAAAGGTTAATCATGGTAAAAATCAGGAAGTCTCGCTGGCTTACGCCCACGCTGTTAAGGCCCAACGAAAACAAAGGACTCGAAACCGCAGGTATGGTGATGTTCTTGGTAATGCTTGATATCACCACAAGCAGCTGGCTTGAAAGTGCAAAGAGCACAGGCGCGATTATAATAGCGGCCACCCCTATAAAGATGGAATAGGCGCTTATTCCTGCAGCCATCTCCTTCTTCATAAGCTGGTTATTCTGGATGTTTGCGGATATCTTGTTTAGCAGGCCGCCAATTTCGCCGCCTGCATTGATGCTCTCTATAAGCAAGCTTACAGTATTCTTAAGGACCGGCGAGTCGTACCTCGATGCAAACTCATTCAAGGAAGCCTCAAGGTCTTGCCCGCTCATCGTTTCTTTTGCGACCATTTCCATTTCTTTTGCCAGGACGCCAAACCTTGGCCGGACAGCATACCACAGCGCCCGGTCAATAGGCATGCCAGCACGTATGTTTGCAGACGCCAAGAGAAGAAAATCGGGCAAAACCTCCTCAAGCCCGACGCGCCGCTTGTAGATAAGCAGGTCAATCACGATATAAAGGGCCAGCCAGAGCAGGAACAACACAAACAGGAAAATTGCAACCCATGTTGTCACGGTCAGCATCAGCACCAATAGGAATTCGTACCTGAAAAAGCTGTGAAACGTGTAAATCAGGTAGCCTGCCACCAACAGGTTTATGGCAACGCTAATCCTGAAAACCCAATTGGACATGATAAGCGGGCTTGCCTCTAATCCTGCTTTCAACAGGTAATTCTTGAGAATATGATGCCTATTGAGCTTTTTTTGCTCCCTAAGCTTCTGCCTCCGGGTTATTTCCCTCCTGTTCAGCTGCTTTGGCTTCAATAGCTGCCTGTGCAGGCTATGCAACGCTGGACTCTTTTCCTTGCCAATCCCCTGCAGGTGAGCTTCTGGAAGGGGACTGCCCGCATCTTTTTCATTAAGCATTTTGTTTCCTTTTTAAGCGCCAACAGCTGGCCTGGAAGAGCGGATGATTGACAAAAACATGTATTGGAGGAAGCCAACCACAACAGCGATTGTAAGCAATGTCAGCAGCCCAAACTTTATGGAAAAAAAGGCTGAGAAGACTATGATCATTATTATACCAATTGAAGGGAAGATAACGGCAACAACCATGTAAAACATCACCAGGGGGTTGAGCTTCCTGCCGTACTCCTTCACGGTTATTATCTGCTCATTCGCTATCTGTTCTATTGTTGAGTTAAGGGCACTGGCAAGGTCAGCACCTGTCTTAAGCGAGTTAAATATCTGCCAGAGGAAGCGCCTGAAGTTCTGCGATGGCGTGCGCTCAATACTCTCATTGATGGCATCCTCCATCGGAGTCCCGATGTCTATTCGGTTGATTATCTCCCTAAAGTACTTGCCTATTATCGGGTAGGCATTGGAAACGCTCTTCATTGCGTCATAAATTGGCACGCCTGACTCGAGCTCAATGACCAAAAACCTTGAGGCGTAAACGATTTCCTGGTCCATGTCGCGCTTCTTCTTCAAAATCAGGATGTCAGGGCGCTTCATGAGGTAGATGAACAGGAAAAAAAACACAATGGGAAAAATCAGAAGAGGCACCCAATAGACTATCTTCAGCTTGATGAAAATTCCTGCAAGCACGAAAAGAAGGAAAGTTGTCAGGTAGAAAGCCACCATAAAGGACTTCTTGACAAAGTCCTCTGACTTTTCAAAGACGCCTGCCTGCACAAGCTTAGTGCCCAAGCCGGGAAAAAGCTGTGCTATCCTCCTAAATGGCAGTATTCCCAGTTAAATCACCTACAATGTGCTCCCTATCTTCACAGGCCTTTCTTGCCGCTCTTGATTGCAGCCATAAGTCGGTCGTGGTTAGTGTAGTACTCAGCTATAACCTGGCCTACGTCATCAACGCCGTTTATGTTGTTCTTGAGCAGCCAGTTTAAGACCTTCACTTTCTCATCGCCGTCCTTGGTAATCTCGTTTCGCGTCATGCCCGTGTAAAGCTCAAGGCTGTTCATGAAAGACTTTGACTTGTTGGAATTGATAAGCTTGTCCTTCCTGAGGTCAAGCTGGACAAGGACATTTGCGGTTGCATCAGGCAGTATCTCGGCAATCTGGAATGTCCGCCTGATGCCTGTGCGCCTGTTTCTATACTGCACAAGTATGAGCGAGACCGCCGGCAGCATGCTCTTAGGGATGTCAATGGGCGGGCTAGTGACCCTTGTTATCGCCTCGTTTACATTGTTTGCATGGATTGTGGCGTAAACGCTGTGGCCTGTATGGATGGCTTCAAACAAAACTTCAGCCTCCTTCTTGCGCCTTATCTCGCCTACAAGGATGCGGTCAGGCCTCATCCTCAGGGAGTTTACGAGCAGGTCAAGCATGGAGATTTCGCCTTTCCCCTCAACATTAGGCAGCTTTGTAATCATAGGCACCCAGTAAAGAAACTTAGGAAGCTGCAGCTCATGAGTATCCTCTATTGAAATTATCCTCTGGTTCGGGGGGAAAAAGTTAGCCAACACGTTAAGCATGGATGTCTTGCCAGATGCTGTGCCGCCTGCAATCAGGGTTGACATCTCATACTGGACTGCAAGCCAGATAATAGAAGCGGCAAAAGGGTCAATGCTCTTTGCAGCCAGAAAATCAGTTATCGTCCACGGCTTAGATGCAAACTTCCTGAAAGTAATGGTGTTCCCCTTCAGGGATATCGGAGCGAGGGTTGCATTCACCCTGTCACCACTGCCCATATTTGCATCCATGAGCGGAGTCAGGATTGTTATCTGCCGGCCAACCCTCCTGCCAATTGAGGCAGCATAGTGCTTTATCTGATCCTCGTTTTGCATGAAAATGTTTGTCTTCAGCCAGCCGTGCTTCCTGTGGTAAACCCAGACTGGCTCATTGGAGCTGTTAATGGCTATTTCCTCCACGTTTGAGTCGCTCATAAGCAGCTCTATGTCGCCCAGCCCGAGGCTCTTCTCAAACAGGTAGCCCTTAAGGAGCTTGAACGTGCTCTCGTCAACGTCAGGAAAGTACTTCTCTATGAGAATTTCAATGGCCTCCCTGAAGCTGTCTTCCATTGCCGCGGTCTCCTTCGCGTCAGCTATGTCAATCATTCCCAGGCTTACCTGCGTTATCAGCTCCCGCCTTATCCTTTCAAGAACCAGCTCGGTATGCTCGGTAATGTGCGGGATGTTAACCTCATAAGTCTGGACATAATCGCCCTGCCTGGAATAAATCTGGATAAGAATAGGCACGTCATGGCTGTTGAAGCCATACTTATCCTTAATGTCTATTTTTCCGCCAGGCGCAGCTATCTGAAGGCTGACGTCGTGCACGCCTGCATTTGCCGGCACAGGCGCTTTTGCTGCAGTGACGCGCCTAGTGACAGAAGACTCTGCCACGCTTTGAGCAGCCTCTGGTGCCAAGCTTTGCTTGTGAGGCCAAAGCTTGAACTTGCCAAATCCCTTTAACCCACCTAATCTTGCCATCATTCACCTCTTTTTTGGCGGCTTTGCCGCCTCTGAATGCTAAAACTTCTGCAGCTGATCCATTAGCTTATACACTTCCTTCTGAAAGTTCTCCTTTTTCTGGCTCAGCTTCTTGAACTTGACATCAAAATCCTTAACAACTTCCGCCACATTCTTGGACTTCGATGTCAACTGTATGACCATGGCTTCCTTCGCCAGCGCCTTCAATTCATTCTTAATCTCATCCAAATCAGAATTGAGCTGGTACACAATGCGCTCAACGCTAGCCTTTTTCTGGAACAGCGCCTTGAACCTTGCGCGTATTTTCTCAGCTTCGTCCTGGCTGGCTTTGTCAATAACCTTTGTCTGAGAAGCAACCTTTTCCATGAAGCTGTTTTTCAATTCCGCAATCTTGCGCTCATGCTTCCTGCTCTCCTCAAGCAGCGGCGCCATGGTTTCGCTTTGCTTCTGCATGTCCTGCTTTGCCAAAGCTGCAAGCTGCTTGTAATTAGTTACCTTCGCAATGGCTTCGTCCACCACGGTCTTTCCGGACTTCAATTTCTCTTCAATCAGATAGTCCTTTTTCGCGGCCGCGTTAAGCGCAATTTCAAGCTGCTCCTGGTCTGCCTTGAGAAGTTTGGCAAGCTTCTCTTCTTTGGTGAGCTTCTCCTCCTCAGCAGTTATCTGGCTGACCAAATTTTCAATAGCTTTTTTTTTTAATAGAATTTGCGCATCAATAGCCTGCTTGTTCTCCATGAACTCCTTTTGCTGCTCAAGAATTTGGCTGTCAATATCCCGCTTCATCTGCTCGTACCTTGAAAGCAGGTTAAGCTCGCCCTTGGCATGGACAACCTTCGTGTCAAGTTCCTTGTTCAGCTTTAAAAACTCTTCCTTCAGCTTGCCTAGGGACACGCTATGCTGGTCAAGGCTCTGGAGCGTGGCATCTACCTTTCGGACAAAGCCAACCCTTCGCCCTGCGAACTGCTTTGCCCTTTCTTCAGCCTGTTCGCGCGTTATCTCCTTATACGTCAAGTGAGGAACGGAAAATTTATACTCTATGCCTATGACTTCCCTTTCTTCAAGAAAGTCGGCAAGCTCCTCCACAAGCTCTTTAGGCATTGAGAGCTGCTTGGCCGCTTCATCAATGGTTACCCTTTTCCTTTCCTTGATAAGGTCAACAAGCTTGTCAACGCCTGTTTTTATTGTTTTTATTTCAGTTTCCATGTGAACACGCCTTGCTTGGCTGCAAGCCACCTGCTTTGAAGAGCCTGCATGTAAAAAATTAGGCATCCCTGTTTTAAAAAGTTTTCTACCTTCAACTCACGCATCTTAACCGGATTTGCCTCATGTCAAAAACCACCGGTCTCTGACCGGTGGCATAATTTTTGACACTCGGAATTCCACGAAGCGAATTGTTTTTGAGCACACAGAACCCCACTCATCAAAGATGAGTGGAATTCTGTTGTTTTAAGCCTCCGCCAACAAGCAAGGCAGTCTGCCATTACCGGCCTGCTTTTGCTGCTGCCTACTTCTTCAAACCATCCACCTGGTACTTGTTAAGGTGCGCCGCGTCAAGCCTGAACCAGTTTTCGTATGTGCTATTTATAGCGTAAATAGTTGGAGTTGTGTTGCCAAAATAGATGTAATCAATGCCGCTGCGCTCATAGACTGTCATTCCCTGGGCTTCCAAGTCCGGTAGCCTCACAATGCTTTCAATCCCGACAGAAGAATCGCTCAGGTTTCCCTCAAGCCTCATCAGGAAGCTCGGGCCGGACGAATTCGTGTAATACCAGCTGTCGATGTGGCTGATGAGATTAGATGTATCAGTGCCAGAAGCATAATTGCCCTCATAAGGAGTGGCGTTTATTGCCCTTATTATCCTATTGTCCGTAAAAATCGTGTAGAGCGGGTCGTCAAATCCAACAATGCTGACGCTGGCGGTAGTGTTAACCTTCTTGTAGAAGGCTGCCGTGGAAGCCGTGTCGGTCACATTAAACGAATACGCCATCAGGAAATCAACGCTCCATGGAGATGACTGTTCTACAGCAAGAGTGTCAATGCTAAAATTAAGCACAATGCCCAGCTTGGCTGTCTCCACATTCATCCTGGCAAGCCATTCAGGCAGCGTGCTCTGGTTCATCGCAGAAAGAGCCATGCCATCCACAGTCCCATTCATCACAGCCTCCAAAAGAGCAGCTTTTGAGTCATTAATAAAATCGTCAGTCTTGAAAATCACCTCTTCAGCGCCCAAAACCGCCCTGAACCCGGCTATGAATAATCCTTTTTTTGCATCCTGCTCAAGCCCGCTTGCAAAGTTTTGCATGGCTAAAGTTTTCAGGCTTACCACCCTGTCACGGTCGCTGAAGCTGTAGCGATTCTGAAAAATCAGGGAAACAAATAGCACACCAAGCAAAATCAGAGCCGAAATGGTAAAGAACATCCCTTTCCTGCCCAAAAAGCTCAGCGTCATTGCCACACCCTTGATTCTGCCACGGTAGGCCCCCACAGTGACGGCACGCTCGAGAGTGTAACTATGCCAACACCAAGCTCTTCAGCCTCAAACTTTATGTCAAGAAGGCCGTCACCGTCAAAATCTAGGTGCTTAAGCAGCCTATAGACGGCATCATCCATTGCATCATCGGCAGTAAAGTTGGCCGGGAAAAAATTACAGCTCTCAGAGCCCGTATAGCTGCCCGGAATCAAAAGTGTAGCATTTGAGCCATCTTCAAAAGTAACCTGCCAAACGCAGCCATCAGCCTTGCTAAACGCTTCACCATTAGGCACTGAGTTTGGCACAAGGAGCGTGTAAAGCATTAGGTCATCAGGAGAGCCGCCGGAATAATTTCCCGGGGAAGTGGCCGTGCTTACCTTCATGATATTATCGCCAGTCTCAAAAAGGCTTGACTTTGCATACACCACAAACGGGTCGCCTAAAACCTTGTAATCACTGCCAAACTGCTGCAGGCTGAAAGCCTGCCTGAGCGGCACGCTGTTGCTCACAGTAAGGTTGTCAGTCCACTTGTCAGAGGAATACGAAGTTACCTTAAGCTGGTACAAAGTTGTGCCAGACGGCAAGTTAAATGTTGCCTGAGAGATATCATTGCCAAACCTTGGAGTCTCAAGCGTAACAGGTATAACGCCAAACTGCGATATGACATTCGGAGTGTAATTGTACTCTATGTAAGAATCGCCAAAGAGCAGGCTTGCGCCCGGCAGCCCGCCGCTAAAGTTGACAACTTGTGTAGTGTAAGAAACAGTATTAATCTGGTTGGCTATCTGTGTGAAGGCGCTAATCAACTGGCTGACATTTGTGGCATTATAAAAGCTGCCATTATTGCAAGCCATAGCTTTCAAGGTTACAGTATCAGCGGAAGAGCCAAAAGCTACGGTATTCACAGAAATATTATGCACATCGCAAGCTGTTTTGGAGGCATTGATAGCATCAGTCAGGGCAGTGCCGGGAGTAGTGTAGCACCTTCGATTTGCCTCACCATCGCTCATTACCACGATGGACTTATACCTTCCCGGTGAACTGTGGTTTCCAATATCTTTCATTGACGCTTCAACACCGCAGCAAATGCATGTTTCCCAATAAGTGTCCATATGGGTGGTTATGAAGTTATCAACAGCCACGGCATTGTCGGTAAGGTTTATGGCCCGGACTATCCCTTGGTTAAAAAGGCTAAAGGTGCCAGTGAGGTTCTTGAAAAAGTTGCCACTGTCGGTATAGCCAACCACACCAAGCTTATTGCCAAGGCTGCCAAGCAATATCGTGGTAAACGCCCTGCTCGCATTAATCGCAATATCTATTTTTCTGGCGTCATTAGCAGGGCACTTAGCCTGCCACCGCAAGGAGCAAACATTGTTGCCATAATCAGCCAGGGAGTAGTTCTCGCTGGTATAGTTGCAAAGCGCTCCGCCTAATATTGGAAAGAAAAACGGGCCGGTCCCGCAAATTCTTCTTGGAAACCCTAGAACGAATGGGCAGCCTGCATTCGCACACCACTCCATTGAACCTGAAAAATCGTTAGCCAAAACAACATCTGCATTGCCCATTCCAATTGAAGTTGAATTGCCTGTTCCAGAACCGAGCCTCACTGGCACTGAAGTTGAGCTGAGAGAACCGTAGCCAAGCTTGCTGGCAAGGTTGCTATTCGTGAGGTCAACGATCTGGACACCTGTGCTGTTAAGGCTAAAAACAGTCGCGTTGCCTATCGACAGGAAAGTGTTAAAGCTGCTGTTGTAATGCAAATGCGCAGTAAGCGTGCTCAAATCCCCCGGCACAAAAAAAGAGTCATAGATATTTATCAAGCCGTTAACGCCGGGAAAATAGTAGCGGTCACTGGTTGAACCATTAACTAAATTGATGACAGAATCGTTAATGTCAGAAGTTACGTAAGTCACCCTAAGAAAGCCGCCGCCAATGTAGCCTTGCGTGAAGTTAAAGGTTATGTTGAAAGAATTCAGGCCCGGCGTGAAATAGCCAAGGTAAGACGAGTTAAGCGTCCACTTGTCAGCACGCATTAAGCCACCGCCAGCATAGCCTTTACTGTAATAGCCTGCAAACTTATTGTTCACGTACAATGTGAAATTGTCACTCGGGTCAAGCTCAAGCGACGCATTCGTCACGTTGACAAAGGAATCAGGCAAAACCAGCCTGAATGACATGTTGCCCTGCCCGGTAAAGCCGCCAAAATAAGCGTATGCAAAGCTATTCTTTGCCTGGAAGCTTGTCAATTGGGCCCTTGATGAAAAACCAGAGGTAGGCTTTCCTTTGGCTATGCCGGAAACTATCCTCTTGGTTGAGACTAGTGACGAGGAAGCAGGCACGCTGCTGCCATAAACCTGTTCGCCGCCAAAAAAAATCCCGTACTCGAATTGCGGCGGCACTGCTCCAACTGTAAAATGCAAAAGCTCAATGGCAAGGCTGTTGTTACCGGCAGCCCAAAACTCGCCCACTTGCTCGAGGATTGTCCTGTTCAGGTCGGTTACAATGCCTAAGGCAGACCAGTTGGCAATCAGGGTAACATTCAACTCAGAAAGCCTGACAGTGGACAGGATGCCCTGGAGATCCTGGGAATAATGCAGGAGATTTGTCGTCCTTGACTCCTGAACGTACATTGTAGATGCTAGGATTAGCCCGGTGGCAAGTATCGCTGCGGCCATCATTGCGTCAACAGTAAAATAGTAGCCTTTTTTCATCCGGTCACCGTTCTAAACCCAAACGTAAACAACTAGCTTTACAATCTGTAAATTGTAAAATGCCAGCCTTTCGATGCTGATAAGATTATCTGGATCAGGCAAGATAGGGTTCTTGCACTTTTGAGGAGACACATTCAGGAAACTAACATTGGCATTGCTGAACGCGCAGCTGCCAAACGCCAAGGCACTCTCATTATTGTCCTTAAAAAAAATCAGGTAATTCGCGTTTGTCCCAAAAAGGCTGTAAGTCAGATTGGGTGAGATGTTGTAAAACATGGAAACCTTGCTGTAGTTCACCCTGTAAGAACCATCAGTAAGGCCTATTGTGCTAACATTATCAGGTGTCCAGCCTGCCGGCGAGCCTGCAGTCATCAGCGATGCCGAAATTGATTCGGCATCAGCGACCAGCGCGTCCTGCACGCGGCTCTCTGAAGAAGAGGCATTCGGGCTAAGCGAAAAAAACGCAACAACAGCCAGCAGGAAAATCATAATGGCTACCAGCGCATCCCCAAAAAAAACCTGCGCGTCAACTCCCCTCTTTTCAGCAGTTAGCATTTTGAACAGTACCTAATTAAGCAGGACATTACTGCCTACCTTCCGTATAGTATTAGCCCCCTTTGCCAGTGTGCCGTTAACCGGCTGAACTGCAAGCTCAACCATCTGCCCGCCCAAGGCTGCGCT
>ORMF010296465.1_pt1 | contig 17634 bp, 23 predicted proteins | sample 1779871 | NCBI WGS metagenome assembly ORMF01 (sample SAMEA104232316, study PRJEB22302) | groundwater metagenome | biome: forest; feature: aquifer; material: groundwater | place: USA | collected 2011-08-07 | depth 5.4 m
AACATCGTCGACACGCCGGGCCACGCCGACTTTGGCTCCGAGGTAGAGCGCGTCTTGCGCTCTATTGACTCGGTGTTGCTTGTAGTGGACGCCCAGGAGGGCCCGATGCCGCAAACGCGCTTTGTTTTAAAAAAGTCTCTCGAACTCGGCCTGCGACCTATCGTCGTCATAAATAAAATCGACAAGCCCGCCGCCGACCCGGCGATGGCTGAAGAGGGCGTATTGGAATTATTTTTGGAGCTCGGTGCCAACGACGAGCAAAGCAACTTCCCCGTGGTCTACTCTATCGGCCGGCAGGGGATAGCTAAACGCAAGCTCACCGACGAGTCGTCTGACCTCGCCCCACTGCTGGATACCATACTCGAGCATGTACCGGCCGCATCTTCGGCAGAAATGGCGGCCAAGCCCTTGCGCGCGCAGCCTTTTAATCTCGGATACGACAACTTTCTCGGCAGGCTCGCCGTGGTTCGTATCTACGAGGGCGTGCTTAAGGCGGGAGCGAATGTGTTTGTAAAGCATCTCAATGCGCCCGCGCGCGCTGGGCGCGTGCTCAAGATGTTTTCGTTTAAAGGTCTTGACCGCGTGGAGGTGCAAGAGGCTGCCGCCGGCGACATTGCGCTGGTGGCGGGCCTCCCCGACATCTATATCGGCGAAACAATTTGCGCGCAAGAAGATGCCGAGCCGCTCCCGACCATCGCGGTCGACGAGCCGACCATCGGTCTTAACTTTTTGGTCAATAACTCGCCTTTTGCCGGCCGTGAGGGCAAGTTTGTCACCGGCCGCCAGATCCGCGCGCGTTTGGAAAAGGAGCTCGAAATAAACGTGGGGCTTAAAATAGATTTTTCATCCTCCGAATATTTTAAAGTCTACGGACGCGGCGAGCTGCATATTGCGATTCTGCTTGAAAACATGCGCCGCGAGGGGTTTGAGATGCAGGTCTCACAGCCGCAGGTTATCTTCCACGAGGAGAATGGCGTCAAAATGGAACCGTTCGAGGAAGTTATAATCGACATCCCCGCAATTTATCAGGGAGCCATCATTGAGCGCCTCGGACAGCGCAAAGTAGTCATCAAAGACATGCGAACGCACGACACGCATGTGCGCCTTATTATGGAGGGCCCGACACGCGGCCTGCTCGGCTACCGCACGCAATTTGTACTCGACACGCGCGGCGAGGGTATCTTTTCATCGCGGTTCGTCGAGTTCCGTCCGTACGCAGGAGAAATTACAAAACGCGCCGTCGGCTCGATGATATCGATGGCATCCGGTAAAGTGCTTGGCTTCTCGTTGTGGAACTTGCAGGACCGTGGTGTGCTCTATATCAAAGCGGCAACCGAAGTGTATGAGGGGCAGGTTATCGGCAACACTTCCAAAGGCGAGCAGATGTTCGTCAACCCGACCAAAGGCAAACAACTCACCAACATGCGCGCCAGCGGCTCCGACGAGGCTATGCACCTTGTCCCGCCGTACGAACTCACCATCGAGCGCGGGCTCGAGGTCATGGGCGAGGACGAATATCTGGAAATAACACCGGCATCTGTCCGCCTGCGCAAACAACCGGGGTCGAAGTTTTAAAAAACATATAGTACAATTTGAGCAATGGCGAATCGCCACTTGAGACAAGATTTTTTTATTTTGCTCGCGAGCATCGCGGTTGCGTGGGCGATAGTGCATTTTAATGTTGTTGATACACTGCTTGCGCAGACCGGCAACTATGTACTGCTTACCGGTTTTATCGCGGGGATGTTCTTTACTTCGGTGATGACAACCGCGCCGGCTATGGCGGTGCTCGGCGTGCTCTCTTTCCATATCAATCCGCTGCTGTTGGCGGTGGTCGGCGGGGCGGGGGCCGTCATTGGCGATTATTTTATTTTTATGTTCGTGCGCGACCGGGTCAGTGACGACATCGCCTACTTGCTTAAGCGCACGGGGACGCCGCGGTTTTTCAAAATATTCCACCGCAAAACATTCAAACGCCTGCTCCCGTTCATCGGTGGGCTCATCATAGCCTCGCCCTTGCCGGATGAGCTGGGCTTGGCGCTGCTCGGGCTCGCGCATATGCGCACGAGCCGCTTTTTTCTGTTGTCCTACACCTTCAATACCACCGGTATTTTCCTCGTCGGGCTTGCCGCTCACTCGCTCTCGTAACACAATATTCATATACCCGTCTGCTATATGAGCGATGCTCATATACCCGTCGCTCGCGACAAATCAAAAGCAAGCTTTTGTTTGCTCGCTTCGCTAGGTTATAGTAAGACTTATGCGGAGTATTTTTTTAATTGTCGTGTTCATTTTTACGCTCGCGCCGCTTGGCGCGTCGGCTGCTCCTGCCAAGCTTGAGTACTCCGGCTGGCTGCCGTATTGGCGGGAAGCATCATCGACACAAGACGCTTTGTTGCATCTTAGCCAGCTGACGGAAATCAATCCGTTCGGTTATATCGTGCAACCGGACGGCACGGTTATGGACGCCATGGGTGTCGCAGACGAGCCGTGGAAGAGCCTTATTATTGCCGCCAAGGCAAAAAAGGTGCGCGTAATACCGACGGTTATGTGGAGCGACACCGAGGCGATACACCGGATACTCAGCAACACCGAGTCGCGCATCAAGCTCGAGGATGATATTACCGCGCTCGCCTTTAACGAGGGCTTCGACGGCATCGACATCGACTTTGAGGGCAAGCTGGCAGAAGACAAGCAATATTTTTCAACTTTTCTTAAAGGGCTTTACCAGCGCATGGGCAAAAAGTGGGTGATGTGCACCATCGAGTCGCGCACGCCGGTTTCGAGCCGCTACCTTGGTACGCCGCCGAAAGACGCAACGATATATGCCAACGACCTTGTGCAGATAAACAAATATTGCGACCGCGTGCGGCTGATGACCTACGACCAGCAGACCATCGACCAAAAGCTCAATGCCGCCGCTCTCTCTGCGCCGTATGTGCCTGTGGCTGACGTTAAATGGGTAGAAAAAGCGATTCGTTTGTCGATGCAGACAATCCCCAAACATAAGATTGTGATAGGAGTCGCCACCTACGGTTACGAGTATCAGGTAACGCCGCTCACGCAGTCGGGCTACCGCTACGACAAGCTGTGGGCGTTTAATCCGCGCTACGCGACCGAGCTTGCGGCTCAAATCGGTTCTAAAATTCAGCGTAATTCCGCAGGCGAGCTGAGCTTCTCCTACCTGCCGCAGGTTCAACTGCCGCCACCGCCGAAAGTCGACCAACAACTTTCTGATACGACGCCGATACCCGCGCCACTGCAGTCAGGCACGCCGGCGGCGGTGGTGCTCGCGACAGCATCCTATAACATCGTGTGGTGGAGCGACGCGCAGGCAATCAAACAAAAAATAGATTTGGCAAAGCGTCTCGGCGTCCGCGGCGTCGCTGTCTTTAAACTCGACGGCGGGGAAGACCAAGCCATGTGGCAGTATTTTAAGTAGGCACGTAATTATGAAAGCAAAAGCCAGAGCTACAGAACTCCTTTTACAAGCGGGTATTACTATAAACGGCAATAAACCTTGGGATATCCAAGTGCATGACGACCGTCTCTACAATCGAATTTTCAGAGGCGGCTCAATCGCGGTCGGCGAGAGCTACATGGACGGCTGGTGGGATTGCGAAGATCTCGCCGGCTTCTTCTTCAAGCTCCTCCGATCCAATCTTGAAGGCTCGGTGAGGCACATCGGCATGCTCTGGCACATTCTGCCTGTGCTTGTCTTCAACATGCAGACTCGAAGTAGAGCGTTGCGAGTTGGGAAAGAGCACTACGACATCGGCAACGACCTCTACGAAGCAATGCTCGGTCCAAGCATGGCGTACAGCTGCGGCTATTGGAAGAACGCGTCGAATCTAGACGAGGCACAAGACGCGAAGTTCGACCTCGTTTGCCGCAAGCTCGGCTTAAAGTCGGGAGACCGTGTACTCGACATCGGTTGCGGGTGGGGAAACTTCCTCGCATACGCCGCCAAGAAATACGGCGTCTCCGGTGTCGGCATCACAATCTCGAAGGAGCAGATAGCTCTCGCACGCGAAATCGTGCGGGGACTCGATGTCGAGATACGTTTCGAGGACTATCGTGACACGACGGGCCAATTCGATCATGTGGTTTCAATCGGCATGTTCGAGCACGTCGGCCCCAAGAACTATCGCGCTTACTTCACGAAGGTGCGCGAGCTCGTGAAGGACGATGGGTTCGTCCTTGTGCACACCATTGGTTCGTGGCGTACGACCTATATCACGGACCCGTGGTTCAACAAGTACATCTTCCCGAACGGCGTAACGCCCTCGGTCGCACGATTGGGTAAAGCGACTAACGGACTTTTTGTCTTAGAAGATTGGCACAACTTTGGGGCCGATTACGACAAGACGCTCATGGCTTGGTACGAGAATTTCGAGCGTGCTTGGCCCGACCTCAAGTCAAAGTACGGTGAGCGGTTTTTCCGCATGTGGCGGTATTACCTACTCTCCGCGGCTGGTAGCTTTCGTGCGCGACGCACTCAGCTCTGGCAGGTTGTTTTGTCAAAAAAAGGAGTAGTTGGCGGGTACGAACCGGTACGATGAATTAATCCAGTAAGTCAGACTTACTGTTACCCAAAACTCGGACATCCGATGTCCGAGTTTTGGGATTATAAAGTGTTTATAAAATCCGCTATCGCGTGATTTATGTACATTGCAAAAAGTTTGACAAAATAGCGTTATTTTGCTATGGTGTAGTGTATCAATGCCTGCATCACGGTTCCATAAAGGACCCTCGCGGTTCTCTCTCAAGACGCGCCCCCACGGCGCGGGCCCTGCCCGTTTTGGCGGAGGTAAGCCTCATTTCCGCAAACAGAGCTTCAATAGCCGGGGCGGGCGTCCGGCGCAAAAGCGCGGCCAACCAGCGCCTTTTTCGGACATCTCCAAATTCATCAACAAGGCGGTTGTCACCGAGGTCACCGAAATCTTTAACCCGCAAAACCAGTTCAGCGATTTTGTCATCGACGCTAGGCTCAAAACCAATATCATAAGCAAAGGGTACACACTGCCGACGCCTATTCAGGACCGCGCCATACCGCACATTTTGCGCGGCGAGGACGTCGTCGGCATCGCCAACACCGGCACCGGCAAGACGGCGGCGTTTCTTGTCCCGCTCATCAACAAAATCCTAAAAACGCAGGGCGAGCGCGTGCTGGTTATGGTCCCGACGCGTGAGTTGGCTCTGCAAATCGCCGATGAGCTCAAAGGCTTTGCCAAAGGGCTCGGTATTTATGGCACGGTCTGCGTCGGCGGTGCCAACATCAACCCGCAAATGAGCGAACTGCGCCGCAAGCCCGCGTTTGTCATCGGCACGCCGGGCCGGCTCAAAGACCTGCTCGAGCGCCGCGCGCTCAACCTCGGCGATTTCCGCACCGCGGTCCTCGACGAGGCCGATCGCATGCTCGACATGGGCTTCATCAACGACATGCGCAAGATTTTGGCGCTCCTTCCCAGCCCGCGCCACACGCTCTTTTTCTCCGCGACGCTCAACTCCGAGGTGGAAAAGTTGATAGGGGAGTTTCTGCGCACACCGACGCGCATTTCAGTCAAAACACAGGAGACTTCTGCTACAATCGACCAAGACATCGTGCGCGTTCCGGCAGGCAAAGACAAGCTCGACATTTTGCATGACCTGCTCATACAGCCTGGCTTCAGCAAGGTGCTTATATTCGGTCGCACCAAACACGGCATCGAGCGCCTATCCAAAAATTTGATCCAGCGCGGTATCAAAGCCGAGTCTATCCACGGCAACAAAAGCCAAGGCCAGCGCGTGCGCGCGCTCGATTTGTTTAAAAAGGACCGCGTGCAGGTGCTGTGCGCCACCGACGTCGCCGCCCGCGGGCTCGACATCAACGGCGTAAGCCACGTCATCAACTACGACCTCCCCAACACCCACGAGGACTACATCCACCGCATCGGCCGCACTGGCAGGGCAGGCAAGCGCGGAAAAGCACTGACGTTCATCGGCTAAAAATTGTATGGCAAACAACTCTCAAATCAATAAGCTCGCAGCCCATATTCCCAAACTTAAAGGGCCGCCTAAGCAGTACCAGCAGGACGGCCACTGGATAGTTAAGCCCGGCAAAACGGCCGTGCTCCTTTGCGCGTGCGGAAATCGCTATATAAAAACCCGCCCCCATCAGGCCGTGTGCCTGCGCTGCCTGTTTGGACATAAAAAGTAGTTTGCTATACTAGACCCATGAACACTACATCATGGGTTTGGGCTCTTGCAGCCGCAGTTATTATTGGTTTTGGCGCGTGGTGGTACGTTGCACAGGCTCCGACTACGGAGACTTCGGTAACTGAAAATAACACCGACCAAGGCATGCCGGACACCGGCGTTAAGGCCGCAGTCGATGTAACCGTTTCGACACTGCCGGCGTCGGCAAACGTTACCTACGGTCCCAACGGATTTTCTTCGGCGGAAGTTACTATTAAAAAAGGCGGTACAGTGACTTGGACAAACCAAGGTGGGGGCAACATGTGGGTAGCATCGGCTATGCATCCCACACACACCACATATTCCGGCACAACGCTTGCAGATCATTGTCCAGGAATGATGAGTGTAGCTTTCGATCAGTGCGCAAACGGCAACTCCTACAGCTTTACCTTCGACAAAGCAGGCACCTGGGCCTATCACAACCACAGTGTTTCAGGCAAATTTGGCAAGGTTATAGTAGTGGAATGATCACTCATCACGCGCGTACCGCGTATCTGCTGCTCCGGGTAGGGGCGGCGCTGGCGTTCTTGTATCCGCCTCTTTCCGCCCTTTTTGGCGACCCATACACGTGGTTAGGGTACTTTCCGCCGTTCTTGCAAGGATACCTGCCGGACATGGTGCTTTTGCACGCCTTCGGCGTCGTCGAAATTATAATCGGCCTGTGGATTCTCTCCGGATACAAAATATTTATTCCTGCGCTTTTGGCAACTGCGATGCTACTTGGTATTGTGGCGTTCAATCTCTCCCAGTTTGACGTTCTCTTCCGCGACATCACAATCGCATGCCTCACCTTTGCTCTTGCGCTTATGCATTGGCCTAAAAAAGAGGGTGTAGTATAGGGTAGCCAAATTTTAGGAGAGTGGTAGGCTGGGTGGTATGAAAGGAGCACTTATCGCTTTGGTTGCGGCTATTATTTTAGGGGGAGCAGGGTTTTTTGTATGGAAGGCTTTTAGTCCTAATCAGGCACCGGCGGCGCCGCAAGTGGCGGTAGACACGCGGAACACCTACGCCACCTCCACCTACTCGGTCAGATATCCGGGCAACTTTGCCTTAAACGCGCAGTATGCCTACGACCAGTTCGGTCCCAAAAAACTCATCAACGGCGTCAAGTTCAGTATTCCGGCCACGATGGCGATGGCTTCGACAAGCTCACCACAGGCAGGCACCAACTTGTCCGCAGATACGGGCGTTTCTGTCGAACAGCTTCCGCGCGCCAAAAACTGCACCGGCGACATCTACCTTATGGCGAGCGTCACCGCGCACAACGTAAGCGATAGAGGCACCGAGTACTCCTTTGCCAGCAGCACGGGCGCCGCCGCGGGCAACCGGTACGAGGAGCACGTGTACGCGCTCGCCACCAGCTCGCCTTGCACGGCGGTGCGGTACTTTATCCACTCCTCCAACATCGGCAACTACCCGGCGGGTATGGTGAGCGAGTTTGACCGCGCGGCGCTCCTCGGCGAGTTCGACAAAATCCGCCAGTCGCTTCGTTTTTAGTTGGGTGTAATATAGTGGCATTAGTAGCTAATAAATATTTCTATGGCTAACCAAAAGAAGGTGGGGTTGGTGTTTGCGGCGATGGTAGGGGGCATGCATGTGCTATGGTCTGTCCTCGTGTTTTTTAACCTCGCACAGCCGCTCTACGACTTTATCCTCTGGGCGCACATGGTCCATATCCCCGTTATTATCGGGCCGTTTGATGCAACCGCCGCACTTACGGTCATCATCGTTGCCGCGTGTGTCGGGTATGTGGTTGGCTATGCTGGTGCAACGGTCTGGAACCGCATTCACCGCGGATAGAGAGAAACTGTGTAGCTAAACCCTTTATATTTGATAGGGTAAGACCATGGGAGAAAAGATTGTGTGGGGTGTAGCCGCGTTGGTAGTAGGAACAAGCGCTTTTTCTCTTTTTAGTGGTACCTACCAAGCGGAGAGGGAGGCAAAATTGCAGCCGTATCGTTCTACTGAATCGGCGGTATGGGACAAGGACTGTGGAAATTTTGCTACGCACGACGAGGCTCAGGAATTTTTTGAGTCCGCAGGTTCGGGCGATCCCCATGGTCTAGATCGCGACGGTGACGGCCTTGCCTGCGAAAGCTTATAGCTAATTCCTTCATATTTGATAGGCTTAAATCATTATCCACAAAATTTGTGTAAGGCATACTTACCTGGGGTGCTAGAATGAGGACAAATGCTCCTCGCTGGGAAAAAAATACTATCACAAATAGAGACTAAGCCTTACTTCAAAAAGGACAATTTTGTGCTCTATCATGGCGACGCCATATGGTTGCTGAGCCAAATTCCTGAAAATTCTGTGGACATGGTTTTTGCCGATCCACCTTATAATCTATCTAATGGTGGATTTTCAGTACATGCAGGGCGGATGGTAAGTGTAGATAAGGGTGACTGGGACAAGAGCAAGGGTTTCGAGGGTGATTACAACTTCCATTATCAATGGATGGAGGCGTGTAAACGAATACTAAAACCTCACGGGACTTTGTGGGTAAGTGGTACCTACCATTCAATTTATCAATGTGGCCATGCTCTACAGTCGCTCGGCTATCACATTCTTAACGATGTAGCTTGGTTTAAACCGAACGCTTCTCCAAATTTGAGTTGTAGATTTTTTACCGCGAGTCATGAAACTCTTATTTGGGCTCGTAAAGAAAAAAAAGCAAAACACACTTTCAATTATGAACTGATGAAAGGAGGTCATTGGCCTGAAGATGCTCTGAAAAAGCCGGGTTTACAGATGCGTTCGGTGTGGTCTATGGGTACACCAAAGCCTGCCGAGAAAAAATTTGGTAAACACCCAACCCAAAAACCTCTTGATTTGCTGAAACGCATCGTCCTTGCAAGTACCAAGAAAGGGGATATCATACTCGATCCGTTTACCGGTAGCTCCACCACTGGTATTGTGGCGATTATGTATGACAGAAAATTTGTTGGCATAGATATGGAAAAAAACTTTCTGGAGTTATCAAAAAAACGCCTTTTGGATTTAAAATGATTAGAGGAGGTAAAAAAGGAGGTAGTACAAAAACGGGTCTCAATTTTGAGAAAACCTCGGATATTAATGTCCTTTTGGCTAAGACGCCAGGGTATTCTGTTAAAGGAAATGCAATTTTTTACAAAGGAAAAGAGGTAGCACATAGCTATAAGAAGAATGGGCTTTATGTTTTCCTAAAAAGTGAGGGGTTAGACTATAAAAAATATATCTCAAAAAGACTCCTCCCCGATGAAGCTCTTTATGTTATTGTCAACAACACCCTTTTTATTATTGAAGTTAAATTTCAAAGGGTCGCAGGCTCTGTAGATGAAAAATTGCAGACTTGTGACTTTAAAAGGAAACAATATGCAAAACTTCTTGCCCCTCTTAATATAGAGGTTGAATATATTTATATTTTGAGTGACTGGTTTCGGAAGAAGGAATATAAAGATGTTCTTGATTATATAATTTCTGTCGGTTGCCAGTATTACTTTGAGTACTTGCCATTACAAAAACTTGGATTGCCAGTACCGTTTAAATTTTAATTTTTTATTATGGCTGAGATAGCAACAGAAAAAGTAAGATTATTAGAAATTTTAGAAAGTGATGGCCGTATTATTGTGCCACGTTATCAACGCAGTTATTCTTGGGAAAGTGAAAACATTTCTGAGCTCTGGGACGACATTTCTACTACAATTCTAAATGAAAATCGGGAACACTTTGCTGGCGCACTAATACTCTGCGATTCATCTTCTAAGGAACAATTTAATTTTGAAATAGTTGATGGTCAGCAGCGTCTGATTAGTTTGACTATCCTGTTGCGCGCAATGTATGATAATTTGAATTCAAAAACTGGCCTTGCCAACGATTTATATGACCATATCGAACGTGGGAGGTATGAAGAAAAAAGATATTTCAAATTGACTCTTGGGGAATTGGATCAGGAATTCTTTAGATCTTTTATTCAAGAAAAAGATAGGCCCGCACAGGGTAAACGGGGGAAATATAAATCACATAAACGCATAGTTAATGCCTATAATTACTTTGACTCAAAAATAAAGGAATTAATTAAAGGAAAGCGGCGTGATTCCGAATCTATTCTTGAAGAACTTTTTAAAAAACTTAAACAGAAATTAATTGCGGTACGGATCAAAGTTGCTTCTGAGGTCGATGCTTACGCCATTTTTGAAACCATAAATTCAAAGAAGGCTGACCTCACTGTTTCCGATCTTTTGAAAAATTTTATTTTTTCTAATGCACATAAGGTTAATGAGCATACTCTAGAATCGGCAAGACAAAATTGGGATCTTATGGTAGAAGCCTTAGGACAAGAAATTGAAATATCACAGTATGTTCGGCATTATTGGATATCAGCATATGAACGTTCAAGAGACAAGGATCTCTATAGGAAGATAAAAGATTATTTTAAAAAAGAACCAGACAAACTTACAGTTTTCTCAAAAATGCTAGCGAAAGAAGCTGTAGTTTATGCTTCAATAGTAACTCCTGAAGATACCGAATCGAATAAAATGACTTTTGAATTGTTGTCTGATATTAATTTCCTTAGGATCAGACAATGCTATCCACTTATTCTTGCTACAATGGCAGAAAAGATTCCAAATCGAGATCTGCAAAAACTCTTAAGTAAAATAATCTCGGCCTCATTTCGCCGTGGTATTACTGATAAGAATCCAAATGAAGTTGAAGTTTTTTATGCTAAATCTGCAAAAGAAGTTCGGGAAAATGGCGTCACGGCTATAGGCCGCATCCTGGCCGGATTGAATGAATACAACCCAAAAGATAAGGAAATAAAGAGTTATTTAGAGGAGAATTCTATTGCCGAAGCATTGGCTAAATTTATTCTTCTCCATTATGAAAAGTCAAAATCAACAGAAGAAAAAATAATATATAGGCCAACCTTAGAGCATATAGTTCCTCAAAATCCAGAAAAATTGAGTGATTGGGGTATGACAGAAACTGAACACAAAAATTATGTGAATAAAATTGGAAATCTCACTTTAGTCGGCAAGAAATTCAATTCAGTAATGTCAAACAAACCGTATAAAGAAAAAATAAAGGAACTATCAAAGTCGGAAATTAATATCGCTAATGAGATTGCCCATAAATATAAAAGTTGGGGGAAGAAGGAGATTGATGAAAGAATGGATGAAATTCTTTCTTTTATTTTTACTCAATGGCCTAACAATTAATTAAACTATTTATGACATACAAGACCGAAGGGGTATTGGCAGTTGCGGCTGCTCCGATGGTACTCTTTAGCTCTATGTGGGACCCGAAGGTTTCCATGGTTATCAGCGTCGCGGCGCTCCTACTGTTTGCCCTCAACGAGTTCCGCAAAAAATAGTCCCCTTGTCTCAAAATAGGGCAGTGGCCGGAGCAGGTGGGGCGCGTGTCCGGCGGAGCCCCATAAACCCGCCGGCACGCGCCCCGCTCCACCCCTCATCCTCTCTTCTTTACCCTTTCCCCTTTCCCGCTCTTTTTATCTTTTTTCTGTCTTATCCCCACCCTCCCATTTCTATTCTAGCTTTTTGCAAAAAGCCGTATTAGACTTTTTGATATGGCGGGTACTGATTATCGGCGGATGGAGCGCATTGTTAAAGGCTTTGCCAATCATCGCCGCCTCCAGATGCTCGAGCTTTTGCGCAAAGAGCCCGAGTTGACGCTCGAGCAAATAGCCGAGAGGTTGAACATCGGGTACATGAACGCTTCCGACCATGTCCGCCGGATGGCTATTGCAGGATTGGTGATGAAGCGCAACGACGGTCCGCGCGTGCACCACAAACTCACTCCCCGCGCCGAGTCTATTCTAGCTTTTTGCAAAAAGCTGTATTAGAAAAACGCGTAGTAGTATAAAAATATGAACGAGCTGCAAACATACGCTCAATTTATACGCCCCTCGTGGGCGCCGCCCAGTTGGGTTTTTGGGCCGGTGTGGACTGTACTCTACGCGATTATCGTAGTGAGCTACGGCTACGTCGGCTGGTTGTACTGGCAGGGGAGGCTGCCGTTTATGGTGCTGCTCCCTTTTATACTCAACATCATTTTTAACTTAGCTTTTACGCCGCTGCAGTTTGGGCTCAAAAGCAACATACTCGCGGCCGGCGACATCTTGCTGGTGCTCGGCACGCTTGCGTGGGCGCTGTATGTAATATGGCCGCATGCGCCGTGGGTTACCTACGCCAACCTCCCGTACCTTGCGTGGGTGCTGTTTGCCACCGTACTCCAACTTACTATCACCCGGCTCAATTGGTAATGCGGCGCGGGAGGAGGGAATATTATAAAAAGCACCGCGCTTTGCGCGCGATATACTAAAGGTATGAGTAACAAAAAAGGCGCCGGCAGGATGGACTTCAACGCGCGGCGTCCGCAGGCCTCGCGCATGCAGCCTGTGGTGCGCAAGGCGGGCCTGCGCAATGCCAAAAAGCCCAAAGGCGGTAAGTAATCATATTTCGGGTATAATAATCCGGTCTATGGGGAAAATAATTTTAGGATTAGCGGCAGCGGCCGCAGTGCTGGGCGCGGGATATTGGTTTTTATTTATAAATGAACAAATTATGCAAGAGAATACCAAAGAAATTACAAAAGCGACGCTCCACACCACCAAGGGCGACATCGTCATTGAGTTTGCAAGTGCTGATGTACCTAACACGGTCTCCAACTTTATCAAGCTGGCAAAAAGCGGGTTTTACGACGGCACCAAGTTCCACCGCGTCATCAAGGGCTTTATGATCCAAGGCGGCGACCCGCTTTCTAAAGACGATGCCAAATCCGCGCAGTGGGGGACAGGAGGGCCGGGTTACCAGTTTGCCGACGAGATAGGCCCCGACAACCGCGATGTGGTTGGCACTATTGCGATGGCCAACGCGGGCCCAAACACCAACGGCTCACAATTCTTTATCAACACAGCCGACAACACCTTTCTCAACACCAAGCACACCGTCTTCGGCAAGGTGGTGGCGGGGATGGATGCGGTTAAAGCGATAGAAACAACCCCGACAGGCGCAGGAGACCGCCCCATCGAGCCGATGGTTATCACCTCCATTACGCTCGAATAAGATATCCACAAACTTGTGTATATTGTGTAGTTGCATGCCAAATATGTGCTAATATATGTGCATATGGGACCTATAAACAAGTCGCTGACGGGCAAGCAGAAGCGCGTGTTGGATAATATCCAGCTGTATATCAACGCCAAGGGCGAGCCGCCGACGCTCGACGAGCTGCGGCAGAATCTCGGGTTTAAGTCGCTGCGCACGGTCGTGCAATATATCGAGACTTTGGAGCGCAAGGGCTATGTCGTGCGCCGCCGGTACTCTCACCGCAACATCGAGTTGCGCACGGTGGATGCGGAGGGGCGCTCGACGATGCTGGTATCGGTGCCGGTGGTGGCCAATGTCGGATGCGATGACCTCTCGGTCTTTGCACAAGAGCAGACCGATGAGTTTTTGCAGGTGGACAAGCAGATTGTCGACGAAGTGCACGGCGAGATAGTCGCGGTGCGCGCGGTCGGCGACAGCATGGCCGACGCGGGCGTCAAAAGCGGCGATTATATTTTGGTACAATTTACCGACAAGGTTAAAAGCGGCGACAGGGTGGCGGCGATTATCGGCGACATGGTTACCGTCAAGCGGCTCGAGCGGCGTAACGGAGTTACAATTTTGTATCCGGAGAGCAAAGCCCCGAAGTACAAGCCGATAGTTTTGCGCGACAACTTTAAAATCGCAGGCAGAGTGCTGTGCATCATCCCTGCGGGGGTGGCAGAGTTTAACGACGTGGTGCCGGTGGCGCAGGAAGATTGGCGATGAACTGGAAAGAAAAACTAACTCCAGAGCAGTATGCTGTCCTGCGCGAGAAGGGGACGGAAGCGCCATTTACCGGAGTGTTGCTCAAAGAGCAGCGCGACGGGATGTACAAATGTGCCGCGTGCCAGAACCCTCTCTTTGCCTCTGACACCAAGTTTGACTCTGGTACCGGCTGGCCGAGCTTTGATGATGCACTACCAGGCGCAGTCAAATTTGTAGACGACACAAGCCATGGGATGACTCGCGCCGAGGTAGTGTGCGCGCAGTGCGGCGGACACTTGGGCCACCTGTTTGACGACGGCCCGACCAAAACCGGCAAGCGTTACTGCCTGAATTCAGTATGCTTAGAGTTTGGAGAAGGCGAGAAGTAGGCAAGATGGAGCAAAACAACTGTGACGGAGGGTCTGCAGCCGCGACGGCGGCGTGCAGTAGGAAAATTTATCAGCAGGAAATTTTCTGCCCTCCGGCACAGTTGGTTTTGCGGAATATATGAAACAAGAACAAGCGCTACAAATATTAAAGACGGGGGCTAATGTATTTTTGACCGGCGAGCCGGGGAGCGGCAAGACGCACACCATCAACATCTACATCAGCTGGCTGCGCGAGCGCGGGATAGAGCCCGCTATCCCCGCCTCCACCGGCATCGCCGCCACTCACGTGGGCGGGATGACCATCCACGCGTGGAGCGGTATAGGCATCAAACGCGACTTGAGCGACTGGGATTTAGAAGCACTGCTCGAGCGTGAGCCATTGGTGCGGCGAGTGCGCTTAGCCCACGTGCTTATTATCGACGAAGTGTCTATGCTCGACGCGCACACGCTTACCATGGTCGACCGCGCAGTGCGGACACTGCGCGGCAACGAGCGTCCGTTCGGCGGGCTGCAGGTTATTTTTGTCGGAGACTTCTTTCAACTTCCTCCCGTCCCGCCTCGGGACCCTGAGCGTAGTCGAGAGGGTTCAAAATTCGCGTTCGAGTCGTCGGCGTGGGAGGAGGCAAACCCCCTGCATTGCTACTTAAACGAACAGCACCGGCAGGAGGACGGCGTTTTTTTGGAACTGCTCGGGGCTCTGCGCGCAGGCAAGCTTACGGCGGCGCATAAACAGGTGTTGCGTGCCCGCGCCGAGTACCCGGAGGAGGGCGACCTTTCGACAAGGCTCTACCCGCACAATGCCGACGTCGACCGCATTAACGACGAGGCTCTCTCTAAAATCGACGGGCATGCCAAGGTCTTTGCAATGCGCTCCGAGGGAGGCAAAGCGCTGGTGGAGTCGCTCAAGCGCGGGTGCCTCTCGCCCGAGACACTCACTCTCAAAGACGGCGCGGCGGTTATGTTTACCCGCAACAATTTTGAGCACGGCTATGTCAACGGCACGCTCGGCACCGTTACCGGATTTTCCGAGGGCGGGTTTCCGCTCGTTCGCACGCGCGAAGGCGCGATGATAGAAGCAAGCCCCGAGGAGTGGCGCATCGACGACCGCGCGCGGACGCTGGCAAAAATTGTACAAATTCCATTGCGGTTGGCGTGGGCCATTACTGTGCATAAAAGCCAAGGTATGAGCCTCGAGAGCGCGGTGATGGACCTGTCGGCAGCGTTTGAGTACGGACAAGGGTACGTCGCGCTCTCGCGGGTGCGGAGCCTCGCCGGTCTGTACCTCAGCGGGTTCAACGAGCGGGCGCTCGCGGTGCATCCGCAGATACTGAAGCAGGACGGGCAGTTTCGCGGCGCGTCGTTGTCGGCGCGCGATGCGTTTGAAGCAATAGACAGCGGCGAACTGCAGTTGCTGCACAAAACGTTTGTGCAAAAAAGCGGAGGCAGAGAGCCGGTGCCGGGCAAAAAATCAAATTTCAAAGATTCAAATAATAAACAAGACCAAAAATCCAAATTAGAAACGATACGCAAAAAGTTCCCGAACGCCTACCGCCCGTGGAGCAAGGAGGACGACGCGCGCCTGACCGAACTCTTCCGCACCAGCGTCAAGGTTTCAACACTGGTTAAAGAATTCGGCCGCCAGCGCGGCTCTATAAGCTCCCGCCTCATCCGCCTGGGGCTCATAGAGCCTGATTTATAGCCTAGGGTACCGCTGAAAGATAACCGCACCCCATCCGTCATAGGAGGTGTGCGGTTATTAGCTATAAAAACTAACCTATGAAAAATCTTATTAAAATTCTCTCTACCGGTGTTATAGCAACGCTACTCTTGCCGACTCTCGCGCTCGCGCATGAGAACAAAGGTCAGGAGGTGCGTTTCGGCGCCAGTATAGAGCAGAGGCTCCAAAAAATAGAGAAGGGCGAACATAAGGAAGTTCGCGCCAAGGCGAACGCCACTGTAACCGCGGCAGCCGTTACCAAGAAGGCGGTCCGCATACAGACATCAGCGGACAGCATGCTCTCGTTCAATGACCGCATCGGCGCGCTCATTGCAAGCTCGAGCGCGGAGGGCAAGGCCGCCCTTGAGGCGAAGTTTGCGGCATTTAAAACCGGTGCCGCGGACGCTAAAGTACAGGCAGCTGCAGCCATAAGCGGCGCAGCGCAGGTAAACGCCTCAAACAGCACCGATACCAACGCGACTCTGCTTGCCGCGGCAAAAGTAGACCTTAAAGAGGCGAAAGGGTTTCTGCATGATGCCCAAAAGGCTCTGATGCAGATTCTCCGCTCGCTCTGGAACTAGCCGCGGTCTTCCAACAGACAGATAAGAAACCCCGCGATAGTGCGGGGTTTCTTTGTGCGTTATACTGCACTTTATGGAATTAGTGCGCGGCAACGAAGAGTTGGAGAAACTTAATAAGGAGCTCAATGACCCTGCGCGCCTGCACGCCTACAAAGCCGTGTATGACGACTATCGCTGCGCGCTCGTTCCAAGGATGTTGGGCGGTTTTTTGGTCGGATGCGGAAACTTGTTTTATGGCCGCGAACCTTCGTATCTAAAGTTCCGCGCGGTCGAGGTTATCGCCCGTGTGCCGTATCACTCGTGGTCTTCTGCGGCGTATACGCTCCTAACCGTATTTTATAAAAATGAGGCCCGCGCGCTCAAACTTGCCGGCATAACAAAGTTTGCCCGTCTGTCGCAGGACAACGAAACCATGCATGTGGTTGTCATTTCGCACCTTGCCGCCGCCGAGGAGCGCCCGCGCTTTTTGCTCCATACCGCAGTGCCGATGTGCTTCGCTTTTTTCTATTTTTGGTGGTCGTACGTGCTGTATCTGCTCAACCCGCGCTACTCGTACGAACTCAATTTTCTTTTTGAGCAGCACGCCTTCGAACAGTACAGCCGGTTTTTGGAAGTCAACGGCGAGAAATTAAAGCATAAAAAAATCGAAAGCGGCTTTTTAAGCTGGTACGGCCGGCATCCTGCAAACCAATACGAGTTCTTTCGCTCCGTCCGCAACGACGAGCTGATCCACCGCAACAGCTCGATAAGCGAGATTCAAAAATAATAATGATTATCGCAATAGCCCTAGCAACCTTTGTTTTCACTCTGCTCGGCGGATTTTTTGCCCTACGCCTGCGCGACCGCCTGCATTTGATACTGGGCTTCAGCGCGGGCGCGGTGGTGGCGGTTGCCTTTTTTGACCTGATGCCCGAGG
>ORMF010787867.1_pt1 | contig 17634 bp, 13 predicted proteins | sample 1779871 | NCBI WGS metagenome assembly ORMF01 (sample SAMEA104232316, study PRJEB22302) | groundwater metagenome | biome: forest; feature: aquifer; material: groundwater | place: USA | collected 2011-08-07 | depth 5.4 m
AGCCCTGCGGGAGAATGCTGCGTTTGTCCCTGCGGCTCTCGATCGCCGGCCCGAGACGATGCGCGTGGTGTTTTCCATCCAGAGAGTCGACGTCTACGATCGCAACTACTGAACCGTCTACACAACCCGATACGGAACCGCTTGCGGTAGCAAGTGAGTACAGTCTCTCATCGCATCTCCGCAGAATAAAACAGGACAGTCTTGAAGAGTTTTGCTGAAGTAGCTTGATCCGAAAAGGACCCGCTCGCTAGCGCAGGCGGTTCTATACCGCACGTCGAGCTCGATCCCGCACCGAGCGGGCGAACCGCGCTTCGATAACTCCGCCTCGTTTTTTGCCTAGTTCTGCGGTCAGCGCCGGATAGGTTTCCCCTACTGCCGGCAAAGCTTCCGCCTCCAGAAGCGTTTCCACGCGCGCAATTTCCTTCTCGGATCCTTCAATCTCCATGAACAATCCAAACGGCAGCTCATCTACAGCAATCTCAGCTTTACCGATCTGCCAATAGACGCGGCGCTTTTCGTAGACCAACCATGGACGAAACTCGAGTGATCGCAGAATCGCCGCCGTGGCGTCGGCGTCCGCGACTCCTGTCTCTTCTTCGCGCTGATGTTTGATCGAAGACTTGCCGGGAAAGCGCTGTTTGAAAGTCAGCAACGCACGACCGTTAACCCGGCGCAGCCGCAATGAACAGCCGCCGAGTTCGAGCCGGCCACCGCGATAAAGAGTGTTCTCTTCGAACTCGAGATCACTCGGCGAGGCGCCCAGCTTGCGCAGTCGTCGCACAATTGCATCGCGCTGCTTCTTCGTGAGGCGGTATTTCTTTTCAATCTCAACTGGCATTGTTTGGTCCTGGATTTTCGATTTCAAATTCCGAATCTAAATACTGTGGATGCCTGAGCTTTAGGTTGAGCAACTAGAGACCTGTAACAAGGCCGGAATTCAGACGCATTAGCCAGATCCCGATTTAAGATCTCGAATTCGAAATCGAAGAATATTCAGGACTGTCGGACCCAGAGCCAAACCTCCGGAATAGTGGCCTTCTTTCCATACATCAACATGCCCACTCGATATATACGCGACGCCAGCCAGACCAACCCTACGATGGTCGCAATTCCAATCCCCAGTGACAGCAGAATCTGCCACAGCGGAGGCGTTTCGGTGACAATGCGGACCAGCATCGTAATCGGGGCAAAGAAGGGAAACATGGAGGCCCAGAACGCCAGAGACGAATTCGGACTGCGAATGATATTGAAAGAAAGATAGAGCCCGGCAACCAGCATTAGCACCACGGGCAGGGCCAGTTGCCCTCCCTCCTGTGTCGTCGTCACCATTGAGCCCACCACCGCATAGACGGTCGCGTAAAGAAAAAACCCCAGGAGAAAGAAAATAGCGAAATATAGAAACATTATCGGCGGGATGCGTGGCATCCTGATCGATGATCCGCCGGCAGCCCAGGCTGAAAATATCAACAACGCCATCGCCCAGATTCCCAGTTGTGTCAACGCGACGAGCGAAACACCGACGAGTTTGCCTATCATTAACGGGAATGACCGGATTGATGAAAACAGAATCTCGGCGATGCGCGTTTCTTTTTCCTCGATCACGGCTCCCAGCACAAACTGACCGTAGAGCAGCACAGTCATGTAGATTAGAAAGCCTACACCAAAGACAAGATAGAAGCTGCCTTCACCCTTGCTCTCTTTGCCACCGGCGCCGGTCGTCTTAAGATCTATCGGCGCGGATGCCGCTTCGACCGCTTTCTCATCAATCCTGGCTTCCGCCAACCGCTGCCCCCGGACCGCGCGGCTGATAGCGCCCGCGACATAGTTATCAGTGAAGAGATCGGCGGCATTGCGGGCCCGATACTCTGCCTGCCCTTCCTTGAGAAGGTTAGGGGGCAATACGACGTAACCGTCAAGCTCCCGGTTCTGGATTCTGGTTTCCAGATCCTTCCTGATGTCATCGATCGCCCGGCCCTTGATTGGAACGTCTTCGACCACGTAACTGCCCCGAAACAACTTGCCTGATTGGTCGACGCGTTCTTTGGGATTACTTCCCGCGGGTGACTGGTCCGGTGTCTGTTCATCATTATCATCATCGTTCGAAGTTCTCTTACCGCTGGTTAACTCTTTCGCCACCCGCTCGTACATCTTGCCAGTCTGGTCCACCACGGCCAGCCGCGTCGGGCCGCCGGATTTTATGCCCAGCATCATGGCTGGCACGATAGTAAATCCGGCCATTAATAGCGGACCCAGGACCGTCGCAACCACAAAAAACTTCGTGCGCACGCGCTGGATATATTCACGCTTAACGACGGCAAGGAATTTTCTCATGCGACTTCTCTGACTTTCTCGATGAAAATGTCGTGCAAACTGGGCTCGACCAATTCAAATCTGGTAATTAGTACGTTCGCCTCAACCAGGCGCCTGAGTAACTCCTGGGGGCTCGCGCCGGGAACAAGCAAGACCTCCGTGTCGTCGCCGTGCTGACGGATGCTGGCAACCAGCGCCGGGTCGTTGATCAAACCGTCCTCGCCCTGGAATTGAAGAGCGACTGCGTTGCGCGAAAAGCTACGCCTGATTTCACGCAGCTTGCCGTCCAGGACTTTGTGCGATCGATTAATCATGCAAACGTCATCACAAAGTCTTTCGGCAATCTCCATCTGATGAGTCGATAGAATAATGGTCTTGCCCGCGGCTTTCTGTTCCAGGATGGTTTCTCTCATCAACTCGACGTTGACAGGATCCAGCCCGGAAAACGGTTCGTCCAGAATCACCAGATCGGGATCGTGTATCACCGCGGTGATGAACTGTACTTTCTGCTGCATACCCTTTGACAGTTCCTTGGTGCGCTTCTCTTTCCAACTGAAAAGATCCAGCTTCTTGAGCCAGGCATCAATCCGCTTCTCAGCCTCAGCGCCGCGCAGGCCTTTCAGCTCCGCAAAGAAGCGGAGCTGTTCACCGATTTTCATGCGCTTATAGAGGCCGCGCTCTTCCGGCAAATAGCCGATGCGATCCTGCATTGCGGTGCTCATCGTTTGTCCGAACAGTTCCACGCGCCCTGAATCAGGAATGGTGATGTTGACGATCATGCGAATCGTCGTGGTCTTGCCGGCGCCGTTCGGGCCGATGAGACCAAAGACGCGACCGGGCCGAACCTGCAGGCTAAGATCGCTGACCGCAGTAAAGTCGCCGAAACTCTTCGAGACATGGTCCAGAACCAGAGTGGGCTTGGGGTCTTCCATAATGGTGTTTGTTACGAGATCGTCTGGTTGACGGTTTCAGCGCGCGTGTCAGAAGCCCGCGCGTAAGCAAGGGCAATTTTCGTCTCGCTCGGGCTATCGGCCCCCGCCAAAACATCAGCACTGGCGATTTCCTCATCACGAGTGCTGGCGAGCGTGGCCCTCCCTCACGGTCGGGCTTCTGACACGCTCTCTTGCAGTCTGGTCCTAACGCAGCATGAGGTCAGCACCACCTGCGTGAGCGGGTGGGCCCAAAAGCCAACTACTATTGAGTGTTTGATCCACCCGCTCACGCAGGTGGTACTGACCTCATAATGCAGTTGAATCATCCTACAAGGCAGAGACTAAGCTGCTCACTGTTCAATTCGAAACGCTAAGTACAACCCCGAAGGGTCAAGATTGAGTTCTTCAATCTGATCCACGGACGAGAAGCGGGGACCAGTGACCAATTCGTGCTTGAACGCTTCGACATGCTGCGCTGGCCCTTCCGCCAGTACCTCAACGCGGCCGTCATCGAGGTTCCTTACATAACCGACGACCTGGTGCCGCGCAGCGGCGCGCTGCGCAAAGAAACGATAACCCACGCCCTGCACCTCACCAGCGACAAAAAACTTACGTGCAATTGGAGACATATCCGGTAAATTGAATTTAATACCTCGGCGGCCGGAGTGCAATCCGAGGATCGCGAAAACCAGCGAAACTTTTTTCTTGATCAGTCCGTAACTTGGCGTAAACTTCGTCAAAGCTCTCTGTGATCGTGACGATTCGATTGAAATTCAGCGTCTCTTCAGCGAGGTTATCAGGAATGATTAGCACCCGAACAGTGGCCGCCACGTTTTTGGCCCTGGCCAGCGTGGCGATTTGTCTTCCATCCGTTGCGGCGAAGCCCGTCGAAGTTCCCGTGGTCTACTACAAACTTCCGAACGGATTGAAAGTGGTCATCTCTGAGGACCACGTGGCTCCGGTCGTGACGGTGGGCGTCTACTACAACGTTGGGTTTCGCGTCGAACCAAAGGGACGGACCGGCTTTGCTCACCTCTTCGAGCACATGATGTTTCAGGGTTCGGCCAACGTGAAGAAGTTTGAGCACGCGAAATATGTCGAAGCCAACGGTGGCAGCACCAACGGGCACACCGATTTTGACTACACTAATTACTACGAGACGTTGCCGAGTAATCGCGTGGAGATGGGTCTCTGGCTGGAATCGGATCGCATGCGCTCGCTCGACGTCAGCGAAGAGAATCTGAAGAACCAGCAGAACGTAGTCAGCGAAGAAATTAAGGTAAACGTGCTCAACACGCCGTACCAGTTCTTTGAGTGGATCGATCTTTGGCAGAACGCGTTCACCAACTGGAATAACTCGCATAATGGCTACGGCGATCTGGCCGAGGTGAATGCCGCCACAATCCAGGATGTGCGCAACTTTTTCAAAACCTTTTATGCGCCGAATAACGCCGTTCTGACCATCGTCGGCGACGTCGATGCAAACGAAGTGATGCGGATGGTCGAGAAACACTTTGCCAGCATCCCCGCGCAGCCAAAACCTCCACAGTCCGATCTTACTGAGCCGGCCCAGACGCAGGAAAAGCGGGTGAATCAAAAGGACAAGCTGGCAAATCTGCCCGCACTCGCAACCGGTTATCACATTCCGGCCCAGAGTTCGCCGGATTTTCCGGCGATGGCCCTGCTGGTCCAGATCCTTCAGGGCGACGACAGTTCGCGCTGGTATCAAAGGCTGGTCAAAGAAAAGGAGTTGACGCTCGATCTGTCCGGCGGACTGAACTATTTCGGCAACGAATTCGATTACAACGGACCGATGATCATGACTACGCGAGCGACTTACAAGCCGGGGCATACCGCTGACGAGGTCGTGCGAGAGATGGATGCAGTAGTGGCCGACGTGGTGGCGAAAGGCATTACCGAGAAGGAGCTGGCCGACGCAAAGGTCCGCTATCGATCTAACTTCTACAATCAGCTCGAATCGACTTACGGCAAAACCCATCTATTGTCGGTGCTGGCTCTGTTCCGAGACGATCCGAAACAGATCAATTCCCTGCTGACTCCTTTTGAGAGTGTTACGGCCACTCAGATTCGGGACGCGGCTAAGAAATATTTGGTGGCCAGCAATCGCACTGTGATTGATCGCGTGCCTGAGACCAAGGCTGCTGAATAGTCGGTAGTGGTTTGTATCTGAGTCTCAGAATTGAACCGTTTATGTCATGGTTTTGGATTTAACTCCCTTCTCCATTTGGGAGAAGGGCTGGGGATGAGGGTGCGAAGCTTAGTGCGAAGTGGTTCTTGGAATTATCAGTCGTGTTAATGGAGGACAACACGAGTCAAAAGGAGATTCGCGCTCAGCCCCTCACCCCAAGCCCCTCCCAAAGGGAGATGGAGTCAAATGGCAATTGAACCGTGGCTGATTGCGCTACAACTTGAAATCTGAACCGAGCCCGTTGGTTTGTGACATCCGCCGATCTCATTGAAAGGTATCTGAACATGAAGATGCTGCTTTCCATTCTGCTGCTGGGATTCGCGATCGCCGTTCCGGCCGTGGCTCAGCAAAAAACCCCACCTCCGCCGGGCCCGGTGCGCCCACTCAACCTTCCCAGGATCACTGAACGGAAACTGAGCAACGGCTTAACTATAATCCTGGCGCCTTTACCGAACGTGCCCAAGGTTACCGCAATCCTGACTTTCCGCTCGGCGACGACTGCGACTGATCGGGAACAACATCCGGGCATTGCGTCGATTGCCGCCGGCGTGGCCTATGAAGGCACCGAGAGCCGCACCAGCAAACAGATCAAGGAAGAACTGCGCTCAATAGGCGGCGCGCTTGGTCTGACGAGCGATGCGGACTCTTCTTCTATGACGGCGTCGGCGTTATCTGAATTTTCGACACGCCTGTTCGATCTGATGAGCGACGTGACTCAACATGCCGCGTTTCCAGAGAGCGAGCTCAAGCTGGCCAAGGACAACATGATTCAGCAGATTCGCGCGGGCCGCGCCGACGCAGGCTTTCTGGTTAACGAGCGATTTCAGAAAGCGGTCTTTGGCAATCACCCGTACGGCTTTGTCGTCCCCGACGAGAAGTCAATCAATGCGCTCACGCGCGCAGACCTGCGCCAATTCGTTGAACGCAACTATCTACCCAACACTTCGCACCTGATCGTGGTCGGCGATATCGATCCGGACAAGACCTTTGCGGAAATTCAGAAAGCGTTCGGCGCGTGGAAGGCTGGGACGGTTCCCGCTCCTGACAATCCGGCCCCGCCTAGTCGAGATAGGCGCCAGATCTACTTCGTTAACCGGCCCGGCTCGATTCAATCGGCTATCTACATCGGCAACGTCAGCATTCCGCGCAAAGACAAAGACTACTTCGCACTGCGGACGGCAAACACGATTTACGGCGGCTCGTTCTATTCGCGCCTGACGCGCAATATCCGCGAGGCCAAGGGCTATACCTATTCACCCTTCAGCTCGTCGAACACGCAGGCTTACTCAGGTTCATTTGTGGCCGGAGCCTTCGTCCGCAACGAAGTCACTGGCCCAACGCTGCTTGAAATCCTCTATGAACTCGACCGCATGCGCGTGCTGCCGGTGACCGACGAAGAATTGAAAGCGGCGAAGGAATACAGCATGGGCAACTTCTCAATTGAGCTGGCAAGTCAGGCCGGTCTGGCAGGACGAATTAACACCGTCTACACGTATGATCTCGCGAAGAGCTTCATCGAAGACTTTCGACCGCGGATCGAGGCGCTGACTACCGCTGATATTCAGCGCGTCTCGGCGAAATACTTCGACACCTATCGCGCGGCGATCGTGATCGTGGGTGACTGGGACAAGGTGAAGGACCAGGTAACGCCGTTCGGCGATGTGACCATGTATGACACTGATGGGAATGTGATTACAAAGTAGCTTTGGTCTTCCCCCCATCTCCCTTTGGGAGAAGGGACGGGGACGAGGGCTTGCGAGAGGAAACCATACCCCTTATTTGTGCTTCGTAGGTGGCGAGTGACATTCAAAGACAAATGCTTCGATTAGGGTCGACGCTCCAGTAATCCCTCTCCCCAACCCGCTCCCAATGAGAGAGGGAGCAACGATTTCTAATTCCCGCTGCGCAACTCGACCACAGCGATACCTCCGGCAGCAATGTTGAGGGTAACGCTATCAGCAGTCCCGGCTTCCTTCTTCACGGTCAAAGTTCGATCCGAAGTCCATTCGTTCGCATTCGAAATTCCCGCGCCACGCAACCTTAGCGTCACGTTCACAATCGCCCTGCGATCGACTTCAGCCATTCCCTGCTGCGGCTTGAACACGCCGTTGTCGTTAAAGAGCGTCACCACCCATCCGCGAGAGCTTCGATTGATCATGTATTCGACGTCGCCTGCGACGCGAACCGGGGTCGCTTCACTGGCAAGATGAGCGAGCAGGTGGGCTGCAAACGGAGTTATGCGTTCATCTTCACCCAGGAAATCGGGTAGAGCAACGAACACCACTCGACCGCGGCCAACCTTGTTCACAGTAACGAGTGGATCTCCGGTGGGCACGGCAATCAAAACCTCGGCGCCTTTTGCTTCCACCCGATCGTAGCGAAATATTTGCCCGCTCAAATCCTGTGCTGGTTCGTTTGGAGACAAACATTTCGCGTTATGGGCTTCGGCCGTGGCGCCGGTTAGCCGAACCCCGAGCAGATCGGCTGGCAGGCCTTTGATTTGAGCGGAGTTAAGAACCAGCGTTCCGCCGTTGCGAACGTATTGAGTAAGGCGCTGAGGCCAGTTAACGCCCTCCCTCACGGTCGGGCTACTGCCCCGGTCGGTCGCGGGCGCAACCTTGATCCAGTCAATCTGTCCCCCGACTATCAGCGCCCGATAAGAATCGATCGCATCCATGTGCGTTGCGGACGTCACTACCACGTCAAAAATGTTTCCGAAGATTCCCGGCACAAAGGCCTGGCGCTCGCCGCTGGCAGGCTCGCCCTCGCGCACTAGCCCTGGATAGTAAGCCGCGCCAAACAACTCGCGCAGTGCGCGATCGCTGCGACTGATTTGAGAAACTCCAAACGGCCAATGCGGATAGTCGGTCATCTCCCAACCGTGCGCCGGGTCAAGCAGAAAGGCGATCGGCGTATATGGTGTGCCCGGATCGGGATGTTTCTCGGCAAACCGGATAAACTCTTCGGTGACGCGCCCCAGCGGATTGAGTTGAAAGGGATGTTCGCCCGGGCCGGGCTTAAAAAATTGATCGAAACCCTGCTCGAGATAGATCGCCGACGCGCCGGACATGTAATAGAGATAGTAGCTCTTGCGACACCACGAGAGCGATGGACCCATAGTCGCGCCATATCGCGAATGAAAAAAGTTGTCGGGCCCGGCAAAGTTCTGTTGCTTGGTGAACGTCGTGGCCGAGTCGCCAAAGTTCGGCGCGTGATAATAGAAAACGTCGCCGCCATACTGGCGCGCCGCTCCGCGGTTGAATGCGAGTCGCATCGCGGTCATCGGTTGCACCGCAGCGGTCTCCATGCCAAAGGACCGCACGCCCCATTCACCCAACGCATGGGCGAACGAAGTGCTGGAAGTAGATTGCGCCGGAATCATCTTGTCCCACATCGGTCCGGTTTCGGTCTTGAACATCCTGCTCCACTTCCGGGTCAGAGCGTCGGTGTAGAACGCGCGGTGCGCGGCGAGCAACTGGGTACGAGTCATGTCCGGTGATACCCTCAGATACTGCGGCGCTTCATCCCAGACAAAACCAACGCTCTCTCCGGAAATCCAACCCACGAATTGATCGCGCAACTCTCCGTTCAAGAGTTTCCAGGCCGCTTGCGCCTCGGCGTCCGAAGCGAAGTTCGCCGTGCCGTAATTAATTAAGACCGCAAAGGGTGATTTCGTCTCAGCGAGATAACGACGAAAGGCGCTGCCGCCTTTGAGGAGCTCGGGCAGATCGTTGATGTAGACGGTCGGCGCCACCAGCCTGGAATCAAAGATCGGAACGTCGCGCTTGCCCGCGTAAGCTTTGACAAACTCATCGATCGGCTCGGCATTAAAGGGATAAAGCGGGCGCTCACCCGGAGGCTTGTCGTAAAGCGGCCAAAACTCTTTGGCGATGTTCCATGGCATCACAAAGTCGCGACCGGCGATTTTCGGACGCGCCCATGCCGCCGGCATATCTATTCGCGAACTATTTTCGATTAGCGGACTAAACGGCGCGCGCGTCGGGCCACTTCGCGCCCTTGCTGCGTAATTCGCGCGACGAACGTTTCCGTTTTGTTGGCCCAGTCAGCGTAGCGCACCCAAATTTCGTATTCGCCGGCCCGCGGGATTTCGATCTCTTGCCAGATAACGCCGCGTTTTTCGTCCGCAGCGGCGGCCACTGAATTCCATTCGCTCTCGCCGCCCTGTGTCCACTCAGCCGACACGCCCGGCCCGCTGATTGACCAGCCCGGCGCTTTGGTTGCGGACAAATTCAGGTATGAAGGATTTAGCAGTGGCTCATGTCGCGACGTTTCGGTAAGACCGCGCATGTTTTCGGTTTCGTACCAGAGATACTCGAAGGTGGTGCGAGGTTCGGCCGAATGAAGCGGTGCGGGCTTAGCCAGCAAGCCGGCGCCGATACAAGTGAAAGTAATCAGGGCTGTAAATAAGAGACGATTCATTTCGTGGCACAGACTCCAGTCTGTGATTGAATTAGTCCGGCCCTATGTTTCCAGAACTCGCGCAGCGGTGGGAGCATAGAGCCTGGGGCGGAGCATTGCGAAACCCAGGCTTTATGCTCGCCCGCTTCGCGGGCTCAAAGCAATTTTCACTACCTTGATCAGAGCTTCCTTCTAGTCTGTGATTGGGTCTTGGCTAACTTGGGATCACAGACTGAAGTCTGTGCCACTAATGGCCGATCTGCCAGAGCTTGAACGCATTAATCGGATGAACCAGCATCAGTATTTCCAGAAGCAGACTGTCCCTGATCCAAATCAGCAGCACCGCCTCAGTCAGGAAGAACAACACCAGCGAGCGGAGCCAACCAAGCTTCCGCGCAATCATAAAGCCAATGCCACAACACATGATGTCGCCTAACGAATTCAGCACCGTATCGCCCTGGTAACCCAGGGCCGCCGTCGCCGCGCGATAGTGTTCGATGACCGTGTTTGTGTTTTCGATCAATTCCCAAACGGCTTCGATCGTGATGGCCAGACAGAAACGCCATCTGGTCGACAGTCCGCGAACCAGAAGTGTCAACAGGCCGCAGAACATCAACCCATGCAGGATGTGCGTAAAGCTGTAAGGGTCAAGGAAGGTCTGCGAAGTGAGCGATCCCCAGGCATCACTCGTCCAAAGGAACGCGCGACCGCACGAACACGTCCACGAGCGGCCCTGGTGATGAAGTTGAACTGCCGTGGCGGCCGGAACAAATCCGATTACCAGCCACCACCAAAAGTTTTTCTTGTTTGAAGCGAACAATTTGGCGAGGCGCCCGACCGAGTGATCAGCCCAGCGCGTCCAGGCATTCAACCATGGTGCGCCGCCGGCAGGTAAACATCGGTGTGTCGCGCAGTGTAAAACTGCTGGCCTTGGTTTCGCGTAACTCCTGAATCAGGTCCAGAAATTCGGAAGGACTATTAGTTTCGAAAGCGACCACAAACTCCTGGTCATCGAGCCCGAACGAGTAGGTCGTGTGCAGCTTTACCGAACGATACTTCGAACCGATGCGTAAATTCTCGTCCATCATCTCCTGGCGTTGTTCCTGCGGGCGCGCATACCACTCGCGGGTTCGTTGCAGCGGACAGACAAACAGATAATCCGACTGGCCGGGCACAACGTGCACGCGATCCTCAGCCTGCTCGGGACAGTCCCTCTCGATGTACATGGACCGTTTGGTCATTGAAAGGAATGACAACGTTGGCTCGACGTACCTGGCCATTGAAGTCTGATTTAGCCGGCCCGTCATCTCCTGGATCGGATCGAGGGCAGAGGCAATGCGCCAAATCATGAAGTCGGCACTCGTGCGCAGCCCTACCGTGGAATAAGTATAGATGAGTAGCTGTCGCCGAAAGTCATCGATGGTCTTAATAAAGCCCTGCTTGCATAGAACCTTCTCACCATCGTCAAGCATTCTCCATTCAGGCCGCGCGCGATAGAAAGTGAAGTTGACGAACTGCCTGGGAAGTTTACTCTTGTGCTCTTCGAGTTCTTCAACGTTGGGCGCCAACCGCAGCGAGCCCCGTGTAGAGTTGTTCGTCTGATCGCGTTCAGTGGTCATCCCGAAAAATTTCGATCTAAAAGGGAGTCTCGCTCGTCTAAAACTTGTCGCGCTAGAATGCTTGAGTGTGGCGCGCACCTATTCTGCCTTTTGTCTTTACTGCTTTGCAACCGGGCAGGAGGCGACGTCTGACTCTGGCTGTGACCACAAAACGAGTCGGCGGCGACCCGGCATGATATACTCCCGGCGTTCGCCAAACTCAATCGATGACTATCTGGAGAAATCGAGGATGAAACGTCTATCACTCGTAGTGATTCCCTTTGCGTTGGTTTTGGTGGCCGCGTGCCAAACTGCTAAGACAGTCAGCACGCCCAATGCGAACAGTTCGACGACCGCTAATTCGACGCCGGACCAATTTGCGGCGGTCAGGACGACCTACGAAAAGAACTGCAAGCTGTGTCACGGCGCAAACGGAACCGGCGGGCCGGTAAAACTGGACGATGGCACGAAACTAAAAGTGCCGAGCCTGCGTGAAGGACACGCGCTTAAGCATCCCGACTCAGATTTCGTGAAGCAGATTACCAAGGGCGGCGATGGGATGCCGGCATTTGGAGATAAGTTGAAGCCGGAAGAGATCAACGACCTGATCCGTTTCATTCGACACGAGTTTCAGGGCGGGATGATGCCGCCAGGGCAATCAATGAAGAATATGAATATGAAGTGATGCTGCCTGTTCGAGTTGGTGTTAGGAGAAGCGAATGGGCCAGCTTCTGATTCTTGGCGCACTGTTCCCAGCTCCCCGTCCTTTGCGGCGTTTACTATTCACCATCCACGATTTACTATTTACCTCGCTGTGCACCCATAGCTCAGTTGGATAGAGCGTCTGACTTCGAATCAGAAGGCCGCAGGTTCGAGTCCTGCTGGGTGCACCAATCCCCTCAATCTGCTGGCAAGGGCTGACAGTCTATCTTTGCTAGTTTGCTGGTGCTTTCTTGCTCAGCGTCGCGGTAGCTATTACAACTCTACTGGCGGCATGCGTGGGATCCGGGGAAGAAAACCGGTGGTTAGAGCAGATGTATGCTGACTTGTGGCTTGAGGTCTTGGGAGCAGAGATGTGACCGCAAAAAAGCTGTAAGGCAGCGGTCAAGCGCGAGAATGGCTGCAATGCGCGTACACGATTTGGGCGCACAGCATAGACACTGATACCGCAGAGTCGCGGCCGTGAGTTTGAGAGCAGCTCCGGACGGCGTCAAAGGTCGAGTTAAACTAATTGAAGCTTAGTGGTGGTGGGTGAGGAAGGTATTTGTTTCGGGTCAGCCTGACTAATAACGCTGATACATCCCAATTCCAAACGAAAGCACTAACGAAACTTGGCTACGCCAAAGGATACTGCTACTCCGGCGGCGCCACCTGCTCTTTTCTCTTTACGGACTACGAGGCCATCAACCGAAAACCGAGGCGCATCTTCGGTAACGTGGGACGTCGTATACAATCCGACGTCGATGGAGAGCTGCGCTCCTGTCTCCACGTCTGGCATCATCCGCAGATAAAGCCCGTTGGCGCTCAAGTTATCCAAAACAGTCTCGATGCTGAATGTACCTCCCATCGAGTCCACGCCTCTCACTTTAGCGTGAAAGGGCACGCAGATTCGCAATTTATTTCGTCTCTCGCCGATCTTTTCGCGGATTCTCAGCACCTCAGTTGACACTTTATTCTCCTTAGTGGTTTGACTCTCTACGTCCTTATTTCGTGGAGAGTGATTCATTGATTCATGTCGGCAATTCGGAAGCACTGGAAGGCATAGAAAAGAAAAGGAGGGATTACCTAAGACCTTCTCAGCCCCTGGCCCAAAACGCCGCACCGTCTTTTCAGGAGTCTGATTGCCCTTGCATATTATGACGACCTACGAAAGCTGATTGACTCTCTGTAGGCGCCGACAAGAGTTACGAGAGCGTGCGCAGGAACAAGCGCGCAGTCCGTCGACTTACGTTACCTCTAATGTATTTCTCTAGTATTCGAGAGTGAAAGACCTGCCCGGGTTCGCATTAATGCATCAGGCAGAACATCGAAGACTCATTTAAGGCACCCGCTTAATAGCCTGATGGAACAAACGTCGCAGTGCTGGCCAAAGCCCACGCTGACCAAAGCGCACAGAGTAGCTGGTTCTCAGCGAAAAGTAATCGGATGACACGACCATTTTCGCAGAGCACCTTTGTGCCTCCTGTTAATCAGCGCCCACCAGCTACGCTTTCATCCCTACGAGAAAAACTTCGCACAATTCTGGCTCCAGCGAATGCAGGCCGGCTGCTTCATATCGACGCCCAACTTCACCGATTGAGGTAATGACGTAAAGGGCGGAACATGAAATTGAATCTCAGCCTCGCAGGCCAGCTAAAGCACCGCCGTTCGTTCGCGATACTCACTGGGATTCTGGCCGGTCAACTCCTTGAAGCTTCTCGAGAAATAATGACTGTCGGTGAACCCCACCCGTGCTGCTACTTCTTTTACGCTGTATTCGTGGCTTCGTAAGATTCGCTTCGCCTCCTCAATCCGCACGTTGCGAAGCAAATGGCGAAAACTCACTCCGACCTCCTGGTTCAAGACAACCGACAAACGTTTGGGCGAGACGGCTAATTTCTTCGCCACGCCTGCAAGATCGAGTGCCGGATCAAAATACCGTTTAGTCAATACGACGATCAGTTCGCGCAAAGTGTCGTAGTTTTGGTCCTTCTTCAAGTGTTCACAAGGCGGGAAGGGCATGACTTTGCGCAAAGCAGTAACCATCTCACAATCGGAGTCATTGTCGCTCTGGTCGCTAAGCACGAACTCACCTCGCACCCAATCATCCAATTCACCCTGGCTGATCTGTTCGCGCCGCAGAACCAGAATGGGTGCCTGAGGGTAGATTTTCCGGAGCTGGCTGATGAAAAGCCGCCGCACTGGATATCGAGGAATGCCTATGGTTATCAGGTCCACTTTAGAGTGAAGCTTCAGATCCGCTGTTTTCTCGTGAACCACCAATGAGAGTCGCGAACGGGGAACACGATTCAGCCGCTCGATTACGTGTTGGCAACACTCAACTGCCATTATGTGGAGGTGGTCTCTGGACTTGTCCATGGATATAAATGTTCTCCGGGATTTAGCTGCCACCGACGTCCTTAGTAGCTAAGGTGAATTCCCAAAGTCGAGGGTGATTTCGCTCCGCCGAAAGCTTTTTCCACCAAATTACTCATTTCTTCACCACGCGAAGGAAAAGCGGTGCGCCCGCATTGCTATCATGAACTCGCTGCTACGCACACTATCCGCAGCGTATTGAATAAGCCCTGCAATCCTCCGACGTTCAGCACTGCAGCGCAGGCAAATAGCAATTCGTGCTGCAGACCAAATCAGTAATCACGCACTGAACGCGCAATAGCAAGAAAACTCAAAGACAGGTGTAACGCATGGCCTATTTCTATCGTTCTGTTCTAGCTCTTTTTGGAATTATTCTCTTTTCGATCCTTCTGGTTTGCGGCGGTGTAAGTACAAGCAAGACGATTATCGTGCGCGAGAAAAGCGTTTCCAGCGGGGACGATGACCGATTTTTGCCTCCGCCAATTAACGTCACGCACGTTAGTGATTTCGCGCCGGCCATTACTACTTCATTCCGGCTGAGCCCGGATCGGATTTCGCGGATTGTGGCACAGGCGCCTGGTTTACAGACAAGGCTGGCAACACTGGAAGCAAGTGGCCGCCGTGCGAACGCGCATGCCGCCTTAGATAAGAGCAAGGCCAGTTCCAGGCTGGCCCATCATTCCTTAATGCTGGCGCCGTCCGTTCCCGTTTTGGTTACGGAGGCAGATTCCGCGCGTGCGATTGCGCTCGAAAGCGTTTCCCTAAAGGCCGAGCCCTTTACTTCAACTGCTCCCTTTTCTTTGGGCGCTGACCCTAACGATCTGGGAAACAGGGTTTCGCTCTTCGCCATGAATGTGGGCGCCTCCTTCGGCGATTCACCCTCTGACATACTGGTCGATGCTGAAGACATTAACCACCAGCATTACACGCTTCCGGTAGAATCCATGGGCGAAGTGCCGGACTGCTCCTGGCTTACGATGTTAGTTGTCAAACTTGATCCGAACCTTCCTGAATCTGGGGACCTGCTCGTCAGCATTGGTGCTCGCGGTAGCGTGAGCAACCGCGCGCGAATCGGAATGGGCTGGGTCGGCGGCGGACTTCCTGACGATTCACCGCCTGCGCCTGCACCATCAGCGACGACTACCGACTTGGCTCCTATGCCGACGATTGTTGGGTTCCAGTTGCTGGATGCAGCGAACACCGTCTCTGTATTTACGAATGGAGCGCAGCTTGTCATAGGTGCAAGACCCGAACCACTGGAGATTTACGCTATCTTGGGTTCGAATCCAGTGGGCAGCGTTCGATCGAAACTCGGAACGGCGAATGACCGGATCGATAACAGTAACCCCTATTCAACGGGAAAGTTCACGCTCGCGCAACTTGGCTTGGGAACGACCACGCTGATGGCCACTCCTTACACGCTGGCCAATCGTCACGGACAGCAGGGTGCAACTGTTTGGGCAACGCTCCAGGTAGTTAACCCGACTCCGACTCCGACACCAACTCCCTCATCGACTCCCTCATCGACTCCCTCACCGACTCCTACGACGACACCTTCGCCGACTCCTACGCCGGCACCGAACACACCACCTTCAGCAGTGAATCTGAGCACCAGTGGTAATCCCATCGACGAGGGTGCATCGCTGACACTGAACGGCACGTTCACCGATCCGGATTTGAGCGATACACACGCCGCGGTCATCAGTTGGGGCGACGGCACCACGTCCACGACGATTAATCTGGCAGCCGGCGTGAAGACCTTCAGCGCCAGCCATCAATATCGTGACGACAATCCGACTGGCACCCCCGCCGATATCTATAGCATCAACGCCACGGTCACGGACAACAGCGCCGCCAGCGCGAGCGGTAACACCACCATCACCGTCAGGAACGTCGCTCCGGCCTGGCAGTCAGTTACGCCCTCCCCCGCATCGCTTACTGTGGGCGGCTCAGTGACTCTCAACGGCAGCTTCACTGACCCGGGCACTCTGGACACACACTCGGTGGTTATCAACTGGGGCGATGGCACTGCGTCCACTACTCTCAACCTCGCCGCCGGAATACTCAGCTTCGGATCTACGCATCAGTACAACACCAGTGGTCTTCGAACTATCGGTCTGACTGTTACCGATGACGATACCGGCTCTGCCAGTACCACTACCTCTGTCACGGTCTCGGCGCCGACTCCTACGCCAACTCCGACTCCCGTATCAATTGTGCCCGCACCTTCCAGTGTGAATCTTACAACTCCGGCAGGAGTTGATCCGGCCAACCAGACGATTAACGTAACCGCGTCAGCGGCGTGGTCAGCCAGCACGAGTACGACGTGGCTAAGAGTTCATTGCGCCACAGGTAATTGCGGTGGCTCGTTCTTTTATATTCAGACTCTTACCAGCGGGCTGAGCGCAGGCTCCTATTCGGGAAGCGTGACGATTACTTCCGGCACCAGTTCGGCGGTTGTGCCTGTCGCCTTGACCATAACGTCCCCTAGCCCAACGCCGAGTCCGACGCCAACGCCACAACCAAGCCCGACCCCTCAGCCTTCTCCACCTCCAACTGGCCTGACGTTTTATGTTTCTCCTACAGCCACAGCCAGCGGCAACGGCTCAATCGGCAATCCGTGGAAGTTATCAACTATCTGCTCTGGAGACCCCAACTTCAACAACAACCCTCTGCCACCGTCAACCCTTGTACCTGGCTCAACCGTTTACTTCCGCGGAGGAACGTACCAATTCCCAAACGCTCCAAACGGGCAAGCAGCCGGTTGTTACTTTAGTGGCACGTCGAGCAATCCCATCAAGCTGATGCCCTATCCAGGCGAGCGAGTGACACTGGATCGCAACTGGTCATCAGGAACGGCCTCGATGCCTGATTGGGAAGCACCATTATTATTGGGCGGCAATTATGTCTGGGCCATAGGTCTTGAAATCACCAATACGAATACCAACCGGACAGTCCCACGACCCGAAGGTCTGGTGCTGAAAGGCTTAGGCAACAAGGCAATCAACAACATCATTCATGATAACTGCGACGGCATCTGGCCCGAGTCCACAGCGTTAGGTGCTGAGGTCTATGGCAATGTGGTCTTCAA
>ORMF010960605.1_pt1 | contig 17632 bp, 21 predicted proteins | sample 1779871 | NCBI WGS metagenome assembly ORMF01 (sample SAMEA104232316, study PRJEB22302) | groundwater metagenome | biome: forest; feature: aquifer; material: groundwater | place: USA | collected 2011-08-07 | depth 5.4 m
CACCCGCGTCTGAGGCCCGAGCGCATCGGCTCGATGCGAACCCCTGCCCCCGAGGATGGGGCCCCCTGCCGCTGCCGCCCTCCTGGCGAGCGCTCCGTCCATATCGAGATGGCCAGGCGCGCCGTCGACCTCGAGAGCGGTGCCCGTCTGACGGGCGGCTTCAAAAATTCGGTCGAAATCCACCTCATATCCCTGCGAGTCGCCGGGAGAACGGTTAGCGGGGTGGGTAATCACATCGACGAAGGGGCTGTCGAGCGCCGCGAGGTACCGCTTCGTAAGCTCCCCTGCCGGTTGGCCACCGTGATCGTGGAGCGACGCGAGAATGATGTCGAAGCCGGCGAGCACGCCATCGTCAAAATCCAGGGTTCCGTCCTTGAGTATCTCGACCTCGAGCCCGTGAAGAATCTGGACGGATGGCTGCCGCTGGCGAGCGCGCTGGATTTCAGCCCGCTGATGATCGACGTCTGACGGCGACAGCGTTCGGGCTGCCGCCGCGCGCTGCGAATGATCGGTGATCGCAACGTACTCGTAGCCGAGCTCCCGGGCGGCGCACACCATGTCCTCGACCGAGTCGCGACCATCGCTCCACGATGTGTGCATGTGCAAATCGCCTCTAATGTGGAGGTCGGTGAGCAGCGCGGGAAGGCGCCCTTCCGCGGCTGTCTCGATCTCGTCGCCCGAGTCGCGTAGCTCCGGAGCGATGAACGGCAAGCTCAAGCGCTCGTAAAAGTCTTGCTCGGTTTCGCAGGCCACCACCGCGCCCGTGGCATCGAGCAGGCGTCCTGGCGCGAGCGACAGTCGCTGCGCTGCGGCCATTGCGGTGAGCTTCGTCACGTGCGCGGGTGATCCGGTCAGACAGACGAGGGCCGCACCAGCACTGGCGCGATCGGCAACGTGAAGGGTGACATCGCCGCTGTCCGTCCCGACGGTCACTGAGTGTGGTGTCCGGCGAGTCACGCGACGTACCGAGCGGAGCTTCGCAAAGGCGTCGATCAGAGCAGGCAGAGCAGGCGCCTCGCCGGTCGCCAGCAGCGACACGTCGCCGACGTCCGACGCGTATCGTCGCAAGCTGCCGACCGGCGATAGCGACAGAATGTGAGCTCCGCTCGCCCAGAATTCCTTGCTGATTGAGGAGGCGAGCCTATGTGCCCGCCCGAGGGGAATACGGGTCGAACTCAACCCTTCAACGAGCCAGGCTCAGGGGCAGCCTGTTTTGGCGCGTCCTTGCTCTCGGTGGGAAAATTGGCCGCGAGCCACTCGACGATGCCACCTTTGAGCGCGCTCGCGCGGTAGCCAGCGCGAATCAGATCCCCAGCCACCCGGGAGCTCACGAGCTCGTCCGGGTCCGAATCGTACGCCACAATTTCGCGAGTCTTGGGCAGTTGAGCCAGCTGGGGATCGGGTATGCGCAGTGCGCCGGGGATCTTCATCGTGCTGTGCTCGTAGGGGTACTTGAGCCGCACGTCGAGGATCACGGGACGCGTGGTGGGGTCGAGATCCAACTTGGCTTTGAGATCCTCTCGAGTGATGCGTGGAACGGGCACGGCCGCTATTCTGGCCGTGCCCTCCGAACAGTGTCAAGACTGATGAGGTGTTCACGGCCGGGCGACGTATCGCCGGCGAATCATCATCCGGTAAAGCGCCAACAGCACGACAGCGCCGACAAGCGACATCAGGAAGCCGGCCGCCTGACCCTCGTCATACAAGCCGAGTGCCTGTCCCGCGAAACCTCCGAGCACGGCACCCGCAATGCCCAGCAGGATCGTGATGATGATGCCACCGGGGTCGCGGCCCGGCATCACGAGTTTGGCGATCGCGCCAACAACCAGACCGAAGAGTATCCAGCCAAGAATGCCCATCTGTTCTGCCTCCCACAGTACCGACCGTCGCTGCGGGAAACTGCAAACAGAGGGCCGGGACCAGTCGAACTGAGTAAGAGGAAACGCTGCGGTCTGTGACAGGGCCTGCCAGCCGTAGCTCGTTCATTGGCTGGGTTCGCCCGCCTTCGCCGAAGGCTACGGCGGGCAGCCTTCGCGTGCATTCATGAGCGAAGGCTGGTGGACGGCAGGAGGATCGAACTCCTGACCTCTGCATTGCGAACGCAGCGCTCTCCCAGCTGAGCTAGCCGCCCGTTTCAGGTGTGAAGTCGAGACTCGGAGGAAGAAGACAGGAGGCTGTCTCCTTCCTCCTACTTGTGGAAAGTCTAGCATATACTCGACTCCGTCCCACGAACCCCTCACCCGTACCTTCTGTCGATCCCAATGCCCACTCTCAAGAAAATCGGCGTGCTTACCGGCGGAGGCGACGCGCCCGGATTGAACGCCGTGATCCGTGCGGTCGTGAAGTCCGCCCACAACTCCGGGATCGAAGTGCTCGGTCTCGAAGACAGCTTCGACGGGCTGATTTATCCCGACCGCTCGCGCGTGCTCACACCCCGGGACGTCACCGGCATCCTCAGGCTTGGAGGCACGATTCTCGGCACCGTCAATCGCGGCAACCCGTTCGCCGAGCCGATGGTGACTCCCGAGGGGACATTCGATTACGCCGATCGCGTGATGGACATGTTCGGCAAGCTCGGGCTCGATGCGCTCGTCTGCATCGGTGGCGACGGCACGCTCGCCATCTCGCACGAATTCCACAAGCGGGGCGTCCCGCTCGTCGGCGTCCCGAAGACGATCGACAACGACATCGTCGGGACAGTGAGCTGCTTCGGCTTCGACACGGCGGTCAGCTTTGCCACCGAGGCGATCGATCGCCTCCACACGACCGCCGAGGCGCACCGGCGGATCATGGTCGTCGAAGTGATGGGCCGATACGCCGGGTGGATCGCACTCCACGGCGGCATTGCCGGCGGTGCGGACGTCATTCTGATTCCCGAGATTCCCTACGACGCCGCGAAGGTTGCCGAATGCATCCGGAGCCGCGATCGCTGGGGCGCGCGGTTCAGCATCGTCGTCGTTGCCGAGGGGGCGCGGCCACAGGGCGGCGAGATGTCGGTCGTGCAGGAAGCGCACGGGGGCAGCGCGGAGCGGCTGGGCGGCGCCGGCATGCGCTGCGCGAGGCAGCTCGAGGAGCTCACGGGGAAAGAAACCCGTTACGTCGTGCTGGGACACCTTCAGCGCGGCGGGGCGCCGACGGCGTTTGACCGGACGCTTGCGACACGGTTCGGCGGGAAGGCGATGGAGCTGCTGATGAACGGGATGTTCGGCATGATGGTCGCGAACCACCCGCCGGACATCGTGCCGGTGCGACTACAGGACGTGGTCGGCAAGACCAAGACCGTGCCGCTCGATTACGACCTCATCAAGACCGGCAGATCCATAGGGATTTCGTTCGGCGACTAGTGTCCGAGAAGATCCTGATCTTTCTTCTTCTGCAGTTCGTCGACGAGTTTGATGTGCTCGTCGGTGATCTTCTGGATTTGGTCGAGGCCCTTTCGCTCGTCGTCTTCCGAGATTTTGTGCTCCTTCAAGAGCTTTTTGAGGCGTTCGTTGGCGTCGCGGCGCACCTGCCGCACCACGTTGCGTCCCTCTTCGGCCTGCTTGTGCACATGGCGTGAGAGCTCCTTGCGGCGCTCGTCGGTCAACGACGGAATCGGCACGCGGACCGCTTTGCCGTCATTGGCGGGATTCAGGCCCAGATCCGATGAGCGGATGGCCTTCTCAATCGCCCCCATCAGCGACGGATCGAATGGCTGCGCCACGATCAGCGCGGGTTCCGGCACCGAAAGGGTCGCGACCTGATTGAGCGGCATCTTGCTTCCGTAGGCGTCAACCTGAACGCCATCGAGGAGACTCACGGTAGCCCGGCCCGTACGCACCGAGGCCAGATCGCGGCGCACACGGTCGATCGCGCCGTCCATCCGGGTCTTGACTTCCGTGAACATTCCTTTCAGATCGTTGAAATCCATAGTCAGGCTTTCGAATTGACGAATTGAGGGTTGACGGATTGACGCACTGCATTGCCCGAGGCCGAAATTGCAATTCGTCAATCCGTCAATTCGTCAATCCCTCAATTCTGTTAGTTCGTCACTGTGGTGCCTATCGGTTCTCCCATCACGACTCGCCGGACATTGCCGGCAAGCCGGAGATTGAACACCACGATCGGCAGATGGTTGTCCATACACAACGAAATCGCCGTCGCGTCCATGACCTTGAGCCGTTTTTCGAGTACCTGGAGATACGAGATGCTCGCGTATTTCGTGGCGTCCGGGTGCAGTACCGGGTCCGCCGTGTAGATGCCGTCCACCTTGGTGCCCTTGAGGATCACTTCGGCCTTGATTTCCATGGCGCGCAGCGCCGCGGCCGTATCCGTGGTGAAGTACGGATTGCCCGTGCCGGCGGCAAAAATCACGACCCGCCCTTTCTCGAGGTGGCGAATCGCCCGGCGCCGGATGAAGGGCTCGGCCACGGCGCGCATCTCGATGGCGGTCACGACGCGGGTCACGGTGCCGTGCTGCTCGAGCGCATCCTGCAAGGCTAGCGCGTTCATGACGGTTGCCAGCATGCCCATGTAATCGCCCGTCGCCCGGTCCATGCCCTTGGTGCTCGCAGCAAGCCCTCGAAAGATGTTCCCGCCGCCGATGACAATCGCGGTTTCAACGCCAAGCGACTGGATCTCGCTCACGTCCCTGGCGATTCGGGTGGCGACCTCTGGATCGATGCCGAACTGCTGCTCGCCCATGAGCGCTTCGCCAGACAGCTTCAGAAGGATGCGTTTATAGGTTGGAGAGGCGGGGGAGGAGGACGACACGAGAAGGGATTATAGCTGTTCCGGTTCCCGTTCAAGGTTCAGTGTTCGTGTTCAGGTTCCGGTGGCTGCGACCCTGAACAGAACGTGAACACGAACGTTGAACGTTGAACGGGAACTGGAACGACGCGTCGGCGCCTAGTCGTTCCCCTCACCCACGCGATACCGCGTGAACCGGCGAATCGAAACGTTCTCACCCGTCTTGGCTGATGTCTGCGCCACGAGCTGGGCAACGGTCACCGCTGTGTCGCGCACCGAAGGCTGGTCGAGCAGCACGAACTGAGCGTAGAACGTCCCGAGCTTGCCTTCCACGATCTTCTCGATGACGGCCGGGGGCTTGCCAGCCCCTTCCATCTGGGCGCGGTAAATCGCCTTCTCCTTTTCAATCGCCTCGGCGGGCACATCCTCACGGCGCACCCACCTTGGATCGGCAGCGGCGATGTGCATCGCGATTTCCTTGACGAGGTTCTGGAAGTCGTCGGTTCGGGCGACGAAGTCGGATTCGCAGTTGACCTCGATGAGCACGCCGATCCTGCCGCCCATGTGGAGGTAGCTGCCGATCGTTCCCTGCGCGGTCGCCCGTCCCGCGCGCTTCGCGGCTTGCGCGAGACCGCGCTTCCGCAGGAGCGTCACCGCTTCTTCCATGTCGCCATTGGCTTCGACGAGCGCCGCCTTGCACTCCATCATGCCGGCTCCAGTCTTGTCCCGAAGCTGCTTGACGATATCCGCCGTAATCGTGACCATCTCGTCCATCTCCGTTGGCTGTGGGCCTTGGGCTTTAGGACTGCATGACGGTCGGTCCCTGTCACACGGGCCGAGCGCCGAAGGCCTAAAGCCGAAAGCCGTACAAAAAAATCGCCGGCTCTCCTGATGCTCGAGCCGGCGTCGCTGGCTGGTGGACGCGTTAGGCGCCGGCGGTCGTCGGGGTTTCGACGCGGCGCTGGGGCCGAACTGCCCGCGTGAGCCGGGCAGCGGCGTCCGCGGCGGCCGCTTCTTCGGCCTGTGCAGCGGCTTCTTCCGCGTGGCGCGATTCGCGCAGACCGCGCCCGGCGAGCACGGCCTCGGCCACACGAGCCGCAAACAGGCGAATGGCGCGGAGCGCGTCGTCGTTGCCGGGAATCACGTAGTCCACTTCATCGGGATCGCAGTTGGTGTCGACCACGCCGATCACCGGAATCTTTAGCTTGCGCGCCTCGTCCACCGCGATCTTTTCCTTCCGCGTGTCGACCACGAAGATGGCATCCGGCAGCCGGGACATCTGGCGGATGCCCTCGAGGTTCTTCAGGAGCTTCCGCTTCTCCTTCTCGTTGCGCGCGATTTCCTTCTTGGAGAGCGTGTCGTAACGGCCGTCGGTCGCCATGGCCTCGATGTCACGCAGGCGGGTGAGGCTGCGCTGAATCGTCGTGAAATTGGTGAGCAGTCCGCCGAGCCACCGCTGGTTGATGTAGAACATCCCGCAGCGCTGCGATTCCTCGGCGATGACGTCCTGCGCCTGTCGTTTCGTGCCTACGAAGAGGATCGTCCGTCCTTCGGCGGCCAGGTTCGTCACGAACTCTTCGGCCTCTCGAAACAACTTCACCGTCTTGTTCAGATCGATGATGTAGATGCCGTTCCGCTCTCCGAAGATGTATTCCCGCATCTTCGGGTTCCATCGCTTCGTCTGGTGGCCGAAGTGCACTCCCGCCTCCAGCAGATCCTTCATCGCAATCGCGGACAACAGTTCCTCCTCTGGACTAACGTTTGCTGAACTGGAAGCGCTTGCGGGCGCCGGCCAGACCGTACTTCTTCCGTTCCTTCACGCGCGAGTCCGACGTGAGCAGCCCGTCTTTCTTCAGCTGCCTCCGGAGTTCGGCGTTGTAATCCACGAGCGCGCGCGCGATGCCGAGCCTGATCGCGCCTGCCTGGCCATTTACCCCGCCGCCGTGGACCGTGGCGAGCACATCAAACTTTTCTCCGCTCTCGGTCAGCAGCAACGGACGACGGACGACCGTGCGGAGCTGGTCCGTGGGAAAGTAGTTGGTGAATTCTCGGTGGTTGACGGTGATGTTGCCCTTGCCGGGGCGAAGGAACACGCGGGCGGTGGAGGTTTTGCGGCGACCGGTAGCGTAGTATTCGATTGCGGCCAAGTTATGCGACCTCCATTTTCTGTGGCTGTTGTGCGACGTGCGGATGGTCCGCCCGCGCGTAGACCTTCAGCTTGCGATACATGGCATCGCCCATCTTGGTCTTCGGCAGCATGCCTCGCACCGCTTCCTCGACGAGCCGCACCGGACGCCGTTTGCGCACCACGCCGGCCCGCTCCTCGCGCAACCCGCCTTCGTAGCCACTGTGCCGGCGATAGAGCTTCTGATCTTCCTTCTGGCCGGTGAGCTTGACCTCGGCCGCGTTCACCACGACCACGTGATCGCCGGTATCGATGAACGGGGTATAGGTCGGCTTGTGCTTGCCCTGAAGCAGACGAGCGGCCAGCGTGGCCACTCGGCCCAGAACCTGGCCATTGGCATCAATGACGTGCCACCGGCTATCAACGCCTTTGGCGCTTGCCACGAACGTACGCATGAAAAGGGATTCCTTCTTGACCGGACGACCGCGCGATCCCGGAGCCCTCTTGGAGCCCCTCTGTCCGGACGGCCACCCACGACCGCAAACCCTGATGTTACGGACGCTTCCGGCGATTGTCAAGCCGACCGCTAGCGCAGGGCTGTGTTGTTCTGACAAGTTCGTCCGATACACGAAAGCGACACCCGCACGCGGAACGGAACACCCGCAGGTCCGTAAGTGCGGCACGGTTCCGTAATCGACGTGCCCGACATTTTGTCAGAGACCCGGCGGAACCTAAGGTCTTTGGCATGGCACAGCAGTTGCGCGGCTGAGCTTCGTTTCGCCGAAGTTTCACGGACAAGGGAGAACGGGCGTGTTTCGCAAAGCCAAAGACGTCGTGGGCCTCGACATCGGGTCGAGCGCAGTGAAGGCTGTCGAGCTCCGCCCTGCCGGCCGGGGGTACCGCGTCGCCGCCTATGCGAGCGAACCCATTCCTCCGGACAGCATCGTTGATGGCGCGATTATCGACGCGAGCGCCGTCGCCGGCGCGATCCAGCGTGTGTTCGAGCAGCACAAGGCATTCAAGGCGAAGGAGGTCTGCGCCTCGCTTTCCGGCAATGCCGTGATCGTCAAGAAGATCACGCTGCCCGTGATGACGCAGACAGAGCTCGATGAGTCGATCTACTGGGAGGCCGAGCAATACATCCCCTTCGACATTCAGGACGTGAATCTCGATTATCAGATTCTCGATCCCGGAACCGGGCCGGACTCGCGAGGCAGCATGGACGTCCTGCTCGTAGCGGCCAAGAAGGACAAGATTGGCGACTACACCAGTGTGATCGCGCAAGCCGGCCGCACCCCGGTGATCGTCGACGTCGACGCGTTCGCGCTGCAGAACGCGTACGAGGTGAATTACGGCCTCGAGCCCGGCCGGATCGTGGTGCTCCTCAACGCCGGCGCCAGCGCGATCAATATCAATATTCTCCACGGTGATCAGTCCGTGTTCACCCGCGACATTTCGATGGGAGGGAACGCCTACACGGAGGCGGTTCAGCGTGAGCTCGATCTGCCTTTCGAGGCGGCCGAGCAGCTGAAGAAGGGCATCCCGGTCGACGGCGCCACGTTCGAGGAGGCGCAGCCGGTTCTCCACGCCGTGACCGAAAACGTGCTGTTGGAGATCCAGAAGACCTTCGACTTCTTCAAGGCCACCGCATCCTCGGATCAGATCGATCGGATCATGCTCAGCGGCGGCGCGTCGCGCGTCGACGGCTTCCACCAGATGCTGCAGGAGCGCTTCAGCGCCCCTGTGGAGGATTTCGATCCGTTCCGAACGGTGGCTTGGGACGCGAAAAAGCTGAGTGGGATGCCCGCGGATCACGCGCCGACAGCCGCCGTGGCAGTTGGCCTCGCGTTGCGACGGGTGGGCGACCGATGATCCGCATCAATCTGCTCGGCGTCGAGCGCCAGAAGGCGCGTCGCGCGCCGGCGTTCGACATCGGGCAGCGCGTTACCCTGGCGTGCAGCCTCATCCTCGTGCTCGCTGGCGTGCTCATCGGATGGTGGTACTGGTCGATTAACGAGCAGGCCGCACAGGTCGAAGCGGAGCTCGCCGCCGCCCGTCAGGAATCGGTGCGGCTGCGGTCCCTCATTACCGAGGTGCAGCAGTTCGAGCAGCGCCGCCAGCAGCTGCAACAGCGCGTGGCCTTGATCGAACAGCTTCGGAAGGGACAGAGCATTCCCGTCCAGCTGCTGGATCGCGTAAGCCGCAGCCTCCCCGACATGCTCTGGCTCACCGCGATGAACCAGCAGGGGTCGGACGTCACGATCGAAGGGCGCAGCACGACGCTCATCGCGCTGTCCGACTTCGTCGGCAATCTGGGGTCGACCGACTTTTTCAACAAGCCGATCGAGATTGTCGACAGCCAGGTGGAGGCGGCCGCAGCGGGAACCGCAGCGCCGGCAGGTGCTGCAGCGGATCTGATCCGGTTTACCGTCAAAGCGCAGCTCGCCACGCCGGCAGGAACCACACCAGGTCAATGAGGAACGCACCTAATGCGCGATCGTCCTCGCCCGATACGCTGAGGTGGCGATGAATCTCAGCCTAAGCAAGCTCCCGTGGTACGGCCAGGTCGGCGCGTTTGTCGTGCTGTCACTGGCCGGCGCTGGAGTCTTTTGGAATTTTTACGCGCAGCCCGCGCAGGCGAGCCTCGCCACGAAACGCACGGAGATGGCCGGGATCCGCGCGGAGATCGATAAGGGACTGGCGACTGCGCGGCGTCTTCCCGAGTTTCGCGCGCAGGTCACCGATCTCGAGGGGCAGCTCGAGCGTCTGAAAGCTGTGCTCCCCGAAGAGAAGGACGTTGGGGATCTGCTTCGGCGGATTCAGGGAATGGCGACTCAGTCCAACCTCACGATCCGCGGGTTCACGCCGCAGGCCGTGGCAACCCGACAGCTGCACGCAGAGTGGCCGATCGGGCTCGAGCTCGAAGGGACGTATCACAACCTCGGGCTGTTTCTCGAGCGGGTGAGTAAGTTTCCGCGAATCATCAACGTCGGCGGCATCAACATCAAGGGGCAGGAAGGCGCCGGCGGCTCCACGATTGTCGCCGAGTGCACGGCGACCACGTTTGTGCTGCTCGAGAACGCGGCGCCCACGGGAGGGGCCGCCGCGCCGGGCGCGCCCGCACCAAGGACGCCGGCAGCCGCGCCCGGGGCGGGCGACTAGCGTGACGATGCTATCGATGGACCTGCATCGCCGCTTCATCGTCTTCCTCTCGCTGCTTGTCATGAGCGTGACGGTCGGCGCGCAGACGCCTGCCCCTGCACCGGCGCCCGTGCCAGCGACGCAAACGCCGTCGGAGGCGAAGCCGCAGGCGCCCGTACCGCTCGAGTCTCAGGGCTATACCTACGCGGCGGAGGGGCGGCGCGATCCGTTCGTCGGCTTGATTGGCGGCGGTGGTGGCCAACGTCCCGCGATGGGCACGCGTCCGCCGGGATTGGCGGGGCTCGCCGCGTCGGAAGTGGCGCTGAAAGGCACCCTGGCAAGCCGCACGGGTCACGTCGCACTGGTCCAAGGTGCCGACAACAAGACGTACATCGTCAAGCCCGGCGACAAGCTGCTCGACGGGACGGTTCGCAGCGTCACCGCGAATGCGATGGTCATTCTTCAGCAGGTGAACGATCCGCTGTCGCTCCAGAAGGAGCGAGAGGTGCGGAAGGTGCTCCGTCAGACCGACGAGGTCAAGTAATGGTGCGTCCAGACATGTTTCGGCATTTGATTCTGCTCGTGCTGTGCGTGGCAATCGCCGGCGCCACGCGCACGAGCGGCGCGGCTGGCGGGGCGGCCGCGGCCACGCTGAAGTCCATCGCCTCGCGGGTGGACGACCGGATGGGAGTGGTCACGATCGAGGCCTCGGCCCCCGTGCCGTACACGGCATCGCAACCCGACCCGCGCACCTACGTTGTGGAGCTTCGGGACGTGGAAGCGCTGGGGTTCGCCAACGCGTTCACGGCGGATCCTCGCCATCCCATCGGCGCGGTGCAGGTGGAGCGGATGCAATCCGCCGACGGCGTCAGCGTGGCGCGGATCACGATGAGCCTCCAGCAGGCGGCACGGCCGCGGGTGCGCAGCTCGCGCAACGTGATTCAGATCGAAGCAGATCGCACAGATGGAAACGCGAGCGCTCGCGTGCCGATTAGCGCCGCCGGTCGATCCAGCGCGATCCGCGATGTGCGCGCGACGCGCCGTGGCGCAGCTACGGCGGTCACGCTGGTTGGCACCGAGCGTTTGACGGCGTCGGCGATCGAGGTCGCCAAGGACGCACCGCTCAGGCTCCTGATCGACTTCCCGAACGTGACGTCCGCCCTGCCAGGGTCCGTGCCGGTCGCACTGGGTCCGGTAGAGCGGGTCCACATCGGGCTCAACGCGAAGGCGCCGCTCGTGACGCGCGTGGTGATGGATCTCTCCGAGCGTGCGGCCTACAAGGTCGAGCAGACCGCGGATGGGCGGGAGCTTACTGTGGTGTTCGACGGAGGCCGTCCGGATCCGATGTCAGCGCTCATCGCGAAGCCGACCGCGTCCGCGCCTCAGGCGCAACCCACGCCAGCACCCGTGCGGGTCGCGCCGCTGCAGGCCTCTCCAGCCGCGGCCCCTCAGGCTGCCGCCGTCGGGCAGACCCCCGCCCCCCCGGTGCAAGCTGCCACGCCGAGCCGCTTCTCGGGACATCCAGTGAGCCTCGATTTCCAGGGTGCCGACCTCCGGGCCGTGCTCCGGACGTTTGCGGAGATCAGCGGGTTGAACATCGTGATCGATCCAACGATTCAAGGCACCGTGGACGTCGCCCTGCGCGATGTGCCGTGGGATCAGGCGCTCGACATCATCCTTCGCGCGAACAAGCTCGGTTACGCGGTCGACGGGACCATCGTGCGGGTTGCGCCGCTGACGATCCTGGCGGAGGAGGAAGCTCAGCGCCGGAAGCTGACCGAAGAGCAGGCGCTCGCAGGTGAGCTTCAGGTGATGACTCGATCGCTGAGCTACGCAAGGGCAGAGGAGATTGCACCGCTGCTCACTCGTACGGTGCTTTCACAACGCGGCCAAATTCAAACCGACACGCGTACGAACACGCTGATCATCAACGACCTGCCCGAGCGGCTGACGGCCGCCTCGGATCTGATCGGGACGCTCGATCAGCCGCAGCCGCAGGTGGAAATCGAAGCACGCATCGTCCAGACGACGCGGGAGTTTGCCCGGACGCTCGGCGTGCAGTGGGGGATCGGGGCCCGCGCAAGCCAGGCGGCGGGCAATACCCTGCCGCTCGCGTTTCCGAACCAGGGCAGCATCACGGGCCGGACCGGGGGCAACCAGGGGCCGCCGACCCCGGATCCGCAGCTCGACGCAGCCAGTACGCTCGTGAATCTCGGCGTCACCGCCGCGACGACCGGCGTCGGGCTTGCCCTGGGGTCGATCAACGGCGCCGTCAACCTCGATGTGGCGTTGTCAGCCCTCGAACGGCAGGGACAGGGCCGGTTGCTCTCGACGCCGCGCGTCGCCACGCAGAACAACATCGAGGCGGAAATCACACAGGGCGTCCAGATTCCGATTCAGACCGTCGCCAACAACACGGTGACCGTGACGTTCAAGGACGCCGCGCTGACGCTGAGGGTGACCCCGCAGATCACCGCGGCGAACACGATCATCATGCGGATTATGGTCGAGAACGCCTCACCCGATTTCAGCCGGTCGGTGAACAACATTCCCCCGATCGACACGCAGCGGGCGATCACGCAAGTGCTCGTCACCAACGGCGAAACCACGGTGATTGGCGGCATCTACGTGAGCAGGGAGCAGGCCAGTCAGGATCGGACGCCCGGCCTCCATCGAATTCCGCTGCTCGGTTGGCTCTTCCGGCGCGATGGGATTACGGATGAGAGTCGGGAGCTCCTGATTTTCATCACGCCGCGGATCATCAGACTCTAGGAGTGGCAGCCGTGAACTGGAACAGATTCGTGAGTCTTACAGCGGCCGTCGTGTTGGCCGCCGGGACGGCGGGTTGTGGTGAATACGTCCGAGGCCAGGGCCGGTCGCCGTCACAAGTGGTGATCACGCGCCTCGCCGCCGCGTCGGGGGCCGAACCCGACCTGGTGTCCGAAACCCTGCGATCGGACGTGGTCACCGTCGTGCGGGTGACACCGCCGGGGTCGTCGACGGAAATCGGCGTGCCGACCGTGTTCAACGACCTGGGAGCCGTCACGATGATCCTGGTGTTGAAGGACCAGGGCACTGCCGGTATCGCGGCGGCACCGAGTCCGCTCAATCAGGTGACGATCAACCGTTATCGGGTGGAGTACCGCCGGGCTGATGGCCGGAACACGCAGGGGGTTGACGTCCCGTTTTCGTTCGACTCGGCAGTGACGTTTACGGTCCCTATCGATACGGCGGTCACCGCCAACTTCGAGATCGTGCGGCACACGGCCAAGCAAGAAGCGCCGCTCGCTGCATTGGTCAACGGCGCCGTGATCATTTCGACAATTGCCGAAGTTACCTTCTACGGCCGCGATCTCGCCGGCAATGACGTGAGGGTCAGCGGCAACATCGGCGTGTCGTTCGGCAACTTCGGCGATCCGGACTAGGGCAGGGAATCATGTACAGCGTGAGCAGCATGCGTCGTCCAACCCGTCAGCTGGTCGTTAGCCTGATCGCCACACTGTTTGCGGCCGGGTGCGGGCTCGACAAGCAGAGCGCGCCGAGTCTGATTGGACCGTCGGAGTTCGGACTATCCGTGACGATGAGAGCATCGCCTGATCAGTTGCCGCGGGACGGCACGTCGCAGTCGAGAATTACCCTGACGGTCCATGAGCAAGGGCTGCCTCCCCGTGAGTCAAAAACCTTCTCGCTGGGGTTTATTGGGACACCCCCTGACGGTGTGCGGCTGTCTCAATCCGAGGTCACGGTCGCAGCAGGTGCTGAATCGGCGGCGTTTGCCGTCACCGCCCCGACTCAGGGCGCCGTCGGCAACCAGATTGTCGTGGCTGCCACCCCGGTCGGGGGCAACTTCGACACTGCGGTGACGCGCACGGTTACCATTGCGGTGACCGGCACCTCGAACGCCACGGCGCCGGTACCCGCGTTCACGGTCACGCCAACGAGCCCCGAGGTGAATCAGGACACCACCTTCGATGCGTCCGGCACCACCGACGAGGGGGTGACGTGCGGCAGCGCCTGCGGCTACAGCTGGAATTTTGGTGACGGCAGCACGGCGACGGGACAGGTGGTCACAAAGCGGTTCACGTCGGCGACGATCTTTACCGTCGTGTTGACGGTCACCGACTCCGCTGGGACCGTCGGCACACTGCGGCAGTTTGTGACGGTTATCCAACCGGCGGCGCCTACGGTCACGCTGTCCGTATCTCCGACCTCACCCGTTGCTGGGCAGCAGGCGACGATCACGGCGACGGCCACGCCCGCGACCAACCATAACGTGGTGCGCTACGACTGGACCTTCGGCGACGGGACCACCCAGTCGACGACATCAAGGTCGGTCACCAAGACGTACTCGGTCGCTGGAACCTACACCATCACCGTGACTGCGGTGGACGACCTTGGCCAGTCGGGATCGGCGAGCGCTTCGCTGACCGTCACTACAGGGATCAGCGTGGTGATCACGGCATCCCCGACGAACCCGCGTATCGGACAGACGGTGCGTTTCGACGGGTCCGGAAGCACGACGGCGAGCGGGGCGACGATCACGTCCTACACCTGGGACTTCGGGAATGGATTGACGGCAAGCTCGTCGAGCCCGGTTGCGACGACCACTTACGCGACCGCCAACACCTTCACCGTCCGATTGACGGTTGTAGACAGCCAGGGTCGCACCGCCACGTCCACTGTCACCATTGCGGTTACTGCCACTTAGGCGCCTCAGGCCATAATCATCGGGTGGATGGTCAGTCCCGCATAGAGGCGCTTCGGCGCCGGGTCCAGCAGGACCCGGCGTCGATCGCGTTCGCGCAGCTCGCTGAGGAACACCGCAGGGCCGGTGATTTCGAGGATGCTGTGCAGGTCGCCCGTGCCGGCCTCGAACGACACCCCGGTTACCTGTCGGCCCGCGTAACGCTCGGCCGCTCGCTGGTGGAGCTTGGACAGCTCGACGAAGCCCAGGCCGAGCTCGAGCTGGTCCTTCAGTCGGCGCCGGAGAACCTTGCCGCTATTCGAAGCCTCGCGGATATCTATCAACGGCACGGCGAGTCGCGAGACACATCCCCTTCTCCGTTCTCGGATCCAGACGACTTTGGCCTTCGACCCCTGCCTCCCAGCGCGCCGCCGCTGTCCGCCGGGTTGGACTTTCAATCGCTGCCTCCGAGCCCGCCGCTCCCGTCTGCCGAGATGGACTTTCGACCCCAGTCTTCCAGCTCGTCGCCGCTGCTCCCCGAGTCGGACTTTGAACATCTGCCTCCCAGCGCGCCGCCACTGCCCGCCGGGATGGATTTTCAATCGCTGCCTCCCAGCGCGCCGCCACTGCCCGCCGAGATGGACTTTCAATCGCTGTCTCCCAGCGAGCCGCCCCTGCCCGCCGAGATGGACTTTCAAGCCCTGTCTCCCAGCGAGCCGCCACTGTCCGCCGCGTTGGACTTTCAACCTCTGTCTCCCAGCGCGCGGCCACTGCACACTGAGTTGGACTTTCAATCTCTGTCTCTCGGGGAGCCGCCACCGCGCGCCACGATGGATCTTCCATCTTTCACGGACGAACCGGATCCACCACGCGCGGACCTGAGCCTTGACTTTGCCTTGGCTGAGTTCAGCCGCGCTATGGCTGCGCTCGACGCGATCAGCCTCGATCTCCCGGACTTTCCGCTCGCGGCGGAACATCCCGCGAGCGGAGACGAGTGGAGTCTCCACGAGGTGAGCGTGCAACTGGATCCGGTGAGCGATCGCGACGCCCTCGCGGTCGAAGAGCTCGAACGATGGCTTACCGCGGTCGTTGACGAGCGGGAGAAGGTATCAGGGAGCCGGCGCTAGTGTCGCTGGCCCCCACTGCATTGCTCATTGAGAGGCACCGGCAGGTTCAAGACCGATTCGACGAGATCGGGATCGACGCGCTGGTGGTGACGCACTCCCCGAACATTTTTTATCTGACCAACCACGCGGGCTCCGCGGGCATCCTCGTCCTCGCCGCAGACGGCGCGCACCTGCTCGTGGACGCCCGATACACGGAGTCCGTGCGGAATACCCAGGCGTCTGCATCGGCAAGTCCCGAGACGCACGTCCGCGACGTGAGCGCCAGCTACGATGAGGCCCTCGTGGCATGCCTCCTCGAAATCGGCGTCAATCGCGTTGGCTTCGAAGCGGCACACCTGACAGTCTCGCGATTTGACTGGCTCCGGCAGACGCTCGCTGCCAAAGCCGCGGTCACTGAGCTTCGGCCCACGAGCGAAGTGGTAGAGCAGGGCCGCATTCGAAAGGACGAGCACGAACTGGCGCTCATGCGCACCGCGGCTTCCCGGCTGACGGAGGTGGCCGATGCCGCATTCGCGGCGGTTCGGCCGGGAGTGGCCGAGCGCGAAGTCGCGGCAGTCATCGAGGGAGCCATGCGATCTGCGGGATACGATCGTATTGCATTTGATACGATCGTCGCGTCCGGGCCACATGCGGCACTGCCGCACCACCGGGCTGGAAACCGGCGCCTGGCGATCGGTGACGTCGTGGTGCTGGACTTTGGCGGCGTCTTGGACGGATACTGCTGCGACTTGACACGCACCGTATCAGTGGGCCTTCCCACGAACGAGACGCGCCGAGTCTACGCCGCCGTGCGCGATGCCCAGCAGGCCGCCATAGATGCCGTGCGGCCTGAGATTTCCGCATCGGACGTCGATGCGGCCGCGAGGACCCTTCTGGAAGCCCGGGGACTTGGAGAAGCCTTCGGCCACGGCACCGGACACGGCCTCGGCGTGGAAGTGCACGAGCTTCCGCGTATCACTCGGTTGAAACAGGACCCAACTGCTGCCTCGACCCTGCTGCAGCCTGGCATGATCTTCACTATTGAACCCGGCGCATACCTTCCTGGCTGGGGTGGCGTCCGGATCGAAGACGACGTCCTCGTGACCGCCGGCGGGTGCGAGGTGCTGACGACTGTCACCCGGGAGCTGCTGGCGTTGTAAACAGGGCGGGCGGACCTGAAGGTCCGCCCCTACGAGGGACCCTGGGACCGTACGTTACGAGACCCTGGGACCGTACGTAGGGGCGGGCCTTTAGGCCCGCCCACCAGAACCGATGATGAATATCGACGAGCTGAAAGAGATTCTGGAGTTGGTCCGCGAGCACGAACTCGCCGAGTTCGAACTCGAACGCGACAATTTCAAGATCCGTATTCGCAAGAACACTGCGGGCCAGTGGACGACGACGATGCCGTCGGTTTCCGGGGGCTACATGCCGGCTGTGGCGCCTGCAGTACTGCCCGCCGTTCCTGCCCCTGTGACGCCGGTCCTTACCGCAGCCGACGAGGAAGTGGACCTGGCGGTACTGAAGTCGCCGATTGTGGGCACCTTCTACTGCGCGCCGGAACCCGAAGCCCCGCCGTTCGCCGAGGTGGGGAGCATCGTCAAAAAAGGACAGGTGCTGTGCATCATCGAAGCGATGAAGCTGATGAACGAGATCAATTCGGACATCGACGGCGAGGTGATCAAGGTGTACGTGGAGAATGGTCAGCCGGTGCAATATGGTGAGCGGCTGTTTGCTATAAAGCCGCTCTGACGCGGCTCGAGACTTCGGGCGACAGGCTGGCGGGGGCCCCAACCCCCCCGCCCCGCGTCTTCCCTTTTGAGTTTTTAAAAAAATGTTATTACCCCC
>ORMF012527450.1_pt1 | contig 17629 bp, 15 predicted proteins | sample 1779871 | NCBI WGS metagenome assembly ORMF01 (sample SAMEA104232316, study PRJEB22302) | groundwater metagenome | biome: forest; feature: aquifer; material: groundwater | place: USA | collected 2011-08-07 | depth 5.4 m
AGCGCACCCTGGGTGCTAGAATCCGCGAGCCCCAACTACCCCGAAGGGGTTCCATCAACGGTGCGTTTTCCAGGTGATGGAACCCCTTCGGGGTATTCGAACCCGCCCTACCGACCTCCCCAGGGTGCGCTGCGCGACCCTGGGCTTTGAGATGCAACCCCTTCGGGGTAAAGACATTGAACTTCTTACCTGTTCTTGGAACTACTGAATTGACAATTAGCAATTGCAAATTGCAGCAAGCCACCAACTTCAATTTGCAATTGCTAATTGTCAATTGTCATTTGTCAATTGCTCTTGAGATTGAATACAGGGCGTCGTTGACCGCGCGCCGTCGGCCGCTTAAATTGAATGTATGCTCACCAAGCGGATTATCCCCTGCCTGGATGTCGATCGCGGCCGCGTGGTCAAAGGGATCAATTTCCTCAATTTGCGCGACGCCGGCGATCCCGTGGAAGTGGCCCGGCGCTACGAGGAGGACGGCGCTGACGAGTTGGTGTTCCTCGACATCAGCGCTAGCCACGAGGGCCGGGCGATCATGCTCGATGTCGTGCGGCGCGTGTCGGAGCAGATTTTCATGCCGTTCACCGTCGGCGGCGGCATTCGCACGATCGACGACGCCACGCGTTTGATCCAGGCCGGCGCCGAAAAGGTCAGCATCAATTCCGCAGCTGTCAAAAACCCTCAGCTGGTGACCGAAGTCGCGCAGAAGTTCGGCCGCTGCGCCACGGTCGTCAACATCGATCCGCGCCGAAGGCCAGTGAGCAGTGGGCAGTCGGCAGTGGGCGGCAGAAATTCGGGCGCCTCCGAGCTGTCCACTGCCCACTGCCCACTGCCCACGGAGGTTTGGTGGGAAGTCCATATCAACGGCGGACGTATTCCAACCGGACTGCAAGCCGTGGACTGGGCCCGCCGCGTGGAAGAACTGGGCGCCGGCGAGATCGTGCTGACTTCCATGGACGCCGACGGCACCAAAGCGGGTTACGATCTGGAAATGACCCGCGCCGTTTCGGAAGCGGTGTCGATTCCCGTGGTTGCTTCCGGCGGAGCGGGAACGCCGGAGCATCTCGTCCAGGCATTAACGGCCGGCAAAGCAGACGCGGCCCTGGCGGCCAGCATTTTCCATTACCATGAATACGGCATCCGCGCCACCAAGGCCTATCTCGCCGAGCGCGGCGTAGCGGTGCGCGTCGTTTAGCTGAAAAAAGACTGTCGAAACTCGTTGCGCGTTCGGGTACAATGAATTTCGCCGGCGGCTTGGCGGAGATTGCGCTAGCCTGGATTGCGCACGGCCGGAGGGCGGGTTTTTCAACCCGCCCATATGAACGGCTTTTGCGAGGATGGGCGGGTTGGAAAACCCGCCCTCCGGAGTTGTGTGCAATCCAGGCTAGGCCGCAAGCGCAGGCGCACAGGAGCCGATCATGGCCGACGCAGCAATTGCCAACGTGGACGACAGAATCTTGGATGACGTGCCGCGAACCGAAGCACCCAAGAAAGAACCGGAGGTCAACAAGCTCTTTCGCATGGTCATGAAGTACCAGGCGTCGGACTTGCACTTGAAGGTCGGCCAGCCGCCGATGATGCGCCTGCGCGGCGACATCCGCCGCACGGAAATGCGGGTGATTACCCAAGAGGACATGGAACGCTTCTTCTACCCGATCCTGAAGCCGAAGCACAAGCAGATTCTGGAAGACGAAGGCGGCGTCGACTTTTCCTGGGTGGTCGGCGAGGACGAAGGCCGCTTCCGCGTCAGCTTGTTCAAGCAGCGCGGCCGGCTGTCGCTGGTGTCGCGGCGCGTGAACAACGTGATTCCCGACTTCAAGACGCTCGGCCTGCCCGACGCCATCGAAAAGCTGTGCCATTACAACGACGGCTTGATCATTCTTGCCGGCGTCACCGGTTCGGGCAAAAGCACCACCATCGCGTCGATGCTCGATTACGTCAACGCCCGCGAACCATTGCACATTCTCACGATCGAGGATCCGATCGAGTTCGTGTTCGCCGACCGGAAAGCCTATATCAACCAGCGCGAGATCGGCCTCGATTCCCGAGACTGGCACAAGGCGCTCAAGGATGCGGTCCGGCAAGACCCCGACGTCATTCTCATCGGCGAGTTGCGCGACGTCGAGACTTTCGAGGCCGCCATCCACGCCGCCGAAACCGGCCACCTGGTGTTCGGCACGATCCACGCCTCGACCGCCGCGTCGACCATCAACCGTATTCTCGACTTGTTTCCGCCGGACAAGCACCAAGCCATTCGCCAGGCGCTTTCCAACAACTTGAAATCCATCGTTGCCCAGAAGCTGGTCAAGAGCATCAAGCCCGGCGCCGGCCGCGTGCCCACCAACGAAATCATGATCATGAACCCAACCATCCGCGATCTGATTCAGAAGGGCGAGGACAAGAAGCTGCCCGACGCGATCCGCATCGGCTACCTGGAAGGCATGGTCGATTTCAACGAAAACCTGCGGCAACTGGTCGAGCGCGGCGATATCACCCGCGAGGTCGCCCTCGAAGTATCGCCCAACCCGGACAACCTCAAGATGGTGCTCAAGGGTATTAAGGTGTCGACGCCGGGCATTCTGTAATCGAGGTTGTGCTTGCGTTTAGAGGCTGTTTCGCAACCTCAAAGAAACCCGGTTTCTCCAAGAAACCGGGTTTCTTCACGCTTGTTTCGAAACAGCTTCTTGGCGTTCGCGGAGAAAGAACAGGACACGGGTCCTTGTTCCGCGAAAACGCTAAACCGCAAGCGGCGGCGGATGCATTTCAATTTACAACCCATCTGATACAACATCGGCATGAGGAAACTCCAGGAGCACATGGTTGCGGCTTGGAAGCGGCCGGGCTGGTTGGCGGCGCTGGCGCTCTTCGCCGCCGCCGCGCCCGCGTGGGCCGAGCCGACGTTTCCGCGTGGTCCGGGTTACTATTTCAATCCTTATCACCTCGGCGCTTTCACCCTCGCCTATTTGCTGTGGGTGCGGCTGACAAGCTGGGTCGATAGCGACGCTCCGGACGTCGGCCTGGAGACAAGCCCCTGGAACCCGATGCTGGTCGGCGCCGGTGGCATCGGACTCCTCGCCGTTTGGATCGCGCCGCACTTCATGATCGGTCTGCCGATCTTCCTGACGCTCGTTTTCGTTGCATTCGGCATCTACGCTCATACCCGCAATGGCCGCGTCGCCAAGGATGAGCGCATTCTGACCGCGCAGCACCTGAAAAAGCTCGCCACCCGTTATCTCAAGCTGAAGTTCGGCAAGGAAACGCAGCAGAAATCCGGGCCGCGCCTGCCGATCCGCTTTATCGGCAAGAGCTTCGACGACAAGAACGAGGACAAAGCCCGCGTGCAGCGCGTCCAAGATTCCACGGGCTACAAGAGCGCCCTGGAAATGGTCTACGAGGCGATCACCCGGCGCGCCACCGACATCCACATGGAACCAACCAAGGAGGAGCTGGCGGTCCGCTACCGCATCGACGGCATTCTCCACAACGCCGACCCGTTCCGGCGCGCCATGGGCGAAGCCGTCATCAACATCTTCAAGGTCTTGTGCAACATGGACATTTCCGAGAAGCGCAAGCCGCAGGACGGCAGCTTCTCGGCCCAGGTGGAAGACCGCTTCGTCGATTTCCGCGTGGCCACCGCCGGCAGCGTCCAGGGCGAGAAGATGGTCATCCGCATCCTCGACCGCTCGGCGCAGATCATCAGCCTGACGCAACTTGGCATGCGCGACAAGATGCGCGACCAGATCCGCACGCTCGTCAAGCAACCGCACGGCATGTTCATCGTGTGCGGCCCCACCGGCGCCGGCAAGAGCACCACGCTCTACGCGGCGCTCAACGAGCTGGACCGCTTCGGCTCGAACATCATCACCATCGAAAACCCCGTCGAATACAAGTTGGAGAACGTCACGCAGATCGAGGTCAATCCCAAGGCGGGCAAGACCTTTGCGGGCGAGTTGCGCAGCATTCTGCGTCAGGACCCCGACGTCATCATGATCGGCGAAATCCGCGACCAGGAAACGGCCGAGATCGCCTGCCAAGCCGCCCAAACCGGCCACATGGTCTTCAGCACGCTGCACGCCAACGACACCGTGACGGCGCTGGGCCGGCTCATCGACCTCGGCGTGCAACCGTTCATGATCGCCAGCGCCATCAGCGGCATCCTTGGACAACGTTTGGTGCGCATCCTGTGCGCGCATTGCAAGGTCAAATACAAGCCCGATCCGATCCTCTTGCAGAAGGCAAACCTGCCGGCCGAGCGCATCAAGTTCTTCTATCGGCCGTCGAGCGAAGACGAAGCCGCCCAGGAAGGACCGCCTTGCGAGCACTGTGGCGGCACGGGCTACTTCAAGCGCACCGGCTGCTTCGAGCTGCTCGTCGTCACCGATAAGCTCCGCGATCTGATCCGCGAGAGCCCCGACATGTTGGCCATCAAGGCCGAGGCAGTGCGCGGCGGCATGCGCTACCTTTACGAAGATGGCCTGCGCCAGGTGATCGAGGGCATTACGTCGATCAACGAGTTGTTGCGCGTGTGCAAGTAGTGAATTTCAAGCCGCGGGATGAGCGCAGCGAATCCCGCGGGTATGCGGCAAGACAAGGAACCGTATGCTCACCGCCACCATAGTCCTTGTGATCCTCGCCGTCGGCTATGCCCACATGCGCGACGGCTTGTTCACGGCGCTGTGCATGCTCGTCAACGTGGTGCTGGCGGGGATCGTGGCATTTGGCTTCTTTGAGCCGGTGGCCGACTGGCTCGACAATTCGATGCAATCCACGAGCTGGACCGGTTACGAAGATTTCCTCGCCCTCATGCTGCTGTTCAGCGGCAGCTTGATCGTGCTGCGGGCTGCCACCAATCGCATCGCGCCGGACATGCTCGATTTTCCCGCCAACGCCCAATACGTTGGGGCGGTCCTTGGCCTGGTCACCGGCTACTTTTTGTCCGGCTTTCTGCTGTGCGCCATGCAGACGCTGCCCGTGCACGTCAACTTCATGGACTTCCAGCCGAGCGAGAAAAACGATTCCGGCACGCGCAGCATCTTCCCGCCGGACCGGGTTTGGCTCTCCATGATGCGCTACGCCGGCGCCCATGCGCTGGCCTGGGAAGAAGACGATTCCTCCAACGAAAATCGCTATGACCGCTTCAAGACTTTCGACCGCTACGGCACCTTCGAGTTGCGCTATTCTCGTTATCGTCGCCATACCGACACCGAAGCGCCGAAGAAATATCAGATGGAGCTGGAACGCGAGTTGCATAAGAACAATTGACCGATGGCAGCGCGAAACCGCCAAGCGAGCTTCGTTGGTGCAGGTCTATTGGATTGCGTGATCGAACGTCGCTGCGCGGGTTCGCGCTTTCGTCCGCAGCAAACCTCGACCGGTCCAGGAACAGAACCATGCTCGTCGTCATGCAGCGCCACGCCACGCCGGAGCAGATCGAACAGGCCCTGGCGGCGATCCGGCACATGAACCTGACGCCGCACCCGATGCCAGGGGCGACGCGCACGGCCATTGGCATCACCGGCAACATCAGCGCCGTCGATCCGCGCACCTTGGAAGTGCTGCCGGGAGTGGCGGAGCTGCTGCGCGTCACCAAGCCGTACAAGCTCGCCAGCCGGGAGATGCACGCGGCGGATACGATCGTGGAAATTCCGGGCGCGGCCCTGCGGGCCAAGCCCGCAGGCTCGATGTCGCGCGTCGGTCCGGGCACTTTTACAATCATGGCCGGACCGTGCTCGGTGGAAAACGAAGCCATGATCCTGAAGACGGCCGAGCATCTATTGAGCCGGGGCGTGAAGCTGATGCGCGCGGGCGCGTTCAAGCCGCGCACCAGCCCGTATTCCTTTCAAGGGATGGGGCTGGAAGGACTGAAGATCCTGAAGAAGGCCCGCGACCAGACCGGCATCGGCATCGTCACCGAGCTGCTGGACACCGACAACGCCGACGCCGTCGAAGAGGCCGCCGACATCATCCAGATCGGCACGCGCAACATGCAGAACTTCAGCCTGCTCAAGCGCGTCGGCAAGGCGAAGAAGCCGGTGCTGCTCAAGCGCGGCATGTCGGCCACGCTCGAAGACTGGCTGATGGCCGCCGAGTACGTGATGGCGGGCGGCAACTACAACGTCATCCTGTGCGAGCGCGGCGTGCGCACTTTCTCCGACCACAGCCGCAACACGCTCGACCTGTCCGTGATTCCGCCGGCCAAGAAATTGTCGCACCTGCCGATCGTCGTCGATCCCAGCCACGGCACCGGCCGGCGCGATTTCGTGCCGGCGATGGCGCTGGCGGCCATGGCGGCCGGCGCGGATGGGCTGCTGCTCGAAGTGCATCCAGACCCCGACCACGCGCAATCCGACGGAGCGCAATCGCTTGATTTCGCGGGGTTCGATGCGTTGTTGGCGTCGCTTCGGAAACTGGCCCCGCCGCTGGACAAGACGATCAATTGACGATCACAATTCGAAGTGCGTATGCAACAGCCCGCGCAGTTTGCCGCCCAATCGCGCGATGGTGAGTAGTGCGTCGCGCGGCAATGACTTGGTTTCGCCTTGCGGGGCCACCAGGAACAGCGCGTCGCAGGCAGGCGCCACCGACGCAAGCGCGGCATGCTCGGTCAGATTCGGGCCGTCGATCAGAATCGCATCGAAGCGCTCCCGCAGCCGGCCGATCAGCCAGGCGACGGCTTCGGGGGTCAGCGCCACGTCATCGCGCCGGCCGGCCAGCGGCAACGCGTGCAGCGACGGCACCAACGTCTTGACCAGCGTCTGCTCCAAAGCGGCTTGACCCGCGATCACGTCGAGCAAACCCAATTCCGGCTTAATGCCGAGCCGTGCCGCCACGCTCGGCTGGCGCGTCTGCGCATCGACGATGGCCACGCGCCGTTTGCCTTGTCCCGCACCCGTGACGGCAAGATTGACAAGCACGGTCGTCGTCCCCACCTGCGACCGCAATCCCGTCAGCACCATGGTGGGACAACCGATCCCCGCGAAGCCCGCGATCATCATGTTCCAGACTTCGACATACTGCTTGCTGATCGGATGCGCCGGTTGATGATACGCGATGATCTCCGGCGCGATGCCCGCAGAGCCAGCGCTCGGACCGGTCCACGGCTCGAAGGCCACGTTGAGCGGCTTGGCGTCGGTGAGTTGCGCCAAGAGGAAGGATTGGGCCAGCGCTTTGCCCGTCGGCGGATGCGGCGGCTGTTTGACCTGAGCCGGATGGGTTACGGCCATGACGTCTGCCGAGCCTTCCACCATCTTGCCCGGACCGCCGACTTCGATGTACGACGCCGGCGTTTCACCGACGGCCCAATCGAGCACGCAATCGTCCGCGGCGGGCGACTTGAGAATCGGTGAGGTCGAGGCCAAGGGTCGTTGGCCGTCGCCTTTCTTCAACATCTCGAGCATCCTGCCCATGCTGATCTCCGTTTAGCCGCGGTTCGCAGAACCGCACGGTTCTGCGAACCGCGGCTAAACATCCCTCCTGGGGTTCACGCCGTCTTGCGGATTTCCTTGGTCACGTGGAATGAGGTTGTCTCCTCCCCCTCATCCCCTTCGGCTTCGTCCAGCCCACGTTCGCCGGCCTCGTCGTCGCCGTCAACAGTCTCTTCCACCGCCATGCCAAGAACCGCCAGCGCTTCCAGCGCCGCCTCGGCATCGACCATTTCCATTTCCGCTGCGTCGGCCAGCACTAACGCTTGTTGCGCTGCCTGGCCCAGGAGCCGCGGAATGCCGTGCGTGCTCCGCGCAAGCATTTCCAGGCCCGACTCGTCGATGATCTTATCCGGCTTGCCGCCCGCCAGCCGCAAATGATGCAACAGATAATCGCACGCTTCTTCGACGCTGAGCGGCTCCAGGTGCGCATGCACCGCCAGCCGCTGTTTGAAGGCCGCTAGCGCCGGTAGTTTCAAGGTCTCGGCGATGGTCGATTGGGCAAGGCACACCGCCTGGAACGCCTTGTCCGGTCCGGCTTCCAGGTTGCCCAACAGCCGCAGTTCTTCGAGCAAATCGGCGCTCAGGTGATGCGCTTCGTCGATGACGACAACCGTCCGTTTGCCTGCCGCGCAATTCTTCAGAACGTGATCGGTCAGCCGCAAGCGCAACACTTGTTCGGCGCTATCTTCGTAGGGCAAACCGATGTCAAACAGGATAGCCTGGAGAAGAGACAGGCGATCCGGGAAGTGGCTGTTCGTCAGGAACGCCGTGATCGCATCGCCGCCCAAACGCTCCAGCAGCACTTGCCCGAGCAGGGTCTTGCCGCTGCCCGGTTCGCCCGTCAACAGCAGCAGCCCTTCATCCTCGCCCAGAGCACGCACGAGCGGCGCCAGGACCGCTTCGTGCGGCGTAGCGGGATAATACAGGGCGCTGTCCGGCGTTGCGGGAAACGGCCGGCGCTTGAGCCCAAAGTGTTGCAGGTACACGCGTAACATCCCCGTGGCCGACAAACCGAGATTGTCTCCTAAGTCCCATCGGCAGGGGCGCTTGGAAAAGTTTAACCGTGGGGAAAAGTTCAAGGTGCGTTGGCGACCGGCGCGGCATAAGCGCGACGTGGCGGCACGTCGCGCTTACGCCGCGACGCTCGCCATGTCAAACCCACAATTTCACGCGCTCGCGCAGAATCGCCGGCAGCTTGTTTTCGACAAGCCGGCGCACTTCCTGCGCATGATAGCGCGTGCTGAAATGAGCGCAAATGATCAATTCGTTCTTGAACCGGTCGGCGCGCTCGATGAAATCGTCCAGGTGCATGTGCCCGAACTTGTGGATCTTCTCACGCCGATGGTTCGGCCGGATGAAACTCATCTCCGTGATGAGAATCTTTGCTTCGTAGGCCGGTGGATAGTTGTCCAGGCCAGCGGGACTGGTGTCGCCCGTGTACGCCAGCAGCGGCGTGCGCACTTCGCGCGTCACTTCCACGCCTGACAGCCGCAGGTCGCGGATTTTGTCGCCGGGCAGGCCGTAGTACTCTTCCTTCAGCTTGTTGCGGCGCTCCCAGACGAGATAGCCGACCGACGGAATTGTGTGCGTGGTGGCGAAAACCGTGACCACATGTTCGCGCGACAGGTCGATCTCCTGGCCGGGCATGACGCCGTGCAATTGGCACACCATCCGGCCACGATCGAGCCGCTGCATGACCATCAGCAGGCGCTTCACGTCTTCGATCGCCGGTTCGGGCAAATAAATGTGCGGCGGCTCCATCTTCATCATGCGGCGGCGGGCGATGTAGACCGGCAAGGCGGCCATGTGGTCCAGGTGCGTGTGCGTGAGCATCCAGGTCGGCGTGCCCATGAAATCCCATGGCTGGGCGCCGAGGTCGAAGCCGATCTTCAATTCGGGAATGCGCCAGTACGATTGGACTGCGGCGCGTGAGTACCCTTCGACGGTCATGCCGGCGTGGTGATGGGTCAGGAAGGGGGCGTTGTCGACCATGGGGGGTGGCTTGCCGTTTAGCGCGCCCAGCACCCCACACGATTGCGTGGCGCACTGGGTGCGCTAAACGGTAAACAAATCCTCTACTTCGGCGGCGCCGATGCCTTCTTGCTGAAATCGCCGGCGCGGATGATTACGAACCTTTTAGGAGAGATGTGTTTCGTCAGCGCGCGGTTCACGTCGCCCACTTGCAATTCGGCGATTTGCTTCTCCAGGTCGGCGTAATACTGGAAGGTGCGGCCCAAATACAGCCCCTCTTGCAGCATTCCTGCCAGCGAGGAATCGTCGCCGCGGCGCACGACCAGGTCTTGCAGGTACGATTTCTTGCCGTCGTCCAGTTCGCTGCCGGAGATGCCGTCCTTCAAGATCTTGCCGACTTCTTCCAAGGCGCCGCCGTCCACCTTGTCGATGTTCTGCGGATTGCAGATGGCGTAAACGCGGAAGAGCGTATATGGGTCCTCGGCGTCGACTCGCAAGCCGGAACCGCAGCCGTAACACAGTCCTTCCTTCTGCCGCAGCCGATCGATGAGGCGCGACGAGAAATTGCCGCCCAGCAAATGGTTGCCGATCAGCAGGGCCGCGTAATCCGGATCGCCCTTCTTGAGCGGAAAGGTATGCCCGGCCAAATAGACGGCGTTTTCCTTGTCGGGCGTGTTGATGTTCTCTTTCTTGCCCGCGACCTTCGTGTTGGCGGTTTCATGAATCACCGCGAAGGGATGCTGGGCTTTCCAGTTCGCGAAAATCGTTTCCAGTTGCTTGGTCACAGCCTCGACATCGAAATCGCCGACGATGACGATTTCGCCCCTGGCCCCGAGCTGCTCTTGGTAGAGCCGCACAATTTCCTCGCGCTTGACCTTGTTCCATCGGTCCAGGCTCTCTTCGAGGGTCGGACGATAGCGAATATCGGTCTTCGCATAGGGATTCAGTTGCCGCTGGAAGGAGTTGCCGGCCAGCGCTTGTGGATCGGTCATGCTCTTGCTGATGGATTGAACGTGCTGGCGGCGAATCTCGTCGAACTCGTTGTCGGGGAAGGTCGGCTTGCGCAGCACTTCTTGGAGCAGCTCCAGGACCGCGGGGAAATTCTCACGCTTGCTCTGCCAGCTCACGCTCAATTCGCCGAGCTGGCTGCTGACGTCGAGCGACGAGCTGAGCTTGGCGAGCAGATCGTCGATCTGCTGGCGCGTGTATTTCTCGGTGCCGCGCTTCATGAGCGAGCCCATCAAATCGCCGGCAACATGCAGGCCGGCCAGCGATTTCTCGTTGCCGAAATGCAGCACGACTTCGCCCACGACGGTCTCGCCGCGGGTCTTCTTCGGCAACAGCGCGACCTTCATGCCGCTCGGCAACGTGAAGCGCTTGACGCGTGCTTCGATGTTCGCCGGCGTCGGGTCGAAGCCCTCGCCCGCGGCGATCGCCTTGCCGCCCTTGTAGTCCTTGACCAGCTCGGCGACCGACGGCGCTTCCGGAATCGGCGCCCGCGCCACCTGCTGCGTCGGAATGAAAATGCCGACCGTGCGGTTGGGTTGCTTGAGGTACTTCGCCGCCACCCTGTTCACATCGTCGGCCGTCACCTTGCTGATGCGGTCGCGCTGAATGAAGAGCATGCGCCAATCGCCGGACCCAATCCATTCGCTCAACTCCAGGCCGACGCTCTTGCTTTGCGCCAGCGATTGCTCGCGGAACGACAGGTATTTCTTCACCGCGCGATCCACTTCCTCTTTGGTGACCGGTTTGATGGCCTCTAGTTCTTTGATAATGACATTTCGCACTTCCTCCGGCGGGACGTTGTCGCCGACGTGTGCGGAGACGTCGAACATGCCGGGATCGTGCCAGTTCGAGCTGCCGACGGTGACGCGGGTCGCTTTCTTGGTTTCGACGAGCGCCTTGTACAAGCGGCCGGCCGGCTCGTCGCCGACGACCATTTGCAGCACATCGCAAACCGCGTTGTCCGGATGAGCGGCGGCCGGAATGTGGTACATGACGCCGACGACCGCGACCTTACCGACGCGCAGCAAGGTCACCGAGCGCTCGCCGTCCTGCGCCGGCTCATCCGTGTACGTGTTTTGCAAGACGCGATTCGGCCGCTTCATCGAGCCGAAATGTTGCTCGATCAGCTTGAGCGCCTTGGCCGTGTCGTATTTGCCGGTGACGCTGAGCACGATATTGTCGGGCTGATAATACTTGCGATAGAAGGCCTGCAAGTTCTCGATCGGTACGCGCTCGATGTCGCTGCGGTTGCCGATGGTCGATTTGCCGTAGTTGTGCCACTCGTAGGCGATGGCCATCATGCGCTGGCTGAGGATGGCATCGGGACTGTTCTCGCCCATCTCAAACTCATTGCGAACGACGGTCATTTCCTTGATGAAATCCTCACGCTTGATGAAGCAATTCAGCAATCGATCGGCTTCGAACTCGATGCCGAATTCCAGGTTCTCGTCGGTCGCGGGCATCGTTTCGTAGTAGTTGGTGCGGTCCACCCAGGTCGTGCCGTTGGCCGACTTGCCGGCGCCGTGCTGTTCCAGGGCCCGGTCCGGCTGCAAGAACTTCTTGCTCCCCTTGAAGAGCATGTGCTCCAAAAGGTGGGCCATGCCGGTTTCGCCGTAACCTTCGTGCCGCGAACCGACGAGGACGGTCATGTTGACGGTGACGGTGGAAGCGGAGGCATCGGGGAAAAGCAGGAACTTGACGCCGTTGTCGAACTGATATTCGGTGATGCCCTCGATCGTTACGATCTTCTTGGCTTTCGCATCCTGCGCGGCAAGCGGGGCAAAGCCGGCAAGCAAGGTCAAGGCGATCAAACTTGCCAAGAAGTAAGAGATGCTGCGCTTCATTCCCTGATCTCCTGCGGTCCGATAGAAAGAATGGTCCCTCATGCCCAGCATTGTACGGCATGCGGGCAATGCGGAAAACGCGGAAACGGCGGAATCTGCTGCGTATCGTTGTGTATTGACTTGACGCGTGCCCTGGATTCGGGCATATTTCCCTGCCCAGGTTTTTGCGGGAGGATTCGCCATGAAGACAACGACGCTTTTGATTGGCGGACTGTTGCTGGCTTCGTGCGGTTGCAGCACCATGAACAACACCGAGCGCGGCGCCGTCACCGGCGGCGTGCTCGGCGGACTCGCGGGCACCGTCATCGGCGGCATGAGTGGCCATCCGGGCGCGGGCGCGGCCATCGGCGCCGGCTCGGGCGCTCTGCTCGGCGGACTTGTCGGCAATGAAGAGGACCGCCACGACCGCCGCGTCGCCGCCCAGGTTGCGCGCACGGCGCTGTCCGTCAACGACGTGGTGCAGATGTCGCAACGCCGCGTCGGTGATGATTTGATCGTCAACCAGATCTACAACTCCAGCATCGCCTTCAACCTTTCCAGCCAGGATGTCATCTATCTGCGCGAACAGGGCGTCAGCGAGCGCGTCATTAGCGCCATGCAAGCCCACCGCGGCTATCGTGTCGTTCGGCAATCCGGCGTCGTCTACGTCGATCCGCCCCCACCCCCGCCGTTCTCTGTCGGCGTCGGCTTTGGGTACGGTTACTATCCGCACCGCCATTGCTGGTGATTCGCCGATGTAACCTGTTGCCCAGCCCAAACCACCAACCATTTCTGTGCAAGATGCTGTGCAAATCACTCACACCCCCCCTCGGGCTGGAAACGCACTGCAACGGGTAAATACGCGCTTGCACAAATAACGGCTAGTTCATGACTTACGCCACACCTGCCAGTCATCGAAAGCAAAAAATGACTCGCGGCTGCGTTGACGATGGATTACAATCCAGGCACACGGGGCAACAACCGTTTTGTGTATGGATGCGGCGATCCGCCCGTTGACGCGTTGCGAGGCCGACTCTCATGCCTGACCCACGCTCCTACCTCACCAACCCCGCCGAATTCCGCGACGTCAGCCGGGGCAATCCGCGGCCCCACACGCTCAAGGGCGATGCGCTCGTGCAAGCGCGGCTCACGCCGGAGACGTGGCGGCTGGAAATCGTCAGCGACGGCACGACGACCATCCAAACGCCGCGCTGTCTGGAGAAGAACAACGCCATCGACTTCGCGGAGCTGCAAAACCTCGGCAAGCAGCACGGCAAGAAGTTCCTGAAGGCGATGCAGTGCCTGAACATCGCGGTGCCGCTGGGCCAAGGGTTGTGGGAAGGCGTGCCGCTGCGTGAGGTGGTGAAGCTGGTCGGCCGCGTCAACAACATTCGCCGCATTTACTGGTGGGGCTTTCACAACAACGATCCGAAGCAAGTCTTCCAGGCGTCGCTGAGCTATTCGCAAGTCTTCGAGACGCCGCCGTGGGACCTTGGGCCGCTGGTGGCGTACAAGCTCAACGGCCAGCCGATCCCGCTCTTGCGCGGCGGCCCGGTGCGCATGGTGATCCCGTGGGCGCACGGCTTCAAATCGACCAAGTGGCTGCACCGCATCACGCTGACCAACAACGTCGCCGCCAATGACACCTACGCCAACGGCAACAACGAAATCGAATCGTACCTGAAGACGGCCGCATATTTGGAAGACGGCCCCGGCGTGGTTCGCGCCGGCCAACCGATTGACGTGAGCGGCACCGCGATGGTCGGCTGGTCGGGATTGAAGCGCGTCGAATATTGGCTGCGCCCGGACGCCGGCAAACACGGCCAGCTCGCCGACGACGATCCCGCCTGGCGCGGCGCCCGCTGGCTGCCGTGCACACTCGACGGCCCGCCCGCCAACTGGGGCGGCCAGCTTCTCGACAACGTGATGCCGCGCGACGTGTGGGGCCTCGATCCCAAGACCGGGCGTCCCAAGGAATGGCCGATGCGCTTCAGCGTCGTCCGCTGGTCAGTGACGCTGCGCGATTTGAAGCCGGGGACGTATGAGTTTCGAGCGCGTGCAGTGGATTTGAACGACTTCGCCCAGCCGGAGCCGCGGCCGTATCAGAAGTCGGGGCAGAATCCGGTGCAGGTGCGGCAGATTACGGTGATGGCGTAACTCGCGCTATTTGGTCTTGAAAACGCTGAACCCATGCCACAATATGAAATTGTCGAAAGATCGGTTCTCCGCCAAACTTGTGGAATCGGCTGGTCTTTGTGGGGCAGACATTCTTGTCTGCCTGCGTATTCAGCGGCTTCAGTGGCAGACAGGAATGTCTGCCCCACAAGAATGGCGCAGCACCGAAAGATCAAATGAGGAGCGAATCCATGGACCGAGAAAAACTTCGCCTGCTATTGCGGCAACAACCATTTCAGCCGTTTCGCGTCCACTTGACGGACGGCCGAACATACGATGTGCAGTTGCCCGATATGCACATCCTTGGGGAAAAGTACATCGCCATCGGCTTTCCCGAGCCGAACGTTCCGGATCCTGCTGTTGACCATTCTGAAATTGTGTTCTTGTCGATGATCTCACATGTCGAGTTACTGCCCACGACAGCTGAATCTGCTGCATCGGCCGGGAGCTGAACCGTGGAATTCAAAGACCTGCGCGAGCTGATCAAGCGACAGCCATTTTGCCCGTTGCAATTCCATCTCACCGACGGCGCGACTTTCGAGATTCGGCATCCCGACATGGCGATGCTTGGGCGAACAGCGATCACGCTCGGCATTCCTTCGCCGGCGGAAGGGGAACACTGGGCCGTTGTGCCATTGTCATCCATTCTTTGGGTCGAAGTTATCATTGGCATGTCGTGACCTTTACTCTCCCATCGCTCGCGCCAACTCCGGCTTCGTCACCTGCAGAATCTCGCGAATCACCCGACGATCTTCTGTGCCGAGATGATCGAATTCGTGGCTGTAATCGCGACCGCCAAGCACGTCGTGCATGCGGCCATAGACATAAGTCTTCACCGCCTCGGGCAAGGCATCGAAAGCGTTCGAGTAGATCAAATAGCTGCACGGATATTTGAACAGCCGTTTTTCCAGATCGAAGTCGCGCAACGATCGCCCGTGGGCGTCGCGCGGGCCGCGGCGGGCGAACTCGTCCGCGAACGACGACGTGCCGCGCACCTTCGCCGTCAGCGGCGTCTCCTTGCTGAAAAGCAGATATCGCACAAGCGGTTCGCCGGCGTTTTTGATGCGGCGCAGCGTTGTCTCCGAACGATAATCGGCGGCTCGGCCCAGTTCGCGGTTCAATTCCGCTTCCTCGTAGAGAGCCAGGCGCGTTTGCAGGTTGGCGCGGGCGATCAAGTTGTGCATCTCGGCTTGATGTTCCAACACCATCAAGGCCACCAAGTCGCTGTGCGGCGTCAGATAGTTGGCGATCGTGAGATGGGTGCGCAGCTCGATGATGTTCTGACCCACGCGGTTGTCGATTTCCTCCGGCTCGCGCTGTCCATGCACCACGAAATTGCCCAAGTGTTTCTGCCCGCCGTGCGTGCCGGTGACGTACCAACCACCCCAGCGCTGTGCGAAGGCCGTCGTCTGATCGACGCGGAAGCTGCCCATCGACAGGATCGCTTGGCCGCTGCGATCGGCGTAAACCGAACGCACGAGATGGCCCGGCACGCCGCGCGTCTGCGTCGAGCCGTGGCATTGCAGGCAAGCATCGTTCTGCCTTGTGAATTTCGGCCGGGCGACGGGTTCTTGATCCAGCGTGTAGAAGACGGTGCCAAGATTCGGATCGACGGCGGAGATTTCCAGCACCGTGCCGTGCAGGCAAAAGCCAACGTACACATCATCATTGAAGTACAGCGCCCGCGGCGTTTTGGGTCCGATGCGCTCACGCTGCAAACTCGTCTTGGAAAACACCAGCACCTGCGACGAGACCGGCACCTGTAACGCTTGCAGAACCGAACGCAGATAGCCATGGTCGTCATCGAACTTGAGCGAAACGGCGCCGGCCTTCAGTCGCTCTTGCAAGCGGGTGATGACATTATTGGTCGGCGCGGTGCTGTACCGAATCGGCTCACGGTCGAACTCGTCGGCGTGTGCGGTTTCGGCACACTCCAAGAGCAAAGAAACCGCCGCGATTCCAGCAAAACATCGAAAAATCATGGCATTCACTGGCATGGGAATCTTCAAAGGAAGGCCGACATTGTGGAAGAGCAAGAACTATGCCAGAAGTGATCGAGCATTGGCGTAATAGACGCGTTCAAGAACGTCGGCCGGCAGATCGACCCCGCAAAGCATCGGTTTTGCAGGCCCATCGGCAGCGGCCTGGTAATCCCCATCTGCAATCGGACTCGGCCCTTCCCAAGCGCTTTCCCACAGCGTCCGCTGGCACCAATACCTGCTCACGTAATGCTCGCGATCCAGACCGTGGCGCGTCACCAGATCGCTGCCGAACAGAAAGCGGTTCGGGAAGCGCGTGATGAGCGCGCGAATGGCGTCGCGCCGGGGCGAGACTTCGCGCACCTGCCATTTCGTGGCGCTGGTGTCGATCAGCAGTTGCGGATATTTCTCCAGCAGCGCTTCGAGATGATCGGGATGTTCCGAATCGCCGCACATGTGGGCGCCGATCCAGGTCATGTCGGGGAACATCTGCATCATGCGTTCGAAGCCGTCGTACTGATCCGCTTTGGTGCCGAACTTGGCGGCGTCGGTGTAGACGGTGCGGAACCAGGCGTCGGGGTCGGCGACGTGGACCATGATGATCTTGACGCCCGCCGCCCGCGCTCGCTTGGCGGCCTCGATGCGCCAGGGAGCATCGACGAACAGCCCGCGCTCCCGGCCGCGCGGCGCCGACCAGAACTTGATGATCTTGACGCCGTGGCCCAGAAACGTGTCGAGCAGACGATACACGGTATCGTCCGGCTCGTCAGCGGTCTTCTTGGTGATCATGCCGTTGAAGAGAATCGTGTCGCCGAAACGCTGGCGCAAAGGCAGGATGTCGTCGGGGTAGCACATCGACACCGTTTGCTTGATGCCGAATTCGCGGCCGACTTCGAGCATCGTTTCCGCTTGGTCAATGCTGGCGCCCGGACCGCTGCCCTTAGGTGGGCCGCCCGGAGGATCATCGGGCCGCGTCTGTAGAACGTGGGCATGGACATCGATGATCGGCCCGCGGTAGAGCAGATGGCCGCGCTGGGCGTAGTCGATGCCGCTGACGTTGTATTCGGGGGGAGTTGGCGACATGTTTCCATTCTAGCGCGGCGAGCGGCGCGGCGTAAGCCCGCCGGTGCGGCGAGGCGGAGAGGCGATGATGCTGAAACGACTATCCGATCGGGTGGCACGGTACTTCCGGGCGAGCGTCTACGCCCGGCTGGTGCCCTACCTGCGCCCGTACAAGCTGCAGAGGGTC
>ORMF011672380.1_pt1 | contig 17628 bp, 17 predicted proteins | sample 1779871 | NCBI WGS metagenome assembly ORMF01 (sample SAMEA104232316, study PRJEB22302) | groundwater metagenome | biome: forest; feature: aquifer; material: groundwater | place: USA | collected 2011-08-07 | depth 5.4 m
CTGGGTCCGTATCTCAATGGAGGACACGATGCGACCCAAGAAACACCGCGTGACGAGATCCAGCCGCGCGAAGAAGGTCACGCGCGCCAGAGGACTGACACGCGCCACGAAATCAGTGCGCCCGGGCAAAGCGATGCGCACCGAGAGAGCGGCCTCTGCTCAAGAGACCGCCCACACCGAGGCCGGCGTGCGCCCGTCGTCGCAGTTTGGCGCCTGGGCACTGGTACTCTCTGGGATTGGCGTGATGGCTGGTGTAATTCTGATTGGCCGTCCGGCGCCTGACCGCGTCGAGGTTGCGGCGGCGAACCCACCACATGGAGATGTCGTGGTGCAAGCCCAGCCGGTCACGTTGCCCACGCACATGGCCTCGAAGCAACCAGCCAAAGTGGCCGATCTGCCACCGACCCCTCCGACGCTGCTGCCTCTGACAGGTCCAATGCCCGCACTGAAGACCACGGCCATCGCAAAGACAACCGAGATGGCACACACCGACGAACCCGCGGCGACGACGCTCGCCTCCTACAACGCCTCGACACTCCCACCGCACGACGAGCATGCGGCGATGCCGGCGTCCGTTCAAGAGAGCGCGCTGGTGACGATTACCGGCTGCCTCGAAACCGACGAGGAGATATTTCGTCTGAACGATACGGCAGGATCGGATGCGCCGAAGTCACGGAGCTGGAAGACCGGTTTTCTGAAGAAACGCTCGGCGACAATCGCCGTCGTCGATGCGAGCGGAGTCGGCCTGCCGGCTCACGTGGGAAAACGCGTTGCTCTGACCGGTCTCCTCGTGGACCGCGATATGCAGGTGCGTTCGCTGCGGCGGGTCGCCGCCACGTGCGATCGGTAGGCGAACAGCTATACTGCGTTTGTCGTGCCCGGCCTTCTTGCGTCGAGCTGCATGAACAGGAGTGGATCGCTCCTCCGCGCGACACGTCGGTGTTTCAGCATGATGCCTATGCTGTCCGGCTCCGGACGTCGTGGATCGCCGCCGCCTTCCGATTCGGAAGCGCCGAATACACCATCACGTCCATTCCAGCTGTCATGGGCGCCTCCTTCTCGTTCTCGCAGCGCACCGGTGTGCTCCGCCAGGAACCGGGCGGTCCCACGATTCTCCTTGTTCAACCAGTGGCGCATGGCCTCATGACGCGCCGCTACATCGTGAGCGATTCCGCGACAGCCGGCCCATTGGCCATCTTCGAGCGGGCAGGTCGAGACTGGCAGGTGTTCGACGCAGCCGAGGCGCCGCTCGCACGCGTCGAAGAAGTCGAAGCCCGTAGCGGCTTCCGGCGATATGTCGCCAGCGTCGATGGACACGAGGTCTGTCACTACACGTGGGCGATGCACGGCCTGGGCGTCTGGACGGCCGCACTGGACGTGGAATTCCTGAATCACGCTGTTGGGCGATTTGACCGCTCACTGGCCATCGCGCTGGCGCGGCTGCTGGAGCAGCACGCGCGACGCGACAGTCAACGGTACTCTTCGTGACGCGTCCGCGACCATGATGCCGGCCTGCGCCACTGCTGTCGAAGTCCGGCCACATCGAGCAGCGACCCGGCCACTGAGCGAACCCGCCACGGGGTCCACAATCCTCTTCGGCGTTTGGCCTACTTGAGCATCCCCGACAGGAGCCAGCCCCGCACGGCTCCTTCGGCAGCGATCGCGGTATCGATCTGGACGTAAAACGAACCCTTCTGCAAATCCGCAATGTCGGCATCGGTCAGCATGACGTCGCCCTTGAGTACGCCGCTCGTTCCCTTCGTCACCGTCAGGGTCGCGACGCTCGGCCCGCGCTGTCCGTCCACGCCGTGATGAAAGTGGGCGACCGTCGCCGGCGCGGGCAAGCCTTCGAAAGTACCGTTGACCGCGAGCTTGCCCTTGCCATCAAGCACAGCGTATAGCATGCCGAATTGCCCGGTGGGAGCGGGGGACGCATCGCGAGCCGCCGCCGTCGTGAGCCGCCCCGAGAAAGGCTTGCCCATGGCCCGCGTCGGTCCTTGAGCGACGGTCGCGCCCGCAGTGCTTTGTGCGGTCGTCATGTTAGCCCACACCGAAACGATTATGCCCGCAGTCACGATGCTCGTGAGCACGCGCCCTGTGACCATGTCGATCCTCCTATGCCTCCCGCTTTTCCGCCGACGCGTCTAACGCTCAGGACCCTTCTCGGCGATGCAGTACAAGTACTTGCTCCCACGCAGGTAAATTTCGTTGTCGACGAGAGCGGGCGAGGCCATGAAGCCGTCGTCCAGCACATTGCTCGCCAGTGGCCATGGCGGATCACCAGCGTCGTCGCGTCAGCGCCCGCGAAATACACGCGGCCGTCCGCGCCCACAGGAGACGAGAACATGTTGGGAACGTCCCTGAGCCGCTGCGCCCGGTAATGAGGCGCCCCTGTCTTCGCGTCGAAAACCGACAGGATACCGTTGTTGCTCTTGAGGATGTACAACACGCCATCGAACAACAGCGGCGAAGGCGCGTACGGGGTATCGCGATCAAGCGTCCAGGCGATCGCGCTCGTCCCGGTGATGTCGCCGTGCGCATCCGCCAGGCGCACGGCCTTGAGGCTGCTCCCGTTGAAGCCGCTCGTGGCAATGACCATCCCGTCCTCCGCCACGGGGGAAGGAATCGTCAACGGGGTCAGGCCGCTCGTGCGCCAGACATCCTTGCCGGTCTCGAGGTCGTAGCTGCGGAGGCTCGACCAGCCGCTCGTCACGATCTGTGCGCGGCCGTCATGCTCGACGACGAGCGGGGTCGACCAGGTGTCGAGCTCCGCGCGCGCTACTCGCCACATCTCGCGCCCGGTCCGTTTGTCGAGCACGACGATAAACGACTCGCCCTGGTGGTCCCAGACGAGGATGATGTCGTTGCCATAGAGTGCCGGTGTCGTCCCCTCGCCGGTCTCACTCAACACGTTCTTCTCGCCGAAATGCTTCTCCCAGAGAAGGGTGCCGCTCATGTCGTAGGTGTAGAGGCCGCGCGACTCAAAGAATGCGACGATGTGCTCGCCATCCGTCGCCGCGGAGCTCGACGCCCATGAGCCGTTGAGCGGGTGCGTGCTTTCGTGAGGGCGCGCCTCGGTCGCCACCCGCTCCCAGACGAGGTGGCCGTCGCGCCGATCGATGGCCAGGACAACGAACCGGTGGACGGCCCGCGGCTCGAGACCGCCGCGCGCCGCATGCGACGCAGCACCAGTCAAGCCAACCGGAACCGCGGTGAGTAGGTACACGCGATCGCCCCACACGACAGGGGTTGCGGCTCCGCGCCCGGGGATTTCGACTTTCCATTTGATATTCTTGGTCTCGCTCCACTCGACCGGCGGCTTGGCCGTTCGCGAGACGCCGTTGGCGTAGGGTCCGCGCCACTGAGGCCAGAAACGCTCCCCCGCTGCATCGCGTGCAGCCCGCGCGGGGGCTAGCCACGCCCCGACGAGACTCAAGAGGATCACGCCTCTCGAGATCATCGACCTATGTCTCATGGTCCCTCGCATCGCTGACATTCCGGGACGCGGCGACTCCCGGCCCGACGTACGGCACGGTAAACTTACGTCTCAACGAAGGGAAGGTCAATCGAATGTCTCTCCGCCGTGACACGTAGGGCGAAGCATTTCTGCCGGCCGCATGGCCGAGGCGAACTCAGCCGATAAGAGAGATTAGGGGGTAACACATGCAAGCCTTTTCTCGAATGTGCATCGGTGTGCTCGCTCTCGCACTCGCGGGGGCCGCGCCACTATCGGCCCAGAACCCGACCGCGGCGGGACGAATCAAGGTGGCGTCCGGCTCGGCTCTCATCGTGCGTCAAGGAGCGTCGATTCCCGCGCAGGCCGGACAGGTCGTCTTTGAATCCGACCAACTTCGCACGGGAACCGATGGACGCATCGGCGTGACGCTGAAAGACGACACCCGGTTGTCCATCGGTCCGAACAGCGAAGCGCACCTCGAGCGCTTTGTCTATGCGCCCGCCGAAGGGAGTCTTGCACTGGTGGTCAAGTTTGTGCGCGGCGTGGCCGCGTACGTCTCAGGTCGGATTGCGAAGCTCGCGCCCGATGCCATTCGTCTTGAAACGCCGTCCGCTATCGTGGGTGTGCGCGGCACGAGCCTGGCGGTCCGCGTCGAGCCCTAACGTGGCACGCGCTCGTCTTCACCGCCTTCTTCCCGCGGTGCTCGGTGCCGTCTGGGCCGTCGCCTGTGGCCCCAAACACGCGTCCGGCCCGACGCGTCCCCCGGAACTCGCGGGGGCAGGAACCTCATTGGTGGTCCTGCTTCCCGACGCCGACACCGGTCTCGCCGGCCGGGCGAATGTCGCCAACCCATTCGGATCGGTCGACCTCGAGACCAAGTACGACGCGACATCCGCCACACCGAATCGTCGGCCAGATGCGGTCAGCACGCTCAGCGAGGCGGACGTGACGCGGATCTTCGGCGACGCCTTGTCTGCCCTGCCTCCGCCCCTGCAACACTTCACCCTGTTCTTCCGTTTCGAGTCCGACGAACTGACCGACGAGTCCCGCGCGCTCCTTCAGGACGTCCTCAACGCGGTTCGTGGGCGCACGGCACCGGACATCGCGATCGTGGGCCATACCGACACAACGGGGACGTCGTCCGCAAACTTCCAGCTCGGGCTGAAGCGATCGACCGCCGTGCGGACTCTTCTCGTGGCGGCGGGGCTCGACCCGTCGGTCGTCGAAGTCACATCGCACGGCGAGGCCGACTTGCTCATTCAGACCGCCGATGAGACGGCAGAGCCGCGCAATCGCCGCGTCGAAATTTCTGTGAGGTAGCAGCCTCGCTGTGCCATTGTTGACATTGTCGAGATTGTGGGGATTGTCGAGACCATCCACATCGCGGAGCACCGCGGCCCATCGCCGCCTCGTGTTCGTGAGCGGCGTCATCCCGATCGTCTTTGCGGCGCTCTTCGCCGTGTATCGGCCCGCCCTTCTGGTACGACTCGATCACTCGGCATACGACGCGCTGCTTCGATCAATTCCGACGCGGCCGCACGGGAACCGCGTCGTCATTGTCGACGTCGATGAGCGGAGCCTGTCGACGATTGGCCAATGGCCCTGGCGACGGGACGTGATCGGCCGCCTGATCGCGCGGCTGCAGGAATCGGCTCCGTCGATCATCGCGCTGGACATCATCTTCGCCGAGCCAGACCGCAACGACGTGCTCGAAGACCGAAATGCGAAGCCGCGCGCGACTCCGGACGACCTGCTGGGAAAGGTTCTTCGCGAAAGCCGCGTCGTTCTTGGGTACGCGGCAACATTTGAAGCCGTCTCTGGCGAGCGCCGTCCGTGCGTCCTTCATCCGGTCGGGCTGGCCGTCGTTCAGCCCGGAGAGCACACCAACGACTCGCCATTCTTCCGCGCGACGGACGCCGTCTGCAGCCTGCCGTCGCTGGCGCAGGCCGCGGGCGCGTCCGGCTTCCTGAATGCCGTTCCCGACTCTGATGGCATTCTCAGGCGTGTGCCGCTGCTCGTCGATTTCGACGGCCGTGTGTACCCAAGCCTCGCGCTCGCGGCCGTCGCGGCCACGACCGATGCACACGGTATGACGCTTCGCATCGCCAACGTCAACGCCTCGACGTTGACGTTGGACAACCGAACAGTGCCGCTCGACGGAAAGAGCAACGCCCTGTTGCGCTATCGTGGAAAGAAGAACACGTTTCCCTACGTGTCGGCTGCCGACATTCTGAGTGACCGGCCGCCTTCGGCCGCCTTGCGCGACAAGATTGTGTTCATCGGCACGACCGCCCTCGGCACGCGCGAGGTCGTGGCGACGCCGCTCGATACGCGGTTTGCCGGCGTCGAGGTGCAGGCCACCGTCGCGGACAATCTGCTGCAGCAGGACTTCATCAGCCGATCACCGTTCGTGACGACCCTCGAAAGTCTGGCGACGTTTGCACTCGGCCTGACGGTCGCCGCGTTGGTTGCCAACACCGGCCTCTTTGCTGGAGCGGTCATCGGGGCGGGCGGCATCGCGGTGCTCTGGTCCACGGCCGTCTGGCGCCTCTCGACGAGCGGCGTGTACACATCGCCGATGGCGCCCACCGGCGCGGTGATCAGCGCGCTCACGCTGATGACGTTCGCGAAGTTCCTCGTCGAGCGCCAACGGGCCGATCGCGTGGGCCACGAAAAGGTCAACGTTCAGCGGCTCATGGTGCAGACGCTTCTGTCGCTGACCGAGCCCCGCGACGCCGAAACCGGCCGTCATTCCCGCCGGACGCAACGCTACTCCAGGCTCCTGGCCGGGCAGCTCTCGACACATCCGGCGTACCGCGACTACCTCACTCCCGAACGGATCGATCTGATGTCCAGCCTTGCGCCGCTCCATGACATTGGCAAGGTCGGCATTCCCGATCACATTCTCAACAAGCCCGGCAAGCTGACGCCGGAGGAGCTCGAAGAGATGCGCAAGCACCCGGTCCTTGGACGGGACGTCATTCTCAAGGCTGAGCAGCAGTCCGGAATCCGCGACGATGTGACGCTCGCGATGGCCAAAGACATTGTCTACACGCATCACGAGCGCTGGGACGGGACAGGATATCCGCAGGGGCTGCGCGGTACCGACATTCCGATTGCCGGCCGGGTGATGGCCGTCGTGGACGTGTACGACGCCACCTCCACGAGGACGCTGTATCGTCCGCGCTCATCGCACGAGGACGCGGTGAAAGTCATCATCGCCGGGACCGGCACGCATTTCGATCCAGCAGTTGTGGAGGCGTTTGTCAGCGTTGCGGCTCTAGTAAAAGCGGTCTCGCAGGAAAGCAGCAGCGAAAAGTCCGTCCACTGAATCCGATCGCCGCCGGAGTAAGCTAACCAATCGTGTGGCGGGACGTGCGCACCGTTGCGAGCGATCGCCAGTCAGGACAGCCTCAGACCGCCCCGGCGATGGCGACGGCCCCCGCATGTCGCTAAGCGATATCCTGTTCGGGAAACCGCTCGCCTCTCGTGAAGAGAGCCAACAACGCGTGGGGCCGCTGGCCGGCATTGCCTAGACGCCTTGAGTTCCGCCGCGTACGGGCCTGAGGCGGCGATGACGCTACTCATTCCGCTCGGGGCCCTTGCAATTAGCTATGTCGGTCCGATCACCGGCATCATGATTGTCGGGAGCTGCCACGCCTTCGACGAAACGACTCGCCAAGTCCTCCTTGACGTCGCGTGAGGGGGCGTCGATCAGCCCTGCGACCTTACGTAAGAGCGCGTGCGACGCGCCCGGCGGCGGCATGGTCTGCCACGAGCAGTGGACGTTCCGCCTGCCGCAACAGGCGCGCAACGGGCAGCGGCGAATCTTCGCGCGTCAACACCTCGTCAAGCACCGACGCCTTCGATTCGCCGAACGCGGCGACGACGACGCGGCCGGCGGACGCCAGAACACGCAGCGTCAGCGTCAAGCGGCGCGCGGGTTGCTTGGGGGCACCCTCGATCGAGACAACGGACCGATGAGTCTCGAGCAGAGCCGCATGTCCTGGAAAGAGGGACGCCACGTGACCGTCCGATCCCACACCGAGCAGCACGAAATCAAGCCGTCCCGAACGCCCGAGCACGCGATCGAGCTCCGCACCATATGCCACTGCGGCCGCCTGCAGATTCGGCTCGTTCGCCGCCATCCGATGGATCCGCGTGCGAGGGATCCGCGCCGGCTGGAGCCACAGCGACTCCGTCAAGGCGTAGTTTGATTCGGGATCGGTCGGCGGAACGGCGCGCTCATCTACCCAGAAGATTTCGACGTGGTTCCAATCGAGACCGAGCGCCGCCAGCGCCGGGAACACATAAAGGCCGACTGATCCCCCTGGCACGGCCAGGGTAAACCGACCGCGTTCAACCCTGGCGGCTGCGTACTCGGCGACGAAATCACCGACGACCGCCTTGATGCAGGCGTCTCGATCGCCGATCACCGTGTCGAGAATCACCTGGAGGCTCCAACCGCTTGCACCAGCCGGTCGGCTTCCGTCGGCCCCCAGCTCCCACAGTGGTACTCGACGAGCGGTCCTGCGTCGTTGAGCACCGGATCGACGATCGCCCACGCCGCCTCGACGACATCCTGCCGCGCAAAGAGCGTCGCGTCGCCGGTCATCGCGTCACCCAGCAACCGCTCGTATGCACCGAGCCGGTCTCCAACGCCTTGTCGAGGTCCGGAGACGACCGACAACTCCACCGGCTGCCCCACTATTCGCTCTCCAGGCGTTTTCGCATATGCGCCGATACTGATCGCCACCTCCGGCGCCAGTTTGAACCGGACATAGTTGCCGTTGCCGTCTCGAGGAGCGGCGTTCCGGAATACAACGGGAGGCGCCTCCTTCAATTCGACAACGAGATCCGTGCGGGTCGTCTCGAGACACTTACCCGCACGAACGTGGAACGGGACGCCTTCCCATCGCCAGGAATCGACGGAGAGCCGCATCGCGGCAAATGTCGGAACGCGCGAATCCCGGGCCACGCCCGGCTCTTGTCGATATCCGCGGAACTGTCCTCGCACCACGTTAGCCGAGGCGAGCGGCTGGACGGTGCGCAGCACCTTGGCCTGTTCGTCCCGGATCGCCTCGGGCCACATGGACGATGGCGCCTCCATCGCCAGGTAGCTGATGACCTGCAGCAGATGGTTCTGGATGACATCGCGAATGACGCCGGTTTCTTCGTAAAACGCGCCACGACCCGCGACACCAAAACTTTCCGCCATCGTGATCTGCACATTCTTCACGTACTGCCGGTTCCAGATGGGTTCAAGAAACGCGTTCGCGAACCGGAAGTACATCATGTTCTGAACCGCTTCTTTACCGAGGTAGTGGTCGATTCTGAATACGGACTCCTCCGGAAGCACCGATCGCAGAAGCGCGTTCAGCGTGCGGGCCGACCGCAGGTCGCGGCCAAACGGCTTCTCGACAACGATGCGCGCCCCGGCAATACAGGCGGAGCCGGCAAGATGCTGAATGACAACTGGGAAGAGGCTTGGCGGAACGGCGAGATAGAAGAGCGGCCGTCTTGCCTCACCCAGCCTCTCACGTAGCCGGGTGAAGGTGCCGGGGTCGTCGTAGTTCCCCCACACGTGACCCAAGAGGCCGGCCAGTCGCTGAAAGGCGACAGGATCGAGCACGTCGTGTTCGGCGATGCTGGCGCGCGCGCGCGCGATGAGTCCTGCATCATCAATCTGCGATCGCGCGACGCCGATGACGGGCACGTTCAGCCTGCCGCGTCTGGCCAGAGACTGGAGGGCCGGAAAGATCTTCTTGCACGCGAGGTCGCCGGTGATGCCGAAGAACACCAGTGCATCTGACGTCTCGCGATCGATCATGATTTCTCTGCGTGGCCACCGAAGCCAAGCCGCATGGCCGATAACACCTTCGCCGAGAACTCGCCGGCGCCGCGCGACCCAAATCGCTCAAACAGCGCTGCAGCTAGGACATGCGCCGGCACCCCTTCCTCGTTGGCCGCCTGGAGCGTCCACCGGCCCTCGCCGGAATCAGACACCCGTCCGGCGAACGCTTCCAATGACGGATCCCTGGCGAGCGCGGCCGCCGTCAGATCGAGCAACCATGACGTGACAACGCTGCCATGCCGCCACACTTCCGCAATCGCCGCGAGGTCGAAGTCGAACTGATAGTGCTCCGGGTGACGGAGGGGCGTCGTCTCGGCGTCCGATTCGGCGTGACGCTTCCCCGCGTTCGCGTGCCGAAGGATGCTGAGCCCTTCAGCATATGCAGCCATCAAGCCGTATTCGATCCCGTTGTGCACCATCTTGACGAAATGTCCGGCACCGCAGGGACCGCAGTGCAGATATCCTTGGGCCGCCGTCCCTCCACGCGGCGCAGGGTCGCCCGATCCCGAAGCGAGCGCAGCGAAGATCGGGTCGACACATTGAACGACTTCGGCATCGCCACCGATCATCAAGCAATAGCCGCGCTCGAGTCCCCAAACGCCCCCGCTCGTGCCCATGTCCACGTAGTGCACGCCACGCGGAGACAACCGTGCTTGCCGCACGATGTCGTCCTGATAGTGCGAGTTGCCTCCGTCGATGATGGTATCGCCTGACTTCAGCAGCGGGACCAGGGCGTCGATGGTCGCATCGACGTGCGCGGCAGGAAGCATCAGGCACACCACACGCGGCGCGACGAGCGCGCCGACAAGTTCGTCGAGCGACACCGCTCCAACCGCGCCCTCCGGCTCGAGCGCTTCGACAGCCGCTGACGATCTGTCGTACACAGCCACCGAATGACCGGCCCGCATCAAGCGGCGAGCCATGCCGGACCCCATCCGGCCCAGTCCGATCATCCCTACACGCATGCGATCTCCTCCGCCATGTTCCCGACTATATCAACATCATCACGCGCCACCATGCCGTGCTGCCCCGCGTCCTGGGAAACCCCCTCCGAGACCCGGATTCACGCCGGGCAGAAAACGTGGCGGTGAGGCGCGGGCCCTTATTCACCGGTTAGGCGCCGCTGCCGAGCCGCCCAGGTCACGGAGCAGAACAGTACGTTGCTCCGACACCGACGCAAGATAGGCAACCGGGGCGGTCGAGTCTCACTGCATTTTCAGTGACCGACCGCGATCGATGTGCCCGGAGCATTCCTCCGCAGGTCGATGCGCGTGCGCTAATCCTGCAGCCTCGGAGCGGTTGCCTTCGACGGGCGCTCGACAATCGACCGCGCGACATTCGTCGACATGCTGTCGGGCGTCATGCCCGGCGCAGGACCAACGTGGAACAGCATGTGGTGGACACCGCGCGTGCATCTCGCCATCTTCGTCCACCGCGTAGAGCAGTTCCCGCCGGGGTTGTACCTGTTGATGCGCGATCCGCAGGTGTTCGACCGGCTGCGAGCCGCCTGCCGCCCTGAGTTTCTGTGGGAAGTCGTCGACGAAGGACTGCCGCTGCGATGTCTGACGCGCGGCGATGTCCGTTCGCTCGCCGCTCGCCTCAGCTGCGACCAGGACATCGCGGCCGACGGTTTCTTCAGCCTCGGGATGCTGGCCGACTTCGCCGCGAGCCTGCAGACGTTCGGTCCATCGTTCTATCGTCACCTGTTCTGGGAGACGGGCATGGTGGGACAGGCGCTCGGGCTACGCGATCACGCATTCCAGAGCTTGTACCACTTCACGGTGGGCATGACGGTCGATGATGCCCGCCTGACAACCGAGCGAGGTTATTCCTGGGAGGCCCCCTCGACGGATGAGGGCCGCTAGTTGTTGGTGATGACAAGCTTGCCGACATGGTTCGCATCGGCCAACGCCTGATACGCAGCGGGCGCCTCGTCGAATGGGAACTCCCGGTCGATGACCGGCTCAATGCCATGACGTGCGAAGGCATCGATCATCCGGGTCAACATGCGCCGGTTTCCCATCAGGATGGGCGTCACCGTCACGCCGAACCTGAGGAAATCGGTCAGGTCTCCGTTGGGACGTGACGCGCCGGGCAAGAGTACCGCGAGCATGCCGATTACGGCCACGGTCCCGCCGTATCGGGTCGCTTGCACCGACTGGCGCAGCGTCGCAGCAGTCTCGATGACGAGATCGACTCCCTGCCCATCGGTCAGTTCGCGGACCCGGGTCTCCCACTCCGGATGTGTTCGGTAGTTCACCCCCAGGTCGGCGCCGCACGCGTGCGCTCGCTCGAGCTTGGCGTCGCTGCTGGAAGTGATGAGAGCCTGCGCACCCACGAGCTTTGCGATCTGGACCGCAAAGATCGACACGCCGCCGGTTCCGAGCGCCAGGACGGATTGGCCGGGTGCGATATGTGCCGTCTCGACCACCGCGTTCCACGCCGTGATGCCAGCGCACGACAGCGTCGCCGCGGCGCTGTAGGAGAGTGCATCCGGGAGCACGACGAGAGCCGTTTCCGGCAACACGACTTCCTCGGACAGCCATCCATCGACCGAGAATCCGATCGAACCCGGACCCATCGACGGGTCGAACCGTCCGTCGATCCAGTTGGTGATGGTGGTGGCGGTCACTCGATCGCCAACCTTGACGCGCGTGACCCCCCTTCCAATGGCGATGACCTCACCGGCGCCGTCCGACAGCGGCACCACCGGCCGGCCCCCGCCGGTGGGATAGCGGCCCGTCAGCAGGAGTTGGTCACGAAAGTTGAGTGACGCGGCGCGCATGCGGATGCGGGCCTCGCCAGGTCCAGGATCCCGCGGAACTGCTTCCACCATCGCGAGCGGCTGCTCGTGGTTCGGCCGAACCTTCCATTGACGCATGCTTGTATCCTTCGCGATATCCTTTGCAACCGCGCCTGCACCAGACGTCTATCGGCTGGCCCGATACACGGATTCCTTCGGGAAGTTCTTGTCCTCGAGGAAGCTCCGGATGTCCCTGGCGACCGGTATGGCCTTCTGCATCATCACCCAATGATCGTCGTCCGGATACAGCTTGACGCTCAGATTGGGCACCCACTTGTCGAGGCCGCTGAGATGGCCCGGCAGGATCGCGGTGTCCTTCAGGCCCCAGATCACCAGCGTGGGCACATTGATGACGGTCGATTTGGCCCCCTGTGTAATCTCCTTTGCCGACCACGATGATGAAATCGTCGACGCAGGATGTCGATCGTTGAACGGGGCGTTCCGGTGATTGGCCCGGTAGTAATTGAGGCCCGCCGTCGTCGAGCCCGGCTGCGACCATGCCACGATCCAGGCCTGGCGGTCTTCCTCGGTGTAGCGTCCGCTCTTGACCTCCGCGTCCACGAATCCCGCGTGCGCGCGGCGTGTGGCGCTCTCCTTCGTGTCGTTCTCGTCCACCGGCTGCTCGCCAGGCGCCAGAAATTTGTTGAACACGAAGAAGTAGTTGCTGGCGTAGCGCTGGGCCGGATTCTCCCTCAGCTCGCGCTCCGACACGAACGGGTGCGCGCCGTTGACAATGATCAGTTTCTCCAGCATCTCCGGGTGGAACATCGCGAATACCCAGGCGACGTTGGCCCCCCAGTCGTGGGCGACCAGCACGAACTTCTGGTTTCGGCCGGCAACCTTCTCAGCCAACTGCCGCACGTCTTCGACCAGATGGGACATCTTGTAGGGCTCGAGCCCCTCCGGCCTCGATGACAGGTTGTAGCCGCGCATGTCCAGGCCGACCGCGAGGTGATCGCGGCCGATCTCGGCCATCTGATCCTTCCACTGGTACCAGAACGACGGGTAGCCGTGCAGGAACAACACCAGCGGTCCTCGACCGACGCTCACGTAGTGGAGGCGCACACCGTTCACGTCCGCGTAGTTGTCCTGAAACGCGGCTCGTGCGGTTTGCGCGTGCAGGCTGGCTGGCAGACCGGTCATCAAGCCGGCCACGATCAGGGCCGCATATCGCATCTGTCGTCCTCCTGGAACACACGTGGTGCGCGTGCGCGAATAACTATTTTCCGCCGCCTCGCACGGTCCGAAAGAACTCGCGCACGTCGGTGACGAAGAGCTCCGGCTGCTCGAACGCGGCGAAATGACCGCCCTTCGGCATCTCCGTCAACCGCACGAGGTTGTAGCGGGCCTCCAGCGAAGCGCGCGAGACCGGGATGAGCTCCCTCGGGAAATCGGCGCACGCGGTGGGGACCTCGATCTTCTTGTTGTTCGCCGGACTGGTCGGGTGCCTCGACTCGTAATAGAGGCGCGCCGATGAGCCCGCTGTCTCGGTGACCCAGTACAGTGTGATGTTCGTGAGCAGCTCGTCCTTCGTGAAGATCGTCTCGGGGTTTCCGTCGCAATCACACCACGTGCGGAACTTCTCGACAATCCAGGCAGCGAGTCCGATGGGCGAATCGTTCAACCCGAAGCCGAGCGTCTGCGGCTTGGTTCCCTGAATCTGCTGGTAGCCGGTCTCTTCACCGCCGAAGGTCATCCGCGTCTTTTGACGGGCGAGCTCCCGTTCTGTCCGCTTGGCGTTTGGATCCGGGGCGCCGCCGATGCACATGTTGAGGTGCAGTCCCGCCATGTGGGCCGGATCGGCGAGTGCGAGCTGCGTGTTGATGATGGCGCCCCAGTCGCCCCCTTGCGCACCGTATCGCTGGTAGCCAAGGCGTGCCATCAACTTCGACTCCATCAACGCAATTCGCGCGGGATCGTAGCCGGGTGCAGTCGGCTTGTCCGAGAAACCGTACCCGGGAATCGACGGGATGACGAGATCGAACGCGTCGGCTGCGCGCCCGCCGTATGCCGCGGGGTCCGTCAAGGGGCCGATGACCTTGGTGAACTCCACGAACGATCCCGGCCAGCCGTGCGTGATCAGCAGCGGAAACGCGTTCGGCTGCTTCGACTTCTGATGGATGAAATGAATCTTCAATCCGTCGATGGTCGTCGTGAAGTGGGTGAACTGGTTCAGTTTCCGCTCTTGCGCGCGCCAGTCGAACTTGTCGTGCCAGTAGGCGACCAGGTTCTTGAGGTACGCGACATCGGTGCCGTAGGTCCAGCCCTCCTGGAGCGGCGGCGGAAACCGCGGGCGCGCGAGCCTCGCTTTCAGGTCGGCGAGCACCCCGTCCGGCACCCGGATTGTGAAGGGCACGATCCGCTCATCCGGCGATTGGCCGGCGACGGGCTCGATGAAAGCTGTGGCGAAACCCATCGCGAGGAGTAATCCTGCGATGGTGATCGAGAGGGGTGTCGAGCGTCCGAGCATCTTGATGCCGCCTTTCGCAGTCGTGATTTTCACCCTGCAGAATACACCTTCCGAACTACAGCCGGCTTCTTGGGCGGCGTGTGCCGATCATATAGACGTGGTGGGAGCTCAGTGGCCACCGAACACCTGGTAGCCCCTCTTCCGCAGGCTGTCCGCCGACGCGACTTCCATCCGCTGCACCTTCTGATACGTCATCGGGTTGAGGTGCGAATACAGCTTCGGGACGAGACGCTCCCCGTATTTCCTGACGACACGCGCCGCCTTGCGGCCTGTCTTGTGATTGCGGAACCGCTCTTCCGGCGTCAGGCCGGTCATCCCGACGTAGTAGCCCGCTTTCCCGTCGCCTTTGGGGTTCCGCAAATAGACAACATAGACGGAGTGGTGTGGAACGAGAGTCATGCACGCTCCAGGCCCTGGGGTGTATAAGAGTCTGCAGTTGGACGTCGGCGGGGTGCGAAGCATGAAGAAAGCTGTGTGTTGTTTGCTTCTCGCGTTGTTCGCCGGTGGGACGAGATCGGCGTTCGATCTGCCGCGAGGGCAGATTGTCGATGACGTCGCGTGTCACGACGACCCGGCGCAGCACTATTCCCTTTATCTGCCGTCGAACTTCACGACCGACCGCATGTGGCCCATCATTCTCGCATTTGACGCGGGCGGGCGCGGCCGGCGCGGCGTCGAGCGCTACCAGGCCGGAGCGGAGCGGTACGGCTATATCGTGGCCGGATCGAACAATTCCAGAAACGGACCGTGGAAGCCCAGCCTCGACGCAGCGAGGGCCATGACCGCCGACCTCACCGGGCGATTTCCGGTGGACCTCAAGCGCATATACACGGCGGGCATGTCAGGCGGTGCGCGCGTCGCGATGATGGTGGCGCTCCACCCGGAAATGATCGCCGGGCGTATCCATCCGGAGATCGCCGGCGTGTTTGCGTCGAGCGCTGGGTTCCCGCCCGGGGAGTTCCGCGAATCCGTCGCGTTCCCAATCCTCGGCACAGCCGGCACCGACGATTTCAATTACCGCGAAATGCTCAATCTCGACCGCACCCTCAGAAGTCCGCATCGGGTGGTGATGTTCGAGGGCGGGCACACCTGGCTTCCGGTAGAAGCGGCGACCGAGGCCGTCGAGTGGATGGAGCTCCAAGCGATGACGAGCGGCATCCGTCCCCGCAATCAAACACTGATCGACGACGTGTTCGCGAAACGAATGGCCCGAGCTGAGGGTCTGAAGAGCAGTCTTGCCATAATGCGCGAATTGCAGTCGATCGCTCAGGACTTCCGCCCCTTCAAGAATGTGACCGGGCTCAATCAGCGCGCGGCGCTGCTGGCCGCGGAGCAGAGCGTGAAGGCCGCATTGGACCTCGAACGCGCCGACGAGGCACGCGAAGACGTGATGACCGGTGAGATCTTTGGGCTGCTGGAGGATCTGGACATCGGCAGCGGCGTTGCCAAGCTGAAGGAGCGGGTGACACACCTCCTGGATCAATCACGGGCTGTCGAAGATTCCTCGTCGCGCCGGATCGCCCGGCGCGTGCTGGCCAGTCTGCGTGCGTCGACGGTCGGCGTGCGTAATCCCGAGCTGCAGATGCTTCTGGATCAGATTTCCGCTGTTGTGCCCCGCTGAGATGCAACCCATTCAGGAACGCCCGAGAGACGATAGGGCGTACATTCGCTCAAAGTGGGCCTCGATCTGCTGCACACCACCTACAACGGATCGAGCGTCAGCCGACCCGTGCTGATTCGCCGATCGGATGGCGTGCTGCTCGAGAAACTGCGACAGGAGATGTGTGTACGCCGCGGGGTCAGGTAGAGGGCACGCCGCGAGATCAGTCGCGCCAGAGCCACTTCGAGCGTGCCCCGCTGCCGCTCACCCGACACGGCGCACGCCGAGAAGCCGACCGCGAACACCGATGTCAGCATGATCGCGATTGGGTGGATGAAGCCGAGCGCGATCGAGCGGTCTATCCCGGCCGGCACATCAGTCTGGTGATCGATGCCTCCGCCCGCATGGAAACCGCGCTTCATTCCCGATGACCGATGACGGTAGACTCCTCTCAATGATCGGGCGTCTCGCCGCGCGCAATGAATGGAAGTTCTTCGGCGTGCTGCCGAAGGCCGACCGCCCGCTCGCCATGCTGTGGTGGAGCGTGCTGGCCCTGCGTGGCGTACTCCCGGCCGGATTCGCCATCGCGATGGGCGGCCTGGTCGGCGCCGTGCAGCGGGGTAACGATCTCGGAGCGCCGCTCAGCTTCGCTGCCGCGGTGTTCGTCCTGCTCCAGGTCCTCACACCGGTTCATCAAGCAATCAGCGCCAATCTTGGTGACCGCACGGCCGCCTGGCTCTACGACCGATTGACCGCCGCCTGTGTGCGGCCACCCGGCATGGGTCACCTCGAGGATCCCCGGCTCGCCAGCGATCTCACCGTCGCCCGCGACTTCGACCTGGGCATGACCGGCCCGCCGCTGTTCATCTCGATGGATTTCATCGCGAGCGGACTGGTCGAACTACTCGGTGGTCTGTCATCCGTCATCGTACTCTTCGCGTACGCGTGGTGGGCGCCCCTTGTGCTCGGCGGCGCGTGGCTCGCCACGCACTGGCTGCTACGCGAAAGCGCGGTCTGGCGCGACCGGAATACCGACGAGGTGCGCAACGCGCAGCGCGATGCCGATTACGCCTACCGGCTTGCGGCGGATCCCGCACCCGCAAAGGAAGTCCGGCTCTTTGGCCTCGCCGGCTGGATCATCAATCGCTTCATGGCCCGGCGTACGCGGCTCCACGCGCTCCAGTACGAAGCCACGCGCCTGCGCGAACGACCGCTGATGTGGAGCGTCCTCCTCGTGACTGGCGCCAACGTCGCGGTGTTCTGGTCGCTCGCGGGAGCGGCATCGAGCGGTCGGATTACGCTCGGTGAGGTCGTCGTGTTCGCCCAGAGCGCGGTGGGCGCGTCGATGATCGCGTTCGGCGGACTCAACTGGGCGCTCGACGGCGCCTCGGCACCCGTCGCTGCGGTGCTGCGACTCGAGCCGGCGATGGGCGCCGCCGGCGCA
>ORMF010478180.1_pt1 | contig 17621 bp, 20 predicted proteins | sample 1779871 | NCBI WGS metagenome assembly ORMF01 (sample SAMEA104232316, study PRJEB22302) | groundwater metagenome | biome: forest; feature: aquifer; material: groundwater | place: USA | collected 2011-08-07 | depth 5.4 m
TTGGGGTTTAATGTGTAAATAGGTGAAGAAGAGTGGTGAAGAGGGGGGGGGGGGGGGATATGATAATTATGAACTAAATAGAACTGAAAATAAACGGGGTTCTATATCACAAATTGTGAGGAAAATATCCGGTTTTTTGAATAATTTTGCATTTTTTAAGCCAGAAGCTCCTAAAGTAATTCATCATTTAGGCGGCATTAATATAGCGTCTAGCGACGGCAGCGGAACACAATCACCACTAAATAGACGTCTCTACACTTTTGAGGATGTTCCTATTAATACGAAAAGCGGGGAAGTGTTTATTTATGGAAATGTCATTAAACCACATATAAAAGATTGGATGAAAAAAACCGAATCAGGAGAAACAACTCTTAATTTTCAGGATTTTTTGACTGAAAAAATGTCACAAGAACCTGAATTGGAAGGCAGTCTATTAGGACAACAAGTGCGTTATTTTAATAATAAAGACAGGGAACAAACTAAAATTAAAATATTAAATGGAAATCTAATGCAAATTGGATTAGACAGCACAACAACTGAATTAAAATCTTTGGTTCCTGGAAACTATGCATTTGTTATTGCTGACGTAAAAGATGCTAGCGGGAATATTAATCGCACATTTTATGCTACACCTAAAGTTAAAACTGCTAATGGAAAAATTCAACATAGTGGATTTGTACGAGGAGGGAATGTAGTAACTTCTGGAATGCTTACAATCAACGATAAAGAAAAAATTATTGGAATACGAAATGAATCAGGACATTATCAACCAACATCAAAAGATCTAGCGCATCTAGTTAAGCATTTGCAGGATTCTGGATTCGACACCTCTAAAATCTATATTACTTGTTATAAATCACAACTAGGTATGTTTATAAATAATCAGTTTAATCTTAAATGGGGAATTGTTGAGCAACGCGCTGATTTATGGTTTGAAGAAACAGGAAGAAAATTAGTAGATTGAAAACTAGAAAAAATATTGACTCAACCAACAATTGACAAGTTGCGCTCCATTCATTGCCTGCTAGGACTAATCCATTCTAAAGAGCGACTTGACAGTGCATGCAAGAGGGCCTTGGAACGTAAAAAATATCTTTATTAAAAGATTAGATTCCAGTCCATTAGAAACAAAAACTAAAAAAGCAAAACCTTTTGAAGAATCCTCTCGCTTTGAAAGGGGGCTTACGAGCTAAAAGCTCTCATAAGAAATCGAAAATAATGGAATTTTTGTTCTTTCCGTTTTTCTTTGCGATTTCAATGTTAATTTTAATTATTTATTGATAGATTAAAAAATAAAAGAGATTTTTATGACAAATCCTATATATACAAAAGAAAATTACAGTCAATTAAGCGGAACTTTAAAGCTTTCAAAGTCAAAGCGCTGTTCTTTTGAGAGAACCCAACTGACTTTAAATCCTACACAACTAGATCTAGCACAAAAAATCATCCTCGGATCAAAAACAACTGAGTTCAGTAATTTACGCCCAAAAGAGCAAAAAAAGTGGACAGCTCTAGCTGAACAATTAAAAGATAAAATAAAGAGTGATGAAAAAGCAATTAAACCCGTAGAGGTTGAAGCGGCGCTTAGAACGTCAGGAATCCTAAATCGACCTACAACTAAGCACTTATCACCACAAACTATAACCGAAGGACCAATAGGTCCGGAAGAAACTGCTGAAGATCAGAAAAAAGGTCAGTTCTCCATGAGGAAAGTGTTTTCAAGAATCCTATCGCCTATATTATTTAGCAGACAAGAAACTCCATCACCCGCCTCTCCAACTCAATTTGAAGAGACTAGACAAGAAACAGTCTCTCCAATTCCAAATCAAGAAGAAACAAAGGTAATAAAAAATCTTCTTTCGGATGTTTTGAAAAACTTTTCTCTTGTAAAAAAGAGGGCTGATCGAGGTCATAGCGTGAGTCAATTAGCTACAGATCTTAAAAACACCCTAAGACAAATCATTAGTGAATCAGGCTCACCTCTATACAGAAGAAGAAAAACAAATTTTATCGACCGGATTAGATCAGATAAAACAGGACTTGTTACCCTCTCTTGTAAATAGAGACTTAACTTTTTCGTTACAAGAGAAAACTAAAATCAATGAAATCCTAGGATCTCCTTCTCTAGAATCCCCTTTATCGTCTTGCCTACAAGAAGCATTAAATAACATGCGTGTCAATTTAAACAACTAATGACATATGAACACCTAAGCAAGACATCGTAACCTTCTTAAAAAAAGGTTACGATATTTCTATTTTAAGAAGAAACTACATCAGCTACGCAACGAAATCCATAGGTGCCGTTCATAGTTCCAGGATTATTACGATGTCTATAAGAACAACGCATATCATCTTTTAAAGACTTCCAGCAGCCACCACGAAGCACTCTATAAACCCCTTGAGCAGGTCCCTTAGGATTGTTAGGTTCTTGAAGAGAGACTACATAGTAATTATAGTCATACCAATCACTGCACCACTCATAGACATTTCCTGCCATATCATATAGTCCATATCCGTTGGGAGGATAACTCATCACAGCTGTGGTATCTGAACTAAAAAAGTTAGCTTGAGATCTTTCTATATCAACTCCTGTTGGATACATAGACTCTTCTACTCCGCCATAAGCTGCAATCTCCCATTCAGCTTCTGTAGGGAGCCTCTTTCCAACCCATTTAGCATAGGCAGTAGCCCCATACCAAGTTACCCCTACAACAGGATGTTTTCCATAGCCTGATTCCACATGGAGTTTTCCTCCGTTTTTCTTGATACGAGACTCTCTTAGCCGAATCACATCATTATTATTCCCATCTTTTTCAGCGCCTAAAGCTTCTAGAAAACGGGAAAACTGTTCATTTGTGACAGGATGTACATCTATAGCAAAGGGGTTGAGTTGGATAGGATTACGAGGAGATTCATCTCGAGCGCCACGATTACTTCCTCGGTAGAAAGATCCTCCTTGAATAATAACCATTTTCATTGGAATGGATTCAATCTCCAAAAGCTCTTGCATTTCTGGCTGATAGCGCACTATAGCCTGTTCTGTTTGAAAAATAGCGCCTGGATCCGCATCAAACTGAGGACGATGAATTTCTCCTGGATTAATCTGTAATTTAAATACTGGATCTTTAGTAAAAGAAGGAGCGACCACTGGTGAATTAGCTAAAATTTTCTCTATTTCGGCAACTAAAAATTTAGGCCGGAAGGCAGGGTCTGGATGTAAGGCTGTAGAAAAAAATTCATCCCATTGATACTGAAATTTCTTAACACCTTCAGAAGGAAGCAAGAATCGTCCTTGAGGATATTCTCCCATAAGCTGATTATACAGCATCACACCAAAGGCATATACATCTGAGGCAGCACAAGACTTACCTATCTTATGCTCTGGAGCTAAAGCATAAAAGCTTTCCCAAAAAGAGGATAAATTGGCATTGGGTCCCATTTTTTTAATACATCCTTCGAGTAAAGATAGTAAAAAAACGCCAGGAGGAAAAAGATGAGCAAGACCCGTATCTGTCAGATAAGCGATAAGTCCTTCTTCTGTAAGATTTATTAATACATTGGAAGCTTTTACACTTAAGTGATACATACCCAAACTATGAATCTTATCTAAAGCAGACGCTACTTGAAGGGCTATTTGCAATAACTGCTTTTCAGAAAGTTCTTTTCGAGTTGCATATTCTGTTAAATTAAGGCAAGGCTCTTCTCCGGAGGTAACCCAATCATAAGCGAAATAACAATCATTTTCTGAAAAACTTACATTCTGCAATCTAGCTACATTAGGATGCTCTAAACTGGCTAAGGAAGGGATCTTTTTTTGGAGCACCTCTTTAGATGCAGGATCTAAAGATAGTCCAAGCTTTTTTAAAGCAGCCTTTCTCTTTAAGATCTGGTGCTCTGCTAAAAATAGTGTGCCTAGAGGACGTTCTTCTTTTTCTTTTAGTAAAAGATATTCTCCAATCTGATCCATTTTATCCCTTTCCTGTTAAAGATTTAGCCTTCTACAACACGCCTAGATATTTTGCAAGATACCAAGCTATCCCCAAAATACCGGCTGAAACAAGAGCCCAAAGAAAGCTTGGAAGCCATTTCACCCCGCCCCCTAACGTCCCTCTCACTTCCAAAGTTCCAATCCCATAATCAAATTCATGTTTTTCTTGTAAAACTTTAAACGCATGAGGCGTTTCTCTCACCATAGAATCAAAATCTATTCCCAAAAAGTTAGCATACTGCTTCATAAAACCGATTGCATAAATGCCGGAAATAAACTGGTGAATAGACCCCTCTTCAATGGCTTCAAGATATCCCATTCGAATCGATGTAGTATTTTCTACTTCTTTTAAAGTTATATTGAGATCTTTTCTTTTTGTCCTAAAGAGATGACCTACCCTCTTTGAATCTTCATTCATCATGCCTCCGTATCTTGGCTCAGGGAATACTCCCTTTTTTCGTTCTGATATTGTAATATAACAAAAAAGGAAATAGAATCTATCTTGTTTTTTTTTCTACTCTCTATTTTTTTGAGAATTGACACAGAAAAGAACAGGTTCTATGCTTTTTATCTATTACAATTTTAAAAAAAGCATAAAATGTTATCTCCCCTACCTCCTATTACGCAAAAAGGCAGAGAATACATGATCCCTACTTCTTTTTCCGACATTTTAAACAATCCAACGGCTTATCTGGATTTTCAAGGAAATTCTCTTGCTTTTCTAGACTCTACAACAAATTCTGTGGTTAAAATGGATCTGGCTGCTAAAATGTTACACAGCCTTTCAAAAGAAAAACTCGAAACTATCTATGAAAATCCTCCAGAGATTCAACTCATACTAGAAAAAACGAAATACGCCAGAATTAAACAAATACCTACAGAGCTCCAAGAAAGAGCTAAAACCATGAACGTCTATACCACTGAAGTGAATGGAGAGCTCACTAAAACACAAAAAAACAATCCTCTTTCTACTCGCAGGTTATGGCCACTACAAGCTACAAATAATTCTTCTTCTAAGTAAAGAACAAAAAAACCACTAATTTACATTCCAATTTTTTAGACTTCCTGACAAAATGGGTTTTTCTACCAAAGTGCGGAATAATGACAAAAAATAACTCTCCAGCCTGTTTTGTTACACAAATTGATCTTTCTTTAAAAGACAAGCTCACCTCTGATCTGCAAACTCAAGGCTTTATCTTGTCTTCTGCTCCCTATGCTTTTTTTTCTGCTAAAAAAGCAGGCCTTTCTTGCAATCTATATCACTCAGGGAAGCTAACAGTGCAAGGTAAAGGCAAAGATGAATTTATCTCTTTTTATCTAGAGCCGGAAATCTTACAAAACCTCTCTTACACCCATCCAGCTTCTTTACACGATTCTTCCGCAAGAATCGGCCTAGATGAAGCGGGTAAAGGGGATTTTTTTGGTCCTCTTTGCGTAGCTGGGATCTTTATACCGGAAGGTAATATAGAGCTACTCATCAAACTTGGAGTAAAAGATAGTAAACTACTAAAAGATGATACCATCCTAGAAATCAGCCGCTCACTTAAAAGAACGTTTCCTCATAAGGTCCTACGCCTATTTCCAGAAACATACAACCGTCTTTACCCTAAATTCAATAATCTCAACAGAATGCTTGGATGGGCTCATGCAACTATTTTAGAAGAACTCTCTAAAAATACAGGATGTAAAAAAGCTATCTTGGATCAATTTGCCATGCCAGAACTTATGAATTCTATTGTAAAAAGTAAAAAAATGGATGTAGACCTCACTCAGCGAGTTCATGGAGAAGAAGATCCTGTCGTTGCTGCCGCTTCCATCCTAGCAAGAGCTGCCTTTGTAGAAGGGATCAAGGAGCTTGGAGATGAAGTTGGTCTTCTTCTTCCTAAAGGAGCTTCTGCCATCGTCGTAAAAGCCGCTAAACAAGCACTAGCAAGTAAAGGGATGCCCATCTTTGATAAAATAGCAAAAACCCATTTTAAAACTTTCAAGGACCTTTGTGATGCTGAAAGACCTCCACATTAAAAATCTCATTCTCATGGAATCTTGCTCTATTGAGCTTAAAGAAGGACTTACTATCTTAACCGGAGAAACAGGCTCTGGGAAATCTGCGATCTTACATGGTCTTAAACTCTTACTCGGACAAAAACTCGATACTTCCTTAATTCGATGGGGAGAAAAAAGGGGATCCATTCAAGCAAGATTTGAAATAAACTCTAAAAGCTTACTAGAGGTCCTTAAAGAAGCCCATATAGAAATAGAGGACTCCACCCTTATCTTATATCGAGAAATCTCCACTGAAGGAAAAAGTAAAAACTGTATCAACGACCGGATGGTCTCTTTATCCTTACTCCAAAAAGTAGGGTCCTATCTAGTACAGATTGTGGATCAAACCTCTCACCATGAGCTTCGCTCTACAGAAAGGCAGCGAGAGCTTCTAGACCTCTTTGGGTCTTTACAAGAAGATGTCTTGCTATTTGGCTCTTTTTTTGAAGAAAACAAGCAAAGAAAAAATCTACAAAAAAAATTAGAAGAGAAAGAACAAAAAAAAGAAAGAGAACTCACCTTTTGCCTAGAGCAACAAAAAGAGCTAAGTAGCTTACAGCTTAAAGAAGGAGAGGAAGAACTTCTTTTTCAAGAGTACTCTCTTTTTTCTAAATCTCAAGAGATCTTAGAAAAAAAAGAGACTGTAGAAGCCCTCTTAAGTGAAGGCTCCCATAGTGCCTTATCTACGATAAGCAAAGCTAACAATCTCTTACAAAGCCTATCTTCCTATCATAAGACATTTCAAGAATCAGCAGAGCTTATTAAGCAATCTCTTGTTTCTTTAGAGGAAGCTCTTCACCTATTAAGACAAACCTCTTCCCTCTTTGAAGTCGATCCTAAACACTTTTCTACTCTTGAAGAAAAGCTTAGCCTTATTCATCGAATGAAAAAAAAATACGGCCCCACCCCTTCTGAATGGGAACTTTATAAAAAAGAGTTAGAAGAAAAAATAGCCGATTTTGACGCATTAGATGAAGATAGAAGGATGTTAGACTTAGCTATCTTCCAAAACGATGAAAAGCTTCTTCTATTAGGCAAAGAGCTCACTCAAAAAAGGACTTTAACCGCAAAAAAACTAACCTCTTCTTTGCAGCAAGAGCTTAACGCCCTTAACATGGAGGGAACACGAGTAGACATCCGCATAACAGCGCAAAGTAGGTCTCAAACAGGAGAAGACGCTATCTGCTTTTGGTTAGAAGCGAATAGAGGAGAGGCTCCTGTCAACTTAAAAGAACACTCCTCAGGAGGAGAGCTCTCTCGCCTTTTACTAGCGCTCAAAATCTGCCTTGCAGAAAAAAATAACACCCCAACTCTTATTTTCGATGAAATCGATGCCAACGTAGGGGGAAGAACAGCTAAAATGATTGGAGAAAAACTTCTAAAGCTTTCCACTCATCACCAAGTGATTTGCATCACGCATTTCCCTCAGGTCGCAAGTCAAGCCTCTCATCATCTTCTTGTGCAAAAAAAAGGATCCGATAGTAGAACTTTTTCTACCATCGAATCTTTAGATAAAAAAGCTAAAGAAGCCGAGCTTTTACGAATGCTCGGAGGAAAAGAGTTAAATAAGACTCTTTGACTAAGAAAGGCTAGATTGATTCACAATACTCTGTAGATCTTGAGCGCTTCCCCCAGATCGTAGATAACCAACCACTTTTGCCGAAAGATTCTCATTTAGACTATAACGCTTTTCCTCTAAATCATTTCTTCCATTTAAGGCTTCTTCCATTTGAAAATTGGAATAGCCGATGATATTCCTGCTCATAGCACTTATTTCTTCTTCTTTTTCACTAATCTTTTTTTCTACCTTATTAACTTCGGTAAGCAAACCAATAATTGTATCTAACTTAACACTCATATCATTCCTTGATTTTTAGATTTAATAAGGACGATAGTTTACGCTCTCACTGCAATATTTTCAAACACTTTATTCTCCAAAAAGCAATAACTTCTCTGATTGCTTAACCATTTTTTTCTCTTCTTTTTTTACCATGCGCCCGAGCTTCTTAATATCTTCTTCCGGAGGTAAATTTTCAGGCTTGATACCTCTTTGCCCAAGCATCTCACGAACGCTTTGATTATTTTGCACATGCTTCTTTTGCTATCGACCTTTCTCCTTGTAAATCGGCCGTTAAAACATTATGGTTAGTCATTTCGGTAGCTAGATTCTTAGCTGCAATTGTTAGCGTTGGCAAGAAGTCAGCCAAAGGACGAGATTCAACAATACCATATTTAATTTTCATTTCTTGCGTCGTATGACCACCCAAAAGAGCAGCATCGCCTTTAGAGCGAATTCGACCAAAGCCGGCGTCATCTACACCACGCTCATAAATATTTTCAGATAGAGACTTCTCTGATTCCTTTAGTTTTTCCCTAGCTTCAAGCCTAGCCTGCAAGAGCATCCTCTCTTCAATAATTTCTTGCTTGCGAGTTTGAACAGCAAAATAGTTTTGAGCAAAAGCTATCGGCTCTTTACGCGGGTCTCCATTTTGAGCTATTAGATAGCACGCATAGCGCGTAAGCATGAAGTCTTCTATAGGCCTTTCAGATCCACTACCAAGACTAACCATTTTCGTGACGCCACGAAAATGGTTGTTAATATCACAACCTGTTGTTTTACAAGATTCTATAGCCATTTTAACAGTCGCTAAAAAGCTTTCCCAACGTTGATATCCTAGAGGTTCTTGAAGGTCTCTAGCGAACCAAAATCCAACTGTTTCCCCTGAGACAGTTTGCGCCAAACTATCGAACTTATGGACACTACTTACCTCATCCACATATGATAACATTATTATGTAAGGGAACCTCTTGTGAAGTACTCCATCCCAGCCATCTGTCTATTTTCTCCTGACTCCCTTCTCTAGAATAGATGCGCAACATCAAAAGATCCTTTGTAAGGATTTATTTCTATTGCAGTATTAATTTTATTTATCATACAATTTTGCTAATATTTATTTTTTTGGAGTTTTTATGTTTACTATACCAGGCAGCGTACGAGATATTATCCCATTGATGCCAAATGACGAAGCCAGATGGTCCTTTGTTGAGGAGAAAATGGAAAAAGTTCGTGAAGTCGATACTACCACCCGCAGATCCTTAAACGTTGGACTAGCTCTGCTAACTCCCCTGCGAGCAGGAATCACTTTCCAAGAAATGGAACTCTATTTTAGAAAAAACAAATGCTATTCTCATTTATTAGCGCACATGCCCCATCCTTCACCCGACGGAAGATCTACAGAATTCGATCTGTTCATTTCAACCAAAGATAAGGTTGAAGTTGCAAAAGAACGATTAGCTCTGGGTTCTTATTCTGCTTCTGAAAATTTCGATAAGCTAAAAAATACATTTGTCACTATTGCAACAAAAGCTACTCAAGAAAAAATCTAAAAAAAATTCACAACCTATTGACATTACTTACCCTATCCACATATGATGACATTTTTATCTAAGGAGACCTCTTGTGAAGTACTATATCCCAGCTATCAGTCTATTTTCTTCTGTTTCCCTTCTATGGGGTACCGACTATTCTTTTTTAAATGAAGAGACTTTTGTCACTCAAAAGTCTCTTTGGCATTTTGAATCTGACTATAGCAAAGTGGGCGGTGCTAAGATAACAAACTCCAATGTATCTGGATCGAAGCTACACTATTCTGAAGGCAATGCCTCCATGTACTTTAGCCACTTTTTAAACAATGAAAATGCCTTAGCTTGGCAAGTTGGAGCCAACTATGTCGATATAGATTGGGATCAAAACCCTAGATTCACAGGCAACAACTATCTCTACGGGATCACCTCTCTTAGCTGGATTTCCAATTCCATAGAAAAATGGAGATGGATCATCAATGGCGGTTTATCTCTTGATACAAATACATGGAACTTTGGAAAATCCGCTGTTTACTATACAACGCTTTGGGGCAGATACCAGCAAAGATCTAATCTCGGACTCCATATGGGATTTTTTGCTTACTATGGAGCTTTAAATGGATACGTCCTTCCTATCTTAGGATTAGACTGGTGGCCCTCTTGTAAATGGGAAATTAAAGCCGTATTTCCTATTGATGCCTCTATTAACTACCACTTTACAAAACACTTCACAACTTCGATTTTAACAACTTCCATGGGAGGACCTTACCGTTTTCCTAGAAGAGCTCATGACGGGATCGATTCTTTCGAAGATGGAATCTTTAAGATTTACTCTACAACTGTTGAATGGAATCTTAAATTTGCTGAGAAGGATTGTTTTTCTTTAGGAGCCGGTGGCGGTTGGGATTTTGGAGGATGGATGCAAATTTCAGACTCTCATAACCATCACAAAAAATACTACAATTTTAATGGCGCACCTTACGGAAGAATCTTTGGGACATTAACATTTTAACAAGAAAGGCGTAGCCTTTCTTGTTAAAAACGTAAACCTTAAGATGGTATTAATAAAAATGAATTTACAAACATATTATAATGCCCTTCATCATAATTTTGTACTTCACATTCCATAGCCATTAGATAGAGTTGATTTTTAATCATCAAAGCTCGGCCTTTAAAATAAACGCCCCCGGATCTAATGAAAAAGTCTAAAGCCTCATTCCCTTCAACTAAAACTAAATCTGCAAAAAGCAGTTGATTATTAGGATTATGAGTCAAAATTCCATTTAAGAACGCCTCTAAGCTAGCATGAGCAAATTGTTCATCTACAAAATCTGGATATTGAGCAACTAGCAGCATGAAAATTGCTTTTGTATCGGAGGAAGCAATGAATGCATCATATTGTAAATTAAACTCAACTCCATCCATTTGGACAATTTCAGAAACATGCTCAGGAGCTGCAGGAAATTTCATGGAGCACTTTCCAGGCTCATGACTTACTTCTAACCAATTCCTTTCTACTGTCACTTCTTTAATAGAAGTGGCTTCTGAAGCAACACCAAAAGGAGTAGCCATTGATAATCCGACTCCAAAAAGAGCCCAATTTGCTTTCTTAATAAAACTATTTAACTGACTCATACTCAACCCCCATAACACGAACATTTTTATAAATAAACTAATTTAACAACTGAACCACTCCCCACAAAACCAAACAAGTTAAAGCAAGATTTGCTGTAGATTTCCAAATAGGAAACTTATGCACTTGCGATATAGATTGAATTAATAGATAGATTGTCCATCCAATCGACACGATCTGCACAAGAAATAGGCAAAACAAAATATAGACCATATAACGACTAACAGGCATATTGACCCAAGCTGGACTAAACCATCCCCCCTTAAAATAAGCAATCAAGGTAGCATAGCTAATAACAGAAAATATCCCTGTAATATTAGACCAAGTAATAGCACATTTTGTTTCCGCAAAAGAAGCAGTCCCTCCCATCCCTTTGCCTATAAAATAGGTAACCCCACTAAAGATCATAATTCCTATAGCCCCAAGGATTGGTGCAGCTAGAATTGTTATTAGTAGAATAATAGGCAGTGAAAAAGATTCAGATAGTGCATAAAGCTGCGCTATCTGAATTGCAGCAGGCCATCCAACAATTGTTGCTATTACAACAAATTGATAGCTTGGCTTAAACAAAACAATAGACTGAATTGTCTTGCGTGGGTGGATCCACATCGAAAGCCATGGCTTTATTTGCAACTGGGACATAATCAACTCCTTACTTACGACCTCATAGCCTTATAATATAAAGAGTTGTTAATTGTTGCAATAAATAATTTTAATTATTAACTAAAAACGTAAATTAATTAACTAAAAACATCTATGTAAAATTAAGTTAATCAGAAAAATCATCATCTGTAAAATCACTATCTTCAAACACAATCAACTCCTCTTCCTCTTCTTGAGCGTCCTGAGAAAATTGCACCTCTTTTGGAGGTTCGATAGCTTTATTTGACTCAGATGAAAATAATGCCACCTGAAAAATATAGAGTCCAATGATCATACCCCACTTCATACAATTCCCTCCTTGCGTTGTGGATTTTTTCCAGCATTACATAAGAGTTTTTTTTTCTCCAGCGCATTTTAATTGAAAATATTTATTAATATAATTATATAATAAAGATAAATAGCAAACAATTAGGAATATTATGACTTTAAACGTTAGAAGAACAAAAAAATACAATCCAAGAAGAAGTTCTAAATTAATGAAATTAAATAAACAAAGACTGTCTGACCTGGAACACAAAATCCAATCCGAAGTAGGAGAACTTTTGGACTTCCTTAATGAAGGGGCCCTTCCTAAAGCTGAAGCCGTTTCTCAAAAAGCTAAAAACGATCTCCTACGCTTTGGACCTGACATGCAAAAGATTGCAGATGAAATAGGAGGGGCTTTTCCTAAAAAAGTATCCACTTTTTTATCAACAATTGACAACATTCTACATAGTCAAAAAGAAGGCTCCTCTACATTTCACCTTCTAGTCGATGACTCTAAGATTCAATCTTGCTTTAAGGCTACACAAAGTCTTGAACAAGCTCTATTGAAGTAAAATATGCAAATAGCCTGTAAGGACTTTAGCCCTTACAGGCTGACAAAGGTAAATATCATACAATAGTATTTGGATATTTTATTTACAAAAGTAAGTGCCGTAAAGCCTCTAAAAGATTCGTATATTGAAAGATAAATCCACTCTTTTGAAGCTTTATCGGATACACTTCCAAAGAAGGCAAAATCAACTCTTTTGCTTTTTCTCCCAGTAATAGCCATTTAGGAATAGAGAAAAAACAAGGCCTATGAAGAACCTTAGCTAAAGTCTTTGCAAAGACCTCTTGCCTACAAGGTTCTAAAGAAACCATGTTAACAGATCCTATTAATTCTTCTTTTTCAATAATGTGATAAAGAGCTCTTACTAAATCATCTAAGGTGATCCAGGACATAAACTGCTGACCACCCCCCATCTTCCCACCTAGCCCCAATAAAAACAAAGACCGCATCACTTTAAGAAAACCATTCTTAACCGATAAAATAATCCCGAATCTGGCTATCACCACTCGAGGTTTCTTATTTTTCCATCCCTTAGCGGCTTTTTCCCAAGATAAACATACATCTGAAAGGAATCCATCTCCACAAGAACTCTCTTCTGTGACCCTTCCTTCTCGACTTCCATAGAATCCTACCGCTGAGGCGGAGATGAACACCTTTGGAGGATTTTTAAGGGAATCTAAAACTTTGACTAAATTTGCTGTTCCCACTACACGACTATCGAAAATTCTTTTCTTCTTCTTTTTTGTCCAAAGTCCTTCAGATATACTTTCTCCTGTCAAATTAACCACCACATCCCACCCTTCAAAAAGCTCTACGTCTCCCTCTCCTGTCATAGGGTTCCAAAGAATCCTTTCGCCCTTCTCCTTCTTTTTCCTAACAACACTTCCTACAATATGTCCTTTTTTTTGTAAAAAAAGGCTTAAAGCACTTCCCACCAAGCCAGAAGCTCCTGTTATCAAAATCTTCATCTCACACACCAATATTTAGTTATTATTACGAATAACACAATCAACCAAATTAAAACCATTACTATATAGCAACGTATATGCTTAGACAGAATTATGAGACAATACCAAGAAATGTAAAAAGACAAGAACTCTTAAAGAAGTGATCCAAGAAAACTTTAAAAGACCTATATTAGGATCTTCTACCTCGTAAATTAAACAAAGATCTTTTTCATCTTAGCCACAAGGCGCTTTTTAAAAGTACCAACACCGTAACAAAGAACTTCTCCCTTATAGCCAAAGTCCTTTAAAGAAGCTTCGTACCTATTCAATGTGATCTGCTGTAAGGCTTGATCGGCTAGCTTTTCTAGCTTACGATCTTTTCCTTTTTTAAACTCGATGAGTATAGCTAAGTCCCCTTTTTTAGGGTACATAGCTATGTCGTAACGACCATCGCCTGATTCTAGATTGGACTTAATGACATACCTTTCAGATAAAGAAGCTAAAAGACCTAAAACAAACATATGAAGACTTCTTTCCGGATCATCTTTAGGTAGGTCATGAAAACTGCACATACTAACGATAAATTCTTCCAAGAGTGTATTAAGAGAAGCAATATCTCCTAAGAGAAGAGCCTTAAGCAGTCCATCTAACTTCTTAGAGGTGAATTTTTTATCAATCGCGTTAATGACTAAGGCTTTATATAAGCTTATAATTTCTTTATTGGGAATGCTTAGGGTATAATAGTGTCTATCCTCTTGAAAAATATGATCACCTGCCGTCAAATAGCCCGCAAAGAATAAAAAACTCCAAGGCTCCACTCCTCCGTTATCAAGATCAAGGAGTATGACATTTTGGTTAATCAGCTTCTTTTCTAAGGAGTTTCCCTCTACTAAGAGCTTAAGCTCTCCTTGTATCTTTTCATCTGCTTCAGAAATAAGTCTTTCTAAAAGCGCTGTGCTCCCGGTATTTGACCAGTAAGTTTCAGGAATACAAGCATTTTTAATATATTGCAAGACAGACCAAGGATTATAGACCTTCGTTTTTAGCCCATGTTTTGATCCAAGAACATAACCGTTATACCAAGACTTCACCTCTTCTTTTTTATCTATACACTGAAGATCTACTAGCAACCCTTCTATCTCTTCTTCTGTAAATCCAAATTTATCTGAGTACCCGGCATCTAGCATTGTATAAATATCTAAATTATTAAGTCCCGATAGAATACCATCTTTAGCGGTCCTTACGACCCCTGTCATTAAAGCCCTGTGCAAGTTCTCATTTCCTTTCAAAGCTTTAGAAAGAAGCTGTCTCATAAAGTCAACCATTTCACTATAAAAACCATGAACATACGCATGAGTGATAGGAGAGTCGTATTCGTCAATTAAAATAATGGTTTTCAACCCCAGACACTCTTTAAAAACTTTCGTAATAAATGCAAGACTTTCATTTAAGTCCACTTCAGTTGCGGTTTGGTTAATTAATTCCTGGTATAGTGCTTTATAATCATCATCCATAGTATTTAGTAATGGCTTAAGAACTCGTCTAACTTCATTCGCAAGTAATTTCTTAAGCTCTTGATACGCTGCTTCCCATGTCTCAGCTTTAATGTCTTTAAAAGAGATGAAAACAACAGGATAGGTTCCTTGAAGCTCTTTATACCCCTCTTCTTGCCAAATTTTAGACTTTTCAAAAAGATAAGCTGTAGATTTTTCTGTTTTCTCAAAAAAATATCGGAGCATAGAAAGAGTGATCGATTTACCAAAACGTCTTGGACGGGTGATCAGAGTTACCTTAGGCTTGTAATCTAAAAATTCTTTGATAACAAGCGTTTTATCAACATAGATATAACCTTCATCAATTAAATCTTTATAGTCATCTATTCCAATAGGTAGCGCCGGCTTTTTTTTTGAAACCTCATCCGACAAATCCATTATACAAAATTCTCCCTGATATTTCCTATAGAGTACAATGTTATAAAAAATAAATCTATTAAATTCTGATGAAGATATTTGGATATTACTTTAGAAGATAAGAGCATAGATTAAAATAACCTATGCCCTTAAAAAGAAATTATTTGCAGCAACCTGAAGAATCTTTGTCCTTACAGCAACCACCACAAGTACCTTCCCCTTTATGACAAGCACAAGGACACTTTTTCTTGCTACAGCAACAAAGCTTTTTCAAGCTATAGAGTCCAGCAAGACCAATAATGGAATAAACCACTCTAGCTGCCATAGTTGTATTCCCTTTAAAAAGCATAGCTACTAAATCAAATTGGAAAAAGCCCCAAAGACCCCAGTTCAAAGCTCCAATCACTGTCAAAAGCAGTGCTATCCATCCTACAAATTTACACATAAAAATCCTCCTTACAATAGAATAAGTTTAGTTAAAATCCTCAACCTAACTTTACTATAAAAGATTTCCTTTGTTTTGTCATGTACTTTTTCTTTTGACTATTTCAACACAAAACGATTACCATGTATTCCTCTAGGAACCAACCTGTAACGCAAGAGGCTTTTTATGTCGCTTTTGGACGAAAAAGAGTTCACTAAACTCACAAAACTTTGTCGAATTAACTGCTCATCCGAGGAAAAAGAGGTTCTTTTACCTAAGATCCAAAGAGTTGTCTCTTACATTGAATTATTAAATGAACTTGATACTAAGGGTGTCACCCCCTGCTATCAAGTCACCCCCACCTCACTAGAAATCATGCGTGAAGATGAGGAAGGCCCGCTTCTTTCTAGAGAAGAATTTCTTTTAAATGCTCCCTCTCACATTGGGGGAATGATTAAAGTGCCAACTGTTATGAAAACTTCAACTTAAGAGCTTTACTATGTATCGTCTATCCGCCCTTGAAATTCACAAGAAATTTATGACAGGAGAGGCTTCTGCTAAGTCTATTGCCGACTACTTCTTAAATAGAATTAGTAAAGAAGATCCAAAAACGGAAGCTTTTTTAACCATCTTTTCAGAAGACATCAAACTACAAGCCGACCTTCTAGATCAAAAAAAAGCAAAAGGTAAGCCCCTAGGAAAAATGGCAGCCGTTCCTATTGCCATTAAAGATAACATGCATATGCATGGCAAAATCACAACCTGCGGATCCCATTTCTTAGAAAACTATAAAGCCGTCTTTAATGCAACCGTTGTAGATCAGCTGCAGCAAGAAGATGCTCTTTTGCTAGGAAAGACAAATCTCGATGAATTTGCGATGGGCTCTTCTACCGAAAATTCTGCTTTCAAAAAATCAAAAAACCCTTGGGACCTTTCTTGTACGCCTGGAGGCTCTTCTGGAGGTTCTTCTGCAGCGGTCGCTGCAAGGCTATGTCCTCTAGCGCTAGGAAGTGATACAGGCGGCTCTATTAGACAACCTGCCGCTCTTACAGGGATCGTTGGGTTTAAACCAACCTATGGACGGGTCTCTCGCTACGGACTTGTTGCCTTTGCCTCTTCTTTAGACCAGATAGGTCCTCTAGCTACCAATGTATCTGATACCGCCTATATTATGGACATCATCGGACAACCTTGCAAAAAAGACTCCACAAACCTTCAACTAGCGCCCCCCTCCTTTTTAGAAGCACTAAAAAGCCCTCTTAAACAAGTTAAGATCGGAGTGCCTTGGAACTTTTTAGAGCAACTCGATAAAGAATCTAGAAAAAACTTTGAAAGCTCCATAGAGGTTTTACGAAACCTTGGTCACACCATCGTAGATATAGACCTTACCTTGCTTAAATACTCTATTGCCGTCTACTACATCTTAGCAACAGCTGAAGCTTCTACCAATCTAGCTCGCTATGATGGAATTAGATATGGGCTTAGATCTTCTAAAGCGACAACGTTAGATGAAGTCTATGAATTATCTAAACAAGAAGGATTTGGGTCCGAAGTAAAAAATAGAATTCTCCTTGGAACCTATGTTCTATCTTCTGGATATAAAGATGCCTTTTACAAAAAAGCGCAACAGGTAAGAACCTTAATTATCGATCAACTTCAAAAAGCTTTTTCTCTCTGCGATCTCATTGCTATGCCAAGCTCCCCGTTTCCAGCTTTTACGTTAGGCTCGATCCAAGACCCCTTACAAATGTATCTTCAAGACATCTATACAATTGCAGCTAACCTAGCGGGACTTCCCTCTATTAGCATCCCTTCTGGATTTAGCCAAGATCACAA
>ORMF010873576.1_pt1 | contig 17621 bp, 9 predicted proteins | sample 1779871 | NCBI WGS metagenome assembly ORMF01 (sample SAMEA104232316, study PRJEB22302) | groundwater metagenome | biome: forest; feature: aquifer; material: groundwater | place: USA | collected 2011-08-07 | depth 5.4 m
GCACAAAGGTGAAATCCATGAGCTCAATCTCATCAACATGATAGAGTACAAACGGATACGGTTTGAGACTCATCGCATTGTCACGGAGGTGCAAGGGTTTGATTTTGAGCGAACGGCAGAAGGCACGGTTATGCGCGGCGACCGAGAGCTGAGTGCTCAAGATATGCAGCATATCGTTGACAGCTTGCAGCAAGCAAAACAAACGCTCGATACAGGTTTGCAAGCTCTCGTCGCACAAGACATGGAACGGCTGCTCACTGGAAGGACAACGCCGAAACAAACCGATGCTCCCCGTTCCTCAACCTTCATCAACGGAACGCTTCAGTCAATGCAGACGGTGCAATATTTGACACAAGGCTCTGAGCCAGCCGGTACGCGTGCACGCATCATGAGCTCGGCTGTGCAAAATGAGCTGCTGCGGATCGACATGGTCAACAAACAAATCGATCAGTACAAAGTTGAAATCTACAAGAAGTATTCTATTCCTGTTGCATGTTTAGTGTTTGTACTTGTTGGCGTGCCGTTAGGCATCATGTCTAAACGCGGCGGTTTTGGCATTGCTGCAACGCTCAGTTTCGGATTCTTTCTGCTTTACTGGGCGTTCCTCATTGGCGGCGAGAAGCTTGCCGATAGAAATCTCCTTTCACCTTTCTGGGGAATGTGGGCTGCGAACATTCTTCTCGGCATCGTGGGAGTGTATCTTACAATCCGGATCGGCAAAGAAGCCGTTGTGATCGATTGGAGTTTCCTGCAGCGCTTCATCCCAAAACGCTGGCGGAACGATATGCCGGATGATTCTTCATTCACTCCGGCAGAAACCTGAGCGTCATGAAACTGATCGATCGCTATATCGTTAAGCAATTCCTTATCACGACATTCTTCGCACTGCTTGCAGTCCTCGTCATCTTCGTCGTGATTGACGCGATGGAAAACCTTGACGACTTCATTGATAGGCAAGCGACAACGCAAATTATTCTTACCTACTATCTCTATTTCATGCCGGAGATCATCAAGCTGATTATGCCGGTCGCGCTCCTGCTTGCAAGCTTGTTCGTTACGGCACGGATGTCCACGCAAAACGAGCTGACGGCAATGAAAGCCGGGGGGATGAGCTTGTACCGCATCATGATTCCGTATATCATCGTCGCGTTGATTGTGAGTGTTGCGTCAGTCTATTTCAACGGCTGGATTGTGCCGAAAGCAAATAAGAAAAAGTTTACACTCGAACGTGTGTATCTCAACAAAAACACAGTCAGCGGATCGGGTGCGAACATTTATGTTCAGGACTCGCCGACACGGATTCTTTCGATAGGCTACTTCGATGACCAACGGGAGATTGCAAGCCGCGTAAGCATACAAGACTTCAGCGATACCAATTTTACGGTGCTTGTTGCGCGAGTTGATGCGCAAACTATGGAGTGGGACACGGCCGGACACCAGTGGATGCTGCGCAGCGGCGTGCGGCGTTGGTTTGCAGACAACAAAGAACATTTCGAGAAGTTCGACATGCAGCCATCCGACAAACTTCATTTTGACCCGGAAGACCTCCGAAAGAAACAAGAGCAGCCGGACGAAATGGAGTACAGATCGTTGGAGAAATTCATCGAGAACCAGCAACGTGCAGGGCAAGATGTTGCCCGGTGGCTTGTGGATTTTTACAGTAAGATTTCTTTCCCCTTTGCTTCAGTGATTGTTGTGCTCTTCGGCGTGCCGTTTGCGTCCGTCAAACGACGCGGCGGGATTGGCGTGCAGCTCGGCATCAGTCTTCTCATCTGCTTCATCTACCTCATCTTCATGAAAGTGAGCCAGGTCTTCGGCTACAACGGCGACATCAATCCGCTGCTCACAGCATGGATGGCAAATCTGATTTTCCTCGTCGGGGCTGCGTTTGTCACGCTGCGCGTGCCAAAATAGCAGGGGCACAACATGTTGTGCCCCTACCGAATAAAAAAATATCGCTTAAAACGAATACTCCACTCTCGCCACCGGCACACGCGCAAAACCAAATTGCGTCGGCACAGTCTGCATCTGCATTGACGCGTGAATGTTGTGATTGTACGTGCTTGCCGTCCACGCTGCATCTAATGCGCTGAGAACGTGATTGACAACCGCGACCGTGACATAGGTTGTTGCCGTGCTATAGTAATCGTTTGCTTTGCCACGTTCACCCGCGTAGTAGTCGAATCCCGCAGTCACAGGATCGGGGTAGTTGTATGTCGTCGGCGCATCGTCCCAGCCTTGATTGAACTGCTTGTATTTTCCAATCAGCTCATAGTACTGCTGCTCGCCGTACGGCGGAAGTGTGTGAGAATAATACTTTCCTTCTTGCGTTGAGCTGATGTCGCGCTCGAGAGCATTTAACAAATTCCAATTTACTCGTTGCCATGGGGGTAGGTTCGGTGAGCCTGGAATCAAATTGTTATCGCCATAAAGGTTTCTTCGGTTTTCTGGAATCAACTGCAAAAATTTGTCACGCGAGAACTTTGCATACTCTACCACACTCCAATGCTGGTTTGCGTAACTCTGGAAGAAATCTGTTTGATTGTTCCCCTTTTTATCGAATGAATATGCAAGCGACCACGCCGCGACATCAACAGCGAGAAAGAGCGCAGCCTTCCAATAATTCTCAGCGTAGAATTCTCCTGCGCCCGGCAACACCGCCGAAAGCCCGGCAGCAAGCCACGGGGACTTACGGTGCGTTTCGGCTGAGGCGGTTTCAGTTTGAACTTGCGGCGCTTTTGCTAACTCATTCTGACCAAAGAAATCTACTTGAAGATTTCCGGTGAACTCTCGCCTCTGCGCGGAAGAATTGAGAAGTACCGACTGAACTTTCTCAGCAGCTGCAGAACTCAAGACACAAAGCCCCGAGAACAATAACACAACAAATGATTTCATAGTCTTCTTTCTCCTCTGAATGCGAACTAAAGTTCGAACTACATTTAATCAAAATCGAAACCGAACAACACGCCAAAGTAGAAGCGCCATTCTTTACCATACCGGACCGGCTTCGTCAACGTCCCTCGAACACTCTTCTCGAACTCATTGAATCCATACGATGCGTTGAAGAAAATCCGCGTCGGATACGAATACCATGAAAACGACTCAAGCCGCAGTTCCACGCCGGCATCTCCCTTGAACTCGTTCAGTTTTGGCTTCTCGCTACTCCACGCGTTGCCAAAATCCCCATACACGGATGCGTAGAATTTATCAAAATAAAACTGGAGGAAGCGCACATCAATGTTTGGGACAAGCGGTAAACGATACTCAAGCCCCACAACTGCAAGCTCATTGCCGCTAATGGAATAGAATGGATAGCCCTTCATCCCGACAAGTCCGCCGGCGTAGAAATCGAAGAAGCTGTCAACGGTGTTTTCGAGAATCGAGCCGCCGCGAGCTTTGATCGTGATTGTATGATCTTTGAAAAAGAAAGGAACGTACTCTCGCCAGTCTAGTTCAACACGCGTAAAGTTTACCCTGTCGTACGCTGGTGTTAAGCCAGTTGAAGTGACAGTATACTTTCTGAAGCCCTCTTCGTCAGTGGCCGCAAACTTGTTCAATGACCGAGAGATATTCAATCGCACTTTTCTGCCAACGGGGTTTATTTCAGAAGTGTTGGATCGCACTATCTGTTCGAGGTTATATTTCAACGTGAGATCGTTTCCAATCAAGTACAAATCATCTGAACCGGGGATGAGTTGCGTAGGACTATTTTCGTCGGCTCGTGTCGTAAACGTCTCAAGCGTTGACGTGTAGCGACTATGGGCATAACGAAACTCAAAATTGCCAAAATGCGAGGGCTGTTCGAGCGCAACATCAAATTCAGTCAAGTTATAGGTCACATCAACGAGATCCGGCGCTCTGTCTGGAAGTGTAACATAGTTGTTCGTTTTCCGCGTAACATTGTACAACTCCAACGATGCAACAGGCTCAAGTCCAAGCTGATAAAAGAGTGGGAGTTTCCCACGATAATTGAAAATGGCAAACAAGTCCCGCTCCAACTTCGAATTGAGCGCTGCGCCTGCAAAAAAGCCAAGCTTCTCCAACACATCGTTGGAAAAAACATAAACACCTGCTTTGATAGACTCTAACGCTTTGTTCTTCGTGTTGTAATTATCGAAGCGGATGAACGGAACAAACGAAAGACTTGTGAAAACATTCTTGTACGATTTCGCTGTCGGTGTCGGCGATTTCGTGTCATCGTATGAACGAAGCGACTGCCAATCAAATTTGTCAGAGGCATCACCGGCAAACTGTGTGAACACCGGACGGGGCAATGCCGTCCCTTCATTCGACAGCGGCAAGTAATGACAATCGCCTTCAGCAACAATGCGCGGTTGATCCATCATAAAAAGCTTGTATCCTTTGCTCGTGTAGTTTGAGTACACAAGCTCGCCTTTCGCACTCATCGTCGGCATGAAGGCGCCGCCGAGCACATTTGTTACCTGCTCGGCGCTTTTCGTCGCCACGTCGTATGTGTAGATATTGAAAATGCCGGTCTTGTCTGATGCAAAAAGAATGTGCGACCCATCAGGCGTGAAGACACTTGAACGCGCATCGTCATCTCCTGTTATCAAGAATTCCAAATCTGAGCCGTCGGGACGAATCCATGCAATATCTCGTCCATCGCGAATCGAATAGTCGAAAACAATTCTGTCTCCCTTCGAGCTCCACTTGGGAGCGTACACTTGCTCGCCGTTCTTGAACGAAGTGATACGCTTGAAGCTCGACGTATCCGCGTTCATCGTCGCAAGATTTGATGTTCCGTCGGAGCCAACAACAAACACGAGTGTCTTGCCGTCCGGCGAAATGCTTGGACTGATTGCGCGCTTGCCGTAGGTTATACGCGTCTCTTCCTCTTTCTCTAAATCATACACATACAAATCCGATTGCAGAGAGAAATGGGAATTGTGCGATGTCGTTCGGGCATAATACAGTTTCTTTCCGTCCGGCGACCAGCACACTTCGGAGCCGACGCCGGGTTGAATCACTTTGAACTTTCCACCCACGTCGCCAACAAGAAGATTCGACTGACCGAGGTATGAGCCTCCCCACACACTCAGGAATGCGAGCTTCTTTCCATCGGGAGAAAATGTTGGATAGCGATCAGCAAACCCGGTTTCGAACAATAAGCCGCACCTGTCGCGGTGCGCTTCTGTGATGCCTTGCGTGAGCGTGAACATCGGCTTTGCGTTCACCGGCTCTTTCAACTTCTTGAATTCCTCTTCATCATCAACAAAAATTACAGGCAAACCTTCTTGCAGGCTTGCATTGATCGGTGCAACGCGTCGCCCGTACTCTTTCTTCAGCTCTTCCCGCCACTCGTTGTACACCGCCGCGCCGCCTTTCCCGACCGCCTTCTCAATCGCGCCGTCAATCGTTACGGCCCCGAGCGAAGAAAGATTGCGGGAGATTTCGTTCAGCTTTGCAATGCCATATTGCTGAGCGATGTAATGAACGAATGCGAAGCCGGAATTGTACGATGACTCATTGCCGAGACTCGTCTTTCCGAACACCGCCATCTGGTTCCACGTGAGCATACTGTCTTTGAGGACGTACGAACGGAGAATCATGTCGCGATGCGTGTCCCAAAAATCATAGCGAAGCTGCGGACGATTGTACTGCGCAACACCTTCCGCAAACCATGCCGGCACGAGGAAGCCGGAGATTGGATAGGAAGCGATTACATTTGGATAACCGTAGAGAACATCAGGTCGTCGCTCGGATTCGTAGCCGAGCCATTGCAAATACAGTCCCGGCATTCTTCTGCCGAACTTCATCGTCGTCTGAATTTGCACGATGTGAGTGAACTCGTGCGTGATAACGTTGCGCAGCCAATTGTGTGTGCCGCGGAAATCGAAGTCCATGCTCGGCGCCCAAATCTCGACTTTGTTGTCGTAGAAATACGCCGCGCCGTTGGAGTAATCATCATAGTCCTTGATGATGAAACTGACTTTCTGGTCGGGCTTGTGGTTGTAAAGCGAGGTTACCGGTTCGTAAATCTCTTCAGCAATCTTCGCCACAACTCTGCCTGTTCGCTCTGCACCTTCGTGGAAGTGAATGAGAAAGTGATCTGTCTCGAGCGTTTTCCACTCAAGTTCGGGATGATAGACTTCTTGAGCGTGGAGGGAAGGCAAGAGGAAAAAGGAGAATGGAAAAAGGAGTAAGAGAAATAAAACTTTTCGCATTTCAGGAATTGTTTTTTGAAAGTCTCTGGAAATAATTCGAAAGAGTATCAAGCAGCCTCCGGTGTCGATCAGCAGAGATTGACCCGATGATTCCCACAATCTCTTTCTCCGGCAGTACTGCCAGAAAACCGAGCCGAATAAGCGAGGACTTGACTAAACCACTTGTTGTGAAGTCGACATCTTGTTCTGAAATGATCTCATCAAAGCCCTCAACATATTGATGAAGCTGAGAGCTGATGCCACAGAGAAGAGAATCGTTATACTTTGGCATCTCGCACAACACGAGTGCTGGGCGCATTTTCCTTCGACCATCCGCTTGCTGGAACGAAGCCAGAATAACACTACCTGCCTTCATACTTTGGGTTTGGTTCCTTGATCATGTTGGGCGTGTATTCAGGCTCGTCATTAGAGTACGCTCTGCTTAGACTACTTTTGGCAATTGCCGCCCAGTCTTCTCGTTCCCTTGCATCGAGTTCTTTAGTCAAGACAGTAATGAGTAGTTTGTCATTAGGCTGTAAATCAAACGGCTCATCAAGAAGAATCTGTTTGCCATCAAAATGTGCCTGCAATGTTATGTTTGCCATAGCAATTCTCCACCAAGTTCCATTTACTTCACAACCGCAACCTTCACCACTACGACGTCATTTTTCCCCGCTCCGTTCGCTTCGATGTGCGCGAGATAAATCCCGCTTTGCACATCGGCAACGTTCCACTCGACCTCGTTATCAACGCCGGCAACTCCGGGACCGCTCAACTCCGTCACTAAATCGCCGGCAAGATCAAAGATTTTGATCTTCACTATCGCGTTCTCTTTCACGAAATAACGAATGAAGGTTCTACCCTCGTACACGGGGTTGGGCCAGTTGTATGCGCGTTCCTTCGGGAAGAACGCTGAACTGATTGGCGTGCCGGTAATGGATTCGATTGCAAGACCCGTGTGTTGCGCATCGTGCTGATACTGCGGCCAGGGCAACGACGGCTGACGATTTCCGCCAACTGCCCCAGTCTTCCATGCAGTAACCGAGCCGTCATCCGATGAGGCAACCGCAAGACCCACATTTGTTACCGACAATGGCGGCGCAGGAAATGCAAATGCTGCAACGGATTGATTTCCGATTCCCGCTTGGAGTGGAAATCCTTTTGCCATTGTTCCGTTCTTGTCATACGCAACGACAAGCCCATCGCCAGTGACTGCAACGATGTCAACATCGCCGTCGCCATCAACATCGGCAACAACGGGATTTGATGTGATTGGTTGGGGTGACGGAACGAGCTTCGGGAAATTATCGAGCGAAGCGCCGGCGTAGTTGTATGCGTAGATTTTGTTGCCGGCAAAGACGACAATGTCGCGGATGCCGTCACCGTCAATGTCGGCTAAGGCTGGGGGCTGAGAAATTGATGCACCAGTGTTAATGGAAAAACCAAGTTGATTGTTCAATTGCTTGTCGAATAAATACACATAGCCATCACTTGTTGCGGCTACGAGCATGTAATCATTGCCAAACATTCCAACAGCCATAGGTCCAGCTATTGATTTTTGAATGTTCTTGCTTGGCTGAGGAATTGGAGAGAGAAAGGTTTGAGCAAACCCAATAAAGCCTTCATTGGTTACAACAACGTATTCCCCGCTCACAGGTGTCGTTGAAATCCCAACAACTGTTGAAGAGCTACCAAAGAACCGCGTTGTATCTCGAGCAACTCCGCTAAATCTCCGGACGTAGACTTCTCCTCTTTGACCTCCAATGACACTGGATGAATCGCTGCCTGAACCGATAACGGGCAAAGTAGTAAGGGGTTGATTTATCCTTTGTGAAAAGAAGAGGCTTGCCAAACTGTCCGTCACTTGTGAACGGGCAGAATATGCACGAATCAATGACGAGTCCTGCACTCCACGTAGCAATTCGCCAGTTACAACCTCAGTGATACCATCATTGTTCAAATCTCTCACGGCGGCTGAGTTGAGGAACGCTGAGCCTGGAGTTTCGGCCGCAGCGAACACACCATCTGTTCTCAGCACACCATTGCCATCAGTTTTCCAAGCATAAATCCTGGAAAGATTGCTCGTCGTCCCGCGTTGACCTCTGACCGAAGCTTGCGCTCCGGTTGTAACAAGAATCGACTGACCGATGGCACCACCAAGGTTCGCAACGGTAAGCGAAACGTTTTCTGGTTTGTTCGGCAATGACTTTGGAAAGCCTGTAATCAATGAAATATCATCCCCCACAATCACCTTCGCCGTCATGCGCGGACCGCGTGCACTGAAGTCTTTTATCGTGATGTGGCTGTTCGCTCCGCTGTTACTTGCACTGTTGGGATATGTTGTCCCGGAGAATTCATTTCTGTTCACAGGCGATTCATTCCCTTGATACCAGAAGTCAAGCGCCGTCCCTTCTTCGCTGCCGCTGCCCGGTTCAAGCTGTCCGTATGATTGACCAATGTCTTGAGAGCCGTCGGCTTCTTCCACATCAACGCCGCGACGGTTCGGGTTTCCGTTGACACCGTTCGTCGAGAGCCCTTGAGCTATCACATTCTCATCAATGTGCCAGATGAGAATGCCGCCGTCGAAAAATACATTGTTGCGACCAACGCCGCCGGGCAAACTCCAATCAAAATCATCAACATCAATCACGTTGCCTTTGATTTCTGAAAGATCAAACGCGTTGAAGCCCGTTGTATCGCGAGGAAACGTTTGTTGACGAACGATACCATTGTATGTAGTTGTGATGCGCTGACCGTTGCGCGCCCAATCGCGGTTTCTGTTCTCAAGTAAGAAATACTCTGAGCCACTGATTGGAACACGATAGATTGAATCTGAGAATGCGACTGCTGGTAAGGTCAACGTTTGTTCTCCCGAACGAACAGTCATCGGCTGAATCCACCCAAGCCAATACTTTTCCCACGCCGAAGGCTCAGGCGGAAATGCCCCTGCGAAACTGAAGATCGCCTGGCCATCCATCAAACCAAATCTGCCAATACCGGAACGACCTGTGTTCGTGTCGAACAAATCAGGAAGTCCGAGATAGTTACCGACTGAAGAGCAGAGCAAACCGTTGATGCCGAGTCGCAGCAAGAAGTTCGTTGGCGTCGCAGGAAGTTCTCGCGTTTCTGTTTCGGGCATAACGATCGTGTTCGTGATCCTGAATCCGCCGCGGACCGGGATCCCCTCGTAACCTGCACCATAGAATTGCTTGAACGCGTTCAGGCCGAAATAGAGGGATGGAATATCAAACGGGGTCGGATCAAAACCAATGGTACCTACCACATCTACATCTCTTCCGACGCCGGCATGAAACACCACAAAGCAATCGTAACGGAAGAACTCCTGAACCTTGCCGGATGAGTCAACTTTCTGCCATGTATCTCGTGCAAGATCACCAACAACTGTATTCGGTCCATTCTTCGGCGGGCTGTACCGCTGCATCTGAGTTGATAACGTGTAGACAGTGTCGACTAATGTCGCTCGAATGACGGCTTTGCCTTTCGAGACTTTGCGATAGTAGTTTGTGAGAAACGTAAGATGATCTTGGAAGTATTGTTTATTATGCGGAGGCGAATCAAGTCCGGTTGTTGCAGGTGTTGAAAGATCAAACTGTCCGCTGCCGTTCGTGCGGTTGTCGCTATCGATCTGAAACTGCACCATTACCGCGAGCACATCAATTGTATCAGCCATAACTCTAAACGAACGCGGGGCTGAAAATGCATCATCCCGTGAGACCATCACGGGATGACTCAATTGCTGCGCAAACAACGAACTCGTGAAGAAAAAAACCGGGAGAAGATATTTCATTGCACTTTGAATTCTACAGTGTGGAGGAGGAGTCTTGAAACAAGGAAGCCGCAGAAATCTCAACTCGCTTCTACGGCTTCAGACAATTTAGTTTGGAGCCGCCGACGGAGCGCTGTTGCCCCAGCCGATGAGCAACGAGAAGCGGATCGTATCCGACAGCGGATGACCTTCCGCTGCCGAAATGTAGCTGAAGTCGAAACCGAAAATATCGTACCGCAAGCCTGCGCCGAACGTCCAGAAGTTTCTATTGCCGAAACTCGGATCTTCAAAGAAGTGTCCAACGCGGATCGCGAGGAGACGCGGCGAGCCGTACCAGTATTCAGCGCCCATGCTCACGTTCACTTTCTTCAAGCCGCTGCCATCGCCCCACGCAGTGAACAATGATTTCGGCAATGGATCAACAGACGCAGATTGGATGACGTTGCCTGAGGTGTCCTTGATTTCAGGACGGCGGCGCACGAGCAATCTGCTGAAGTCAACTGAATATGTTAGGCTGTTGAATTCATCTTCGAAGATCTTATAACCTAAACCGACGCGCAAAAGTGTCGGAAGCGGATCGGCTTGCGCTGCGTCGATGTAGGTGACTTTGGGACCGAGGTTCGAGAGATTGAACCCGACGCTCAGCTTTTTGTCAAGCCAATCAACATCGAGATCGAACGGACGCCACATCATTGCAACGTCGAAGCTGACGGTGTTTGCAATACCGGAGCCTTCCTCTTTGCCGGTTCCAATCGGCGAGAGTGAGCTGCGAATGTAACGAGCATTGAAACCAAGACCGAGGTCATCAAACACTTTTGTCGAGTAGCCGGCTGTGACGGCGAATTCATACGCTTTGAATCTGCCAAGCTCTGTCCCGTTCTCACTTGTGCGGATAAACTCGCCAAGGTTGAGATACGTAATGCTTGCCCCAAGCGTTCCGCCGATGTCATCAACGCGGTTGCGATAGTTCACATACTCGTAGAACAGGTCAGACAAGCCGAACTGCGGCAGCCAGTTCGCGTGCGTAAGCGTCACCTCTTGTCCATCAAGAAACGCCAGCGCTCCCGGATTCCAGAAGACTGCCGATGCGTCGTCAACAGAGCCTGTGCCCGTTTCGCCGATACCTGCTGCTCGTGAGTTCGGCGCAATCAACAGAAACGGCACCGCCGACTCACCTTGTGCCCGAGCGGTGTCCGGTATGAATCCTGCGAGCGTTGCCAACAGTGCACACACACACGATACGCTGAAAAGCGTTTTCATAGATATTCCCTCCTTCTAAAATTGATTATCGGTCTTTTTCACTCGGTTATTTTGCAATCGCAAGCTTTCCTAACACTTCGCTGTTAAACCTGCCGTCAACCGTTCGCACAAGCAGCTTATATAAATATACGCCATTTGCCAATTCATCACCATCGCGATCCCGTCCATCCCACGGAATTGCAACAAAGGACCCGCCCGCCGAATACGCATCGAGCGTTCGAATCAGCCTTCCGGCAATAGTGTAAATCTTAACCGTTGCATTCACAGGCACGGCTTGGTTGTGCCGGAATGTGAACGATGTTTCTTTCGTAAACGGGTTGGGGTAATTCATCACGTCCACTACACGCAACTGCTCGCTGGACATAACTTCAAAATATGTTTCTGCAGTGCGAGCATTGTTGTACGTATCCCACGCCCTGACTCTAACGGTGTTTCTTCCTTGAGGTAGGTCGCGCAACGGATATTGAACTGTGCCCGCTTGAAAATTATCGAGCTTGCTCGTGTAGAACCCGGTCATATCTTTGCTCTGTGCGCTGCCGTTGAACCACGCTTCAATGCGATGACCGATGCCCGACGTAGATGTATTGATGCCATTGGAGTCAACAAGATCGACATACAGCACGGGCTTTTCGTTTACAACGTCGCCGGGTCGGAACGATAAGCTGTTCTCGTATGAATTGCCAAGAGAGATCCTCATTGAAGGTCCGGCGGTATCCAAGGGCGCGGCAGAATTACTGCCGCTCACCGCCACCTTATTTGTAAATCCAGCTCCATCATTGCTGCCGCCTGCGCTTGTGTAATAGGCAACAACTCGTCCGCGAGTTGTCGAATCTGCGTACGCAATATCTTTCGGAACGACAAACGTAGCAGCAAACTTTCCATTCGATACGGAATTTTCGCCGCGATAGATGAGACTGCCGACAGCGGAATAGCTCCAGTTTACCGTCGGAATCAAAATGCTACGCGTTGCATCATTGACACCGAGCGTAACCTGACCTCTGGCTGTTGAGTCAACAGCATTTGCTTCATTGCGGATTGAGCCTTTCACCGTTACGCGGGCAAGCGACCTGAGCTGAATTGGAGACGTACGGGGCAAACCATTGACGAACTCAACCGGCGCTCCGTTGATACTGTCAATCGTTGCGTAACTGCGCGGGAATTGCAATTGCAACGTTGGGTCTCCAAGCACAAGGTATTTTTCGTCGTTGGCAGTATAACCGCTGCCGCCTCCAACCTTGAAAAGAAACATCGCCGTCGCGACACGATCGACGAGGACGCGGCCAAATTGGTCCTGCCGAAACATGTTCCGGTAGATGCCGCGATTTAAGTCTGCGTTGAAGTTGGAATAAACTTTCCGTGATGCCGACACAACGCCAATCGCTCCGCCTTCCACTCTATTCATCAACAGCTCACTCCCGGTTTCGCGAGTTGGGTCATCGAACTGGGAGAAATTACAGGTCGCAGCAAAGAAGTACGCGAGCTTGTTTGCATTGAACAATTGAGGAATGGATGTTTGCGTACTGAAGACAGATTCATGTGTCCAGACTGTTGGATTGCCGTGTCCGATAAAATTCACAATGAGGACGCCTTGATTGATAATATCAATAATATCCTGATACGCACCGGGCTTTCGGCGTCCCTGCGTTGTTATGACTGTAGGATATTCTTCGAGATACACCTTCCTCTTTTCAAAAACTTCGGGGGTAAGATTGGCAATGTCTTCAGATTGTTCCGTGTGGATATTGCCATCTTCAAAAGCATCATCCCCAACATACAGTGCTCGCGTTTTCCACCCATCACGCGCTGAGCGCGTATCGTAGCCGATAATCCTATCGACAAGTTCTTCAGCCTGGCGCGTACTTCGTGCATTCAATCTCCCTGAGACCATCGAAGGAATGGGGCTGCCATTGGGTACACTTGGTCCGAACCTCACAAAGAAATCATCGGAGGATGCACTCGCGATATCGTCGTACGGCTGCTCTGTTTTCTGCCACGTCGGAACGTACGTGGTCTTGCTGCCGAGTACTCCTTTGTAATCATACGATGCTTGACCAAAGAAGCATACAAACTTCGGCGGTGTTTGAGGCGTCCAGTTTTCGTACGCGTATTTTAGGAAGTCGCGAATTGCAGAAATGTCTGGAACGCCGCAACTGAACTCGTTGTAAATCTGGTTCACATCAACGACAATCGTCTTCAATCCACCGTATGCTGGAGTTTGGCGATGCTCTTTTAAACGATTCGCAGCAGTAGCAAACTCCGGCGAAGTGAGGATGATGAAATCATACGGCTGAGAGATGCCGCGAAGATTTTGCGGTTGAACACTGACGACAGCGGCAGGCGCTTTGTACGCGCTGCCGGCGACGGCAAGGTATTCGGAAACTCTTCCACCTTGCTCGTTTGCCCGGAACGTTCCGGATGTTGCAGAAACACGTTGAACACTGTCTTGCCTCGTGACGTTGAAAACAGATACCGCACTGGAGAATTGTCCGAGACGGTACTCCACCACTCCGTTCGTATCAGGCGAACGGAAGCGAAGAGAGTTGTTCACCGGATCGAATGTTCGAGGATAGATTATTTCAGCCCAATCCAGCCAGCCCGCAGCACCGGCATCGTTAGAGCGAAACTCAAAGCTCAATTGACTTGTATTGTTCGCAACCGGAAATGTCCCGCTCAGCTCCAATGTTGCATCTGACGCGAGAGTTGCTCCACTCGCGGCATAAAAGAATAGATACGTTCCGATGAGCGTCCCGTTTTCGCGAATGTTGAACCTTGAAGTGTCGCTCGAGCCGGACACCACTGTCATACGATACGTACGCGGTTCATTCGGGATCAATCCGTTGAGAGGAAATGTGCGAACTTGTGCGCCGCCGGGATTGATGGGGAAGCTAAGCCAATTCTTTCCCGATTTGATCAAATTCACTGTGTCGGGCTCGACCCATACGGCATCCATAAACTTATTAGGAATGACTGTCGGCGCGGTGGCAACGGACTGTTGGGTCGTCATGCGTTTGCCATTCGTTCCACCGAACGTAAGCCAATAGTAATTCACTCTGCTATAATGGTGAATGTAGTGACGCAATGTCTTCGCATTCGGGTCGTACTGTATTCCCTGTATTCCTCTGCCATAGAAAAGAACATAATCACCGGAATTAAACTGCCCGTCAGCTTCGCCTTCTACGTAAATTGCATTCTGAACCAAATCAACCGGACGCTGGGCATTCACCGCTTCTGGAAGCTCTTCTCCGCCATTTCCGAAAATTTTTATCGTGCGAGGGGCGATGCCGGAGAGACTAATGCCGTTGGCTGAAAACCAATTTGCGTCAAGCACATACATCCCTTCATCCACAACGGTCAGGCGATACCACGGACCGTTTGCAAGAACGCTCGGCTGTCCAGCCGTAACACGATTGGGCGGAAGCGGCTTTCCAAACTTCCATAGCTTCGCTTCGTTCGCATTGAGAAGAAGTCCACCAAACAATTCGTCATCGTCATTCTTGATACGAGCTGCGGATGAGCTTCCGAAAACAACTTCAACCACGATTCGACTGTAGCGGCGAAGAGTTTTCGCTGCAGGATTGTATTGAATTGGATAGACCTTCACGCTGCCAATCAACATACTGCGGCTCTGTTCTACCGAAGAAAGCTCGGCGACTTTGCCGGGGAGGAATTGATTTTGGCTGTAGCGCTCATTATTGATTGCATAATCCTTCACAACAAGCATCCCGTCCTTCACATGCAACGCCGGCATCGGCTTGAGAAGAACGTTCGGAATATCTTCGTAATCAGCGACAATAACTTGAACGACGTTGCCTTCTTTGGATTGAAAACCAAGCGGCAGGCTCTTGTACTTCAAATCCGGCACGCCGGCTTCTTGCATCTTCGCAAGCTGAAGAGAGCCTTCGAAATTGTATTCAACAAATTCTTTGTCTTTGAACTTGACGGTTTTGGCTTCGTAGTAATTGGGTGTGATTTCAATTTGAATTGATTGTTCGGTCGAACGCAGAACTTTCACATCTTGCGAACGGCCTGCAGCAAGCATGGTGGATGAAACCAGCACGGCGATTGCCGCCGGAAGAATTCCGAATCGTGTTTTCACAGTTGTCCTCTTCTGAAAGTTCATTCCAAAACAAAAAAACCGAACGTCACATTTTCTGCAACACCCGGCGGCAAAATAAAAATTGGAGCTACCGCCGTCGGTTGGTCTGTTCGTTAAAGGTCCCCTCATACATTCCCCCGCACGAGTGCAAGAGTAACGCATCACCACCATCTCTTGCTGAAACCTTTATCGAACAACTCTATAGGCTGCACTCCAGTCGAACATTGATTACGTATTTGTAAAAAATATAGACAGAGTGGGATTGAATGTCAAGGATTTTTTCTTTCTTTAAACCCTGAGCGTTTCTCAGCGAAGGGTCTGCATAATCTCCGATGAAGATTGAATCCTTAATCCGAAGTTACTTGGGGGGAGCTCCCCCTCCGCTGGTCAGGCGGTACACGCCAAAATAATTGAGACCGTGATCCGTAATCTCCAATCACTTGCTTTGATTCAGCAGACCCTCCGTCTGCGTGCGGCGGACTCAGGGTTGAGCGAGTCAGTTAATTGATTCTCACCCGCAGTTTGTTTAACTTTGAATAGTTTTTATTCAACATTTCCTCACATTAGTCCCACAATCCGGGTCGGCATGGCGAGACCAATTCAGGTGTTATTCCTTTCCAGCGAAGTTGAGCCATTTGCCAAAACCGGAGGTCTCGGAGACGTTTCTGGCGCTTTACCTCACACGATTTACAATCTCGGTCACGAAGTGCGTATCATGTTGCCGCGGTACGGCTCAATCAAGGGCACGCCGTCCAAACTTCACGATATGATTCGTCTGCAAGGCATCGATGTCCCCGTCGGCGACAAGGTTCTTAAAGCAAACGTAAAGTCCTCTTTTTTATTGGGCACGTTCACGAAAGATCAAGTGTACTTGCTGGACAACCATGATCTGTTTGGCCGGCAGGGCATGTATGTCCATCCCGAAACAAAGAAGGCGTATGCCGACAATGATGTGCGGTTTATATTCTTCTGCCGCGGTGTATTGGAGATGCTGAAGAAAATCGGCTGGCAGCCGGATATTATTCACTGCAACGATTGGCACACGGCTCTCGTCCCGGCGTATCTCAAGACGCTCTACAAGAAGGATAAGTTTTATAAGAAGACAAAAACTGTTTTCACCATTCACAATTTGGCGTATCAAGGAGATTTCCCGAAGTCAACGTTTGCGAAGACTCTCCTCCCGCTTGAGCTGGAACAGGAGATGACGCATAACGGCAAAATCAATTTCATGAAAACCGGGTTACTGTATGCCGATGCAATTACAGCGGTGAGCGCAAAGTACGCCGAAGAGATTCGTGCGAACGAAGAATACGGCTGCGGGCTACAGGAGATTTTAGAAAAGCGAAAGCGGCACCTTTTCGGAATTACAAACGGCATCGATCGGGAGAAATGGAATCCGGCTACCGACGAAATCATTCCACACAGGTATGAATTCAAAAGCATCGACGCAAAAATTGAAAACAAGAAGGCGCTGCTCGCCAAGATGAAACTCCCCTTCAGCGAGAAGATTCCGCTCGTAGGAATCATTTCTCGCTTGGCAGATCAAAAGGGGTTTGATTTGATTTGCGAAATTCTCGATGACGTGATGAAGATGGATGTGCAGTTTGTGCTGCTCGGAGTTGGCGAAAAGAAATATCACATACTCTTTGAGAAAGCGGCGAGGAAGCATCCGAACAAGTTTGCCGTTGCGCTGTGCTTCGACCACGAGCTTGCGCATTGGATTGAAGCCGGCAGCGACATGTTCCTGATGCCGTCGTCTTACGAGCCGTGCGGCTTGAATCAGCTCTATAGCATGAAGTACGGAACCGTCCCAATCGTCCGCGCAACGGGCGGGCTCGATGAAACGGTTGATCAGATCGACGCAGCCAAAGGAACGGGCACCGGGTTCAAGTTCGAAAAATACGACAGCAAAGAATTGCTGAAGACGGTTCAGCGCGCAGTACAACTCTTCGCCAACCAGACAGCGTGGAGAAAGATTCAGAAGAACGGCATGAGCAAAGACTTTTCGTGGGAAGCGTCGGCGAAGAAGTATATTCATCTATACAAGAAATTGTTGAAGTAGAATGTCGGGACTTGTAGGAGTTTTTCTCGATCGCGATGGAACATTGAACGTCGAAGTTGATTACATTCGCACTCCCGATCAGTTACAGATAATCGAAGGCGCCGCGAAGGCTGTTCGCAAACTGAACGAACACGGAATCATCACCTGCGTTATCTCGAATCAGTCCGGCATTGCGAGAGGTTTTCTTGCTGAAGTTGACCTCATTCCGATTCATGCGAAGCTGAGAGAAGAGCTGCTGCGTGAGGGAGCGAA
>ORMF010155088.1_pt1 | contig 17616 bp, 12 predicted proteins | sample 1779871 | NCBI WGS metagenome assembly ORMF01 (sample SAMEA104232316, study PRJEB22302) | groundwater metagenome | biome: forest; feature: aquifer; material: groundwater | place: USA | collected 2011-08-07 | depth 5.4 m
CAAACCCGACGCCGGACCCGTACAAGGTGCTGCGGATCGATCCGGAGGCGGACGACGAGATCATCCAGGTCGTGTACCGGCGCCTGGCCCGGAAGTACCACCCCGACGTGACCCCGGGACCCGAGGCCGCGGCCCGGATGACCGAGCTCAACGCGGCGATGGAGATCCTGGGCGATCCGGAACGCCGGGCGGCCTACGACCGGGAGCTCGCCTTCACCGCGGGCGCCACGGGGTCGGCGGCAGCGAGCGGTGGCGACGCCGGCTCCGGCGCTGCTGCGGCCCACCCCCCGAACGACCCGGCGCACGGGCGGGCGTCCACCGACGCTGGCGGCCCGGGACGGCCGATGGGCGGTTCGGCGCCACCCCCGCAGCAGACCGTGTCGCGCGATTGGACGAGCGGACGGTCGACGCTTGGGAGCGCCTATGACCCGAGCCGGATGCGGACGCCGGATGGCGAGGGTGCCGCCGGTCCTCCGCCGGGGAATCCTTCGGGCACGGTGCTCACCTTTGGTCGATATTCGGGCTGGTCGCTTGGCGAGATCGCCCGCCGCGACCTCGAGTACCTCGAATGGCTCGACCGGATGGCGATCGGCCGGGCGTATCGCGACGAGGTCGACGGGCTGCTCCGTCAGGCCGGACGGCGACGAAGCGCACCGGTCGACGAGGGGCGCCACGGCCTGTTCCGGCGCCGGTAATCGGAGCCGGGCCGGGCCCGTAGGGCCGCAGGCCCGCGAACCGGCCACGCTGTCGGGCGTATCAGCGTTCGGCCGGCCGGCGGTTCAGCCCCAGGTCACCACTCGGCGCGGGTCTGCCGGATGTTGATGCTCTGGAGGATCCCCAGCCCGATGGCGATGCTGATCAGCGATGCGCCGCCGTGGGTGATGAACGGCAGGGGAATGCCCGTGATCGGCATCACCCCGATGACCATCCCGACGTTGACCACGAGCTGGAACAGGAGCATCGAGGCGATCCCCGACGCGATCGCCAGCCCGAACGGATCCTGCGATCGCCAGGCGGCCAGAAGGATCCGCCAGATCAGTGCGACGAACAGGCCAAGGACGAGCATCGCGCCAAGGAAGCCGAGCTCTTCGCACAGCAGGGCGTACACGAAGTCGGTCGTCTGGACAGGCAGGAAGTCGAGCTGGTTCTGGGTCCCGTTCGTCAGGCCCTTGCCAAAGAAACCCCCGGACCCGACGGCGATCTGGCTCTGGAGCAACTGGTAGCCGGACCCCTGGGGATCGGCCGCCGGATCGAGGAAGCTGAGCAGGCGCTGCTTCTGATAGTCGATCAGGACATACGTCCAGGCGATCGGGATGGCGGCCACGATCAAGGCGCCGAGGACCGAAAGCCAGCGCATGCTGGCGCCCGACATGAAGAGCATCCCGGCCAGGATGCCGCCAAGGACCAGCGACGTCCCGAGGTCGGGCTGGAGGAGGACCAGCGCCCAGGCGGGGACCATCAGGAGGCAGGCACCCAGGATCGTCCAGATCGAATCGAGCTTCGCTTTCCGACTGGCCAGGTAGTTGGCGAGGACGACGATCATCAGGATCTTGGCCAGCTCGCTGAACTGGAACTGGAATGGCCCGATCGGGATCCAGCGCGCCGCCCCGCTGACGCCGTCGCCGACGACCTTGGTCAGGGCCAGCAGGCCGAGGTTGACGAGGTACAGCGGCCAGGCGAACGTCCGCAGCCACTTGTAGTCGAAGGCCGCCGCCAGGACGAAGGCGACGATCGCGAAGGCCGCCCAGACAAGGCCCCGGGCGAAGGTCGAACCGGCATCGAACACGCCATCGCCGGCGGCGATCGTGTTGCTGTAGGCCATCGCCTGTCCGAACCCGGCCAGCAGCACGGCGAAGATCGTCATCTGCCAGTCGAACGCCCGCCAGGCTGCCCCGACCGACCGGGCGGCCCAGTCCTGAGCGCGCGCCGGCTCAGCCTTCAGGACGCCCATCAGTTGCCACCGTAGAAGTTGCCCTTGCGGAGCAGGTCGAACCTGCGGTAGTCGTGGCGGACGTTGAAGTGGAGCTGCAGGTAGTACTTGACCATCTCGGTCGCGACGTTGCCAACGGTGTTCGAGTCATAGGCGAACCCGATGACCGCCAGCTCGGAGTCCGGCTTGGCAACGTCGCCGTGCTTTGGCACGAACGCCACGAACCAGTTGTGGAAGGGCAGCCGGCCCCTCGAGTCCTTGACCCCGAACTCGGCCGTTCCGGTCTTGCCGGCGATCACGACCGGGACGTCGGCCAGGTTGTAGGTGTGCCGGCTGGTGACGACCTGTCGCGCGGCCAGGCGCATCAGCCGGAGGTTCTCGCTCGAGACCTTGAGCTTGCGGATGAGCGATGGTGCGAAAGGCCGGACGACCGTCCCGTCGGCGTCGACGATCTCTCGGACGACCTGCGGCTGGAGGAGCTTGCCGCCGTTGGCCAGGGCGGCATAGGCATTCAGGACCTGGAGTGGCGTCGCGGTGTCATACCCCTGGCCGATCCCCGCCTGGAGGACCTCACCCGGGAAGATGGCCTGGCCGAACAGGTCCTGCTTCCACTGCTCGTCGGGGACGATCCCGGGAACCTCGCCCGGCAGGTCGATGCCCGTCTTGGCTCCGAACCCGAGCTGATGCGCCCAGTACGCCAGCCGCCCGATCCCGAGTCGCTGGGCCATCTGGTAGAAGAACGTGTCGCTCGAGTGGGCGAACCCACTGCGCATGTCGAGGCGGCCGAAACCGGCGTGGTTCCAGTCCCAGAACCGATCCGGCCCGATCTGGATGAACGCCTTGGTCTGGACCAGCTCGGTCGGTCCGAGCTTGCCGTCGGACAGGACGCCGAGGGCGGCCACGAGCTTGTAGGTCGAACCGGGCGGGTACTGCTCGTTGATGGCGTGGTCGAGGAGCGGCTTGTCGGGGTTCTTGAGCAGCGAGGCGAAGTCCTTCCGGCTGATCCCGTTGGCAAACTTGTTGTTGTCGTACGTCGGCAGGCTGACCAGGGCCAGGATCTCTCCGGTCTGCGGGTTCATGACGATCATCACGCCACGCTTGAGGCCGGCCCGGCGCATCGCCCAGGTGACCGCCTTCTCCGCCAGTTGCTGCTGCTTGGTGTCGATCGTCAGCACGAGCGAATCGCCGGGCTGCGCCGCCGAGTCGGTCGACAGGACCTGGAGCTTGCGGCCCGTCGCGTCCCGCTCGACCGTCTCCTGGCCGTAGGTCCCGCGGAGGTAGGGCTCGTACTTCGACTCCACCCCGGCCTGGCCGATCAGGTCGTCCGGCTGATAGCCCTGGTCCTTGAGCGCCTTGAGCGTGTCGGCGTCAATCGCGCTGGTATAGCCGACGATCTGCGACATCAGCGGTCCATCGGTGTAGTGGCGGCGCGACTCGACCGAGACCTCGACGCCGGGCAGCAGGAGATGCTCCTCGTCGATGATGTTTGCGGTCGCGACCGGCACACCCTGGGCGATCCGGACCAGGTCGAACCGAGAACCTGGGTTCGAATCGATCGTCACGTTGATGTCGGCCGCGTCGATGCCGAGCATCGATGACAGGCGGGTCACGACCTCGTCGCGGCGCGAGAAGGGGAGATCCGAGGGCCGGATCTTGATCGCGTAGCTCGGGTCGTTCGATACCAGCAGGCGACCGTTTCGATCGTAGATGAGACCGCGGGTCGATGGGATCGACTGGCTGACCGTGCGGTTCTGCTCGGCCCGGGCCTGGTAGACCTGGCCACGGACGAACTGGAGGTAGACGAGCCGCGCCGTGAGGCCGCTGACACCGATCAGGACCACCAGGCCGAAGACGACAAATCGGATCAGCTGGCGTTCGCGGGCTGGCCGCTCGTCGACCAGTGAGCCCGCCGCGGTTACCACGCCACCCGCTCCCGTTCGGCGGCGCGCCGACGCAGGCCGACGGCGATCGTCCCGATGACCAGGCCGATCGCGGCGCTGTAGAGCGCATCCGGGATCGTCGCCTGGGCCGGGTCCGGAACCGGGATCTGCGAGCGGAGGACCCCGAACAGCACCAGGAACAGCGCGCTACTGAGCAGGCTGGTCAGGAACACGGCGATCGGCGGCACGAGATAGATGACCCGGTCGAGGGCCTTCGCCAGGAAGAAGGCGACGGCGACGCACGCGAGCAGCGAGAACGCGGTCATCCCGAGCGGCCGCGGGGCGAGAAGATCGATGATCAAGCCCCCGATGAATGCCGAGATCAGGCCGGCCTCGACGGTGCCGGCGACGGTCGCCGTGACGGCGAATACAAGCACGAGATCCGGCTGTGCGGTGCCGATGCGCAGATACGGCACGACGGTCAGTTCAAGTAGCGCCGCGACTACGGCGCCGACAGCGGCGAGTGTCAGACGCATCTGAGTCGATTCTCGGCCTCGTGTCCGGCCGCTCGACGGATCCGCGAACGACCGCGACGACCGAGCTGCGGCTACGTCGAGCTGGAGTATACCGACGGTCGTCCGATCCGGGAATCGGCACCTTTGAACGTGATCCGGTGCCGCAGGCAGCGCCAGTGGGTCTCTCCGGTCCTGAATCACGTGTTCCGTTGGCGTTACCCGTCCGATCCGGAACCCCGCCCGGCGCCGATGTTTCACGTGAAACATGACCCCGTGACGCCGAGGTCCGCTAACTGACGGTGCAGGGCCCCGTGGCAGGATGGGCCGACTGGGTGCATCGGCCGCCGCGCGAGAGTGAGAACGGGCTCCGGATGGTAGAATTGACCCTCGTGAGCACCCTTGGACGTGGGGCCTGATGGGCCAGACGATCGCCTGTGCCAACCAGAAGGGCGGCGTCGGGAAGACCACCACGGTGGTCAACCTCGCGACCTATCTCGCTCTCGCAGGCGAACGGGTCCTCGTCATCGATCTCGATCCGCAGGGCAACGCGACCAGCGGCTTCGGGGTCGAGCGTCCGACGGTCGATCGTTCGGTCTACGGAGCGATGATCGGCTCTGTCCCGATGGTCGATCTGGTCGTCGAGACGCCGGTCCAGGGTCTCAACATCGTGCCCTCGTCGTTGGCCCTGGCCGGGGCCGAGGTCGAGCTCGCCGGGTTCCTCGCCCGGGAACAGCGACTGGCCAGCGCGCTGGAGGCGATCGCCGACGAGCACGACTACATCCTGGTCGACTGCCCGCCGTCGCTCGGCCTGCTCACCGTCAACGCATTGACCGCCGCCCAGTCCGTGCTGATCCCGATCCAGTGCGAGTACTACGCCCTCGAGGGAGTCAGCCAGCTCACCGCCACCATCAACCTCGTCCGGGATCATCTGAACCCTGACCTGGCGATCAAGGGAGTCCTGCTCACGATGTTCGACAGTCGGACGAACCTCTCCATCGAAGTCGCCTCCGAGGTCCGCCGCCATCTCGGATCGTTGGTCTACAGCACGCTGATCCCGCGCAGCATCCGGCTGTCCGAGGCGCCCAGCCACGGCCTGCCGATTGCGCTGTACCGGCCCGAGTCCAAGGGAGCCGAGGCCTACCAGGCGTTCGCCACCGAGTTCCTCCGTCGCGACCGACGATCGGCACCCGCCGCCGCGGCATCGATCGTCCAGATCCCGGTTGTGCGGGCCGGGGTCGACGCCGTGACGGCTGGAGCGGACCGATGACCGCGCGCCCCGGCGAGCGTCCGTCGGCACTTGGTCGCGGGCTCGCCTCACTGATCCCAGGTCGGCCAGGCTCGGTCGATGCGCCGACCGAGATCCCGCTCGATCGGATCGCCGCCAACCCCTACCAACCCCGAACCACGATCGATCGGGCCGACCTCGAGGCCCTCGCGGGGAGCATCGCCGAGCACGGCGCGCTCCAGCCCATCCTCGTGACCGCGACGCTCCAGGGTTACCAGCTGATCGCCGGGGAGCGGCGGGTCCGCGCCGCGCGGATGGCCGGACAGACGCGGATCCCCGCGATCGTCCGCCAGCTGGCCGACCAGGATCAACTCGAGATCGCGCTGGTCGAGAACCTTCAGCGGGCCGACCTTGGCGCGCTCGAGGAGGCCTCAGCCTACCGGCGCCTGATCGACGAGTTCGGGCTGTCCCAGGAAGAGGTCGCTCACAAAGTCGGCCGAGCCCGATCGAGCGTGGCCAACTCGCTCCGCCTGCTCGAGCTCGATCCGGAGGTCCGGGCGGCACTCGCCGGGGGTTCGATCAGCGAGGGTCACGCCCGGGCGATGGCCAGCCTCGATCATCCGAGTCAGATCGGCCTGCTCCAGATCGTCATCGCCCGCGGGATCTCGGTCCGCCAGACCGAGGAGCTCGCTCGCCGGTTGCGCGAGCCGAGGCAAACGGCAGCGATCGAGCCACGAGCGGGCGACCCTGACTCGGAGCGCGTCGAGGAGGATCTCCGGCGTGCGCTCGGGACGAAGGTGTCGCTCGCCCGGACCCGCCGCGGCGGTCGGATCGTGATCGAGTTCTACAGCGATGAGGAGCTCGGGAGGCTCTATGACCGCCTGACCGGAGGCCCTGCGTGACCGAACGGATCACCAACCAATCGGCCGCCGCGAGTTCGGCGGCAGCGAGTTCCGCCCCGACGGCTGCCGGTCCAAAAGCCGCCGTGCCACGCAAGACGTCCCGGAAGGGCGCCGTTGGCAATTACACCGCCGAGAGCATCCAGGTCCTCGAGGGCCTCGAGGCGGTCCGTCGCCGGCCCGGCATGTACATCGGCTCGACCGACGCCCGCGGCCTCCATCATCTGGTCTGGGAAGTCGTCGACAACTCGATCGACGAGGCGATGGCCGGGCACGCCACCCGGATCGACGTGACGATCGCGGCCGACGGCCAGGTCACCGTCCAGGATGACGGCCGCGGCGTGCCCGTCGGCAAGCACTCGACCGGCAAGGACGCCCTCGAAGTCGTCCATACCGTGCTCCATGCCGGCGGCAAGTTCGGCGGTGGCGGATACAAGGTCTCGGGCGGCCTCCACGGGGTTGGAGTCAGCGTCGTCAACGCCCTGTCGGAGTGGCTCCGCGTCGAGAGTGCCCGGGACGGCAACGTATGGGCCCAGGAGTACAGCCGCGGCAAGCCGACCAGCCCGGTCAAGAAGATCGGGCCGTCGGCGGGTCGCCACGGGACGCGGACGATGTTCCGGGCCGACACCGAGATGTTCGAGACGGTGGACTACTCGTTCGAGATGATCAGCCAGCGATTGCGCGAGTCGGCGTACCTCAACAAGGGGATCTGGATCCGGTTCGTCGACGAGCGAGAGGACCGGGAGCGGTCGTTTTACTTCGAAGGCGGCCTGATGTCCTTCGTCCGGCACATGAACCGGAACAAGGAGACGCTCACCCAGCGCCCGATCTACGTCGAGCGACGCGAGGGGAGCACGACGGTCGAGGTCGCTCTTCAGTACAACGACACCTACACCGAGAACGTCCTCGCCTTCGCCAACAACATCAACACCGTCGACGGTGGGTCCCACGTCACCGGTTTCCGGGCCGCCCTCACCAGTTCGCTCAACGATTGGGCGCGCAAGGCGGGCGTGCTCAAGGACAACGACCCGAACCTGAGCGGCGACGACGTTCGCGAGGGTCTCACGGCGGTGATCAGCGTCAAGCTGGTGGAGCCTCAGTTCGAGGGTCAGACCAAGGCCAAGCTGGGCAACGCCGAGGTCAAGGGCCAGGTCCAGACCGTCGTCTCGGACGGCCTGACCCAGTACCTCGAGGAGAACCCCGGAGACGGCCGTCGGATCATCGAGAAATGCCTCACGGCCTCGCGTGCGCGTGAAGCGGCGCGCAAGGCGCGCGACCTGGTCATCCGCAAGGGCGCGCTCGATGGCCTGAGCCTGCCTGGCAAGCTGGCCGACTGCCAGGAGCGCGACCCCGAGCGGAGCGAGCTGTTCATCGTCGAGGGCGACTCGGCCGGCGGCTCGGCCAAGCAGGGCCGGGATCGGCGCTTCCAGGCGATCCTGCCCCTCCGAGGCAAGGTCCTCAACGTGGAGAAGGCCCGTCTCGACAAGATCGTCGCCAGCGAGAACGTTCGACCCCTGATCATCGCTCTCGGGGCGGGGATCGAAGGGATCGGCGACAGCTTCGACATCACGAAGCTGCGCTATCACCGGGTCATCATCATGACCGACGCCGATGTCGACGGCGCCCATATCCGAACCCTCCTCCTGACCTTCTTCTACCGGCACATGCCCCAGGTGATCGAACAGGGCTACCTGTACATCGCCCAGCCACCGCTCTATCGGGTCAGCACGGGCAAGGTGACCCGCTACGCCAGCTCCGAGAAGGAGCGCGACTCGATCGTCAAGCAGTTCAACGTGAAGAACCTGTCCGTCCAGCGGTTCAAGGGCCTCGGTGAGATGAATGCCGACCAGCTCTGGGACACGACGATGAACCCGGAGACCCGGACCCTGCTCCAGGTCGACAGCGAGAACGCCGCGGTCGCCGACGAGATCTTCACGATGCTGATGGGCGAGAAGGTCGCCCCGCGCAAGGACTTCATCAAGACCGAGGCGCGCAAGGTCCAGAATCTTGACGTCTGACCTGGCCTCGGCCGTGCGCCCGACGGTCACGGGTGGGCCGGTCTTCGAGTTCGAGCCGCACAACTGCTTCGCCTGCGGCGAGCTCAACGAGCACGGCCTCCACCTCCAGCTCCACCTCGGCGAGCGGCGATCGTGGACCGACCTGACCCTCGACGCGCGGTTCGAGGGCTGGGCCGGGATCGCCCATGGCGGGATCGTCGCCACCGTTCTCGACGAGGTCATGGCCTGGTCGCTCGTCGCCGAGGACAACTGGGGCGTGACGGCGCGGATGACGGTCGACTACAAGCGGCCGCTGCCGATCGGGCAGCCTCTGCACGCCGAGGGCTGGGTCGTGCGGACCCGACGCCGGCTGGTCGACGCGGCCGCCCAGGTCACCGACAGGGACGGCACGATCCTGGCCACCGCCGAGGCGGTCTACCTGGCCGCCGACCCGACCCGCAAGCGGGAGCTCCAGCGCCGCTACGGCTACCGGATCCGGGCGGCCCGCGGTGAGGACACCGCTGCGCCGGACACCGGGGATCGCTCGTGAGCGCCCGGACGGCCACGAGCCCCGAGCGCATCGTCGCCGCCCGCCCGGTCGAGGACGCGTCCAGCGGCAACCCCGTCGCGGGATCCGCGGTCACCGCCCGCGCGGTCGCCCTGGTCGACGCCCGCCGACCGATCGCCGAGGCGCTCGGACGCAGCCTGGCCGACCTGGTCGGCGATCCGGCCACCCTGAGCTCCGTCCTGACCCGCGGATTTGCCGAACTGGCCGATCCCGAGTACCTCGAGGGCCAGCGCCGGATCGCCCCGGGGATCGGGCGCCTGTACGGGGTGCGCTGGCCGCTGACGGCCGCGGTGGAGCGCGGATTCCGCACCGCCGCTCGTGGCCAGTCCACGGCGGGCTTCCTCGAAGTCGCCGAGCGCCTGTTCGCCGAGCCCGAGCTCGAGCCGCGCTGGTTCGCCTTCGGCCTGCTCGATCGACTGCTGCCGGACGATCCGGAGCGCGCCTGGCAACTCCTCCGCCGCGCCGCCCGCGAGGCGGGCGACTGGATCACCGTCGACAGTCTCGCCCACCCGGTCGGTCGGGGGATCGTCCTCGAGCCGTACCGCTGGGCCGAGCTCGACTCGCTCGTCTTCTCGCCGTCGCGCTGGGAGCGCCGGCTGGTCGGATCGACCGTGGCGACCCTCCCGTTCATCGATCACCGTCGGGGCCGGACCCCGGACGTCGCCAGACACGGCCTCGACCTGGTCGACGAGCTGATCGGCGACGCCGAGCCGGACGTGCAGAAGGCACTCGCCTGGGCGCTCCGTTCGCTGGTCCTGGTCGACCCAATGGCGGTCGCCGCCTACGTCGAGCGGACCGCCGAGAACGCGGCCGCCGCCAACGACGGCCAGCGGGCCTGGGTCCTCCGCGACACCCTGGCCAAGCTTCCGGCCGACACCGCGGCACGGGTCCGTACCCGCCTCGATGGGATCCGCCGCCGGGCCGGCGAACCGTCCAGCTCGCGTGCCGCCGCCACCGCGGCCCGTTTTGCCGGGGAGGCCGGGTTGCCCGACCCGAGGCGCCATCGCGACCGCTTCCCCGATCCCTCGGCAACCCAGGAGATGCGTAGGCCGTGACCGACAACATCGGCGATATCCGGTCGATCCGCATCGAGGACGAGATGCGGACCAGCTACCTCGATTACGCGATGAGCGTGATCGTGGCCCGCGCCCTGCCGGATGTCCGCGACGGCCTCAAACCGGTCCATCGCCGGATCCTGTACACGATGGGCGAGATGGGCCTGAGCGGTACCAGCGCCTATCGGAAGTGTGCCGCGATCGTCGGCGAGGTGATGGGCAAGTACCACCCGCACGGGGACGTCGCCCTGTACGACGCGCTGGTCCGCCTGGCCCAGGACTTCTCGATGCGCTATCCGCTGGTCGACGGCCAGGGCAACTTCGGGTCGGTCGACGGCGACAGCGCCGCGGCGATGCGCTACACCGAGGCGCGGCTGACCGCGATCGCGGCCGAGATGCTGGCCGACATCGACAAGGAGACCGTCGACTTCGTCCCGAACTACGACGGGACCCAGCAGCAGCCGTCGGTCCTGCCAGCCAAGCTGCCGAACCTGCTGGTCAACGGATCGTCGGGCATCGCGGTCGGGATGGCGACCAACATCCCGCCCCACCACCTTGGCGAGATCACCGACGCGACGATCGCCCTGATCGACGATCCCCAGCTCACCTCGGATGAGCTGTGCACCTACGTCCTCGGCCCGGACTTCCCGACCGGGGGGACGCTGTTCCGGTTCGAGACCCGGCGCAACCCGATCACCGGCGAGACCGAGACGGTCGATGCGGTCCGCGAGATGTACGCCCACGGTCGTGGGCGGGTGGTCGTCCGGGCGCAGGTGGCGTTCGAGGAGACTCGCTCGGGCAAGACCGCGATCATCGTGACCGAGCTGCCCTACCAGGTGAACAAGTCGGCGCTGATGGAGAAGATCGCCGATCTCGTCACCGGCAAGCGGATCGAGGGGATCTCCGACCTGCGCGACGAGTCGGATCGCGACGGGATGCGGATCTATATCGAGCTCAAGAAGGACTTCAACCCGCACAAGGTCCTCAACAACCTGTTCAAGCACACGGCGATGTCGTCGGCGTTCAACCTGAACATGCTGGCCCTGGTCGACGGGCAGCCGCTGACCCTGTCGCTCAAGGCCGTCCTCCAGCACTACATCGACCATCGCCGCGAGATCATCCGGCGGCGGACCGAATTCGATCTGGGCAAGGCGCGCGCCCGGGCGCACATCCTCGAGGGCCTCAAGATCGCCCTCGACAACCTCGACGCGGTGATCAAGACGATCCGCGGATCGGCCGACGTCGACAAGGCCCGGACCAACCTGATGGCCCGCTTCCAGCTGTCCGAGCTCCAGGCCCAGGCCATCCTCGACATGCGACTCGCCCGGCTGGCCGCCCTCGAGCGCCAGAAGATCGAAGAGGAGTACCTGGCGGTCATCCAGCTGATCGCCGAGCTCGAGGACATCCTGGCCAACCCCGGCCGGGTCCTCGGGATCATCAAGGACGAGCTGAGCGAACTCAAGCGCAAGTACGCCGGCGAGCGCCGGACCCGGATCGTCGACGACTCCGACCGGGAGATGACCGACGAGGACCTGATCGCCGATGAGGACGTGGTCGTCACGATCAGTGGCCGCGGCTACATCAAGCGCCAGCCGGTTGCCACCTACCGCCGCCAGCATCGCGGCGGGAAGGGGATCATCGGCCACGTGACCCGCGAGGAGGACGCGGTCGAGCACCTGCTCGTCGCGACCACCCACGACTGGGCCCTGTTCTTCACCAACCGCGGCCGGGTGTTCAGCTCGAAGGTCCACCAGATCCCCGATGCCAGCCGCCAGGCCAAGGGGATGCCGATCATCAACCTGCCCGGCGTCCAGGTCGAGTCGGGCGAGGTCCCGATGGCCACGATCACCCTGCACGACTTCACGCCCGGCACGTATCTCGTCCTGGCGACCCGCGGCGGGATCATCAAGAAGACCCCCCTCGAACAGTTCGAGAAGGTCCGCTCGAGCGGGATCATCGCGATCACCCTCGACGAGGATGACGAGCTGGCCTGGGTCGACACGGCGACCGGCGCCGACGACATCATCATCGCCACGGCGCTCGGCAAGATCGCCCGCTTCCACGAGACCGAGGTCCGGCCGATGGGTCGCCCGGCCGCCGGCGTGATCGGCATCCGGCTGGCCCGCAAGGGCGACACGGTGATCTCGATGAGCGTGGTCCAGCCCGACGCCGACCTGCTCGTCCTGACCGAGACCGGCTACGGCAAGCGGGTCCCATTGACCGAGTTCCGGGTCAAGCATCGCGGCGGCCAGGGGGTCGGGCTGATCGCCCTCGAGGGTCGCAAGACCGGCGACGTTGCCGCGGTCCAGCAGGTCACCGAGTCGGATGAGGAGCTGTTCCTGATCAGCTCGGGCGGTCAGGTCATCCGGACCGAGACCAACTCGATCAACCGCTACAGCTCGGGCGCCCGCGGGGTGATCGTGATGCGCCTGGCCGAGGGCGACCGGGTCGTCGCGATCGGGGCCTTCCGGGCTGGACTGGCGGACCAGGGAGCCATCGAGGACAATGACCCCCCGGGCGACGGCCCGACGGCGTGAGGTGAACCGGTGACGCAGTTCGGCGGGGAGGAGGCGCCCGTGTACGCGGACCGCTTCGACATCTACACCGGGAACGCGAACCCGGATCTCGCCCAGAAGATCTGCCGCTATCTGGGCGTCGAGATCGGCCGGGCCGAGGTCTTCCAGTTCGCCAACGAGAACATCTTCGTCAAGATCCTGGACAACGTCCGGGAGAAGGACGTGTTCATCGTTCAGCCAACCAGCCACCCGGTCAACCAGTCGATCATGGAACTCCTGATCATGGTCGACGCGTTCAAGCGGGCGAGCGCCGGCCGGATCACCGCGGTCATCCCGTTCTACAGCTACGGTCGATCGGACAAGAAGGACCAGCCGCGGGTCCCGATCACCGCGCGCCTGATCGCCGACATGATCACCGTGGCCGGCGCGGACCGGGTCCTGACCCTCGACCTCCACCAGGGCCAGATCCAGGGCTTCTTCAACATCCCGGTCGACGAGCTGACGGCCGTCCACATCCTGTCGAACTACTTCCGGACCAAGCACCTCGAGGATCTCGTGGTCGTCACCGCCCTCGGGTTCGCCAAGCGCGCCCGCGCGTTCGCCGAGCTGGTCGATGCCCCGCTGGCGATCATCGAGAAGCGGCGCGTCGGCAACCTCGACCGGGCCGAGCTGATGAACGTCATCGGTGAGGTCAAGGGCAAGCGGGCGGTCATCGTCGACGACGAGATCGACACGGCCGGGACGCTGATGGAGATCGTCCGGGCGCTCGATCGCGAGGGCGTGAGCGAGATCTATGCCTGTGCCACCCACGGGGTCCTGTCCGCCGACGCGGTCGATCGGATCCGCGAATCGAGCCTCCGCGAGCTGATCCTGACCGACTCGATCCCGCTCCCGCCGGCCAAGCGGATCAGCAAGATCAAGACCTTCTCGATCGCGCCGCTCATCGGCGAGGCGATCAAGCGGATCCATCGGGGCGAATCGGTCGGGGCGCTGTTCAGCAGCGATGTCGCGCTCACCCAGCAGATGCTGATGTGGGAGGACGGCGTCGCCCGGACGCTCGACCTAAGCGAAGACGAAGGCGAAGAGCCTCCGCCACCGACCCCCATCCGAGCCACCCGGATCGCCTCGCGCTTCGCGGCCACCCGGCCGGGCGACCGATGAGCCTCCAGCTCCATCAACCCGATGGCAAGGGCGGCCTCGACAAGCGACCGGCCGACGCCGACTGGCGGCGCCAGTTGCGCAGCACGCGCTGGGGTTCCGGGTTGCGCCACAAGCGCCTGCCGGCTCTGGCCAACCCCGAGATGGACCCGACCCCGACGGCGATCTCGGTCGCGTTCTGGGTGACCCTCGCCGTGGTCACCCTGATCGTCCTGATCCTGGGCTACGGCACCGGCTTCTGGCACGTCCGCGGCTGAGCCCGGAGGCGCCCCAGCGCGCCAGAGCCGACCTCCGTTCCGGCGGCCGTCGAGCGTTCCTCGCCTATACTGACGGCCCATGCTTGGCTTCCTGAACCGGTTCGTCGACTCGAACGAACGCGAGATCAAACGGATCCAGCCGGTGGTCGACGAGGCGAACGAGCTCGAGCCCGGGCTCGAGGCCCTGTCGGACGCCGAAATCCGGTCGCGCTTTGACGAGCTGCGCAGCGAGATCCTCGAGATCGCCCAGCCCGACGAACCGTCCGACGACGAGCTCCATCACCCCGATCTCGAGCGCCGCCGCGAGCTGGCCAAGGCGCGCCGGACCAAGGAGAACGAGCGCATCCAGGCGGGCCTCGACAATGTCCTCCCGGATGTCTTCGCGATGGCCCGCGAGGCGATGCGCCGGACGCTCGGGATGCGCCACTTCGACGTCCAGCTCATCGGTGGCGCGGTCCTCCACCAGGGCAAGATCGCCGAGATGCGGACCGGCGAGGGCAAGACCCTGGTCGGCCCGCTGGCGGCCATCCTCAACGCGATGACCGGGCGCGGGGTCCACGTCGTCACCCCCAACGACTACCTTGCCCGGCGCGACCCGCAATGGATGGGCCCGATCTTCCACTTCCTGGGGGTCAGCGTCGGGATGATCACCCACGACGCCAGCTTCGTGTTCGAGCCGGGCTACCCGACCAGCGACGAGCGGCTGGTCAACCTGCGCCCGGTCGAGCGCCGCGAGGCCTACGCCGCCGACGTGACCTACGGCACCAACAACGAATTCGGCTTGGACTACCTGCGCGACAACATGGTCGCCGAGCTCGACCAGCGGGTCCAGCGAGGCCGGAGCTTCGCGATCGTCGATGAGGTCGACAACATCCTGATCGACGAGGCCCGGACGCCGCTGATCATCAGCGGCCAGGCCGAGGAGTCGGCCGACAAGTACTTCACCTTTGCCCGGCTGGTCCCCCGCCTGGTGGCTCGCCAGGAAGGCGCCGAGGAGGGTGGCGACTTCTTCGTCGACCTCAAGGATCGGGCGGTCAGCCCGACCGAGGAGGGCATCTCCAAGATGGAGAAGTGGCTCGGGGTCGCCAACATGTACGACGCCGACCCGACTCTCGCTCGCCACTTCGAGCAGGCCCTCCGCGCCCACGCGATCTACAAGCGCGACCGCGACTACATCGTCAAGGACGGCGAGATCATCATCGTCGACGAGTTCACCGGCCGCCAGATGCCCGGCCGACGCTGGAGCGAGGGTCTCCACCAGGCGGTCGAGGCGAAGGAGGGCCTGCGGGTCCAGCGCGAATCGGTGACCCTGGCCACGATCACCTTCCAGAACTACTTCCGGCTGTACGACAAGCTGGCCGGGATGACCGGCACGGCGATGACCGAGGCCGAGGAGTTCCACAAGATCTACAACCTCGAGGTCGTGGCCATCCCGACCCACCGGCCGATGGTCCGCGAGGACGAGGCGGACCTCGTCTACCGCAACGAGCAGGGCAAGTTCGCGGCCCTGATCGAGGAGATCGTGGAGATGCAGGAGGACGGCCGGCCCGTTCTCGTCGGGACCGTCTCGGTCGAGAAGTCGGAGGTCCTGTCCGAGCTGCTCAAGCGGCGCGGGGTCAAGCACGAAGTCCTCAACGCCAAGTTCCACGAGAAGGAGGCCCCGATCGTCGCCCAGGCCGGGCGCACCGGGGCGGTCACGATCGCCACCAACATGGCCGGCCGCGGGACGGACATCCTGCTCGGCGGCAACCCGGCCGGTCTGGCCAGCGAGATCCTCCATCGGCGCGGGCTCAACCCGGCCGAGGTGGACCGCGAAACGTACGACGCGGCCCTGGCCGAGGCGAAGGCGATCTGCGACGAGGACCACGTTCGGGTGGTTGAGGCCGGCGGGCTGCACATCATCGGCACCGAGCGTCACGAGAGCCGCCGGATCGACAACCAGCTCCGTGGCCGGGCCGGGCGCCAGGGCGACCCGGGCACGTCACGCTTCTACCTGTCGCTCGACGACGACCTGATGAAGCGCTTTGCGTCGGATCGGGTCGCCGGTCTGATGGAGCGGATGGGTCTCGAGGACGACGTGGCCATCGAGTCGCGCCTGGTCAGCAAGACCATCGAGAGCGCCCAGAGTCGGGTCGAGGGGTTCAACTTCGACATCCGAAAGCGGGTTGTCGAGTTCGACGACGTGATCAACAAGCAGCGCGAGACGATCTACGCCGAGCGCGACAAGGTCCTCCGCAACGAGGACCTTGGCGAGACCGTGATCGGCTTCCTGGACGAAGAGGTCGACGCCATGCTCGCCCAGTTCGCCGGCGGCGAGGCGGTCGAGGAGGGGAACCTCGAGGGCCTCGAGGCGGCGCTCCGGGCGATGGGCCTCGACGGCCCGGGCACCACCGAGGACGAGCTCTGGGAGGTCGGCGGGCAGGCGGCGCTGCGCGAGCATCTCCACACGCTGGTCGACGCCCGGCTCGAGGCCAAGGGACAGGAGGTCGGCGAGGCCGACTGGACGATGATCGAGCGGCTGGTCCTGTTGCGCACGATCGACTCGCTGTGGGTCGAGCACCTGACCGAGCTGGACGACATGCGCCGTGGGATCGGCCTGCGCGGCTACGCCCAGCAGGACCCGCTCAACGAGTTCCGGCGCGAGGCGTTCTCGCTGTACACCGAGCTGCAGGGACTGATCCGCCACCAGCTGGCCAACACGATCTTTCGGGTCACCGTGACCCGCGAGGCGGCGCCACCGCCACCGACCGCCCTGCCGATGCCCGACGCGGCGACGCTCGATGCACTGCGCGGGGCGGCCGACGCCAACGGCTCCGGAAACGGCGCCGGACGGGCGGCCGGACCGATTGCCCGCGGGCTGCCCAGTGGACCGGTCACCCGGGGGGTCCGGGAGAACCTCGGCGATGCGGTCCTGGGAGGCGGTTCGGCCGCCGCCGGCGGGTCCGGGGCGTTCCGACCGGGCTACGCCCCGGATGGTCGGCGGATGGGCCGCAACGACGTCTGTTTCTGCGGCTCGGGGCTGAAGTACAAGAAGTGCCACGGCGCTTGATCGCGGGGTCCGCCGGCCGCCGCGAGCGGTGATCCGCGACATCGGGCGCCTGCTCCTCGTCACGGGCGCGATCGTCGTCGGTGTGGCGGTCTATGGCACCTTCCGGATCTGGGACCAGGGACGCCAGGACGAGCGCCGGCCGGCGGGCGCGCTGGTCGTCCTCGGCGCCGCCCAGTACGACGGCCGACCATCGCCCGTGTTGGCCGCCCGGCTCGATCACGCCGTCGCGCTGTTCCTCACCGGCGACTACCACTGGTTCGTCGTGACCGGCGGCAAGGCGGATGGGGATCGAACGACCGAGGCCGCGGTCGCTCGCGCGTACGCCCTCGAACGAGGCGTGCCGGACGATCGGATCCTGGTCGAGGACCGTGGCCGAACCACCCTCGAGTCGCTCCGCTCGGTGACCGAGATCGTGCACGCCAAGGGGATCGCTGACGCGGTCTTCGTGTCCGACCCGCAGCACATGCTGCGGGTCCTGCGGATGGCCGCCGACCTCGGTCTGACCGCCTGGGGCTCACCGACACCGACCGGCCCGCTCGCGACGGCCCCGCCGCGGCTGGCCGCGGA